>Ga0187887_10002165_pt1 | contig 15965 bp, 7 predicted proteins | sample June2016WEW_7_10_FD_132977 | JGI IMG/M metagenome (GOLD analysis project Ga0187887, IMG submission 132977) | Peatland microbial communities from SPRUCE experiment site at the Marcell Experimental Forest, Minnesota, USA - June2016WEW_7_10 | ecosystem: Environmental > Terrestrial > Soil > Wetlands...
AATTCGGCGGGAAGATACGGCGAGAGGTGCGCGGCGCTGAGCGCGTCATACTGCGCGATCACGGCCGCGCCTAGCCCGCGGATTACGGCCATGGGAACGTAGCGCGCTTTGCGCCACGCGTCCACCGCGGCCAGCAGTTCGTCGCCGGTGTGGGAAGCGTATCCGGCACGGGCCAACAACTCTGCGACGCGTTCGCGCTTGGCGGTGGGGTCGGACTGCGACGGCGGCTGCCCGATGGAGGCTTCCACGCAACGCTCGTAAGGAACGGGTTCGCCTTTGCCGAGCATTTCCATGGCGAGGTCCCACATGGTTTCGAAACAGAGCGCCAGGCCGCGCAGGTATTCGCCGTGGCCTTCCGTTTGCAATCCGCGTATGGCGCCCAGGACGTCCACCGCGGCGAGGTAAGCTTCGATGGCTTGCCGGTCGGGGGCCTTCGCTGAGACGCCGCCGGATTCGCGCACGCGGGCGGCGGTTGAATCGGTGTAAGCGGGCGGCAGGGGCTCATCGGAAAACCACGAATCCGCAATGAAGCGGCCGGTGCCGGAGGGGCACATGACGTCGCCGCCCCAGAGCGTATCTATTCCGATGATCGCGTTCGCGATCAGTGGTTGGTGGCTGGTGGTTGGTGGCTGGTGTTTAGCGTTCACTCGTTCTCCTTCAGTGCCGCTCCCTCACGGTTGCGGCTCGGTAATGGGTGGAGCGAGCCGTACCATAGATACAGGCAAAGGCAGATAAACAGCGCGGCGGATGTGAATTGCGAGACCGGCTCGTTGGCGTAGAACGGGGTCTTGATCCAGTCTTCGGTGAAGCTGGGGATGAGGCGGCAGGCGGCGCCCAGGACTCCTCCCAGTGCGCCTCCGGCCATCAGGCCGGAGGCGATGATCACGCCGCGCTCGCGTATGCTGGAACCGGCCGCGCCACCCGCTTTTTCCGATCGTTTGCCGAGGAAATGCGCCAGGAATCCGCCCACCAGCGCGGGCGTGTTCAGTTCCAGCGGCAGATACATGCCCAGCGCGAAGATCAAGGCGGGCACGCCCAGCATTTCCATGACGACGGCGATGAAACCGCCCGCCGCGAACAGAATGTAGGCCACGGGCTGGCGGCTCATGAAGCCTTCCACCAGCGCTTTCATAATGGATGCCTGCGGGGACGCCAGCACTACGCGCGTATCGCCCGGGGCAGCCTCGCCGAATTGAAATGTGCGCGCCAGCAGAACGATGGTCAGGCCCACCGCTATCGATGCCGCGACCACTCCCAGGAACTTTACTTTCTCCTGCGCGGCGGGCGTAGAACCCAGCCAGTAACCGGTCTTGAAGTCGGTGATGGCCTGGCCCGAGGTTGAGAGCGCGGTGCACACCATGCCGGCGATGGCCATCACGAAGAACATGCCGGTGGTGCCGGAAAGGCCGAAGCGCAGCAGCACGACGCAGGAGACGATGATGGTCAACATGGTCATGCCGGAGACGGGGTTGCGGGCGGTGGTGGCGATGGCATTGGCGGCCACCGAGGTGAAGAAGAAGGAGAAGAGCAGGGTCAGGCCGAGGCCAACCAGGATTGCCGCGGGGGTAGCCGCCAGACTGCCCAGCAAGATGGCGACTCCGATGGCGCTGACGATCACACCGATCAATATCGCCATGACGGAAATGTCGCGGTCGGTACGCGCGAAGCCGGCATCGGCGTCTTCATGATGGCCATGGCGGAATGCGCGGGCGGCGATGGCGAAAGATCCGGCGACCACGCGCATGGATTTCAAAATGCCGAAGATGCCGGCGGTGGCGATGGCGCCCACGCCCACAAAGCGCACATAGCCGCGGAAGATCTGCGCGGCGGTCATCTGCGCGATGGGGATTTGCGCCGGATATACCGCGGCGCTGGTGAGGTGGCTGCCGATCATCCAGATCAGCGGCACCAGCACCAGGTTCGAGAGCACGCCGCCGGCGCAGAGAATCATGGAACTGCGCAGCCCCATCACGTAACCGAGGCCCAAAATGAAGCTGATGGCGTCGAAGCTGAGACCCATACGGGCGCGCTCGCCGATCATGCGCAGGGCGGGCACGAACTGGAAATCCAGGTATTCCTTCCAGACGTGGAACGTGGTGGCGAAGAAGTCGTATACGCCCGCAATGGCGGTGGCCTGCAGCAACAGCTTGGCTTGCGATCCGCCTTTTTCGCCGGTGACTAGAACCTCCGTGATGGCGGTGGCTTCGGGGTAGGGGAGAACGCCGTGCATGTCGCGCACGAAGTAGCGGCGCAAGGGGATCAGGAACAATACGCCCAGACAGCCGCCCGCCAGACAGATGAAGATGGTCTGGAGCGGGTGGGGGTCGAGCTTCAGAATGTAGAGCGCCGGAAGAGTGAAGATGGCGCCTGCGACCACGCAGCCGGCCAGACCGCCGATGCCGGTGATGATGACGTTCTCAAGCACGCTGGAGCGGCGGGGATAGGCGCGCGCGAGGCCGATGGCCAGGATCGAGATGGGGATGGCCGCTTCCATCACCTGGCCCACCTTGAGGCCTGAGTAGGCGGAGGCAACGGTGAAGATCACGCACAGGAACAATCCCCAGCCCACGGAGCGGGCCGTCAGCTCGGGCAAGGCTGCGGAGGCGGGGACCAGCGGATCGTAGACCGCGCCGGGCGGCAGCGGCTTGTAGGCGTTATCCGGGAGGGTTGGACTTGCAGTAGCGCTCGTCATGGTGTGCCCGCGGGGTACACCGTATCGTAATCGATATCAGAGCAAGGGCAAGGGCAGAATCGCACTGCCGGCTGGGCTGGTGAACACCAGCTCGAGCGAGTGAATGCGGCTGATCCTGCCGCGGTAGGGAAAATACAGGAAGCCGCTGGTTGGTCCGCGGCGCTCGCCTTCGGGCAAGGCGGCCTGGACCACCAGTTCCTCGGCCTTTACGGGCGGCTCTTTGTCGATACCGTTGGAGTCGTCCGCGGGCCCTTTCGGAGAGGGCCGCGGGGTGTTGATATTCGGATCGCCGGGGAAGCGTTCGACAGGCCGTGGCGGTGCGCCCAGGACGAGGGGACCCAATTGCGCTGTGGGTTGCAGGCCGGAACTGGTATTCGGATCGGGATACTTCAGGGCGTTTGCCACGATTTCCGGGGCTTGAGGCGCGAGGGCTTGCTTGCGGCCGTTGATCCGCAGGCTGAAGTGGCCGGCAATCACGGGCAGGCTTTGGCCGTTGGCGGGGAAAAGGGCTACTTCGACTACCAAGTAATCTTTGGCGATGAACATCTGCCGGCCGCTGGAAAAGCTGTGGACCAGGTACTCCGCGCCGATGGACAGTTTCTCCAGCCTGGTGCGGGTTGGGTAATCCTGTTCCGAGGCTTTCGGGGTGGTTCCATACTGGGCCGCCAGCACACCCGCCAGGGCCGGAAGCAAGAGAGCAGCGCGGCAAGGCATGTATCTATTATGGCGCGTATGGCGCGCTTTGGCCGTGCCGTGCCCGGCAGCGCTGGCAAGAGCGGGCGGCGGTCCCGGGCGGGAACCTCCCTGGCACCAGAAACCATCGCCGGAGGTGGGCAAGGCTCCGAGGCAGGCGGGCTGCGAGCCAGGCTGCGAGCCTGCCCCACAACGCGGCAGGCCGAGTGCCTGCGCCTTCTGGACAATCAAAGCCCAAGTTATTTATTTTAAACAGATTATTTGCGGCTACGCAACGCGTCGCACCGCCTTGGAGATGATCGCAGCCAGTTCCGGAGACCGTCTCAGGCGGATCAGCCTGATCTCCTCAAGCAGCCGGATGGCATTGTCAAGTTCGGTGCGGCGATGATGCAGCCTCAGCAGTGCTTCGTTCGGGGGAGGAAACGAGCGTTGTGGCGACATTTTTTCAGTAAACTCCTGGAACACCTTAAGAAGAATTCCTACATTGGGAAGTGATAACCTCAGGTGTAACCCAGAACATACCCTACATAAACCCCCCATTTGGGGGTATCAAGTAAACTATTTTAGGGGTACTATAGCTAATATTACTATTCCGACAATTCCGCCGTCAATGTGGCGCCGCCCATCTCGGGCATGACGGCCGAGAATTTGACCGGCTTGCGCGATTCCTTGGCAATCCAAACGGTGATCTTTTCGGTACCGCCATCGCCAGCGGCGACCTCGACTTTGAACGCGTCGAATGTGCCTGCCGGTACGGTAACTTTCTCCGCGCCCGCCACTTGCAACTGCATCACTCTATCCTTTTGCTTCTGCACGTCGAAAGTGCGGAAAGCGGTGGTGTAGCCTTCCGCCAGCGGCAGGCAGCCGAGCACCGCCGGCACGGCCGTGGCTTCGGGGAATACCGGACCGCCCATATCCACCGCAATGTTTTTCGGCTCGGCACCCGCCTTCATGGTTCCGGTGGCCTTGTTGTCCTGAAACGCCAGTTCGATCTGCATAGACCCCTGGTGAATGGACCGTTTGCGGACCAGCAGGGTATCGTGGTCGAGCACGGAGACGTCGGTCGCGTCGCCCATCGGCGTGCTCATACGGTTCGTCACCGTCCATGCGCCGTCCTCGGCTTTGATCTCGCTGGCCAGTGTCAACGGGATGGACTGGGCGCCCATTTGGATCGTCACTTTGTATTTGTAGGCGCCCGGCTGCAGCGGCGTGGCAATCTTGGGCGCGGTCAGAGATGCGGCGTCGATCTTGCGCGTCAGCACTACCTTCTTCGGGTCGACCGTGATCTCGTTCAGCCGGGTGGCGACCTCCGGGGTCATATCTTCCTGATAGCGCCCGCCCAGGTAATGCGCGAAAAACTTCTCGGCGGCGGCGATCATGGCCATGTTGTTCACCGGCCGCGCGAACCCGTGGCCCTCATCGGGCGCCACCAGGTACTCGACGGGGAATCCTCTGTCGCGCAATGCAATCACGATCTGGTCCGACTCGGCCTTGTTGACGCGCGGGTCGTTGGCGCCCTGCACCACCATCAGCGGGGTCTTGATCTTGCCCGCCGAATTCAGCGGCGATTGGCGCTGCAACTGGGCCTTACCTTCCGGCGTACTGGGATCGCCCATGCGCTGGTAGAACACTTTGCGGATCGATTCCCAGTAGGGCGGAATCGAGTCCAGCAGCGTGATCAGGTTGGAAGGGCCGACGATCGACACCGCGGCCGCGTACAACTCCGGCGTGAAGGCCACGCCCGCCAGAGTGGCATAGCCGCCATAAGAACCACCGATGATGCCGGTGCGCCTGGGGTCCGCGATGCCCTTGGCCGCCAGGTATTTCGCGCCCCACGTCAAATCGTCTTGCATCTTGTCGCCCCACTGGCGGTTGCCGGCGTTCAGGAATTTCTTGCCATATCCGGTGGAGGCGCGGAAGTTGGGTTCCAGCACGGCATAACCGCGGTTGGCGAAGAACTGCGCGAAACCGTTGTAGCCCCACCCGTCGCGTCCCCAGGGCCCACCGTGCGGCAGAATCAGTGTCGGCAGATTCTTGGCCGGCACGCCTTTCGGGAGGGTGAGGTAGGCGGGAATCTCCAACCCGTCGGAGGATTCGTAGCGAATCGCTTCCATGGGCGCCAAGTCCTGGCGGGGCAGCTTCTCGCGGATCTTGTATTGCAGCGCCAGCGTTTTGGATTGCCGGTCGAACAGATAAGTCTGGCCCGGCTCGGTGTCGGAGTGCGCCGAAATCAGCCAGAGCTTTTCATCGCGGGTGTGGGAGGCGAAGCCGATCTCGTTACCCGGAAGCTTGCTTTGCAGGAATTTGTAGTCCGCTTCGAAAGCGGGGTTTTTCCAATAGATGCGCACCTTCTCGTACTGGTAGACGGTGGCGATCAACTCGTCGCTTACTTCGGAAAACTCCGCATTTTCGAAATCCACCCGGTTGTCCGGGTCGCGCTCCACCAGTTCCTCGTTGCCGGTTTCCGCGTCCATCAGTTCGAGCTTCACCAGGTTCTCGCCCGCGCCCTTGTTGGTCTGCAGGTAGAAACGTTTGCCGTCCTTGTGGAAGCGGATCGGCCCGCACGTCTCCAGCACATCGCAGGAATAGATCTTGGTGAAGCCATTTTCGTCGACGCGCAGGATTTCGGTATCGCCGTTATCGGCCGAGCGAGTCGCCAGGCGCAACCGGTCCTTGAGATCGAAGACCCAACCGGTGATGCGGTCGGTATTCTTTCGCAGCAGGGTACGCTCGCCGGTGGAGATGCGGATTTTGTACAGATCGTGCCAGGACTTGTCGCGGTCGTTGAGCCCCACATATACGATATCGGGCTCGCTGCGCGGCGCCTCATAAAGCATGGTGCGCACGCCTTTAAGGTCCGTCAGGTTGCGCGCCCCCGGCACTTCCGCACCGGCCGCCGGGGCCTCCGCCGGATTCACCGCATAGACGCTGTAGTTTTCATCCCCGAGTTTGTCCTGCACGTACAGCACGAACCTGCCGTCGCGGCTCCAGAGATACCCCGGGATGGGGCGCTTGGTATCGTTGGTGATGGGCTTGGCCGAATCGAAAGGCGCATCGGTCTGCTTCACCCAGATATTGCGGGTCTTGTTCAAAGGCTTCAGGAAGGCGATGTACTTGCCGTCGGGCGAGATTTGGGCGCCGGAGATTTCGGGATCGCCGAAGAACAGCTCGCGATCGATCAGCGGAGGCCGCTGCGCGGCGGCCGGCGCAAGGAGCAGGAGGGTGGTCAGGGAGAGCTTGGTAACGGATGTCATGGCGTTTGTCATTGTATCGTGGCGCGCGCGCCGCGAGGCTAGCCAACTGACATGGCCAATCCACAGAGCGGGTCCTGGAGGACCCGCGCAGACCTGGAGGTCCGCCCCACGAGGTTATTCCGACTTCTTCGGAATCTTGATATCCAGCCTTTTAATTTTTTGATTCAACGTAGACAGCGGCACGTGCAACCCCGCCGCGGCTTCCGTCTGGCTCCCATTATGCTGCTCCAGCCGTTCCAGAATGATACGCCGCTCGAAGTCGGCGACGATCTCGAACAGCGACGCATCGGCCGGCAGCGCCCCGCCTTCCGCGCGGCGCAAGCGGATGCCGCTCGATTGCAGCAGGTGATCGGGCAGCACGTCCAGGGGCACGGACGGGTCGGTGGCCAGGACGACGGCGCGTTCCACCGCATTCTCCAACTCGCGCACGTTGCCCGGCCAGTTGTGCTCCATCAGGATCTGCATCACCTCCGGCTGGAACGTGAGGAGCGAATTGCCCTGCGGGTCCAGGTACTTTTCGTTTTCGCGGCAATACTTGGTGAAAAAGTGCTTCACCAGCGCGGGAATATCTTCCTTGCGCTCGCGCAGCGGCGGCAGCACGATGTTGATCACGTTCAGCCGGTAATACAGATCCTCGCGGAAGGTGCTTTCGTCCACGCGCTTCTTCAGATCGTCGTTGGTGGCGGCCAGGATGCGCACGTCCACGCGCACAGGCTCGGTGGCGCCCAGGGGGATGAACTCCTTCTCCTGGATGACGCGCAGCAGCTTGGCCTGCATGTCCGGCGCGATGGTGCCGATCTCATCGAAGAAGATAGTGCCGTGGTCGGCGACTTCGAAATAGCCCTTCTTGGTGTGGATGGCGCTGGTGAATGCGCCTTTCACGTGGCCAAACAGCGTGGATTCGAGCAGATCGGCGGGCAACGAGCCGCTGTTGACGGGGATGAACATGCGCTCCGCGCGCGGCGAATTGGTGTGGATGGCTTTGGCGATCAGTTCTTTGCCGGTGCCGGTTTCGCCGGTGATCAGGATGGTGGAGCGGCTGCTGGCAACTTGCCCCACGAGGTCGAGCAGGCGCAGCATGCGGTCGCTCTTGCCGATGATGTTGGGGAAGCTGTAGCGCTGCTTCAACGCGCGCTTCAGGTGCGTGTTTTCGTATTCGAGGCGCCGCTTGGAGATCATGCGGTCGATCTCGATGAGCAGCTTTTCGTTGTCCCAGGGCTTGGAGAAGTAATCGTTGGCGCCCAGCTTCAGTGCGTCGACGGCGGCTTCCACGGAGCCGTAGGCGGTGATCATGAAGATGGGTGTTTCGCGGTCGCGCCCGCGGACGTCGTGCAGCACGTCCATGCCGGAACGGTCGGGCATCATCAGGTCGAGCAGGACCAGGTCGTAGGCGCGCGATTCGATTTTGCGCAGGCCTTCGGCGCCGTTGGCGGCGAGGTCCACGGTGTAGCCTTCCATACGGAGGAGCGTTTCCAGTCCTTCGCGGATGTCTAACTCATCGTCGACGACCAGGACGAGGCCCTTGCCGGTAGTGGGGGAGAATTCGGGTGCGGACATTTCAGGCACTCAGGAGGCCAGTGTAACCTTTGCGAGAGGCGGCCTGCGAGGCCGCCGCAGGCTGCGAGCCTGCCCCACGGCGGATTGGGTTTCAGGCGGCATTTACAGGTTGTTTGGAGGGCTGCGCCGCGGCCGTCCGGGACCAGGGCAGCCGCAGATGGAAGCGCGTGCCGCCTTGCCGGCTGGAGACTTCGATGGAACCCTTGTGTTCCTGGACGATCCCGTAGGTCACGGCCAGGCCCATGCCGGTGCCTTTGCGGCTGCCTTTGGTGGTAAAGAACGGATCGTAGATGCGCTGGATGTGCTCGGGCGAGATGCCATGGCCGGTATCGGAAACATCCACGCGCGCGCCGGATTCCTCGGCCCAGGTGCGCACCGAGAGCACGCCGCCGCCGTCCATGGCGTCGCGGGCATTCAGGAACAGATTCAGGAAGACCTGCTGCAGTTTGCCGGCGTTGCCGTGAACGGGCGGCAAGCCGGCCGCGAGATCCATCTTCACTTCCACGCCTACCTTCTGGATCTGATGTTCGAGCAGCGACATGGTCTCGCGCACGACCTTGTTGAGGTCCACATCGCCGAAGGAAGTGGTGGAGGTGCGCGAGAAATTCAGCAGCGAATTGACGATCTCGCTGGCGCGGAAAGTCTGCTTGGCGATCTTGTCGAGCAGGATGGATTTCTGGTCGTCGTTGGCGACTTGTTTAGCCAGCATCTGCGCGTAGGTGGAAATCACCGCCAGCGGCGTATTCACTTCGTGGGCCACGCCGGCGGCCAGCAGGCCGATGCTGCTGAGCTTGTCGGCCTGGACCAGGCGCTGCTCCAGTTCGGCGCGGTCGGTGACGTCGTCGAAGATGATCAGGCGGCCGATTTGTTCGAGGTCTTTCGAAACCAGCGGGGCGATGGCCACGTTGAGCGTGGCGCTGGCGCCATTTTGACGACCGGCTAAAGCCTGTCCTGCCTGACCGGCTAAAGCCTGTCCTACCTGACCGGCTGAAGCCTGTCCTACCCCGTTGATGGCGACCACTCCCTGACGGTCGTGGCCAGGCAGCGCGGATAGCGCCGTGGGGTGCAACACGAACTTATAGATGTGGTGAATGCCGGTCTGTCCGCGCACGCGCTCGAACTGGTCCGACAGGTCGGCGGGAAAGAGCTCCGCCAGCTTGCGGCCCACGGCGGATTGCCGCTGAATTCCGGTCAGCTTCTCGATTTGCGTGTTCCAGCTCTCGACGCGGTCTTCCAGGTCGGCCGCCAGAATGCCCACATTGATGGATTCGACGATATTCTCGCTGAACTCTTTCAACCGCTCGTACTCTTCCATCTTGCGCTGCAGCGAACGGTAGAGCGTGGCGTTCTCGATGGCGATCCCCACATAGCCGGAGATGGTGGCCAGCAGTTCCACGTCCACGGTGGAAAGGAAGTCGCCATCCTCGGTGCGGCTGGCGCCCAGGTAAGCGATGGTCCGGCCGCGCACGGTGCAGGGGAGATAGTAAGTCAGGTCGAGATCCGCGATGGCGGCGCGCACGGTGGCCGGCCAACTGCGCGACACCGCGTCCAGTTGGTGGCGGGTCCGCTCGAAGAACAGATAAGGCTGCGGCAGTTCCCAGTTCAGGAAGCTCAGATCCAATTGCGCGGCGGTCAACTCCGCGGGGCGGCGGCGCGCGCCCATGCACATCTTCAGGCGGAAAGTGGGACTATCGCCGGGGCGCTCCTCAGCCAGGAAAACAGCCATGTGGCGGATGGAAAGAGTCTGCAGCAGGCGCTCGCAGACCGAATTGAGCATGGCATCCAGATCGGTTTCCGCGTTCAACTCGCGCGCGAACTCCACCAGGGTGCGCCGGTAATCGTAGCGGTCGCGATAGAAGTGTTTGTCGAGGCGCTCCTGAATCCAGTTGCGGATGGGCTGGAAGAGGAAGGCGGCCACCAGCATGACGGCGATCAGGCCGGTGTTGCCGACATCCTTGAAGTTCTTTTGCACCAGGCTGCCGAGCGAGAATACGATGCCGTAAAACGCCGCCAGCACGCATACGGTGGCCAGCGTGTAGGCATAGCCGCGGCGAAAGAGAATATCGACATCCATGAGCCGGTAGCGCGCGATGGCATACGCCAAGGTCAGCGGGATGAGCGCCAGCGAGAGGACCGACATCCGCATGTATTGATTGGGCAGCATGCCCAGCGCGTAAGGCAATACGTAGAGAGCGGTGAAGGGCAGGATGCCGCAGAAGGTCCCGTTGCGCAGCCATTTCAACTGCTGGCGCACGATGGGGTCGTCGGTCTTGCGATAGTCCAGGCTGAGCGCCAGGCCGCCCAGCAGGTAGGGAATTACCAACAGGGCCTGCCAGATGCGGTCGAGCATCCAACGCAGTTCCAGTGGCGAGACGCCGATTTGCAGGGTGCCGGAAGTCACCGCCAGCCAAAAGGGAAATATCAGCGCGGGCGGCAGGTACAGGAGAACCGCCCCGAATTTGGGACGGAACCAGCGGCGCGGCTCCGGGAATGTCAGGCAGAAGTGCAGAAAAATAGTAGGCGCCAGCAGACCGGCCGCCACATTGCAAAAATATATGACCTTATCGAAGCCATTCAGCTTGCCGGTGTAATGGAAACAGCACAAGATGAACGAAGCCAGGCACAGCACGTAGAAATGGCGCGCCATATGCGCGCTGCCGCGCCGGTAATAGACGAACAGCCCAATGAGGAGATAGGCGGCGCCCACCATGTACTGGTAGGAGACGGCGGGATCGAGGGGTTCTTCGCGGACGTAGACGGCGGCCTTGAACTCGACGCCCTGGCGGCTGGCGGTGTAGTCGGCCTTGTTCCAGGCACCCACGCGCGCGAGGATTTGGGGAACGTCGATGGCCTTATCGGTGCCGATATCGTTGATCTTGAGGAGCGTATCACCGTACTTGAGGCCGGCTTTGGCGGCGGGGCCGTCGGGATCGATGTGCAGGGCCTCCACGCGGTGGCCGCGATCGACCCAGACGGCGCCGTCGTCGGCCAGGCGGAATCTGTGTTGTTGCTGGAAATTGATGATGGCGGAGACAGTCGCGGCGATGGTGAGGATGGTCAGGATCGCGGTGGAGAGCTGAAATTTGAGTTCCTGAAACATTCACGCCGCCGACGGGGCCTTCCGGGACACACTACCGGTAGAAGATAAGAGCAGAGCACGTAGCATGCCAGCGGCCACCATTATTAATGGTAACTTTTTCTTGGAGTTACCAGTGATACAGATGTGTGAATCCTGGAATTGGGAGAAGAGGATATGCGGAAGTGTAGGGGAGCGCCGCGCGCTGGTGAGGTGTTTTGCAGCGGCGCGGCGCTTGTCTGGGCGAAGGACGGCCCGCTCTATTGGATATAGATGGTCACAGCATTGGATGTCATGCCCGCTGCTGAAACGGTTACCTGAGTTAGCCCAGCGGGCAGACTTGCGGGCAGGGCCACATTTACCTGGTCTTCCCCGGCGCTGCCCGGCGCCGCGCCGGCATAATTTGCCATTAGCGGCGGCAGGTTACCCACGGTCACCATCACTGGGGTGGTGGCATTGCGAATTCCAGTTCCATAAAGTACCAGTTGGCCCTGGCTCATGCTGGCGCTTACATTCAGCGGAACCGGGACGCAGGTTCCCGATCCGTTGGTACATTGGAAAACGTCGGTGATATCCAGAAACGGGTAGGCAACGAACTGTGCCGCTGCCACTCCCTGGCCGTTGCCGTTTGCGGAGAACAGGCCGGGCGCCACATTGGTCAACATAACGGAGCCGTACCGGAAGGCGGTTGCCGTGTATACCGTAACGGTCGCTTCTCCGGCAACGGCATCCGCCGGGATCATAGCGTCGATTTGGGTAGGACCCGCGTAGAACAAAGGCAGCAGATCCTGGACGCCGTCGCTATAGGTGATGGCTACGCCGGCTCCGCCCAGCACAAACGGCAGCGGCTGGGTCGTCGCCGAGGCGGCGGCAGACGCCAGGCCGCTTCCGAAAATACTGACAATTGAGCCGATCGCCACGGGTGCTGTGTAGCTGGCCGCCGAAACGACGGCAACGGGCACATAGGTGTTGTTTAGTAACACGGTCACATTGTTGCTGTCCTTATTGGCGATGGCCAGGTCCATGGCGCCATCTCCATTGAAATCCGCTACCGCCAGCGATACCGGCGCAGTTCCCACAGCAAATGGACTGCCGGTGGCCGGCGTGAACGGGTTGTACGCAGCCTGATTGAATCCGCCGGCTCCGTTACCCAACAAGACCGTCACGGTATTGTCGCCTTCGTTGGCGACCGCCAGATCGGGAATCAGATCGCCATTGAAATTCCCCACGGTCAAGAAGAACGGCTGCGATCCCACCGGGATCGGGCTGCTGCCCGGAACCGCCGTGAAGTTGCCCTTTCCGTCGCCCAGCAGCACCGTCACATTGTCCGTGCCTTCGTTTGCAATCGCTAGGTCCGGCTTGCTGTCGCCATTGAAATCGGCTACCACTACGGAAACCGGATATGCCGGTGGCGGTGTGAGTTGGACCATACCCGGCGGGAGCACCGGGATGGTGGACTTCGCGAACCCGCCACCCGTCCCGCCCAGCAGCACGGTTACGGTGCTGTCCTTCTTATTTGCAATAACCAGGTCCGGCATACCATCTCCGTTGAGGTCGGCTATTGCTACGGAGCTGGGGTTATTTCCCACGGTGATAGGGCTGGCGGCGATTTGGGAGAACGGGCCTGTACCGCTGCCCGTGAGGACTGTAACCGAATTGCTACCGAAGTTCGCGACGGCGAGCCACACGGTTTGGCCGGCGGCAAACGCCGCTACCGAAACAGGCTGCGACTCCACCGGGATCGGGCTACCCGTGGCGGCCTGCGTGAAAGCTCCGGTTCCGTCGCCCACCAGTATGGTGACGCTGCCGTCGCCCTGATTGGCAACGGCCAGGCACGTCTGCGCGCCGCATGGAAATGCCGCGAGGGAAGCCGGCTCCGATCCCACTGCAACCGTGGCGCCGGGCAGCGAGAATCCACCTGTGGCGTTGCCCAGCAGCACGGTAACGTTATTACCGGCGAAGTCCGCGATGGCCAGATCCTGGATGCCATCCCCGTTGAAATCGCCCGCCACCACTGCGCTCGGGCCGGCCGAGCCCGCGGTGGTTCCGGCCGCGAACGGACTGCCGGGAGCGGGGGTAAACTGAGCGCTCGCAAGTCCGCACAGCGCCAGCAGTATGCTCGCCGCGCGAGGAAGCGCAGCGGAAGCCCCAAAGATTGAAAGAATTCGCATCATAAGCTTCCTCCGCCCCGGATCACCACCGGAGCCCAAACGACAGCGGCACTAATTTGGTCCCGCTATTGATTCCGATGCCCTGTAGCCATCGCGCCTCTACATAATATGTGAGGTTTCCCGTCGGTCCGATGGGACCGAAACTTATCCCGCCGCCGGCGTCGAAGACACCCGAGTTGCCGCCAAACCCCGCGATCACCGCGGTTGGCCCTTGAATCACCGTCCCCTGCGGCGGGAGGCCTGTGAATTCCACCGTGCGGCGCATCCAGCCGAAGCCGCCGCTCGCATAAATCGTGAACCAGTTGCGAACCCTGTAGCGAAACGTGGGGTCCAGCGTTGTGCTGTAGAATTTTGCTCTACCATTTATGGCCGACAGCAGAGTAGGGTCTTGCGGATTCAGGGTAACGGCGTTGTCGACTCCGCTCCTGCTTAAGCCCGACCAATTGAACAGGAAATCCGCGGAGAGATACAGGCTCCAGCGGCGGTCGCCAAGCCGGTAACCGCACTGGTCATACCGTTCGGGTGGGCCCGACAGGAGAACGCCGGCGCCTGCTTCCAGGTTATTCCCACGGTCGACATTGGCGCCCCCATCCGTCCATCCGCCGCCAACATTCGCGGTGAAATGGCGGAACTCGGGGACTTTTGGCGCATCCTCGCCGCCCGGCACGCATTGCGACGCTCCGATGCGGGCGGTCAGGGTGCAGATTAACGCCGCCAGGAACAGCCGAGGCACGGCTTGGCGCCGTCTGTTGCGGCTTCGCGATTCGTGTGTCACTTTGCCTCCTTTTTCTTTTTCATGACTTTAACGACCACGCCGTCACGGAAGACGACCTTGGTGTGGTCGGCATCTTCAAATTCGTATGTGTACACGTTGCCCTTGACCTTCAAGGTGCGGTATGGGGCGGGGTCGGCGGCCAGAACCTGGTGTGTCGTCATGCCGATTCTGATGGCCGGCCCCGTAACCGCTGTTACCGTTCCATTCTCGACTACGGCAGTGAAATCCTCATATTCAAGAGCGAGTTTGTGACCGGCCCGCGAGGTTCGGTTTGGTCCCGAAGGGAAGGCGGTCTGTAGCTGTTCCATCGTCATGCCGACGGAGATCTCGCCGGGGACGGCACGGGAGACAAAGGTGTGCGGGTGACGACGCGGGACATCGCACGCGAAATCCGTGTTGATGATGGCCGGCAATTGCGGCAGACGGAGAGCCCGGTCATAGTGCTTCTCCCGCGCGTTTCCCTCATAGTTGTAGGCCACCCCGGAGCAACTGACTTCTCCCGTGACTTGATACAGCGCGAATGTCATGACCGCGCCGCCGCTGAAGAAGATATGGGTCCCGTAGAAGGTGTTCGACTTGTTTAACTGCGTTCCGCCGGCCTCCTGCGCATGGACTGCCAGGAAGTTGATGCCGGTTAGAGCAAAGTTGAACTTGCTGGCATGAAGGTCGAGTGGATCCCAACAGCCGTCGGGGCCGTCGCATAGCGCGTGGGCCAGCAGGTCCGATGCGAGAATCTGAGGAAGCAGGCTCGCCGCCGCTCCGCCGGAAGGCGAAGGCGAGCTCGGCGCTTGCGGACTGGTCGGCTGCGCGGACGGAGGCTGGGGAGTCTGAGGTTGAGGTTGAGCCGGGGCCGCGGTGGGCGCCGGAGTTGAGGTCTGCGCCGCGGCTGGATTCTGAGTTGGAGCCGGCGTGGTGTTCGGGCTTTGGTTCTGTGCTGGGCTTTGACTCGTTTGCTGAGGCTGAGCCGGCGCCGACCCTCCGAACAGGCTGGCTTCGAACGTGTCGATGCTCGTGGCTACGGCAAGAGCGGAACTGATCAGGGATTGGATCTTCGCGGAATACTTGAGTGCCTTATTGAGGTCTTCCTGGCTATATCGCGTAGGATTTTGCACGACAAAGTTCGCCTGCCCCAACTTGCCACTGGCATTCGCTACGTCCACCCACATTTGCCGGCGGTCCTCTTCCAGCCGCGAGAGCGCTTTCCAAAGATACGTGTCGTTCAGGTTGCCGTTGCGCAGCAGGTTGGGGGTGTAGACGAATGGTATAAGTATTGTCGGCACGCCGTCATGCTTCAATTGGCGCGCAACCATGTTCATGAGCGGGAGGTCGCTGATGGTGAGCTGCGAAGGCGCCAGGGTTTGAGTGACGGCAAATGCAGTGGCTAGAAACTGTCCTAGCGAGATGAAGGTGGGAATGGCGCCCGTGATCGCACTGAACGCTCCGCCTCCGGCTGGGGGGGCTGCCGCAACCTCTGCGACCTTGGCCTCCGGTGCGGCAAGGGCGAGAGCCTTGGCCTTTGCCGCGGCGGGTTGCTCCGATCCGCCGCCGCTTACCGTGACGTCGATATCGTCCGCCGCGTCTGTCGTAACCAGGATGCTTGGATAGCTCTTGCCGGGCCCCAGCGGATCGTTTCGCTCGCACGTTAAGGCATCGGGGTTGCAATGGTCCCACCCGTCTCCGGAGATCCCGGTAGGGTTGTTGGGCGACGCCACCAATTTCCGACCGGATGGCAGCCTTACTTGCACCG
>Ga0187887_10002167_pt1 | contig 15954 bp, 13 predicted proteins | sample June2016WEW_7_10_FD_132977 | JGI IMG/M metagenome (GOLD analysis project Ga0187887, IMG submission 132977) | Peatland microbial communities from SPRUCE experiment site at the Marcell Experimental Forest, Minnesota, USA - June2016WEW_7_10 | ecosystem: Environmental > Terrestrial > Soil >...
GAGGTTGAAGACATCACTCGGGTCGTGGCGCGCGACATTCATAGTCAGTACACAATCGGTTACAAGCCAACTGACCACAGCACAAATGGCGGATACCGCACCATCGAAGTAAGAGCGCAGGCGCCCGGCCATCGCAAACTTACCGTTCGCACTCGCAGCGGGTATTATGCGGGCGAGGCTGTCCACTAAGCGTTAACCCCAACCAATAAACCGCTCGGTCGCTTCCTGAGGTGGGGCCGGTTTCTGAATCGTCGGTTTAGGGGCGGAAGGTTTCCAGACGCTGGATGTACCAGAGGGGAAAGCCGTATTCGCGGGCCGGTACGACGATTCGATCTATGTAATCGTTTGTCGCGGCGCGCTGGTCCATTGCCGGGCAGATGTAGCACAGAGCAGGCTTGTATTTTCCATCGCGCGTTTCCGCGAGAACGGCTTCGGGAAGATAAGTCTCACCGAAAACATCCTTGTCGTGGGCATACAGGCGGCCGAGTTCGGCATGAGTACCTGTGGCAAGAATTCCGTAGACGGAGTGCTGGTCGGAGCGGACGAGATTCGCACGCGGTTGGATGCGGATGTCGAAGCCTGCAAGCCGCGCGACTTCCCATTTTTCGGGGACGTAATTCACTTCGCGCAGAACACTCAGATTGATGTACGACCCGTAGAAGAATGTCCAGACCTTGGGGTCAGCCAGTGCGAGCGTGGTGTCCTGGTTAACTTCGATCACGCCTGGCATTGTACCCATCTATGTAGGTTTTTCGCAGCCTGCTAGAGAATTGCAGATCGTCAAGCTACCAGATTCCCTTATCGCTTCCCGTGATCTTCTGCCCCACCGCGGCTGCAGTAGCCAGGCATGGTAACAAACTCAGCCGGACGCTGTTCTTCAGTTCCCGATTGAGCAGCAGAGTTGTCAGCTGCGAACCATAGAGTTTGGCGGACTGCGGCATGATCGGGATACGCAGGTAACCTCGGCTGAAGTGAAGTTCATCGCCGCCGAATCGCGCTGCGACCCTCACGAACGGCGGGAGATCCAGACCCCTACCACGGTAGTGGCCCACGTAGTCCGACACAATCACAAGATAACTGGCCACGCCTTTCCAGATGCCGGCACCCTTGGACGAGAAGCGCAGGCGCTCGTAATCGATGTCGCCGCTTTCCGAAAGCTTAGCCGTGTCGACAATGTCGCACAGCCGGAAATAGAAATGGCGGTACATGCGTTGCAGCGCGGAGATCATCACGCGATCCTCGGCAGCGGGTACCCGGAACGTGTGGTTTCCAACGACAGCCAGCCGAGCATGCGTGGCCAGGGACGCGGCGATTCCAACCTGCTCACCGGTTTGACCCAAGCGGCCCATGTGGATCTCAACTGCCTCGGGTAGTCCGGGCAGAACGAAGTTCCATTTGCGCGCCAGGCGATCTCCCCAACTGCGCGGCGCAAGTTCCGCGTCAAAACTGCGCTTCATAAGCTGCAGCACATTCGCCGAGGCCGCATTGGTATAGAGATCCAGATCGCTGCCCAGGTCGGGCCAATGATCGAGCGATTTGATGACCGTGACGTCGTATCCTTCCGCCCGGAACGCGGCGCAAATTCTCTGCAGGAACGACATCGCGTTCTCGATCCGCGCACCCTCGGCCGCGAGCGCGGTCGCCGCCCATTCTGCGCGGCAGTCGTCCCCTGCGCGGCGCATGACCTGGAGAAAGACATCTAACCCACGCATTACCACGTGATGGGACTGCGCCAATGCCAGCATATCGTCAAATTCTTCCCGGCTGATTTCTGCGGTGCCGAAATCCAGCTCGGCAGGCGTGGGAGGAAGTTGGGATTCGCCTGCGACCGGAGGCAACAGAAGGCGCGAAAGAACGATCAGGGCCTTACTCGAATCAGAGGGAAAAGATGTCTTAATCATATTGGCGAGATCATATTGGCGAAGATCATGGTGGCTAAGATCATATTGACGAAGATCGGTGGTATTGGCGCACTTGCGAAAGTGGTGGTTCGGAGGGTCACTGGCTCCCCGACGGTTGCGTCCCGGTTGGCGATACCGTGGGCTCGACCACCGGCGTGTTGTCGCGGTGCTTCAGTTCGATCGGGCCTGATTGCCGGCGCCGAGCCTGGTCTTCCTGAACAATCTCCCCCCCAACTTTCTGGTCGCTATCGGCGATAACGGTAGAGAGATGCTTGCCTTCGGCGGAACTCCGGGTCGCGAGTCCGACACGCTCGTTGGCGTGCTCGGCCTTTTGGGCTCTTGCATAAAAGAACTGCGCAGTTTCGAGGTCGCCCTCTTTTTCTGCCACGTAGCCAACATTGTTGAGTGAGAATGCGCTGTATGGATCAAGCGAATAAGAACGGAGGAAGTCTTGCTTCGCAGCCGGCCAATCATTGCTATTGGTCGCTGAAACTCCGCGCACCGCGAACAATGCTGCCTGGGCCTGGTCGGTGGCTGCGTTTCGCATGCGCTCTCTCAGTTTTTTTGCACTGTCAGCAGCCATCTTGCTGACCGGCTTTCCTCGCCATGCGGGGTTCAGCGTGACGACGACTGGTTCTAAGGAATGTGCATCGGCAGCCGCGATATAGAACGTCAGCGCCTGTTCGTAATCTCCTCGCGACTCGCTGGCAACGCCCAGATTGTTCAAGGTGAATGTATTTCGCGGATCCATCGCCAGCGCTTGTTTCAGGAGGAGATCAGCCTCTGGTGTCCGCCCCTCTGACAAGAGCTGAATCGCCTCGACGTTCATGCGATTGACCTGCATGGGGACGTCGTGCAGGCTGCCGAATGCTGCCCGCATTGGTTTTCCTTCCAGAACTTTCGCATTGGACCGGTCGATCACCGCATCGCTCGCCTGTTGCGACGCCAGGCTGTAGAACTTCTGCGCGCGATCCAGATGGCCCTGCAGTTCAGAGATGTAGCCCAGGTTGTTCAACGTAAAAGGGTCGGTGGGATCGAAAAGATAGGCTTTGTAAAAGAACGTTTCGGCTTTCTCATACTGTTGCTTGCGGAGGGCGTCAACCCCATCCCGATTAAGGCGCTGCACCAGCGTGAACTCGCTTCGCCTGGGGACTGTGATTTTGAGGTCTCCTGCCCAGGCGTTCGGTGGTGCCCAGACCACCGTGACGGCCGTGACGACAATGATTGCCAGCAAGCCGAGTTGTTTACCAAACATGTTTGGGTCCCTTATGAGCGTGAGTTGGATGCTCCGGGTGGGAATGCGTTGCCTAGCGCCCAAACACAACAAAGTGGCCGCCGTAGGCACTTTGAGACCACTGTTCATCACTTCAGACCATCAAAGAGACGGTGAATCCAGGCAACAGATAAGGGTGTGATCCATGGGTCGTTTTCTAGCTGTAGCCATTCTTAGTAGCGCGGCATTTGCTCAATCAGCGTCGTCCGCCGGTTCGATGACGGCACAAGATCAGGGCGCTCAGCGTGTATCTGTATCAATGCTGGAAGGCGGCTTAGGCGGATCGCCTGGCCTGCCGACACTGCCCAGCGGGAGGAGCACCGTGATAGGCGGGGCCATTCGCGGGGTGGACCACGTTCGCGACCAGTTCACACTGAATGTGTTCGGTGGGCAGAAGTTTAAGATTGTCTTCGACGCCCGCACCCAGGTTTTTCGTAACGGACTAAAAAGCACGCTGCTCGATCTGCACCCTGGCGATCATGTTTCGGTCGAGACCGTGCTGGACGGAACCACGGTGTTTGCGCGCAGCATCCACGTGTTGTCGGAAGTGCCGGAAGGCGAATGCCAGGGGCAGGTGTTGAACTACCGTCCCGACGACGGTGAATTGACCGTGCGTGACGTGCTCTCGCACGAACCGTTCAAACTGCACGTGCCTGCCGGGACCTCGATTGTTGGCCAGGGTCAGGCTGCTTCTTCCGCGGATCGTGGCCTCTCCGCACTGGCAACGGGGACTCTAGTCTCAGTTAAATTCCAATCCGATAATAAGGGGCACGGTGTGGCTAGCCAGATCGTGATCCTGGCGACGCCGGGAACGGCATTTGTGTTCGTTGGAAATGTCGCCTTCCTTGACTTGCATCTTGGCCAGTTAGTGCTGGTCGACCCACGTGATGGGAAGCGTTATGAAGTATCCTTTGACTCCGCTCGCTTCCCGATGAGCCGTGAACTTCACGAAGGGGCCGATGTGACGGTGACCGCGGACTTCGACGGCGCCCGCTACGTGGCCAGCGCGATCGCCATCAATGCTCCATCTGACAAATAGATCAAGCGCAGCTCAGACGGGCAGCCAGTGGGTGTGCTAAAGGACACTGCTTCGGGCCGGTCGGGTTGTTCCTGCAGCAGCGCCGGTGGAACAACCCCTACGCGCTGCCCGTTGGAAATCACCCCCCACATCTAAGGAAGAGCGCCGTACACATCCAGTTCACCCTGGGGATTTGTCACCGTGGTCAGATCGTGACCGGTTCCGATGTAAACCTTCCCATTCGCAACAATCGGCGAGGTGAACTTGATTCCGTATCCCGGTGCATCCCCTGCATTAATTCCGCTGTCATACAACTCAGTAGTCAAATCGAGGGCGTCATAGGCGCGCAGGATTGCAGTCGTCGGTGGAACGCCAACTGGTGGATATTGGTTTTGAAGCGGGTCCCCGTGGTCAATCATCCACAAGATTCCGTTCGCAGTGCCATTGGCCGAAATGAAGGCCGTCGCGCCATTGCTGCCTTGCTGCATGGCAGGCAAACTCGTCAGTGCCGCCGTCAATGTTCCCGAGTATTCAAACTGCACGATCCCGACAGGTATGGATGTTGAAGTCGGGGTTATTCCGACGTATACCGATCCATTGAAGTAGGATGGCGTCGAAAAGAATTCATAGGAATTGATGTTGGTGGTCCATGTTAATGGCGTAAACGGCGGGGGGTCCGTGCAACTTGAGGAATACGGGTCGAAGCCCTGATCAATCAAGACACCTGGCACCACTTGCGTCGCTCCTGCGTCATTGTCCTGCTCCTGGCCTAGATCGGTCGTGTTCACCAGATAGAGTACTCCGGTCTTTCCCCCCGCCAGGGCTTCGGTGCTTCCTGGAATCAGCAACAAACCTCCCGACGCCAAATCCGCATCGTGGCAATTCATGTAGCGATAATCATCGGGGGTGAAGTAGTCGAGCATTTGAAGTTGCCCATTGCTCGAGAACTTCAGCACCGAATCGCCCCATGCTGTCGCTCCATCCCAGGGTCCGTTCCCAGTTGTGATGTAGATGTTCCCGCTGTCATCGGCAGCCGGGCCGCCGCCACCCATCCACACTCCTCCCGCGCTGGCATACGGACCCTCGCCATTCAAGTTGGGACTCGCGTTGAAGACGCCAGTTTGGGCCAGAGTCAGCTCGTTATAAGCCAGCAACCATCCGCTATGACAACCGCCGAAACCAATGTAGACGGTGCCGTTAGACACGAGCAGGGCCGCCCGCTGCACACATGATGCGGTCAGAGATACTACGCCGTTCTTCGAATCTGAGTTCGTACCCGGCACCGAGGCCTGAATGGTTACCGGGCTCCCGGTGGTCTGCGCCCCAGTGAGAATATTCAGTGCGTTCAGACGGAAAGTGGGCAACGCGCCCGTTGACGTTAGCGTTTGGACAGAGACCACATACATCGTGTTCGAGGTCGTATCAATCACTGGCGTTGAGGTAATGCCCTCTACCGGCTGGATGGGGCCGTCGAGGATCGGTGTTTCTCCCGCCTGCAGCAGCGAAACCTGCCACAACGGCGCGCCATTGTTATAGTTGTCGGCGTCAAAGGCGTACACGCTGTCATTCTCGGTCGCCGCGAACACCACATTGCGCGTGACACCGTTGATAACCAGGTTCGACATCAGCAGCGGTTGCCCGTACTCGTACCCATCCAACAGGTAAGAAAACAACTTGCCAAAGGTTTGAGGAGTGACGTTTGCCGGCGACAGCGATACCTCGGTCGGATTCAACCCGGTGCGTTGAGCGTCATAATGCCACATCGAAACGTTAGTGAGTCCGGCAACGGTCGACGTCACGGCAAGTGATGCGCTCCCGGTAATCCCGCTTAGCGCCGCAGTCAACGTCGTTGAGCCTGTGGTCAGCCCGGTCGCCAGGCCGCTGGAGCTTATAGTCGCTACCGCTGGAGTCGCGACCGCCCAAGTGGCCGTCGAACTTACATTGGCGGTCGAGTTATTGCTGTAGGTGGCTGTGGCGGTGAACTGCTGGGTAGCGTTCACGGCAATGCTTGCGGTCGAGGGCGCTACCGCTATCGACGTGACCGTCACGGCTGGCGTCACGGCAAGTGATGCGCTCCCGGTGATCCCGCTTAGCGAGGCAGTCACTGTGGTTGAGCCTGTGGTTACCCCGGTCGCCAGGCCGCTGGAATTTACAGTCGCAATCGCCGGAGTCGCGACCGTCCAAGTGGCCGTCGAACTTACGCTGGTGGTCGAGCCATTGCTGTAGGTTGCCGTGGCGGTGAACTGCTGCGTCGCGCCCACGGCAATGCTTGCGCTCGGGGGCGCTACCGCGATCGACGTGAGCGTCACGGTCCCCGTCACGCCAAGCGATGCGCTCCCGGTTATCCCGCTCAGTGACGCGGTCACTGCCGTTGAGCCTGCGGCGAGCCCGGTCGCCAGGCCGCTGGAATTTATAGTCGCTACCGCGGGAGTCGCTACCGCCCAAGTGGCGGTCGCGCTCACATTGGCGGTCGAGCCATTGCTGTAGGTTGCCGTGGCGGTGAACTGCTGCGTAACGCCCACGGCAATGCTTGCGCTCGACGGCCCTACCGCGATCGATGTGAGTGTTAGGGCCGCCGCCGTCACGGTAAGTGACGTGCTCCCGGTGATCCCGCTTAGCGAGGCAGTCACCATCGTTGAGCCCGCAGCTGCTCCCGTTACCAGGCCGCTGGGATTTACAGTCGCTACCGCTGGAGCCGCGACCGTCCAAACGGCCGTCGAACTCACATTGGCATTCGAGCCATCGCTGTACGTTGCCGTGGCGGTGAACTGCTGCGTAGCGCCCACGGCAATGCTCGCGCTAGAGGGCGCTATTGCGATCGATATGAGTGTCACGGTCGGCGCCATGACGGTAAGTGACGCGCTTCCGCTCATCCCGCTTAGCGATGCAGTCACCATCGCCGAGCCCGCAGCTGCTCCCGTTGTCAGGCCGCTGGACGTTACAGTTGCTACCGCCGGAGTCGCGACCGTCCAAACGGCCGTCGAACTTACATTAGCAGTCGAGCCATCGCTGTAGGTTGCGGTGGCGGTGAACTGCTGCGTAGCGCCCGCGGCAATATTAGCAGTGGCTGGCGCCACTGATACCGACTTGAGTGTCACGGCCGCGGGCACAGACCCGCATCCCGTAATTGCGATCACGAGCGACAGTACAAAACAAGAAACAGGGATGCAGAGCAAGCGATGACGACGAGGAGCCATATGTGCCTAATCTCCGAAGAAATGCGATTCCGCGACGACCGCAGAAGAGTGTCAGAAATCGCGCCACGGACATCGTGGAGCACAAGAAACTGTCGCCACCTCTGCCGAGGTGCCCTTTAGTTGCCACAACGTTGTCTAAGGTTGCTCTGCCCGAAAATTACGGATCCGATAATCGCTCGCTGGCTGGTTGAGCGTCTTAAATTGTTCGCGGCGGAGCCGGGAAATCAAGCATCCGGCGTTCCCACTCCATTGGGACACAAGGACAGTGGCCTTTCGACTAACGCTCAACAGCATTTCTTTATTGACCCTATACCGAGAACCCTGTATTACTGTTTGGGCAACATGGGTGAAACTCGGGATCGATCCGATTCGATCCGCGAGACTACTGGGGCAACGTCCCGTTCGCGTCGGGCCTAGTCCATTCAATCAGGCAATTCAGAACTTGTGATTCCACAAGTACGCGCGTTCAACAACAGACTCGGAGGTCCCAACCATAATGAAGGCTCTTTACCGCATTTTCTTTGTTTTCTTAGCGTTGGCGACTTCCGCCCTGGCAAATGTAACCGTCAGCAGCCCCAGTAACGGCGCTACGCTGGGCTCGCCGGTGCCATTCGTGGCGACCGCGACCACGACCACTTGTTCGAAGGGCGTGGCCTCCATGGGCATTTATGTGGACAACCAGTTGGTCTACGTTGTCGATGGAGCGAGCATGAATACCACTTGGGCGCTCTCTCCAGGTACTTACAGCACCGTCGTGGAAGAGTGGGACCTTTGTGGCGGCGCGACCTACACTACGGTGGAGATTACGGTCAGCAGCCAAAGTGGCGTATATGTGACATCGCCCGCGAACAATGCCCAAGTCACCTCGCCAGTGAATTATGTGGCGTCGGCGACCACGAGTACTTGTTCGAAGGGCGTGGCGTCCACAGGGATCTACGTAAACAACAAACTGACGTACGTCGCGCAGGGAGCGGCTCTAAACACCCAGCTTTCGTTGAGCGAAGGGTCCTACGACACCGTGGTGGAAGAGTGGGACTATTGCGGAGGAGCTGCTTATACCACTGTGAATATCACGGTGGCGGGCAGCACAAGCAAATTTTCCAATCTCCAGGCTAATGAAGGCTGGAACAGTTGGGGTCAGCTTCCGCCCCTCTACGATGACTGTTCACCCTGTTCGGGACTCAACTGGTCCACGAAGTATGGAATCTCATCGCCGTCAGAAAGCGGAGACGCAACCCAATTCAACACCAGTGGAACCACGGCTTACGGGGTTGTTCTGTGGTACAACCCGGTAATTGGCCAGTTCTCAACGCAGGGACTGCCCGACCTGAATCATACGCTGGTCCCGAGTCTTCACAATTTTACTTATGACACTGATTTCTATGTGACGAACACTGCCGTGACTCAGGCATTGGAGTTCGATGTCGCGATGTATATGAGTGGGATCAAAATGTTCTGGGGCACTCAGTGCAACCATTTAGGGGACGGGGACTGGGACGTTTTGAATAATGTGACTCCGGCGTGGGTTTCCACAGGGGTTCACTGCAGTGTGACCAATGGCTGGAACCACGTTACCTTTCAATTTCAGCGAGAATCGAACAACGACCTTCTCTATCAGACGATCACGCTGAACGGTGTGACCTCCAATATCAACGAAACCTATGCCCCTGCCACGGCGCCGGCCAGTTGGTATGGCATTACCGTGAACTACCAGATGGACGGAAACTACGACCAGGCGGCAAATACCACATACCTGGACAATTTGAGTCTCACTTATTGGTAGAGTGAGCGGGAAATAGATTGTCTGGCTGGCGGTCAACCAAGATCGTCGAAACACGGAACGAGAATCCAGCTTATTTTGACGGTGTCGGCGCTGGGTGAGCGAAGGTTGGGGACAACTGGAGGTCGTGAGGAGAAAGTGCCTTCAGTACTTGTTGCGACACCTGCCGCTCGACATCCTGAACTGGCTGGGGAGCGATAACCGTCATCCCGTCCACCAGTTCGTTCAGGGCCAGATAAGACGCGCGGCTACTGTGAAGAAACTCGAGCGGGTACTCGGGCTTTCGCGCGCGAGCCTGAACCGGATCGGCATCCAATAGGAAGCTGATATCTGGTTGCGGAACGAACCACAGCAGCAGGCGAACATAAGCACGAGTGATTGGATTCTGTAACGACAGGTTCGCGAGTTCGTCATAGAGATATCGGTCAAAGATTATGACGTCTGCGTCCGCCCTGAGCGCTTTGGCGACGACGATGCGGAGCGAGACGGCATCCACTAAGTAAAGACCAAAACGCACCGCTGTCATGTACCAGGACTGAACGTTCTTGTCTCGCCGGGCTACCGGGCGTGCCGGAGTTCCGACACCGCTCTCTCCCTTGAACAGGGTGTGGCCGGACACTTCCCGGATCCGCGTGAGCTTCGCGACGTCATCCCAGAAAGTGATTAACAGCACGCGGGCACCGGCCTCGTTCAGCTGGGTGCGAAGATTTTCAATTTGAGTGCTTTTGCCGGCGCCGTCAATGCCAGAGAAGCTTACAGATGTGGCGCGCCGATGTTCAGAAGATTTCCGGTTGATGTTCAAGGGCTAACGTGGCCGGCTGGGACTAGCACTCGCTAGAGCCACAACCGCTCCGACGGCAGCGCCAGCACCTGCAATGGCGGCCACTTTAATTAGGATGGAGCGCGCTCGCCTTTGTTTTGCCGGGGCGATGGCCGCTCCGGCCGGTCTGGAGGCCGCAACACCGGTTGTCTTTATAAACGTTGCCGCAGCTGTGCCGACGGGTTCTTGTGTGCCGTTTTGTAGCTTTGGGGAGGGCTGTTGCACACTGGACACTTGGCTGTCGTCGACCATTTGCGAATGAACTATGCTTGTGTTGGGGAGAGGACTGTCGGGAAGCGTTTCAGGCTGCGGTGGTTCGGCCTGGGATGGTTCGGCCCGTTCCTGATTAGCGCCACTCACAGAAGTTTTTGGCCGAGCGTTTGTGGAGTATGCAGTTTCGGCCGGTTGATTGGAAATCGTCTCCTGCTGTGGTGATGGGGCGGCAGCCGCAATTGGCGCTACCAATAACAACACCACGCAGCCAGCGATATGACGCTTCAGCCAACGCCACGGCGTTCTCATTGTGGCTTCCGAATCTGAAGACCCTTCGCGCGAGACAGATGTGTTTTCTTGGACGTGGTTGCGCCGCACTCCAGACGAGCGAGTGGAATGCTCGTGCCGCAGACCTTGCTGTAAGCTCTTTGTCGAAAATTGGTGGAAGCTGTTTACTGCGTCAGCGGTATTGTCAAAAGCCTCGAAGAGATGATCGACCCTTGCAAGTTCCAGAATCGCCGCTGCCCCAGGAGGGATCGCCGCAAGTTTGACGTCGCCATTTCGCTTCATGGCCTCCTCCAGGCAACTCAACAACACATGGATTCCAGCTCTGTCGAGTTCCCGCACCTTCGAACAGTCAAGCACCACACGAGGCCGGTCTGCGTTCCAGCAAGAATCCACTTCGCGAAAGAACAAGCGGCCTTGTTTGAGGCTGAAGTTCTCCGGCAGCTGTTTCACCGCTACGAGTCGCGCACGTGGCATATTTGGGACCCCAGTTCCAAGAGCCTTCTTTATCGTTCTTAAGGAGAAAGATGGCGCAGCCCCAGTAATCAGGCCTATTAGATAATCTAGAGTGGCGATGGTACTGGGTCCATCCTGTCCTGTCGGTAGACGGAAGACTGGTTTGCGCTAGAAATTAAATAGGCGTTTCGGTCAAAAGCGGCTTTACAAAAGACGCGCGAGTTCGGACTCGGAATCACTGAATGGTATTGGGGAGCAACCGAACGGAAGTTGGGCGGCAGGCATGTCCGAATTCGTTAGATAATTTTGCGCATCCAGAAACTCGACGGCCATACCCGATCACCGTCAAGGCTGGGCAGAAACCGCCGCTTGTCCGTCGCCATATTTTGGTAGCTGTGTTTCCAATGCGGAAACGCATGATCGAGAGCTTCCGGATCGAAGCCTTGCATCGCGCTGCTCCCCCATATGACTTCAAATCGCGGATTAAACGTCAGGAGAGCTTCCAGCAGATATTGCTCTGACCAGAAAGACAAGTTCTGCAGCACCATGTCCTTCGGATAATCAGATGGGATAAAAATGTCGTGCGCGTGAATCAAGACACCACGGTTGAGGCGGGGCAGTATCTCCAGGTACTCTCGAACTACATCGCTGCCAATGCCGACAACGTGAGTCGAATCGAGAAACAGAAAATCTCCCTCCTCCAGGCTCAGGAAGATGTCTAGATCAATACTCTGGACAGAGGCAGCGATCAGCCGAACACGATCACTCAACGCTTCTTTTGGAAACCGATCTGGATGTGGGTCAATCGTCAGCAATTCTCCACGGACCCCGTCCATTTTCAAGTTCTGGTCCAGAGCAGCTGCCATGACTCTGCTGCTGTACCCACCGCCAACTTCGATGATGCGCTTGGGCTTGAGGTGCCGCACCAGGCAGTATGCGATCTCGGCATCCACCGTTTCAAAAAATCCATTGCCCCGCGTGTAACCTGCGCTGCCGATCGCGCCCGAGGTCGATCCCCATTCCGGCTCGTATTCCGGTACGACATTTCGCAAGAAGTCGAGTTGCTTTTCCAAAGCGAGATCAACGCCGACAGGAAACTGTTCGGTTGGCCACTTCCGAGCTTCCAATTCCCTGAGATCGGGAACCGGCCAGTAGTAATGATTTGGGACAAGACTTATACCGACGCTCTGCAATATACGAAACGCAGACCGTATGATTCCGAGCGCGGGTTCGGTTGTCCGAAATTTTCTGGCGAGGCTTAGAAGCGGAGAGTCGTCCCGCACAGGGGCAGGAGGAGTGTATGCCTCGACTTCAACATTCTCTATTGCGGATTGACGACTCACAGAGGGCTTCTCCTTTTGAGGTTGTGGTTTTGATGCGGAACATGGGGCAGAGTTGCCCAGAAGTGCTCAAGATCGCAGCAATAGCCGAGAAATCTGTTCGAATCAGAACTCCTTGATCCGAGCTCCTGATCAGCCTGGTTTCTGCCCCCGGAATGACGAATCCCCCAGTCCCACTAACTAAGTGATGGGAGCACTCTTAGTTATCGGACCGTTGCAAAAGGCGTGTAAGTTCCGCCTCAGGATCTTGTACAGCTTGTGTTAGCAAATTTGTGCCGTACCGAAAAAGGGTCGCGACATTGGTTCGATACCAACAGCATTCTGTCATTCTGGGTGAGAGTCCGCACAAGAAGCGAAACTTTTGCAGGCTCTCCGGGGAGGTTAGTGTTGCCGCCACCAGGCGGTGGTTTCCATCCAGGATGGTGAGAGGTTCGCTCTCGTTGAGACCGATCAGAAGCACGGTGCCCGGGTCGATGTCCAGGCGGAGCCAATCGCGGAGCGCGGCAATTTTCGACAGAAATGCGTCTTCGACCACGTTGGCACCGTCAAACATGCGGATGCGTTCGACAACTGCCGGCACGGCGAAATTGCCCCGAGCGAGCTTCCGCCATCGTGCGCGAGGAAAAACAAGAATCTGGTCCAGGTCTGCCGGCCGGACGTCGACCTCAAACCATTCCGTTCCCTTAGGCAGTTCACTCCACAATGAAAGATATCGAATAAACAACAGGGCACGCCGCTTGGCGTTTTCGGCGACATCATCAAGGTCTGGCTCTGTCACCAATCCCTGCATTACGTCCTGGTACTCCTCGAAGGCGGGCTTGTTGAAATCGTTCTTTAGAAATTCCGCAATGACCTCAGCTTCAGAAACCCGTCGGATAATCCGGATTGATTTAGAGCCTGCTGCTATCTCCGAATTGTTAGTTTTCGTCAGCAGGTTCAAAAGGAATGGTACAGCGACCACAACGAATAGTGCCGACATCACCACGAGTTGTACCCAGATAACCTGGCGCAGAGACGAATGGTAACGACAAATGCCGGCGACGACAACGCCACTGAAGGCCAACTGCACCCAGCTAGTATTCGCGATCTTGTAAGACATCTCGTATGTGATCATCACGACACTCAGTGAGTAGATGACGGTCGCGGTTGCATACAGCGCCAGCAGATAGGGAAGGCCGTACTTTCCGGCTACCTCGAACTGAGGGCCGAAGAGCGATGTCCAAATCCCGGCAGGCGCGAAGCGAAGGCCGAGAGCCAATGTGGAGCCAATTCCTAACACGATCAGCAGAGAAGTCGCGAGCAGCTTGTGATTGTTTCTCTCCTCCCGGCGCGCGCCAGCCATCAGCGGAAACATACTGTTCACAACCGAATAGCAGAAGAAAAAAATCACTCGACCCACTAACGACACGGCGGCATACAGCCCGGCCGCGGTTGCGGGAAAGAAATGTTTTACTAACACGATGTCACAATTATTGATGAGCGCCTGGCCGCCACAAAAGACGACTGCCTGCAGCACTTCACGAAATGCGTCGGGTAGAAAGAGTCCGGTTGGAACCGCCGCCGCGAATCTGGGTCCAGTGGCGAAGTAGGCGGCTGCAACAGCGGCCGCGTTGGCCGCGATCACTCCGGGGACACCGAAGCCCAGCTTGATGAGGAGGAGAGATCCGCAGAGCCGAACCAGCGCCTCCAGAATGATGTTCATGGCGAGACGCCGGAAGCCGTAAGCACCCTGCAGATAACCACGCTGGCTTCCCAGGGGGACGTAGAAAGCAGCTCCAATAGCCAGCAATACGATGAGAATCGGACTTGGCAGATTGAGAAAGTCCGCTATCGCTCTCTGGAAAAGCAACAAAAGTAGCGCGACGGTGATGCCGCATATCCACGCACTTCTGTGGAAACTCCGATGAACCTCGCGTTTCCCCTCCGGGGAACTCTGTTGCGCAACAGCCTTTGCGGAGACGATTTGGAAGGAAAGAGTAACCGTTAGGAGCAGGATGAGCAGAGTGTAGACAGCCGTAGCCTGGCCAAATCCAGTCGGACCGAGAAATCGTGCGACTGCAATGTTGTAAGCGAAGTTGATCGCAGTTGCGATCCCTGAAGCCGAGAGCAACAGGAAGCTTCCCGACAGAGCGCGGGATTGGAGACTCTTCGGTTCAAGATTCGGACTATTCACAACGTTCTTGGGGCTCCAACGCACTTAACAGGTAAACCTGATACGAACAAATCCGGCGCTGCGAGACCGGAACACAGTCGCGAAACGCTAAAGGGAAAGTTCTCCCTTCGCAGCAGCACTTCTGATGCTCAAAACAACGATCGCGCTGCTTGCGGCTCGACGCACTCAGCCTTTAATTGCTGGCCGCGCTACAACCCGAGGTGTTAGTGCCGACTCTAAAGGCTGGAACCTATGATCGATCGTTACTTGTTGTCTGCATTAATGCTTCTCCTGCAACTGCAAGGCTGTGCGCATCCTGCATTAAGTCAGGAAATACGCCAGAGTGCGGGGGCCGCGAAGGCTTCGCCCCAAGTTTTGGCAGTCTATGAGCCGTGGTTTGGTCATCCCAGGCATATCTCAGTGGGCTATTCCTCGCAGGATCCGGCGGTGATTCGCAAACAGATTGTCCAAGCCAAGGCAATGGGAATTTCCGGCTTCGTGGTGGACTGGTACGGAGACCGCGAACCTTTTATCGACCGCAGCTATGCACTGATCCAGACTATCGCCGCCGAAGAAAACTTTCATGTTTCGATGATGTACGACGAAACCGACGAAGAACTCGGAGCGACCGACGAAGCTCTGGCAGATTTCAGTTACTTCAGCAAAACTTATCTCTCAGCGAATGCACCCGGGCGTCAGGCCTATCTCATGTATAACGATCGGCCGGTAATCTTTGTTTTTCCAAAGGGATCCCATACCGACTGGAAACGAGTGCGCGTGGCAATCGACAAATGGAACCCAGCTCCATTGCTTATCTATGAAGACGACCCCGGTTCCTCGTTGTTCCCGGCGGCATTTGATGGAGTTTATGCGTGGGTGAATCCTGGGAAGCGCGGGTGGGCAGCAGATGGCAGCAACTGGGGAGACGATTACCTCGAAGCCTTTTATGCCAAGATGCAGTCGAAACACCCTGACAAGATTGCCGTGGGCGGGGCCTGGGCGGGCTTCGACGATAGCAAAGCTTCGTGGGGTCTTAACCGGCACATGTCTCAGCGCTGTGGCCAAACCTTCGCAGACACGATGATGATGTGGCGGCAGTACTACTCCGCCGATCATCCCCTGCCCTTCTTATTGATTGCGACGTGGAACGACTACGAAGAGGGCACTGCAATTGAGCGCGGACTGGCTAAGTGTGGCCCCGGCGCTCAGCCGCGGTCGGGGCAATAACTCCTAAGCCACCCGAAAGGGCTTTCTCCGATCTTCTGCACGGCGACCCAGGTTTACTTGAGCGGCGTCGACTTGAGAAGCGCCGTAAACCTTGTCGATGATCGAGAGGGGCCGGCTGCGCACCTCGTCGTACACTCGTCCGAGATACTCGCCAAGCACACCCACGCTCAAGAGCAGGAGACCTCCGACGAGGAAGATCGCAGCGGCCACACCGTACCCCAAAGGATTCACCGGGCTCTTCGAAAACACGGTGCAGACGGCCAGAATCGCGGCTAAAGAGATCGCAAACCCC
>Ga0187887_10002170_pt1 | contig 15942 bp, 8 predicted proteins | sample June2016WEW_7_10_FD_132977 | JGI IMG/M metagenome (GOLD analysis project Ga0187887, IMG submission 132977) | Peatland microbial communities from SPRUCE experiment site at the Marcell Experimental Forest, Minnesota, USA - June2016WEW_7_10 | ecosystem: Environmental > Terrestrial > Soil > Wetlands...
CACAGGCCTTCCCGCCTTCCCATCTTCCCGATCAGACCATCCCAGGTTCCGAGCAGGAAATTGCGGAACTTTCGCGCACGATCCGGCTCTCCCACAAAGCACTTGATGGTCTCGCGCGAGTAGTCGTACATGGACTTCGCCATCCAACGAGGAAAGATAGGACAATATTTGCGGCAAAGGGCGAGCCGATTGCGCGCGATGTAATAGCGCCGAACGGCATCGTGATTCGTGGGCCGAAAGTTGAATCGGAGAAAACTAAGGTTGCGGCTGGCATGTCCTGCGGCATGCAGCAGCACAGCCTGGTTTGACTCAGCGAGCAAATAACCGGCGGCGCGGATGCGCAAGCAGTACTCAAGATCAACGCAATCGATAAAGTACTCAGAGGCGAACCATCCGATTTGGGCGAATATCCATGCGGGCAACAATGATCCGGAGGTCATGGAGACGACGGGGGCGCCGTCTTTCATACGCCGAACGCGCGGCTCGAGCCCACTGTTGGGATCTACATACCTGGGGTGAATCGACGCCACCCGTTCGCGGTCGGGATGGGATTCCCACGCGGCAAACATGTGCTCCACGAAGCCCCCGGTAATCGTGCTGTCCTGATCGAAGAGAATCACCCATGGATAACCCTGGCTTGTGGCCCAGCGAACACCCTGATTCAGGGCTTCGGCGATGCCGCGATTCTCGCTGTTCTCGATCAATTCGTATCCCCCGTTGTTGCTTGCCATTCGCAGAGGATTGAGTTCGTCGGCACTCGAACCGTTGTCCACGACGACCAGTTTCCGCACCTGCTCACGGACCTTCGCTATGTTTGTCAGGGCCGGGGTGCCGGGATGATATGTCACTATCACGGCACATACAGATTTATCCGTCACGCGCCCGCTCCTTATGCCAGCATGGACCACTTCGCATTCATACCCATCATGCGACTAGACTCGCGATGAGTGCGCCAATGCAGAATCAGCGCGCGATTTCAGCGGCCGAGATTGGGAATGCCCCTGGCTCGTTCGCTGTTGCAATACTCGTTCCAAGCGATCGACCGATGAGTCAAGCGCCCACTTTGTCCGCACCACTCCGAGGGCCTGCCGACTCAACCTTTGGTGAAGTTGCGCATCAACGACCAATCGCTCAATCGCATCGGCCATGCTTTGGGGATCGTGCTCGACGAGAAGTCCGTTGACTCCGTCTACAATAGTTTCCCTAACGCCCCCTTCCGCGACCGCGATAACTGGGAGACCACAGGCATTGGCTTCGAGAGGAGCATATCCAAATGGCTCCAAGCGCGGGGCATACAGCATTACGTGCGCGCGATTAAGGAGATCAATGAGTTCGCTATCTTCCGCGCGATATTTCAGTTCGATATGCACGCCGGTCTGGGCAGCCAAGGTGAATAATCGTTTCAGGTAGGTTTCGTCCACCATGTTGGCAATCAGGACCAACTTTGGACAACGAATGCGGGCTACCTTGGCGAGCGATGCGATGAGAAACTCTATGTTTTTCGGCGGCAACAAGGCTGCCAGGCACACCGCGAACGTATCCCGCGGATGGTTGTGATTAACGAATCTATTCGGATCAATTCCCAAATAGCACACTTTTGAGTCAACTCCTAGAGATCTGAGAAGGCTCTCGCGAGAAAAGAGCGAATTCACCAAGATCTGATCGAACGCCATCGCATTGGCTCGTTCTTCCCTGGCCAGAACGCGGATGCCGGGGAGTTTTAATCTTCGAACTAAAGATCGTCTCCAGAAACCGGGATCGGAAAGGTCCCGCGCTTCCCAGGATGTTGCTACCCACGGTAATTCCGGAGTGCATTCATAAAAGGGGCGGTTGGGCTCCTGCAAATACAGAACTCGTGGAATTTTGACGAAACGCGCAATTGGGGGAGTGTGGAACAACATACAAGAAGCGGCAAACAAGAGATCGAAACCCCGTGCATTGATTTCACGAGCGCACTGCCGGGAGTGTCGATTCATAGCTGCCATCCGCAGGCGCGCGCTCCAATGAAGCGGGTGCAGCTTTTCCAGCAGGCTAGCAGGCTTCAGAGCGCGAGACGGCGATGTCAAATGAGAAGTAAGCGCGAGGGGGACGACGTGTTCGCGGACTAAGTCACTTAGGGGGAGATAGGAGCGGTCTGCGGTGGGAGGACACCATGCATCGAGCTCGTGCCCTCGGGCGATAAGGCCACGCACCTGATCGGACAGAGCCCGCTTCGCGCCACCACTCGGCAGATTGTGCCAGACTGCTATCTTCATGAAGCGGACCGCCATTGTTGGTCGCATCGATCTGGTTCGAGGATTCGCATCCAGCCGTCGCTGTACAGAGGCTCGAGGCTCCCAAGGGATCGAATTTCCCTGGTTTCGGTATTCATCACCGGAAGATTGCGAATCAAATCGGCGCGTTGAAGTCCCCGGCGCAAGGACAAGTCACCGGGGTATTCCATCGATTCACGAAATTTCGATGGGTGAATGACGGGATCCGCGCCCAACGAATCGAAAGCCGGCGCGTAATCTTCGCGAACGAAAAACGCATTGACTCCATGGGAATTGGTGCCGAGAAACCGATATCCTTTACGTCGCGCGAGGGATCTCAAGGCAACGATTGACGCACCGAAATACAAATTACAGAATTCAGGCCGGGTGCGAATGAAATGGGGGTCGCAGGGAATCGATATCGGCCACACATCTCCGAAGACGGCGTTATATTCACAAATGAAGATGATCGGACGAACAGCACTGATAGCTTCCCATACCCAATAATCGTTCCCATCGATGTCGATGCTGAGAAGCCCAATCTCACCCGAAAAGTCGGCGTCCACGAGCAACTCGTTTATGTTTTCGCGAGTTATAAACGCAGATCTTGCGTTCAAGTCGTGGCCCCAGAACAGTTGAGTTTCACTCTTGAGCCGATCAATCTGGGACGAACTGCCATCGATCACGAGTCCTCGCCAATTCCGGTTCTGAAGGAGGAATCGCGTGTTCGCCTCGGCGTACGACTCAACTCCGAACTCGATAAAACTGCTGAGATGCGCCGGTATTCCGGCCCGCTCAACCAGCCAGTCGATGATTCCGTCTTCGCCCCACTGGGAGGTTACCTTGAACTCAACTTGCTCCAGAGACGAGATGGCGGTCATGGAGCGGACTTGCCAACTCGCCAGGCGCCCGAGTAGCAAAAGGGATCTGTCAGCCGTCGTCTGAGCGGGTCTAGTGATGAAAGATCGTGCGCGATGTATCAATTGCGAATTCACAAGGACAATTCTCCGTGTTCCAACGGCGTTTCGAATCTCAACTATTCGAGCTGAAGCGCGCGCTCGACCTGAAGCGACTGCGGCACCACCACACAGATCAGAAAAGCTGCAACGGTCCCCATAATTACCCCCGTCAGTCCGAACTTTTGCACCCAAATAATCGAGAGAACGAGATTGACACCTGCGGCGAGCATCGAGTAGATCATTTGAACTTTCACCCTGCCGGCGCTTGCAAGCAGGCAGGATTGAGCGTTCATCGCGCTGTATATGAGGCTCCATACACCCATCCAGAGGAGAAGGCTGCCGGTTGGAACTGCGGCGTTTCCCGCCCATTTCCCGATGATCCATCGGCCAAATAGCACGAGCGGCGCGGCCAGTGCCAGAGTCGATGCGAGAGTAATCGCGAGATTCCTCCGAAAACTGCGATAGACCCATGATTGATCGCCGCGCGCGAACGCTTCCGCATAGGCAGGCCAATACGAGGGGCTTGCCAGAATTTGAAACAGGGCAGTGTAGGTGAATAATCTCCACGTCACGCTGTAGGGAGTCACCGCCGACGCACCGAGATAATGGGCAATAATCAGGTTGTCGGTCTGGAAGAGCACGAAGCCAGCGATCTGGATGACAAACAACATACCTCCGAGGCCGCTCAACCTATGAAATGCACGCCAGGTCAGTAAGCCGGGACGCGGGGACAACCATGGCCTTGACCATGTGAATAGCCATATGGCACTGATCACATTCACAATCAAAAGCGCGCCTGAGACGGCAATCACGAGAGACACGAGACCTCCCTTAAGTCGTGTCACAGTAATAAGTGCGAAGAGCCCGAGGACATTACCGGCGGCGGTCCAGGCATTGCCCGTGGCTACGTCCTGGTAGGCGCCATAGACTTTCCCAACTATGGAGAAGGGAAGATTCAGCACAAAGATAACGAATGCAACGGCGACCGCGGGAGCCAATTCCCGACGAGCCAGAAGCGATTGGACGTTGAACACTCGGTCCCAGGGAATCACCCACCACACGCAGAAAAAAGCCAAGGTTAATACCAGCGCAATCCCAGCCAACGACCAAAAGGCGGCAGCGACATAGCTTTGCGCCAAGAAACGGTCGTCCTTCGCGTACCCTTCTGACACCGCATTCGTCAGACTATTACTCAGGCCGAAGTCGGCGAGGGCGATCCACGCCATTGCGGTACTAATTGTCACCCACGCTCCGTACCGTTCGGCACCCAGATATCGCACGGTTAAGGGAACGGAAATAAAGCTGACAACAGCTGCCACTCCTCTGCCCGCGAAACCCGCCATGATGCCTTGCACGATGCGCGCGTCGCGCCGGCGGGCATGGCTCGCAGTCTCGCAATCCGCGAGGGACAGGCGCATCTGACGTAATGTCGATAAGAATGCGCTCATATTGACTCAGCAGACTCTCGTCATCACAACTGAACCCGAGGAAACTCTCCCATTCGCCGAACCAACCGAGTTAGGCGAGTGACTTACACATGAAGCCGAGCCGGAGCTCGAACAGGTTTTCGCCAGGTACCGATCGCTCCGGCGATCACCCCCAAGCTCTGCGCACATGCCCGCGCGGCAAGCAGGACGGGAGCGAGAAGTCCCAATAACGGATCCTTGGCAACGACCCGCAGCGCGAAGGGCAAGGTGCTGAGCGCGAACGCCGCCAGCACCCAAGGCGATGCCGGCATAACTGGATGCGCTATCAAGTCATACGCGACAGCGGGCAAAAGTATTGGGGCAAAGAGAAGCTGAAGCTTCATGAGTTGGGGCGTGTGGCTGTCATTCACAGCCTTGCTCGGATTTTTCCACACCGCGAGCACACGCCAGTAAGCAAACTTGTACTTTTTCCTGAGATATTGCCGGAGCGAATCTGGATGAGTGTGGTAAACGACGGCGGACTGGACAAATTGCATCTTCCATCCGCGAGCAGACATGCGATAGGAGAGTTCAATGTCCTCGGCACAGGCTACGGGAAAGTCGGTGTCGTAACCGTTCATCTCCAGAAAGCGGTCGCGGCGAAACGCAGCCGAGTAAGTGTCGATAAAATCGATGGTTCGCAGACCCGCCATACGGCGGTAGCGATCCTCATATTCAACCTGGACAAAACGCGCAGCCAGACGGGTCTGGTGGGTGCTGTAGGAGCCCTTTACCCCGACCACCTCGGGATCATCGAAGGGTTCGAGCATTCTGGCTACCCAGTCGGGGCAGGGGACACAGTCGTCATCGGTGAAAAGAATGATGCTTGCAACAGCCTCGCGCGCACCACGATTGCGTGCCGCGGCGGGGCCAGCGTTGGCCTGATTAATCAGACGGACGCCGGGATAGCGCCCCACCACCTCCGCAGTATTGTCGGTCGATCCATCGTTGACGACCACAATGTCTCTAGCAACAGGTGCTGTCTGTTTCTGAAGCGCAATCAGGCAGTCGCCAATACGAGTCGCGCCGTTGAACGTGGGAATGATGATCGAGACAGATTTAGATGCCATCCTGAACCCCTGCTCGCGTCATACGATTGCCGGCTTGGGTTCTACGCCAGGCTTAGCTTCCGCCATTGCCTTCTCATGCCGACTACCGTGCAAGAGATATTTCGAAAGAGTGAGGAAGCCCTTAAGATTACGCTGCAATTCGCGGCGATCTCTCAGCGACTGCATCAGCTTGTAGAACAGATAAGAAGGGCTAAGATAGAAGCTGCGCCGAGCCCGGTCGCAGAATGTTACTAACTGCTGGTGAGTGATGTCAGGCAGAGTGACAAGCTGTTATGGAGGCCATCCTCCGTCAACCAGCCATTCCAATTGTCGATTTGAATGTAATTTCTCTTCCGAGCTTCCTCATAGGCAGTTGTCCCCGGGTAGACCATGATAGGAAAGAACTGAGCTGTATCGGGGCGAAGCGCTTTGGCGAACTGCAGGGTCTTTTCCATGCTGGCAGGCGTTTCATTCAGGTTTCCAACCATGAAACAGCCGTGCACCATGATGCCCGCTTCCTGACAGCGCCGGACGAAGCGGTGAGCCTCTTCGTGATACTTTGCATCGCGACGGTCGTCATTGTTCTTTTTCATGCCGTTGATGACTTCGACATCGCCACTTTCGAATCCGACACAGAAGAGGCGGGCACCGGCCTGATGCAAGGTCGAGAGCAATTCGCCTTCTGCGCCGATGTCGGCGCGGCAGTTGGCGTCAAAGGGCAATTTATTGCCCCGCCGGATCAATTCCCGGGCCAACTCCATAGTGCGGAGCTTACTTATGATGAAGGTGTCGTCCTCCAACATGACGGTCTTGATGTTGGGCATCTCGCGCGCCACAAAGTCGAATTCATCGGCTACGTTCGCAGCCGAACGATAGCGCATTTTGTGTCCGCTGAAGGTCTGGGGATAAACACAGAACGAGCAGTGATAAGGGCAACCTCGGCTGGTATCGAAGACCACCAAGGGCCACAGCGAGTGGCCATAGAAGTAATCGGGCGTGTGCAGAAATCGCTTGTACACTTCGGAGACGAAAGGAAGCTCGTCGAGATTCTGTATCGCTTCCCGTGGGGCATTGATGACGGTCTCGCCGGATTTTGCATGGCGCCAGACCAGGCCGTCGACGGCGGAGAGATCCGCGGCGCAGGCTTTCGCCGCCAGCCAATCGCGCACGGTGTACTCATACTCACGTATGGCGACAGCTTCCAATGAAGGCGACATGGCGAGCGTCTCTTTGGGCAAAGCAGACACGTGACGGCCCACCAGCAAGACGTGGAGAGAGGGCATAGCGGCGAGCAGCGCCTCGATGACGTTAACGTCGTTGTGAATGCTCGGCGTGGAGGTATCACAAACTACGGCTTCAATGTTCCTGGCCGCGACACGGTCAATAACCGCCTGCACAGAACAGCCGGCAGCTGGAGAATCAACTAAATCGACGTCGTGTCCATTCCTGATAGCAACTCCGGCCGCCGTCGCCAGCCACTTGGGGTAATAGAGGGTGCCACTTTTAGTGACGGCGGGACTTCGTTGCTCACGCGAGAAGCGGGGGTGAAAGGGTGGATTTAAGAATAAAACGCGCATTTCGCTCTCTGATCGATCAAGTCCATCAGCTCAACAGCCGAGGCCAGTACGGCACGGAGACGAAGCTCCAAACGTCAGTCCCACTTCGAGTCCTGTCCACGCTTACCCAACCCCAATCGTTGGAAGATAGATACGATTTGACGCGGATGGGTTGCTAAGGGAAATGTGCAAAGATGCACCGATGCCTAGGATTTCAAGCGGGGCTCTGCTTTACGCTGAATTCTGTTTGATCTTCAACTGCTCCCTGATGGATTCCAGCCGCCGGCGGTTTTCCGGGAGTTGCGAACTCCGCACCCAGGATTCCCGGAACTTGACCCAAAACACGGCTACCAGGAAAGCGGCCAGTACTGCCCCAATGACGATCAGCGTTCGATGCGGCGACGACCTCTTGTCGGGAGGGACGGCGGCATCGACGACCTGCACAATTTCCCCCTCCCGAGCTACGTCGAGTTTGGCGATCTCCAACTCTTTAGCGAGCAATTCAAAGACGGTCTCGTGGTATTTGAGATCGCGATACCGGCGCAGGTATTCCAATCCGGATTCGGTTACGCGACCTTTGGAGAGGACGATATCCGAACCCGAGTCGTGGTTGGATCCGGCCATCTGTTCAAGCTGCGATTGGAGCGCGGCGAGTTGTTGCTTGGCGAGGACGAGATTGGGATTATCCTCGGCAGCAAAGGACCGCATACTTTGAACTTGCACTTCCTTGGCGACGACCTGCGCCCGCAGGAGGGCCGCAGCTTCGATGAGAGACCGCGCCTGACTGTCAATCTGCAGAACACCAGTGGATTGCTGGGTTTTTCGCATCGACTCTTCGGAGGCGGTCAGATCGCTTTTAGCCTGCTCCAACTGCTGTTCAAAAAACATGCGGCGGCGGGCGGCCTCGGTAATTGCCAGGGAGGCGGCGAGTTTGCGGAATTCATCGACATAACCATTCGCTAACTCGGCGGCACGACGGGGTTCGCGATCCTCGATGGCGATGCGGATAAGCCCATCTTTGGTGCCGGCAACCACGGTCGTACGATGCTCAAATTCCTTGCGGGCGTCCGACATTCGCTTCTTGTGATATTCCGCCATCAGGCCGAAACGCCGGATCATTGCGTCCTCGACGGTACGACTGGTCAGAAATGCGACGTACATGTCGTTGGGAGTCTTCATGGCGAGACCGCCGAGTGAGGCGAGCGATCCCAGCGATCCCAAGTTCCCAAGTTGGCCTAAAAGTGCTGAAGCCATTGAAGTGTTCTGAGTGGGCGGGAGGAGAATGACTTTTGCCTCATAGCGGATCGGCAGGAGGAACGCCACCAACGTTGCAAATATCGCCGCGGCCAGCACGAATCGGCCGATGAATCGCTTGTTGGCGACGAGAAGAACCGTCAAGTCGAGGAGAGAAAATTCCGTCTCGGGCTGAGGAGATTGCGTTCCTTCTTCCGATGCAACCTCATCGGTACCAACCAGGCGATCGGAATGGTTCGCCGTCTTCCGATCGGGCCAATCTGTTGAGAGCGATTTCATCCCAGCCGATTTTAGATGCAGCAATCGGTCGGGAAGGCTACGGTCTGTCGAGATTCATCGCTGTGTTTGCGAGCCCCAACAGAAATTACGGGGGCATACTAATTTGCCGGCTCTTGCAAGTTTTGGATACAGCCAATGGGGAAGTAACACGCATCTTCATGGAACCCAGAGATTAGGGCGATTCTGGTAGGTTTTGGGGACGGGATGAACACATCTAGAAGGGTTACCGGCTTGATGGAAATCCCTTTCTGCAGCAAACTGCCGGTGGCCGTGGCGGGCGCACTGGTTGTGGCGCTTAGTTGGGTGGGGTGCGGACAAGCATCGGCGCAAACGAGCGACACCCCGGCCGGTCCGGTGAAATCGGGTGTGCCCGATTTCTCTCCCGCTCCGGTTCGCCTGCAATCGCTGCCCAAGAATCTGCTTAGGGATCAGGAACGGTTTTGGACTGCCCCCATCCATATGAGCGAAAAAGAGTGGCAGTGGGCAGTTCCGCTGGTGTTGGCGGGCACGGCGCTGGTCGCGGAGGACACAAACATAGAGAAGCACGCGCCCAAAAGTCCGACGACAATATCACACGCTACTACCGCGGCCAACGCCGGCGTGGCCGCTCTTGCTGGAACGGGGGCAGGATTGTTCCTGTTGGGACGGCACGACGACCAGCAACACGAAACCGGAATTCTTAGTGGAGAAGCCGCGATTGACGCGTTCGTGGATACGGAGGTTTTCAAGTATGCGGCTGGGCGCGATCGTCCTTATATGGGCGACGGTCAAGGACGTTTCTTCCAGGGAGGGAGTTCGTTTCCATCGGAACACTCGTCCGTCAGTTGGGCGATCGCGAGTGTGATTGCGCACGAATATCCAGGGCCGCTGACCCAGATATTGGCCTATGGAGTCGCTGGAGGTGTAAGTGCCGCGCGCTTCGCGGGCCAGAAGCACTTTATGTCGGACGTGGTAATCGGAGGCGCACTGGGTTGGTACACGGGCCGCCAGGTCTTTCGGACTCACTCTCGCTACAGCGATGCCGACATCGCACGATTTGGCACGTTTAGCAAAGGAGACGATAGCGAGGAGGCTGACACAGGAAATAAACCGCGAGCAAATGGATCCCCATACGTTCCGCTCGACAGTTGGGTATATCCGGCGGTGGAGAGGTTGGCGACGCTTGGTTATATAAACAATACCTTTGTCGCGTCCAAGCCGTGGACTCGAATTGAAGTGGCCAAGCTGATAAGTGGGCCGAAGAGCAAGATTGAGATGAGCGAGACTGCATCGGGAGAAATCGCAGCGCTTGAGGATGAGCTCAAAAGCGAATTTGCAGACGAACTAGGTGTGCTCGACGGCAAGTCTAACGAAGCGGCGCGGGTCGAGGCGGCATATACAAAGGTTCTATCGATTAGCGGTACGCCATTGAACGACAGCTACCACTTTGGACAAACCATCGTAAATAACTATGGGCGGCCCTATGAAAAGGGGTTCGACACCTATGACGGCTTTTCGGGCTATGGCATGGCGGGACGGTTTGCTCTCTACGCTCGAGGGGAATACCAGCACGCCCCTTCCGCACCCGGCTATCCCCTCGTGGCGCGACAAGCGATCGCCGCCGCAGACGAGACTCCTCTTCAGCCGTATATTCCGTTTGACACAGTGAATCATTTCACCCTCCTGGACACTTATGCGGCAGTGAGAGCAGCCGGGTGGAATCTCTCATTTGGCAAGCAAAGCTTGTGGTGGGGTCCGGCGGACGGAGGAGCGCTCATGTTCAGCGACAATGCTGAACCGATTTACATGTTCCGAGCGACTAAAACCATCTCGGAACTTCCATGGATGCTCCAATGGCTGGGGGCGGTAAAGATCCACGTATTTTTCGGCAAACTGTCAGGCAACCAATTTCCCCCTCGTCCTCTGATTCATGGTGAAAAACTGACCTTCCATCCAACACGCAACATGGAAGTCAGCATCGATCGTACATCCGAGTTGGGAGGGGTTGGCCGCGCTCTCACTGCCGGCGCAATATTCGAAAGCTATGTTGGTCTCAAGTCGTCTTTTGAATATCCCTTCAATCGAGATCCCGGCAAACGTACGTTGGGATTTGACTTCTCCTATCGCGTGCCGCATTTGCGGAATCGGGCTCGCCTATACGGCGAGGGTCTGCTGCCGGTTGCCAATCCCTTCAACCTTGACAACAGTCATAACCCGATCTATGACCCGGCGCGAACGGCTGTACGGACCGGAATTTATCTTCCGCAACTACCACATCTGCCAAAACTGGACTTGCACGTCGAGTCCGGATACACGGACCCACCAACGCCGCGGAGCACGCGAGGCGACTACGTTTACTGGGACGGGTTTTACAAGGATCTTTACACGAATAAGGGCAATCTCATCGGCGATTGGGTGGGGAGGGAAGGAATGGGCTTCCAAGCCTGGAGCAATTACTGGCTCACGCCGCGAAGTTCTGTACAGGCCAGTTACAGACATGCGAAGGTGGCTAAAGACTTTATTCCCTCAGGAGAGACCGTCAACGATGGCTCCGTCAAGATTCTCTGGTGGTTTCACCGCGACGTGAGTTTATCGGGCTGCGTCCAGTATGAAAAATGGTTGGCACCCGTGTTGGCTCCGACCCCACAAACCAACTGGACATCGAGCCTTGAACTTGCATTCTGGCCCCCTCGATTGAACCGCTGAGAGTGATCCACACGGACGCTTCCCAAAGTCGGGCAGATCCATGCGTGGAATGGGAGTATTCGGGCTCCCGGTCTAGACACGGTCGCCGGCGCCCATAAACGGCGGTTTAAGGCTGAGCTACATCCGCAGGCAACCGCCCGGCGAGTCGAATCCTCTAACCGAACCTTATTTGGGATAGCAGTCGATGACGGGCAAAGGGAATTCGCGAAGGGCCTCAAAGCCGGAGCAGGAAATCACTCTGGCAACGTGGGAGGCGCCAAAATGAATTCACAAGTTTATTACTATAACGTACTTCTTCGAGTACTCGTTTATGTTCTACCATCATTAGCATTCGAGCTATCATCGTACCTCCGGTTCGACACGTTATGGTTACCCTATCGCAATAGTGCCATTCCCCAGGATTACCTGATTCTGCTGTTATTCACCGAACTGGCATGGATTCTCGCGGCTAACTATTACAAGCTCTCCACGGTTGAGGAGTTGTTCTGGGAGTACACGGGGATACGTGCAGCCTGCCTCGCATGTATCGCAACGTTTCTGTTACAAACTGCGCTGCTTGTTTTTGCCAACCAACTTATTATTTCGAGAACCTTCATCTTGTATAGCAATATCATCTTACTTTTGCTGGTGGTGGGAGCCAGGAACCTGTTTCGCCTGACTTCAGCCTCATCGAGCTGGCCTCGGAAATGTGAAAAACTTCTGATCGTTGGAACGGACCAATACGCGCGAAGGTGCGTCAACCTGCTGCACCGTGTTCCTTTTTTTCACTGCGAAATTCAGGCCTACCTGCAACTTCCCGGCCAACCGGTGCTGGTCCATGACGCGCCCGTTATGAGCGCAGCGGGGCCACTGTCACTCGACGATCTGAATTTCGATGAGGCAGTGGTCGCCATACCAGCGAGGCGATATCTGCAAGTGTCTTCTGTGGTGGATACGCTGCAAACGATCGGGAAACCGATTCGAGCGATCCTCGATCTGGGCCCCCGGCTATCGTTGCGTGAAAAACTCTTCCAGGCTGGCCGGTTGCAGATGATGAACCTCGTCATTTCGCCAGTCGAGAGTTTCGCATACACGGTCCTGAAGCGCACATTCGATCTGGTGGGGGCGACCCTAGGGATGGTCATTCTGAGCCCCGCGCTTTTGACCATCGCAGCACTCGTCAAGTTGAGTTCGTCAGGACCGATCCTGTTCCGGCAAGAACGGGTAGGACGCGACGGGAAGCGCTTCACCCTCCTGAAGTTTCGGACTATGCAATGCAGCAGCAAGGACGAGAGTGACACAATCTGGACGACCAAGAATGATCCCCGGTGCACTGCGATCGGCGCGGTTCTCCGCAGATTCAGCCTGGACGAACTTCCTCAGCTTTGGAATGTGATTCGCGGAGAAATGAGCCTCGTGGGACCGCGTCCAGAGCGGCCGCATTTTGTGGCCAGGTTCCGGGAGGATCTGCAGAGATACAACATGCGGCATACCTGCGAGGTTGGAATCACGGGATGGGCGCAGATCCATGGGCTGCGCGGCGACACTTCTATCTCAGACCGGCTGCAATACGATCTTTACTACGTCCAGAACTGGAGTTTTGCGCTGGATCTGCAAATAATTTTTCGCACTATGTTCATTGCCCTATCGGGTGAGAACGGGTACTAGGCACTCAGAAGATAAATTTCACCCCCAATTGCAAGACACGGGCGAGGTGGGCAGCGCCGAGATGCAGGAAGTTGCTCATGCCGAGGCAGCTTGGATCACCCGCCGAGTTGTCGGCTCCTCCATAGCACGCAGCCATATTTGTGGCGGATGAAGGCCCTCCGTTGTAGGTCCCTGAGCCCCCATCCCCGGCAATCGGGGCAAATTCCGTGTGATTGAAAATATTGAATGCTTCTGCTCGAAACTCAAATGCCTTGCTTTCGGTAATCGCGAAGTGTTTGAACAAGGCCATATCGAAATTTACCCGATCTGGGTTGCGCAGAAAATTTCGGCCGGAATCTCCGAAGGTCAAACCGCGAGGAGCGAAGAATACTCCGGGGTTATAGAGGAGTCCGGCGTATCCCGCGATCGCAGCCTCACTCGCAGGAGGGAAGCCGGCTTTCGGATTTCCGACGACGTCGGCGTAGGAACCAGCAACAACGTTGGCGGCTCCGCCGACACCAGCATTGTCGGGATAGTCGGCGGTGTTGATCGCGCTGAAGGGCGTGCCTGTCGAGATACTCGTAACTCCGGAATACTGCCAACCGCCCAGCAATTTATGCGTCAGGCCGCCTTCTGCGAAGAAAGGCAAATCATACACGTAGCCCACATTGATCATGTGACGGATGTCAAACGAGGAACTGGCACGAGCGCCCCGCGGGTCGTAGGAATTGGCGAAGCCGGCGTCGTAACGGCTGGAAGCGTTGTCGATGGAATGGCTATAGGTATAAGAGCCGTTGATCAGCAATGCGCCCACATTTTTTCGTACCGAAGCCTGCAGGGCGTGATAGGTGGAAGAGCCCGTATCATCGAGACGAGTTATGCTGCCGAGGCCGTAGTGCGGGCGGTAAGGATCCGGATCGTTTCCGCAAGCGACGGCGAGGTTGTTGGCCCAGCTTCCGGTTTGCTGAATGCTGTTCACGGTAGCCGTCGCCTGACCGGAAGTCGGATCGATCGAAACTGTGTTGCAATCGTCCGCACTGATGGGCTGACCAACCGAGTAAGGATTTATACCTAGAGGAGTCGGAAAGATCTGGTTCAGGTCGTACTGGCGTCCTAAGTGAGTACCCTTACTGCCCACATACGAGATTGTGCCCACCGTGTTCTTTGCGACTTCCCGTTGCACATCCAGATGCCATTGCTGCATGTAGGGCCAGATGGCCTTGTCGGGAATGGAGTAAAAGCTTAAAGGAAATTGTACGGGCGTGGTGCCTCCGGCGGAACCGAGGTTTGCGTAGCCGCTCACGTTGTACTCGGTTGGCGACTGGAGGAGGGGCGAAGACTGGCCTTCCATGCCTTCGGTGTTGGACTCGTTGCCGTTGGTATGCTCGAAGAAAATTCCGTAGCCACCGCGGAGGGCAGTCCTGCCATTTCCCCACGGATCCCACGCGAAACCGATTCGGGGAGCGGGGTTGAAAAGATGGCCTTTCTCGCAACCAACGGGCACACCGTTGGCTCCGCATTGCACCAGGCCGTCGAATTGATTGCCGGAACCAGTCAGCGCTCCCGGGAACCCGGTTATTGAGCCATCAATGTCGATCTGCGGCGCGCTGGCCAGGCTATAGACGGCCGGATCCCAGTTATAGGCGTGACGGTAGCGGTCGCGGTAAGTGCCAAAAAGGCTCACGCGCAAACCGAGATTCAACGTTAGCCGATCAGTAATCCGCCAATCGTCCTGCAGGTAGGGCTCGAGGATTTTGTAGCGATTGTAAAACTTGACCTGATTGCTTCCCTGCGAGTAATTGGCGACCTGCCCCATCAGCAAATCCGCAAATGCGTTGCCCGTGGAGACGGCCGAAGAAACATCGAAGCCAAGGGAGCCGTTGACGAAGACACCGCTCAACTCATTTTTCTGCGCGGCTACGAAATAGGCGCCAGCCTGGAGATTGTGACGTCCAATGATCTTCGTAATATTGTCGCGGTAAGTGTAAGTGGGATTGGCGTTGTATTTTCCCTCGGGCCACTCGCCGTTGACATCCTGGTAGAAACCGCCTCCGTAGGCGGTATTGCCGGTCAGGGTTATGTCGGGAAGTTTGCCACCGAATCCGTTGTTGAAGAAGGAGCCGATGGGCAAGCCGGCGGGAAGTTGCCAGGCGTTGGGGTTGGGATAGCCGGTAGACCTTGTGAATATGCGGTCGGTGGTATAGCTGAAGGTGAACTCGTTCAAGAGCGTCGGAGAGACGGTTGCCGACAAACGGGCCACGATGCTAATGGTTGGCAGCTTGGTGTCGGTTTGCACGGTGGGAAAGTTGCTACCGGAAAAGAGCGGGGTGGCAGTGATGCTCTCCCATGAATCGTGCGCGTAGTGGAACATGGCGCGCAGCCGGGGGCCGAAGTTATGGTCTACGCGGAGCAATTCCTCGCGCCAGTTGGTGGGCTGGTTGGGCGAGGCGTTGTACAAGGCCGCTCCGGGCACACCGCCGTTGGGTGCGGGGATCAAAGCCAATAAGGCCTGTCCGACGGGGCTCACAGGAACCATGTTGCCGGAAAATGGAAGACCTGCATTCGGGTTGGATACACCATTAATAAAAGCGGGCTGTACAGGGCAATCGGAGCCGGGGCAGAGGTCGCTGAAATCTCCGGTGCGTTCGGTGGCGGAGGGCACAAGGGCATTAAATACTTGTCCCGGGACGCGATCGCGGCGCCACTCCTGCGACCAGAAAAAGAAAGTCTTTTCTTTGCCAGTGTTGTACAAGTTTGGAATGTAGACAGGGCCACCGATGGTGTAACCGAAATCATTCTTCTTGTACGGTGGAACC
>Ga0187887_10002171_pt1 | contig 15941 bp, 16 predicted proteins | sample June2016WEW_7_10_FD_132977 | JGI IMG/M metagenome (GOLD analysis project Ga0187887, IMG submission 132977) | Peatland microbial communities from SPRUCE experiment site at the Marcell Experimental Forest, Minnesota, USA - June2016WEW_7_10 | ecosystem: Environmental > Terrestrial > Soil >...
GCCACCCCGGTCCGGGCATCCATGTCGTGATCAGACGATCGGTGTCGCTATAGCGACACCGATCGTCTGATCACGACGGCCTTGTCCCTTCCGGGTGGCGGTCACGCCCCGGAGTGGCCCTCCCGGGCGGTCTCTCCCGGGCGGCCTTCGCCCGGGCGGCCTTCGCCCGGGCATCCCTCCCGGGCAGGCCTGGCCCGGGCGGGGCCCGCGCCGTGACTCCGCGGACGATCGTAGGCTGACCGGAGCGTTGGGACCGTTAGGGCCGGAGGGTTTGGTACGGTTCACGGACTCATGTCCCGCAATCGGCAATCAGGTAACATTCATCACACAGAAGGCCCCGGTAAAGACTGGGCTAAGGAGCTTGTGATATCTTTCACGAGCAGTCACTCGAGGACGAGTGAGGGGCCCGTGATAGGTTTCGCTCACCCGGCGGCGCACGAGCTCCGCCTCGGCGGCACCCAGGCTCCTGGCCGGTGCTGTGTGGGAGGCGGACAGGTGCGTCCCCGAGTCAAGTGTCCTCCTGAACCTTCCGGAGCCACCTAAGATGCTGGCAAGCTATGGCCCGATCGCCCGGCGTTCCGCCGCGGTCGCGGCCGGTGCTGCCGTGATCATGATCGCGTTGAGCGCAGCTCTCGGCGGCTCCAAGGGACTCCTCGGCAGCGTACTCGGCGCCGCCCTCGTCGTGGTGTTCTTTGCCATCAGCATCACCGCGGTGTCACGGGCCGAGAAGGTCAGCCCGCGGGCCCAGATGGTGACCGCGCTGACCACGTTCATCGTCAAGATCCTTGTTCTGATGATCCTGGTGTCCAGGTTCAGCACCACGACCGCCTTCAACGCCCGGCTGTTCGGCCTGACCGCCATTGTCTGCATTCTGGTCTGGAGTGGCGCACAGGTCTTCTGGTCGATGCGGCTCAAGATGCTCTACGTGGAACCGGACGGGGAACGGTGACGCGTGGCGCCTGTCTCGCACCCGGACGGCGGATCGCGGCCCGCGGGCCAGCCTGCCGTCCGAAGTCTGCACGATGACCTGGCGCGCCATGAGCAGCACCGGATCTGCACCCTCCGGCCAAAACGGATTGTCCGGCGGTCAGCCGTCGGCCGGTGGCCAGCCGCCGCGGGCGGCCCCGGCCGAGGACAACCAGGGCTGGAGCATCTTCAGCTATCTGATCGCCGGCATGGTGGCCTACGGCCTCATCGGCTGGCTGGTCGCGTGGCTAACGCATATTCCGGTGCTGTTGCCCGTGGGGGCGCTCGTCGGGCTGGTCTTTGCCATCGGCGGAGTCGTCTGGAAGTACGGCAGGCACCAATAGGTAATCTGCATGCAAAGCGTGCTGGCCGGTCCAGCACAGGCATGCCACGACGTTCCGCCCGGACCAGGGCGGCCTGGATGCGCGCCGCGCCCGCGGGCGATGTGCGCGAGCACGAAGCAGGAGGAAACTGTCTTGCGCGGTGACATGCTGATCCTCGCCGCCGGCAAGTGCACCGAGGACAACAGCCACGTCTTCTCGTCCTCGCACTGCGGCTTCCCGGGGCCGAATTATCCCGCCCCCACATTCGTGTTCGATCCGTTCTTTACGATCGGGTCGTTCAGCTTCACCAAGCCCATGCTGCTCGCACTGGTCTGCTCCCTTGTCGTGGTCGGCTTCTTCTGGGCCGCGTTCGCCAGGCCGAAGATTGTCCCGCGCGGCGCCCAGACCCTCGGCGAGATGGGGGTCGAGTTCGTGCGCGACCAGATCCTGCGGCCGATGATCGGCAAGCGCGGCGATAACTTCCTGCCGTTCCTGGTCTCGCTGTTCTTCTTCATCTGGGTGATGAACCTGATGGAGATCATCCCGGTCGCGCAGTTCCCCCCGATGTCGCAGATCGCCTTCCCGGTCGCACTGATGCTCATGGTCTACGGCACCTATACCTACCTGGGCATCAAGCACCAGGGGCTGGGCGGCTACTTCAGGAACATGATCCCGAGTGGGGTGCCCGGGCCCATCCTGGTCATCCTGGCGCCCGTGGAGGTCCTGCAGTACCTCCTCATCCGGCCGTTCACGCTCGCCGTCCGGCTGTTCGCGAACATGTTCGCCGGGCACATCCTGCTGCTGATCTTCACCCTCTCGACCTGGTATCTCCTCAGCCTCAGCATCGGCCTGCTGTTCAGCGCTACCTCGTTCATTCTCACCATCGTGCTGACCGCGTTCGAGATGCTGATCCAGGCGCTGCAGGCCTACATCTTCACCATTCTGACTGCCCAGTACATCGGCGGCTCACTGGAAGCGGGTCATTGACATGGCCCGCGCCCACATTCGTCCGTCCGCGCACCCGGGTGTGCGGACGGCCCATCCAACCCGCCGGCGGCAGACACCCGTCGGCCTGAAGGCAAGGAAATGCTCACATGCTTGATGTCACGCATCACCTGGTCGCTCTTGGTGTTCTGCATCATCTAATTGCCGCGGGCACTACCACCAGGCTGCAAATCAACTTCGGCGCGGTCGGATATGGCCTGGCGGCCATCGGCCCCGGTGTCGGCATCGGCCTGATCTTCGGTCACGGCGTCGAGGCCATGGCCCGGCAGCCGGAAGCCCGCGGGCTGATCCAGTCCAACATGTACATCGGCTTCGCGCTGGCCGAGGCGCTCGCGCTGATCGGCCTCGTGGTCCCGTTCATCTTCGGCGCCACCTGATCGGCGGAGTCTCCCAGTGATCCCTAGCCGACAGGAGGCCACACCGTGACATACGACGTCGGGGCGGGGGTGGTGAACCCGCCCACTAACCCGCTGATCCCCGAATGGCCCGAACTGATCATCGGCACGATCGCCTTCCTCATCGTGTTCGCGGTGCTGGGCAAGGTGCTGCTCCCCCGCATCCAGAAGACGATGGCCGAGCGGACGGACAAGATCGAGGGTGGCCTGCAGCGCGCGGAGGAGGCGCAGGCCGAGGCCCAGGCCCTGCTCCAGCAGTACCGCCAGCAGCTCAACGAGGCCCGGCAGGAGGCATCGCGGCTCCGCGAGCAGGCCCAGGAGCAGGGCGCGCAGATCATCGCGGACATGCGCGAGGTGGCCCAGTCCGAGGCGCGGCGCATCATCGACGCGGCCCACTCGCAGATCGAGACCGACCGGATGCTGGCCCTGCAGGCCCTGCGGACCGACGTCGGCGCCCTGGCCGTGGACCTGGCCGGCCGGGTGGTCGGCGAGTCGCTGGAGGACGAGGCGCGGCAGCGCCGCATCGTCGAGCGCTTCATCGAGGACCTCGAGCAGCCGAGTGCTGATCAGGCCAGGTCCGCCACATGAGAGGCCCCAGCCGGGCCGCCCTGGCGCAGGCTAGGCAGCGGCTCGCCGACGCCGTGACGTCGGCGGCCGAGGCGCGGACCCTCGGCGAGGACCTGTTCGGGATTCTCGGGGTGCTCGATGAGCAGTCCGCGCTGCGCCGGGCCCTGGCCGAGAACAGCCGCCTGCCCCGGGCCCGGAGGGAGCTGGCCCGGGGGCTGTTCGGCGGCCGGGTCAGCGACGCGACCCTCGGCCTGTTCGTGAGCCTGTGCGAATCGCGCTGGTCCAGCGCTGGTGACCTGACGGACGCGGTGGAGGAGCTCGCGGTCACGGCGTTCGCGGCGGCGGCCGAGCGCGGCCGGCACCTCGACGATCTCGAGGACCAGCTGTTCCGGTTCGGCCGGGTGATCATGGGCGCGCCCGAGCTGCGGGCCGTCCTGTCCAACCCCACCATCCCGGCGCAATACAAGCGCCAGCTGCTGGACACCCTGCTCCAGGGCAAGGTGATCGCGGACACCCGGCGGCTGATCGACCAGGCGGCGGAACACCCCAGGGGACGTAGTCTGGATGCCAGCCTGGAGTACTACGCGAGGGTGGTCGCGCAGTGGCGGCAGCGCCTCGTCGCGCTGGCACGCGTGGCCGTCCCGCTGACCGAGCGCCAGCGTGAGCGGCTCATCGCCGCTCTCGAGAGCGCGTACGGGCACGAGGTTCATCTGAACGTTCTCGTCGATCCGCGCGTGGAGGGTGGCATATCCGTGCAGATCGGGGATGAATTCATCGACGGCACCGTGGCGAGCCGGCTCGCGGTACTGCGCAGGCGGCTGGCCGCCTGATGGGCCAGCACTGATGCGCGGGCACGGCGTAGGCCGGCACAACGACAGACCAGGTAACCAACTGACGAGGAAGACGCGAGGACCATGGCGGAGCTGACAATCCGGCCCGATGAGATCCGGGACGCGCTGGCGAGCTTCGTCCAGGCGTATGAGCCGGACGCGGCCTCCCGGGAAGAGGTAGGCGTCGTCTCCGAGTGCGGCGACGGCATCGCCCGGGTCGAGGGCCTTCCCTCGGCCATGTACAACGAGCTGCTGGAGTTCCCCGGCGGTATCCGGGGCCTGGCGCTCAACCTGGACGAGCGCGAAATCGGCGTGGTCATCCTCGGTGACTTCACCAAGATCGAGGAAGGCCAGCAGGTGCGCCGGACCGGGGAGATCCTCTCCGTCCCGGTGGGTGACGGCTTCCTCGGCCGGGTCGTGGACCCGCTGGGCGTCCCGATGGACGGCAAGGGCGATGTCGAGCAGGCCGAGCTGCGCCCGCTGGAGACGCAGGCCCCCTCGGTGGTGCAGCGCGCGAAGGTGAGCGAGCCGCTGCAGACCGGGATCAAGGCGATCGACGCGATCACCCCGATCGGCCGCGGCCAGCGTGAGCTGATCATCGGCGACCGGCAGACCGGCAAGACCGCCATCGCCATCGACGCCATCATCAACCAGCGGGAGAACTGGGAGTCCGGGGACCCGTCGCGCCAGGTCAAGTGCATCTACGTGGCCGTGGGCCAGAAGGGCTCGACGACCGCGCAGGTCAAGCAGTCCCTGGAAGACGCCGGCGCGATGGAGTACACCACGATCGTCGCGTCGCCCGCTTCCGACCCGTCCGGGTACAAGTACGTCGCTCCTTACACCGGCTCGGCCCTCGGCCAGTACTGGATGTACCAGGGCCAGCACGTGCTGATCGTCTTCGACGACCTGTCCAAGCAGGCGGCGGCCTACCGCACGATCTCCCTGCTGCTGCGCCGGCCGCCGGGCCGCGAGGCCTACCCCGGCGACGTCTTCTACCTGCACTCGCGGCTGCTGGAACGGTGCGCGAAGCTGTCCAAGGAGATGGGGAACGGCTCCCTCACCGGGCTGCCCATCGTCGAGACCCAGGCCAACGACATCTCGGCGTACATCCCCACCAACGTCATCTCGATCACCGACGGGCAGATCTTCCTGGAGACCGACCTGTTCAACTCGGGTGTCCGCCCGGCCATCAACGTCGGGCGCTCGGTCTCCCGGGTGGGTGGCGACGCGCAGATCAAGGCGATGAAGAAGGTCGCCGGCGGCCTGAAGCTCGCGCTGTCCCAGTACCGCGACCTGGAGGCCTTTGCGTCGTTCGCGTCCGACCTGGACGCGGCGTCGCGGGCGCAGCTGGACCGCGGCGCGCGCCTGGTCGAACTGCTGAAGCAGCCCCAGTACAGCCCGTACCCGGTGGAGCGCCAGGTCGTCTCGCTCTGGACCGGTACCAATGGCTACCTGGACGACGTGCCCCTGGACGACGTCGGCCGGTTCGAGCGCGAGTTCCTGGATTACGTTCAGCGTGAGCGGCCCGGGATCTACGACTCGATCAGGGAGACCAGGGACCTGTCCGACGACACCGCGTCCGGGCTCAAGGAAGCCGTCGAAGAGTTCCGTAAGGGCTTCACGGTCGGCGGCGGCGACCAGCTGGTTCAGGAGGAGCCGGCCGAGCCCACCGACGAGGCCCGGATCGAGCGCGAGCCCGTGAAGAAGCGCGTGCCCCCCGCAGACGACTCGAAGTAAGGGAAGGCCCAGCATGGCAGGACAGCTTCGGGCGATCAGGCAGCGGATCCGGGGAGTCCAATCCATTGCCAAGATCACTCGTGCCCAGGAGCTGATCGCGGCCTCGCGGATCATCAAGGCCCAGCAGCGGGTCCGGGACGCCGGGCCCTACGCCCGGGAAATCACCCAGGCCGTCGAGGCGGTGGTCAGCCGTTCCGCGCAGATCGATCATCCGCTGGTGCGCGAGCACGAGAATCCTCAGCGGGCCGCGGTCCTCATCCTGAGCAGCGACCGCGGGTTCTGCGGCGGCTACAACAGCAACGTGATGCGTGCGGCCCAGGGCCTGCGCGCCCGGATCCGGGAACGCGGCGTCGAGCCGGTGACCTACGTGTCCGGATCCAAGGGCATCACCTGGCACCGGTTCCGCGGCCAGGAGATCGCCGGCTCGTGGCACGGTTTTTCGGAGACCCCCCGGCACGAGAACGCCCGGGAGATCACCGAGACGCTGTTCGAGGCGTTCAGCCGCCCCGTGGAGGACGGCGGGGTGGACGAGATCTACCTCGTCTACACCGAGTTCGTGTCGATGCTGACCCAGAACGCGGTGGTGCACCGCATCGTCCCGCTGGTCATCGAGGAGACCAGTGAAGAGCCCGCCAGCGGCCCGATCCCGCTGTATGAGTTCGAGCCCTCGCCGCAGGCGGTGCTGGACGCGCTGCTGCCGTGGTATGTGGAGAGCCGGGTCTACCAGGCGCTGCTCGAGGCGGCCGCCTCGGAGATCGCGGCGCGCCGCCGGGCCATGAAGTCGGCCACCGACAACGCCAACGATCTGCTCGAAGAGTTCACCCGCGAGGCCAACAAGGCCCGCCAGGCCGAGATCACCCAGGAAATCAGCGAGATCGTCGGCGGAGCCGACGCGCTGGCCGAGTCCGTCGCAGGGAAAGAGTGAGTGCCGTGACCGCAACCGTCGAGAACACCCCCGCCGCCGGCGGGGAGGAAGCCCCCGAGGGTACCGGCCGTGTCGCGCGGGTCATCGGCCCGGTCGTCGATGTGGAGTTCTCCACCGAGGAAGACATCCCCGACATCTACAACGCGCTCCAGGTCGACGTGGCCCTGCAGGGGCAGACCCGGACCCTGACGCTCGAGGTGGAACAGCACCTGGGCGACAACACCGTCCGGGCTATCTCCATGGCGCCTACCGATGGCCTGATCCGCGGGGCCACCGTGGTCAACACCGGGGGCCCGATCACGGTTCCGGTCGGCGACGTGACCAAGGGGCATCTGTTCAACGTGCTCGGCGACCCGCTGGACGTGCCCGCCTCCTCCCTGGAGGTGAAAGAGCGCTGGTCGATCCACCGCGACCCGCCCGCGTTCGACCAGCTGGAACCGCGGACCCAGATCCTGGAGACCGGGATCAAGGTCCTCGACCTGCTCACCCCGTACGTCCAGGGCGGCAAGATCGGCCTGTTCGGCGGCGCGGGTGTGGGCAAGACCGTGCTCATCCAGGAGATGATCACCCGGGTCGCCAAGAACTTCGGTGGCGTCTCGGTCTTCGCCGGGGTGGGGGAACGGACCCGCGAGGGCAACGACCTGTTCATCGAGATGACCGAGTCGAACGTGATCAAGGACACGGCGCTCGTCTTCGGCCAGATGGACGAGCCGCCGGGCGTCCGGCTGCGGGTCGGCCTGTCCGCGCTGACCATGGCCGAGTACTTCCGCGATGTGCAGGGGCAGGACGTGCTGCTGTTCATCGACAACATCTTCCGGTTCACCCAGGCCGGCTCGGAGGTGTCCACGCTGCTCGGCCGGATGCCGTCGGCGGTGGGGTACCAGCCCACCCTGGCCGACGAGATGGGCCAGCTGCAGGAGCGGATCACCTCCACCCGGGGCCACTCCATCACCTCTATGCAGGCCATCTACGTGCCCGCGGACGACTACACCGACCCCGCGCCGGCCACCACGTTCGCCCACCTGGACGCGACCACCGCGCTGTCCCGGGCCATCACGGAGAAGGGCATCTTCCCGGCCGTGGACCCGCTCGCCTCGACGTCCCGGATCCTGGACGCCAAGTACGTCGGCCAGGAGCACTACGACGTGGCCCGTGAGGTGCAGCGCATCCTCCAGCGGTACCAGGAGCTCCAGGACATCATCGCGCTCCTCGGTATCGACGAGCTGTCCGAGGAAGACCAGGTGACGGTCAAGCGGGCGCGGCGCATCGAGCGGTTCCTGTCGCACCCCATGTTCGTGGCCGAGCAGTTCACCGGCCAGCCGGGCGTGTTCGTCCCGCTGAAGGAGACCATCGCCTCGTTCAAGGCCCTGACCGAAGGCAAGTACGACAACTACCCCGAGCAGGCCTTCTTCATGTGCGGCGGTATCGAGGACGTGGAGAAGAAGGCCAAGGAGATGGAACGCCAGTGAGCGGTGCACGCGGAGCGGGCGCGGGAGCGGGCCGCTCGGGCCGAAGTGGAGCGCGAGGGTGAGCCTGCAGGTGGAACTGGTCGTCCCGGACGGCGTGGTGTGGTCCGGGTACGCCCGCATGGTCATCGCCAAGACGCTGGACGGCGACATCGGGATCATGGGTTCCCACCCGGCCGTGCTCGGCATCCTGGCCGAGGGCAGCGTGGTCGAGATCCGCGATCCGGAGGAGGGATCGGGCGGGCAGGAGCCAGTCGTGCGGGCTGCCGTGCAGAGCGGCTTCCTGTCCGTGCACGATGACCGGGTATCGATCCTGGCGCGCCAGGCCGAGCTCGGCAGCCAGGTGGACCGGGCCACGGTCCAGTCCCGGCTCGACGCGGCACTGAGCGAGGCCGCGGCCGGGGGCGAAGAGGAACCGGCCGAGGTGAAGTACTCCCGGGCCCTTCTGCGGGCCGCGGGCGACGGGTCCTGACGAGGGCCAGCGCGGGAGCCCGGGATGAGCGGAGCGCTGGCCTTCGACGCGGCCTGGCTCTTCGCTGGCTTCCTGACCATCGTGGTGCTGCTCGCGGCGGGTATCACCGTCCGCAGGTACCTGCTGGAACGCGGCGGCGGAACGGTCGAGTGCGGCCTGCGCGTCCCCGGGGGCAGCTGGCGCCTGGGGGTGGCTGCCTACCAGCCGGATGAGCTGCGCTGGTACCAGATCTTCGGGTTCCTGCTGCGGCCCAGCCTGGTCTTCAGCCGCCGCACGCTGACCGTGCTCACCCGCCGGCCGCCGACCCCCGACGAGGCGGCCAGCCTGGGCGAGGGAGCCGTGGTCGTGCAGTGCCGGGTCGCCGAGGGCGCCCGGACAGTGGAACTCGCGATGAGCGACGGGGCGCTCACCGGCTTTCTCGCGTGGCTGGAGGCCGCTCCGCCGGGATCCCCCGGCTCCTACCTCGGCCAGGCCAGCTAAGCGCGGCTGCGGCCCGCTCAGCGCTCGCCGCCGGGCCTCCAGAGCACGTCCCCGGCCGGGCCGTTGGCTTCCCGCGCGAGGATGAACAGCAGGTCCGACAGGCGGTTCAGGTACCGGGCGGTCAGCGGGTTCATCGAGTCACCGTAGGTCTCCAGCGCGGCCCAGGTGCTCCGTTCCGCCCGGCGCACGATCGTCCTGGCCATATGCAGCAACGCGGCGCCTGACGCGCCGCCTGGAAGTATGAAGCTACGCAGGACCGGGAGACTCGCGTTGTGAGCGTCGCAGGCCTCTTCCAGGGCCTGGACATAGTCCCCGGTGATCCGCAGCGGGGGATAGGGCGGGTTCTCGCTCACCGGGTTGCAGAGATCCGCCCCCACATCGAAGAGCTCGTTCTGGATCCGGGAGAGCAGCGTCACCAGGTCCCCGGGCAGCCCCCCCAGCGTGATCGCCATCCCGATCGCGCAGTTCGCCTCGTCCACATCGGCGTAGGCGGCCAGACGGGGATCGGTCTTGGCGGCCCGGCTGCCGTCGCCCAGGGCGGTCGTGCCGTCGTCGCCGGTTCGGGTGTAGATGCGGGAGAGCACGACGGGCTGCTCCCTGCGGTCGCTTGCCATGGGCCCCACGGTATCTGTGAGCGCCTCTGGCTGCGGTCTGACCGCCCGTCGGCGTCACCCCTCGGGCGGCTCCACAACAAATGATCAATGTCCTGACCTTTGGGTATTCACATCACAACCACAATGTGGCATCGTATAAGAGCGAAGAGTAACCGGGCTGCGGCCGCTCGGCCGTACCGGACACAGGGCCGTGCCGGACACACGGCCACCGCCTCTGGTGCCTGGCGGTTCTCGGGGGCCCGCCAGAGCCCGCGGTGGCCCTGGGAGAGCGCGCTCCCGGCTCAGCAGCCGGGGGCGCGCTCGGGCTTTGGGGCCGGGGATGCGCTCGGCTTAGCGGTTCGCCGCGCGCCCGGTCCGCGCTGGATAGGGTGTCGGCTAGTCCCCGATTGCCCCCGTGAGGTCCCCGTGTACGACTATGTCATCGTGGGCGCAGGCAGCGCTGGATGCGTCCTGGCCGCACGGCTCACCGAGAACCCGGCGACCCGGGTCCTGCTGCTGGAAGCCGGGCCACCGGACGACGCGGGCGAGATACGCATTCCGGCCGCGCTGAACCTTCTCTTCCAGACCCAGTACGACTGGGATTTCCATACCGTGCCGCAGGAACGGGCGGGCAGCAGGTCGGTCTACTGGCCGCGCGGGCGCACGCTCGGCGGGTCCTCATCGATGAACGCGATGATCTACATCCGGGGCAACCGGCTGGACTACGACACCTGGCGTGACGACTACGGGTGCACCGGATGGGGCTATGCGGACCTACTGCCCTACTTCCTCCGCGCGGAGGACAACTCCCGCGGGGCCTCCGCCTACCACGGCATCGCCGGCCCGCTCAGCGTCACCGACCTCAAGCACAAGTCCCCGCTGACCCGGGCCTTCGTGGCCGCCTCCCGGGAGTGCGGGCTGCCCGCCAACGAGGACTTCAACGGACAGGCCCAGGACGGCACCGGGTTCTACCAGGTCACTCAGCGCGAGGGACGGCGCTGGTCAGCCGCGGACGCGTACCTCCACCCTGCCGTCTCCCGGCCCAACCTCACGGTGCACACGGATGCGCTGGCCACGGGCGTCATCGTGGAGGGCGGACGCGCTACGGGGGTTCGTTATCTTCGCCGTGGGGTCGAAGAGGTGGCGAGGGCCGAGGGGGAGGTCATCCTGGCGGCGGGGGCTATCGGCAGCCCGCACCTGCTCCTGCTCTCCGGCATCGGGCCTGCCGAGCAGCTGATCGAGCAGGGGATCCGGGTGGTCGCGGACAGCCCGGGGGTGGGCGCCAACCTCTCCGACCACCCGGTGGTCACCGCCATGTGGCATACCCCGCGCGCCACCAGCCTCTGGGAGCAGGCCGGGCCGTCGCAGCTGGGCCGCTGGAGGTACCTGCACTCGGGGCCGCTCACGTCCAACATCGCCGAGGCGGGCGGATTCAGCCGGACGATGCCCTCGCTGGCCGCGCCCGACCTGCAGTGGCACGTGCTGCCCGTGCCGTTCCAGCGCCAGGGGCTGGCCGACCCGGCCACCCGGGCGATCTCCATGCTGATCACGCTGGTCTCGGTGGCCAGCCGCGGGGTCGTCCGGCTGCGCAGCGACGACCCGCGGCACAAGCCGGCCATCGACCCGGGCTACCTCTACGCCAGCGAGGACATGGAGCCGCTGCTGAACGGTCTGCGGATGGCACGCGAATTCGCCACCGCCGGGCCGCTGGCCAGGCACTGCACGGTGGAGATGGCCCCCGGCCCGGCGGTGCGGACCGACGACGAGCTGCGCGCGTTCATCCGCCACGATCTCGGTACGCTCTACCACCCGGTCGGGACCTGCGCGATGGGCGGCGACTCCCGCCTGGCAGCGAGCAGGCTGACCAGCGTGCTCGACCCCGAGTTGCGGGTCAGGGGAATCGAGGGGCTGCGGGTGGTCGACGCGTCGGCCATCCCGGCGCTCCCGCGGGGTAACACGAACGCCCCGGTCATCGCCATCGCCGAGCGGGCGGCCGACCTGATCTGCGGCCGTGCGCCGCTGGCCGCGATGGATCCGGCGCTCACGCCCGGCCCCGACGTGATCGGGATGCGCTGACCGTCCGGTGCTGGTTAGTCCGGGTGCTGGTTAATTCCGGTGCTGGCTCAGCGTGGGCCGTAGCGCTTGCCGTGCACCAGGGTGACCAGCCGGAGCACCCGGTTCAGGTCCTTGTCGCTGCGCTGGAGCGTGGTGAGATCCGCCAGCGGCCGCATCCGCTGGCGGGTGATGGCCTTGGCCCGGGAGAACTCGCGGAGGCCGTCCTCGCCGTGAATGCGGCCGAACCCTGAGTCGCCGCTGCCGCCGAACGGCAGCGCGGGCACGCTGGCGAACGCGATGACGGAGTTGATCGACGTCATCCCGCTGCGCAGGGCCCGCGCGACCGCGAGTCCCCGCTTGGCGTTCTTGCTGAACACGGCGGAGCCGAGCGCATAGCGGCTGGCGTTCGCCAGCCGCACGGCCTCGTCCAGGTCGCCAACCCGGGTCACGGTCAGCGTGGGACCGAACGTCTCCTCGCTGACCGCCCGGCTCTCCTCCGGCACGTCGGCCAGGATGACCGGGCCGACATACGGCCGCTGGATACTGGCCAGGCCACCGACCACCGGCCGGCCGCCCCGGGCCAGCGCGTCGGCGATGTGCCGTTCGATGATCTCAATCTGCCCGGGCATGGTCATCGGGCCGTAGTCGGCCTCCCGGTCCTCGCCGGGCCGGACCGCGGCCGCCCGCTCGGCCAGCTTCTCCAGGAACGTGTGGTAGACCTCGTCCACCACGTAGACCCGTTCCACTCCCACGCACGTCTGGCCGGCGTTGGACAGTGCTCCCCACGCGGCCGCGTCGGCCGCGGCGTCCAGGTCAGCGTCGGCGCCGACCAGGAGCGCGTCCTTGCCGCCGCACTCCGCCACCAGGGGGATCAGATTCTCCGCGCAGGCCGCCATCACCTTCCTGGCCGTGGCGGCCGATCCGGTGAACGCGATCTTGTCGACGGCGCTGAGCGCCAGCGCCTGGCCTGTCTGCCCGCCCCCGGTCACCAGCTGCAGCACCGGCTGCTCGGGAATCACCTCCGCGAGCGAGCTCACCAGCCAGCCACCGACCGCGGGGGTCAGCTCGCTCGGCTTGAACACCACCGTGTTGCCGGCCGCCAGCGCGTAGACGATGGATCCCATGGGGGTGAACACAGGATAGTTCCACGGCCCGATGACGCCGATCACGCCGAGCGGCTGGTATTCGAGCCGGGAGGCCTGGTTGATGGCAATCAGGCCGCTCCGGACCCGGCGCGGGCCGAGCACCCGGCCCGCATTCTTGGCCGCCCAGTCGATGTGCACGATCGCCAGCAGGATCTCCAGCTGCGCGTCGGCGAGGGGCTTCCCCGTCTCGTTGTGCACGAGTTCCGCGAGGCGGGCCAGGTACCGGGTGATATGCGACTTCCAGGCCAGCAGGCGGCCCCGGCGCTGGGAGTAGGTCAGCCCGGACCACCAGGAGGCCGCCTGGCGGGCCCGTTCCACGACCGCGTCGACCTCGCTGCGGCCCTGCACCGGGTAGGTGCCGATGACCTCGGACGTGGCCGGGTTGACCGAGTCGAAATTCTCCGCGACCCAGGCCGGTCCCTGCTCCCACACCGACGTGCCCATTGTCCTCACCGTCGCCCTGCGCGTTGATCCTGCATCCCGGGTTCCGCGGATTTTGCGGCCCTGCGGCCTTGCGTCTGCGTGCCAGTAAATCATCGCCCATACGGGGCCAGGTAGCGTTGGAAGCGCGTGAGCGGGAGACCAGAGCGCTAACACCGGAGCGGCAGACATGACCGGACGTCGTCCCTACGTCGTGCTCAGCTGCGCGGTGTCGCTGGACGGCTGCCTCGACGGGACGGGTGCGGACCGGCTGGTGCTGTCCGGCGCGGCCGACCTGGACCGGGTGGACGCGGAGCGGGCGGCAGCGGACGCCATCCTGGTCGGGGCCGGGACCATCCGCCGCGACGATCCCCGTCTGTTCGTCCGCTCGGCGCCGCGCCAGGCCGAGCGCACCGCCCGGGGGCTGCCGCCGCAGCCCGCCGGGGTCACGATCACCGCCAGCGGCGATCTCTATCCGGAGGCCCGTTTTTTCCGCGGCCCCAGAGACGGCGCTGACCCGGCCGTCCTGGCGGTGTCACCGCGGCGCATCGTGTACGCCGCGGGGCCGGTGCTGCCGAAGCTGCGCGACCGGGTCGGCAGCCTGGCCGAGCTGGTCGACGCCGGCGACCCGCCACGGCTGCCGGACATCCTGGCTGACCTGGCCGGGCGCGGGGTGGACCGGCTCATGGTCGAGGGGGGCGCCAGCCTTGGCACCCAGTTCCTGACCGGCGGGCTGGTGGATGAGCTGCAGCTGGTGATCGCCCCGTTCTTCGTCGGGGATCCGGCCGCGCCGCGCTTCGCCGGGCCCGGGCACTACCCGGCCAGCCCGGCTCATCCGTTCCACCTGGCCGAGGCCCGGCCGGTCGGCGAGGTGGTCCTGCTGCGCTACCTGGCCGATGGCGGGGCCACCGCTCCGGGCGGCTCCGGTGGCCGGTCCGGGCCGGGGGAGGAGGCGCCCCGTGGCTGACCAGGCGCCCGGCTCCGGGCCCGTCGCCACCGACGCCGACCGGGAGTGGCTGCTCCAGGCCATCGAGCTCTCCCGGCGCTGCCCGCCCTCGCCGTCCGCCTTCTGCGTGGGCGCGGTGATCGTCGCCGCCGACGGCGGCACCATCGCCACCGGCTTCTCCCGGCAGCGTGACCCGCACGACCACGCGGAGGAGGGCGCTCTGGCCACGCTCAGCCGCGGCGATCCACGGCTGCCCGGGGCGACGCTGTACAGCTCGCTCGAGCCCTGCCGGTTCCGCGCGTCGCGCCCCCGGCCCTGCGCGGAACTGATCATCGCGGCTGGCCTGCGCCGGGTGGTGATCGCCTGGCTGGAACCGCCGGTGTTCGCCCAGGGCGGCGGCGCGGAGCTGCTGCGCTCATCCGGGGTCACCGTGGTGGAGGTCCCGGGCCTGGCGGCCGAGGCCCGGGCCGTCAACGCGGCTGTGCTCGGCGGCTAGCCGGACATTCCCGCCAGCTGCGGGTCCTGGAGCGCGGCGCCGTAGCGCATCGCGGCGAGCTGGCCGACGGCCGGCTGCGCCCCCAGCGGCTGCGCGGTCCTCATGCCCGCCGCCTCGGCGACCGCGTCGAGGTCGAGATGATCGGTTTCCGGCCCGATGACGCAGGGTGAGAGGGCGAGGCTGGTGACGCCGGCGTCGAACAGGCGCCCCGCGGCGTCCCGGATGCTGCTGGGGTCGCTCAGCGACGCGGCCGCTACGGGGACCGCCAGCCGCGCGGCGAGCAGCACGGCCCCGGTGCCGGCGATAGACATCGCATCGATGCCGAGCGCCACGACCAGTACTCCCTCGGCCGCACTGCTGACGATGCTGATCCGGCCGATCCGGTCGCCGCGGGCCAGGCCGACCTCGGCGAGCCGGGCGTGCAAGGCGCCAGCCAGGATCGGATGGACGCCGAGAGCCTTGGTGGACAGCACCGGCACCGCCGCGGCCGCGACCTCCGCAGCGATCGCCGCGTCGGTCTCTGGTTGCGGGCAGATAAGCAGCGGCACCACAACGGCCGCTGGCCGGCCCTCCACCCTGGGGCAGCCGGCCAGCACCGAGCTGAGACTTTCCTCCTCGCCCTCCAGGAAGCCGGCCCGCACCGTGACTCCCGGGCAGGAGCGGCTGGCCACGTCGATGATGCCGGCGGCGACATCGATCCCGGCGTCGGTGGCCGGGCCGGGGACCGCCAGGATCAGCGCGGGCGCGTCGGACGGCACGGACAGCTGGTGCGGGCTGCGGTGCCGGCCGGGCGGCCGGAACCGGGTGGTGCGCGTCGGCAGCGCCGAGCCCCGGGCCGGCAGCCCTGAGCCTTGCGCGGGCAGCCCTGAGCCGCGCGTGGGCAGCCCTGGGCCTTGTGCGGGGAGCCCTGAGCCCCGCGCGGGCAGCCCTGGGCCCCGCGCGGGGAGCCCTGAGCCGCGCGTGGGCAGCCCCGAGCCTTGTGCGGGGAGCCCTGAGCCCCGCGCGGGCAGCCCCGAGCGTTGCGCCGCCAGCCCCGAGCCCCGCGTCGGCAGGCTCGGCCTGCGCACGGGGAGGTCAGGGGCAGGTCCCTGATCAGTACCCATAACCGGGCCATAGTAGC
>Ga0187887_10002173_pt1 | contig 15938 bp, 14 predicted proteins | sample June2016WEW_7_10_FD_132977 | JGI IMG/M metagenome (GOLD analysis project Ga0187887, IMG submission 132977) | Peatland microbial communities from SPRUCE experiment site at the Marcell Experimental Forest, Minnesota, USA - June2016WEW_7_10 | ecosystem: Environmental > Terrestrial > Soil >...
ACGTGAACGTCTCGGTCGGCACGATCTTCTCGGTGCTGCGGCATGACAAGCCCGAGGCGCCGGCCACCGCCGATTACCTGCAGCCGGGGCGGCGGCAGGTCGCGGCCGGTTATGCCCTGTACGGCCCGGCGACGATGTTCGTGGTCACCGTCGGCAAGGGCACCCATGGCTTTACGCTGGATCGCGAGATCGGCAACTTCATCCTGACGCATCCGAACATGCAGATTCCCGCCGATACCAGCGAATTCGCCATCAACACCAGCAATGCGCGCTTCTGGGAGCCGCCCGTGCATCGCTACGTGACCGAGTGCCAGGCCGGCAAGACCGGCGATCGCGGCCGCGATTTCAACATGCGCTGGATCGCCTCCATGGTGGCCGAAGTGCACCGCATCCTGATCCGCGGCGGCGTGTTCATGTATCCGAAGGACACCAAGGATCCACGCAAGCCGGGGCGGCTGCGGCTGATGTATGAAGCCAATCCGATCGCAATGCTGGTGGAGCAGGCGGGCGGCCTGGCAACGACCGGGAACGAGCGCGTGCTCGATCTGATGCCGACCGATTTGCATCAGCGCGTGCCGCTGATTTTGGGGTCGCGCAAGGAAGTGGAGCGGATCGAGCGCTATCACGGCGAATACGCCAAGGGAATCGACCGCCCGTACGTCTCGCCGTTGTTCAACGAGCGCTCGATGTTCAGGCCCGACGCGTGAGGAGCTTGCGCTCGGCAGCGAGACTTTGGATTTGTTGAATCAACAGACAGATTGAATGGGGAAAGAACATGTCCGTCAAACATCCGATTATCGCGGTGACCGGTTCATCCGGAGCCGGCACCACGACAGTGATGAAGGCCTTCGATCACATCTTCCGGCGCGAGCAAATCAAGGCCCAGGTGATCGAAGGTGATTCGTTTCACTCCTTCAACCGGGTCGAGATGCGCGAGCGCGTGCGGGCGGCGGACATGGGCAAGGGTCCGCCCATCAGTCATTTCGGACCGGAGTCGAATCTGTTGGCCGAGCTCGCCGACACCATGGCGACCTACGGCGCCACCGGCCGCGGGAAGGTGCGCCGCTACATCCACGATGCCGCCGAAGGCAAGGAGCTCGGCGGAGAGCCCGGCACCTTCACGGACTGGCAGCCCATGACGGAGCACAGCGATCTGCTCTTCTACGAAGGACTGCATGGCGGCTACAGGTACGGCGAGGTGGACGTCGCCCAGCACGTGGACCTGCTGGTCGGCGTGGTGCCGATCATCAACCTGGAGTGGATTCAGAAACTGCATCGTGACCACAACATGCGCGGCTATAGCCAGGAGGCCGTGGTCGAGACCATTTTGCGGCGCATGCCGGACTATGTGAAGTACATCTGTCCGCAATTCAGCTGCACGCACGTCAACTTCCAGCGCGTGCCCACCGTGGATACCAGCAATCCGTTCATCGCGCGGGACATCCCCTCGGCGGATGAATCGATCGCCGTGATCCGCTTCGCCAATCCCAAAGGCATCGACTTCCCCTATCTGCTGTCGATGCTGCACCACTCCTGGATGAGCCGCCCGAACACCATCGTCGTGCCGGGCGGCAAGATGGGGCTCGCGATGCAGTGCATCTTTACGCCGATGATCCTCAGGCTGATGGATCGGAAGCGGCGCGCCGCGTAGGCCTCGTTCGAACGGATCACACGGAGAATTTGCCCCCGCCATGAATGCCCAAGTCGATGTTCCCGCCGCCCAGCGCCGCCAGCTGGCCAATGTCCTGCGCATGCTCGCGGTCGACGCCGTGGAAGCTGCGAAGAGCGGTCATCCCGGTCTGCCGATGGGCATGGCCGAGATCTCCGAGGTGCTCTGGCGCCAATTCCTGAAGCACAATCCCGCCGATCCGCACTGGCCGGACCGCGACCGCTTCGTGCTCTCCAACGGCCACGGCTCGATGCTCTTGTACGCGCTGCTGCACCTGACCGGCTATGACCTGCCGATGCAGGAGTTGCGCCGCTTCCGTCAGCTGCACAGCAAGACCCCCGGTCACCCGGAAGTGGGGGTGACCCCGGGCGTCGAGACCACGACCGGCCCGCTCGGACAGGGTCTCGCCAACGCCGTCGGCATGGCACTCGCGGAGAAACTGCTGGCCATCGAGTTCAATCGTCCGGGCCACGAGGTGGTGGATCATCGGACCTGGGTCTACGTGGGCGACGGGTGCCTGATGGAAGGCATCAGCCACGAGGTGTGCTCGCTCGCGGGCACGCTCGGCCTGTCCAAGCTGATCGTGGTGTACGACGACAATGGCATCAGCATCGACGGCCACGTGGAGCATTGGTTTGCCGACGACACGCCGCGTCGCTTCGAGGCCTATGGATGGCGCGTCATCCGCGACGTGGACGGCCACGATGCGGTGGCCATCGAGGCCGCGCTCAACGAGGCCTCGGGCGCCGGCGCGCGGCCGACGCTGGTGTGCTGCAAGACGATCATCGGCAAAGGCAGTCCCCACAAGGCCGGCACGCACGATGTGCACGGCGCGGCGCTCGGAGCCGCCGAGGTCGCCGCGACTCGCGAGGCGCTCGGATGGAACTCGCCGCCATTCGAAGTGCCGGCGGAGATTCGAGCGGCATGGGATGCGACGGCGGCCGGCGCGCGGCGCCAGGCGGAGTGGCAGCGCCGGTATTCGGCCTACGCGGCGGCGTTTCCGGAGCTGGCGGCCGAATTCGACCGGCGGGTGGCGCGCAGCGCGCTGCCGGCCGACTGGGCCCAAGCCACGCAGGCGGCACTGGCCCAGGTGGTCGGGAAGGCGGAGACCATTGCTTCGCGCAAGGCCTCGCAGAATGCGATCGACGCGCTGCAGCCGCTGCTGCCCGAGCTGCTCGGCGGCTCGGCCGATCTCACCGGCTCGAACCTCACCGACGGCAAGCGGAGTGTGCCGGTGCGCCGCGGCAGAGGCGGCAACTACATCAACTACGGTGTGCGTGAATTCGGCATGAGCGCCGCGATGAATGGCGTGGCCCTGCATGGCGGATTCATTCCCTACGGCGGCACGTTCCTGACCTTCTCCGACTACAGCCGCAACGCCGTGCGCATGTCGGCGTTGATGCAGCTGCGCGTCATCTACGTGTTCAGCCACGACAGCATCGGCTTGGGCGAGGATGGTCCGACGCATCAGCCGATCGAACACGTCTCGACGCTGCGCATGATTCCGAACAACGCGCTGTGGCGACCCTGCGATTCCGTGGAAACCATGGTGAGCTGGCTCGCCGCCATCGAACGGCGCGACGGTCCGACCTGTCTGATCCTGTCGCGGCAGAACCTGCCGTATTGCGAGCGTTCGGCGGAACAGATCCGCGACATCCGCAAAGGCGGCTACGTGCTCGCCGAGGCGGCCGCGGGCTCGAGCGGCGCGGCGATCACGCTGCTCGCCACCGGCTCGGAGGTGGCGCTCGCCATGCAGGCGCGCACCGCGCTCGAAGGCGCCGGCATCCCGACGCGCGTGGTATCGATGCCGAGTTGCGGCGATTTCGACCGACAGAGCGCCGAGTATCGTGCCGCCGTTCTGCCGCGCCATATCCCGGTGCTCGCCATCGAGGCGGGAGTGTCGAATTTCTGGCGTGCCTACACCGGATTCTCGGGCGACGTGGTGGGCATCGACCGCTTTGGCGAATCGGCGCCCGGCCCGCAGGCGTACGAAGCGCTCGGCCTCACGACGCAGGCGGTGGTGGCGCGTGCGCGCGCGCTGCTCGCACGCAGCGCGTTGGCGGTCGCGTGATGGGAAGCGTTTTGGCGGTGTTGTTCGACCTCGATGGGACGTTGCTCGATACCGCGGACGGCCTCGCCGCCGCGCTCAATCGGGCACTCGATGAGCGGCAGCTCGGGCCGCTGCCGACGGCGGAAGTGCGGATGCTGATCGGTCGCGGCGGTCCGGAGCTCGTGCGCCGCGCCTGCGCGCAACTGGGGCTGGCCGATGCGGACGCTCAAGCGGCAGTCCTGCAGCGCTTCTACCTGCACTATGCGGAGGTCTGCCGCAACGGCGTCGAGCCGCCCGCGTATCCCGGCGCCAACGAGTCGCTCGGCGCGCTCCGCCGCGGGCGTCATCGCCTCGGCGTCGTGACCAACAAGCAGCAGCAGATGTCGGTGGATCTCTTGTCGCGTGCGGGCATGCTCGAGGCGCTCGACGTGGTCGTCGGCGGCGACAGCTGCGCGCGGCGCAAGCCCGATCCCGAACCGCTGTATTTTGCCTGCGAGCGGCTCGGCGTCCCGGCCGCGCAAACGCTGATGGTCGGCGACTCGCGCAACGATGTGACCGCGGCGCGCGCGGCCGGCATGCGCGTGGTGTGCGTCACCTACGGCTATAACGAGGGGCATGATCCGCGCACCCTCGAGTGCGATGCCCTGGTCGACTCGCTGGCCGAGGTGCCGGCGCTGCTGGCCAAACTTTGAACCTTGGAATCAGGAGTCTCCCATGTCGCTCATCTCCCTCCGTCAGTTGCTGGATCATGCCGCCGAGCAGAGCTATGGCGTGCCGGCGTTCAACGTCAACAATCTCGAACAGATACAGGCCATCATGGAGGCGGCCCAGGAGACCAACAGTCCGGTGATCCTGCAGGCCTCGGCCGGCGCCCGCAAGTACGCGGGCGAAGCCTATCTTCGGCACATGGTGCTGGCCGCGGTGGAAACGCATCCGGACATTCCGGTCGTGCTGCACCAGGATCACGGAGCGACGCCGTCTGTCTGCGTGCAGTCTCTGCGATCGGGATTCACCAGCGTCATGATGGACGGGTCGCTGCGCGAGGATGCGAAGACGCCCGCGAGCTACGAATACAACGTCGACGTGACGCGCCGCGTCTGCGAGACCTCGCATGCGGTGGGTGTCTCGGTCGAAGGCGAACTCGGCTGCTTGGGATCGCTCGAGACCGGCGAGGCCGGCGAAGAAGACGGTGTGGGCGCCGCGGGCAAGCTGACGCACGACATGATGCTCACCGACCCGGTGCAGGCGAAGGATTTCGTGGCCAAGACCGGCGTTGACGCGCTCGCGATCGCAATCGGCACCAGTCACGGCGCGTACAAGTTCACGCGACAACCCACCGGCGATATTCTCGCGATGGACCGCATTGCCGCGATTCACGCTGCGTTGCCCAACACGCACCTGGTGATGCATGGCTCCTCGAGCGTGCCGCAGGAGTGGCTGGCCATCATTCGCCGGTACGGCGGCGACATCAAGGAGACCTACGGCGTCCCGGTGGAGGAAATCCAGCGCGGCATCCGTACCGGAGTGCGCAAGATCAACATCGATACCGACATCCGCCTCGCCATGACCGGCGCCATGCGCCAGGCATTCGCCCAGGACCCGAGCGAGTTCGATCCGCGCAAGCCCATCACTGCCGCGCGCAAGGCGGCGCGCGGAGTGTGCAAGGCGCGTTTCGAGGCATTTGGGTGCGCCGGGCAGGCGGCCAAGATCCGTCCGCTTCCTCTGGAGGCGATGGCGACGCGCTACCAGTGATCCGAATTGCGATGCCGGACCTCGGCTTACGCGCGATTCTGTGGGACGTTGACGGGACGCTGGCGGAGACCGAGCGCGACGGCCACCGGATCGCCTTCAACCAGGCCTTCGAGACGTTGGGTGTGCCGTGGCGCTGGGACGAACGGCGCTACGGCGAGCTGCTCGAGGTCGCCGGGGGACGCGAGCGATTGCTGCACGACATGCAGCGCCAGCCTAAGGCGCCGCGCGAGTCTGCGGAACGCGAGGCGCTGGCGGCGCGCCTGCACGCGCTCAAGAACGAATGCTACGCCCGGATCGTCGCGAGCGGCGCGCTGCCGCTGCGCCCGGGTGTCGTTCCGCTCATGGACGATTGCGCGCGCGAGGGAGTGCGCATGGGTATCGTGACCACGACCAGCCGCGTCAATGTCGGCGCATTGCTCGCCCCGCATCTGGGAGCCGGTTGGGAGTCGGCATTCGCGGTGATCGTGACCGCACAAGAGGCACCCATCAAGAAACCGGACCCGCAAGCCTACAACCAAGCCCTGGAACGGCTCGAGCTGCCGCCCGCCTCGGCGCTGGCGATCGAGGACTCGCCCGCGGGCGTCGCCGCGGCGCGTGCGGCCGGCGTGCCCGTCCTCGTCACCCGCAGCGTCTATTTCGCAGCACGGCCGGTTCCGGGCGCGCTGGCGGTGGGAGCCTCGCTCGCGCACCGTGCCGGATGGCAAGCGCCGCCGGCCGGCGGGGGCGCGACGCCGGATCGAGTCGACTTGGCGCTGATCCGGCAATGGCATGCCGAGGCCGCTGCGCAGGATTTGCGCATCGGCGGCGCCTAAGCGCCCGACGCAATCCACAACACCAGCGCCAGGAAGAACGCCCACAAGCCCCACGACAGGACGGCCTCGAGCGGCGTGTCGTGCCGGCGCGGGCGCCGGGCGGCCTCTCCGGCGCCCTCAACGTGTCCGATGAGCCTGGCGCTGCGCAGGCGCAACGGCAGCCGGCGGCCGGTGAGCCAGCCGTACGCAAACGCCCATACGAGGCCCATCGTGGCCATCTCGATGCCGAAGGTCGCGCCGTGTTTGAGGTCGTACCATCCGCGCACGGCGGATGCGACGCAGAGCACCATGGCGGTGACCTCTTTGAAGCGCCGCGATTTCAGCGCGCCCTTGATGTCATTGGTCAGCTGACTCATCGATCCGCCAACGAATTGACCATGGCATCGATCCTAACATTCGCCCGCCGGCAGAGCCCGCAACCCCGCTGCCGACGGGCTGCGAGCACGCTTTTGCGCGCACCGGTAAAACATCCTAATATGCCCGAACGCAGTCGCCCTGCCGCCCATGCGGCGGCGTTGGTTGATTTTTCGCCGATTTTATTCAGCTTCCGGGGATCGGGGTAAAGCATGAACACTGTCATTCCGGATGTCGCCCTCATCGACAACAGCGACGAGCGCGCACCGCTTGCGCTGGTGCTGGATTGCTCAGGCAGCATGCAGGAAGAGAACAAGATCCAGCTGCTCAACGACGGACTCAAGGCGCTGGCCGCCGATCTGAAGGCGGACCCGGTCGCCGCCCGCTGCGGCCGGGTGCTGGTCATATCCTTCGGCGGTGATGGCAATGTGGAAATCATGGGCGATTGGACCGACGCCATGGACTTCACGCCGCCGCAGCTTTTGGCAGGAGGACTGACGCCGCTCGGCGCCGCCATGCGCTGCGCCCTGGATGAGATCGAGTCGCAAAAGAGCCAGATGCGCACGGCGGGCGTGCCATACAAGCGTCCCATCATCATGCTGCTCTCGGATGGGGAGCCGACCGACGAATGGCGAGCGGTCGCCGCCGAGTGCAAGAGCGCCGAGACCGCGCACAAGGTCAACATCATGGCCATCGGAATCGGCGATGCGGCCAACAAGGATACCCTTGGGCATTTCAGCAACAAGGGCGCGCTCAGCTTGAACGGCCTCAAGTTCAAGGAACTCTTTATTTGGCTGAGCCGCAGCATTCGCGCGGTCTCCCGGGCCCCGACGGGCGGCACGGTACAGTTGAACCCGGTGGACAGCTGGGCGCAGTTGTCCACCTGAAGATCCCCCGCTAGATGTGGAGAGTGTTCTCTGCCTCGGCGACCGGACAACGCAACGTGGACCAGGGTGCGCCCGGCCAGGATGCGAGCCATTGCCTGGTGACCGGCGATGTGCTGGTGGCGGTCGTGTGCGATGGCGCTGGGTCGGCCCGGGAAGGCCGCATGGGTGCGGACTTCATGGCGCGCATGCTGGCTGAACAATTATCGAGCACCCTCTATGCCGACCGCCGCCTGCTCGACCTGCAGGCAGAAGGCAGCGCACCCCTCGAGGCTGCCCTTCGGAGCGCCATCGAGGCGGTCCGCGGCCGCCTCGCCGACCTCGCCGCTTCGAGCGAGCTCGCGCTGCACGACTACTCATGCACCCTGGTGGGATGCGTGGCCTCGCCCGGTGGAGGGTGCCTCTTTCATATCGGCGACGGCTTCGCCATCGTGCAGAGCGCGGCCGGGGAGTCCGTGCTTTCGCGCCCCGAAAACGGCGAATATGCCGATGAAACCTATTTTGTGACCGACGAGAACTGGAAGGATCATCTGCGGCTTACCCCGATCGCCGCACCCGGCCGCGGATGCGTGATCGGGCTCATGTCCGACGGCACGGCGCCGTTCGCCGTCGACCGCGCGCGCAGCGGCTTTTTCCGGCCGTTCATCGAACCCGTGGCCGCCTATTTGCGCGAGGCCACGGCGCCGAACGGCAACGACGCGCTCCGCAATCTTCTGGAGAGCCCGCGGGCCGGCGAGATCTCCTCCGACGACAAGACGCTGCTGCTCGCCTTTGTCCTCTGAGCGGTGATCCCACCTTTGGATCGATCCCGTGCCCTCAGCCGAACGCAAGCCTGATCACATCGTGCAGCTCGTCTGGCCCGGGCAGCGCTCGGAGCTCGTGACGCTCGGCGCCACCGGCAAATCGGGCGGCGCCGGAGAGATATTCTCCATCGAGGGCAAGCCGGAATTTGTCGCCAAGATCTACCATGCCAGCACCTCGCAGGCACATCTCGCGAGATACCGGCACAAGATCCAGTGGATGCTCGATCACAAGCCGGCGCTGCCCGAGGTCCCGGCCGAGTACCAGGACATCGTGCAACTCGCCTGGCCCGACGCGCTGATCCTGCGCCGCTCGCGCTTCGTCGGCTTCGCCATGCGCAAGATCACCTTCGACCGCACGCTCGAGCTCGACTATCTGCTGAATCGCCGGCAATCCGCCCAGGAAGGATTCGACGCCGACTACGGCAAGCTCCTGACGGTCTGCTTCAACCTCGCCTCCCTGATCAACTGCCTGCACGAGAAGCGCATTGCCATCGTGGACCTCAAGCCCATGAACGTGAAGGTGCACAAGGCGGAACTGTATGTATCGATCCTCGACTGCGACGGTTTCCACATCGACACCGAGGAGTTCCGCCACGACGCGCCTCAGGTCACGCCTGAATACTTGGCGCCGGAATTCCACGACAAGGCCGTGACGCACCCCGAGGCCCAGGACAGCTTCGCGCTCGCCGCCATTATTTTCCGCCTGCTCAATTACGGCATCCACCCCTTCACCGGCGTGGCCTCGGACCACGACAAGTATCCGCGCGAGCTCGCGGGGCGCATCAAACAGGGTTTGTATCCTTATGGCAAGGTCGCTCACAAGACGGTGCGCAAGGTACCGGCCAGCGTGCACGAGGCCTTCCCCGACAGCCTGCGGCAGCTTTTCGACCGGGCCTTTGCATCTCCCGGCTACTCGAGGCCGAGCGCCCGCGAATGGGTCGAGGCGCTGTCCATCTACGCGAGCAAGCACAGCGGACAGATCTCGCCCTGCGAGAAGGGGCATCTCAAATTTTCAGGCCGACCCTGCCCCACCTGCCTGCGCGAGGCCCTGATCGAGGGCGCCGAAGTGCGGCGCCGCAGCTTCGTCGTGCGGATGCAGGCCGCGCCCGCCCGCACCTTGAAGTACATGCGGCGAACTCTGCGTCAAACCCATAGCTCACCGTTCCAGGCCGCATTGGCGCAGGCGCAGCTCTTTACGTTTCGACAGCTGGCGCCGCCCGCTCCCATTTCCACGCGCAATGCCATTGCGCTGGAGATTCTGTGGATCAGCGGCCTGTTGATCGCCTTCTGGTGGGCGGGATGAGCCCTCTCGCCGCCATCATCCTCTGGGCGGTGTTGCTCTTCGTCGCCTGGCGTTGGAGACCGCCGCAGGCAGCGAGTCCGAGCGCCTGGGTGCTGCTCATCGCCTTCGGCGCATTGGGCGCCGGGGCTCTCTGGTTCGACTTCCATCCCGAGCCGGCGGGTTTCGCCTTCTGGAAGCCCACGGTCGTTTATTGGACGCTCGCCGCGATCATGTTGATCCTTCCGCCGCTCGGCGGCGGCTACCCCGCGAAGATCATCCTGGGCAATTACTTCGCACTGTCGAACCGTGAATGGCGTTGGATCAACCGCGGGTTCGCCTTCCTGTGCGTGCTCTTGGGAGGCGTCAACCTGGTAACCGCCGCGCAAGCCTCCTACAAGGACTGGGAGGGCTTCAAGTTCAGCTGCATGGTGTTCTTGCTCACCATCGTGCTGTTCCGCCTGAATTTCGTCTGGCTGCCCATCCTCGCGGAGGTCTCGATCCACCTGTATCGGCGCGCCACCGCAGCCTACCGGTTTCTGTCGAGCCTGTTCTGAGCTAGGGCGCACCGCCGGATTTTGCGGCTCGGGCCCGATTTCGGTCGAAATGCTCGAGGCTCCGGCGCGCGGCCTCGAGCTGCTGGCTCGACCCGCGTCCCTCCAGTCGCTCGACGCGCTCGGCGAGGTAGCCCCTCGCCTCGCCCGCTCTGCCCTGCTCGCTGGCCAGCACCGCGAGCTGATAGAGAAGATCCTGTTCACGCTCGAGGTCGCTTCGCGCCCGCGCTATCGCGAGTGCGCGCTGCAGGTAGGATTGCGCCTCGGCGAGCTTCTTGAGCGCATACAGATTCTGTGCCGTGTTGATGAGCACCGTGCTCAAGCGGTGATCGTCGGCTCCAAAAAGCCGTTCGGCATCCTCGAGCAGTTCCAGGTTGGCTGCGCAGGCGTCGTCGTAACGCTTCGCCTCATGCAAGGCGAAGGCGAACCGTTCACGGATGCCGAGCTTCTGGTTCGCGTCGAATCCCGTCGCGGCCCTAGAAAATTCCGCCGCCTTGCCGTAGTGCTCGGCGGCGATTTGAAAGTTCTTGAGGTCGCCGGCCACGCCGGCGAGAAAATAGTGGTCTCGCGTGAGCTGGCCGGCGTCGGCGGCCATGCCGGCATCCATCGCCAACCCCTCGATCAGGAGGTCGCGGGCCTTGGCGAGTTCGCGCCGCTTGAACTCCACCCTCGCCAGCAAGATGAGGAGTTGCCGCAGCTCGGGCCGGGCATCGGCACGAGCGCGTGCCGATCTCAACAGCTGCTCGAGTTCGGTGCTCAGCGGGGAGGCATCGTAATCAGCGCCCGGTGCGGGCATCGATGCTTGCACTTCCGCCACCCGCTGACGCAGTCGCGTCAATTCTGCCGGCGGCGAATCGGAGGGAAGGTTGGGGGGATCCATCGCCATCCTATCGAACTCAGATGGCTCAAGCTTAAATCGAGCGGTCGCACGGTGGAACCTCTCCCACCGTGCGACCTGGCTCCTAGTGCAGCGACTCCAAGTACGCCGCGACCGCCTTCATTTCGGTCTCATGCAGCGGTGCGGCCACGCTGTTCATGACCACCTGCTCGCGAGTCCCGTTGTGCAGCGCTATCAGCTGCTTCGTCAGGTAGGACGCGTGCTGACCGGCGAGGCGCGGGAACTGGTCCGACCCCTCGGCACCGGCTTGGTGGCAGGCAGAGCACGGCGGAACGCCGCTGGCCGCAATGCCGTCGTTGTAAATGCTCTTGCCCTGTTGAATCTCCTCGGGTTTCGGACCGAAGATCGGCGCAGGAGCGCTCGCAAACGGCGTCTGCTTGCTGAAGTAATCGGCGAGCGCCGTAATCTGATTATCCGTCAATTGCGCGGCCATTCCCCACATCATGCCGCGCGCATACGGGTCAGCGCGCGTCCGGGCTCTGAACGCCTGCAGCTGCTCAATGATGTACCACGCCTTCTGGCCGGCCAGCGCCGGATAGATGGGCGAGATGCTGTGCCCTTGAGGTCCATGACACCACTGGCAGGTGGTGACGGCCTTATTTTCGGCCCATTCGGCACTCACCGGATTGTTGGGTTGGGGGCCGGCCGCCGCCTCTTCAGCCAGCGCGGCGGAAGTGGACAGGAACGACAGGGCCGCCGTAGCTACGGTCGCGAGAATCAGTTGTTTGGTGTTCATATGATGATTCTCCTTTATTACAGCGCAAACCACACGTAGAGGAACGCCGTGTCGTTATCGGACGCGTTGCGACCAACGCCGTCGTAGTTGGTCGTCCCACCGTTGAACTTCGTATAGTGCGTGTACTGGAACGTGAACTTGACGTTCAGCCAGGGCACATAGGAAACCTCGGCGATCGCCGCGTCGGTGGTCGGGTTGCTGTTGGCACTGTTCGTGACACCGATGTTGTAGACGCCGCCGACTCCAGGAGTCCCGAGGTTCTGACCGCAGGTTCCACCGCCTCCGGCGGTGCACTGAGTGGGCGATGACGGATACAGCGTGGGATCCGTCGACCCATGGATGTTGACGAACCCTAGGTCGAAGCCCACGCGCCTCTCATACCAGTAGGTGAGATCCACCGTGGCGTAGCTGAGCCAATCGCTCGGATTCGCGAGGCCCGCAGCGCTCGACGCGTTGAGCGACTGGTTCTCTTTGACGTACGTGCCTTTCAGGGTCGCGGTGTTCTTCTCGCCGATGAATTGAAACTGGAAGTCCTCGGCCACATCGGTGTAATTATCGGTCAGTCCCGATAGCGGCAGCCCGTTGCCGGGGTACAGCTTGAAGCGCAGTCCATAGGTGCCCACCATGAGTGCGTAACGATCGATGTCGTACTCATACGCGAGCCGCCAGTACGGATTGTTGCCGGCCAACACGGCCCCGCTCGTCGAGTCGATCGGACCCGGATTTCCGGTAATCACGTTCCCGACCCCACCGGTCCTCGCTTCCCGGTAAAAGCCGAACGCCGCATACACTTGCTCGTTCCACAGCAGGTATGCCACCGGGCCGGCCGCCTGATAGGCCTGTCCCGCCTCGACGATGGGCGCTGCCAAGGACGGCACGAAGGTTTCCGGGGGCAAGTACGGGAAACCGAAGGCCGGGGTCGTGTTGTACGGATCCTCTACCGACGGATTGTTGTTGATGGACACGCCGTACGCCAACGGAGTCTTGTTCGGCAGGACGATCGTGTTGGCAAAGCGAAAGTCGGTATTGTCGATGTTGAACGTATCGCCCGCATTGTCATAGGTGATCTGAGCGAACGCGCCGAAATGGGGGGCAATCTTGCCGCCATAAAGCAATGAGACCTGATAGGGAAAGTCGACGGCGCCATTCAGCGATTGCGCTCCGGGAATCTGACTGTCCGGAAGCGCCTTCTTTAGCTGCGTGTAGCTCGCCATGACAAAGAGCGCCAGGTTCGGGATCGCCGGCAACGACAGCACCTGCTTGCCGTTATCCGAGATCATTTCGATATCTCTGCCGTTGTCCAGCTGATAGCCGTTCAACTTGAACATGCGCCCGAAATGCGTGAGCTCCGGATAGACCGTATGGCAGGCCGCACAGGCCTCGCCCGTCTGCCGCGCGAACAATGGCAGCGCCGCTGCAGGGCGCGAAACCATGACGCCCAGCAACAGCAGTGCCGACAGCACACCGCCGCGCCTGCACCACGCGTTTATTCGAAGCCAGCTAAAATTATGCATAAATCTGCAACCCCCCACGTTAATTGCTCGCTACCCAGGGCGCCCACCGAGCGCCGCCGTGACTCGACATCAAATCGTCAAAATTATTAATTGTTTCGAGGTTCGCGCCGTCCCGTTGCTGGCGTAGAACACACTCCTAGCGCGGCAGCTCGGGGGCGTGGCCCGACGGCTGCAGCTTCTTTTTCTTCCTCGGCATCAAAATGTACCAAGATAGCAACATACTGGAAAAGGCCAGCGAGAGACCAAGTACCGTTGCGACAATTGATAGCATCTTTTTAAGTTCCGCTTGTGGTTGAGCGCTCGCCGAACCGACTTACCGGTTATGTCGCACGGCTAATGCTGCCGGGCGGCGGTTTCCTGTGCACCGTGGCGGGTCAAGGCGATCCAGAGGATTCCCATGTAGGCGAGGCCGAATACGATCATGCAGCAGTCGATGAATCCGGTGAATGTCTGAGGCTCATAATCGACGGGCCACCAGCCGCCCCAATCGTTGAACTCGCCGCGGCCCAGAAAGCACATCATCGCGGCGCCGAATACGCTGCCGTTGCCCATGCCGGTCACCATGCCGGCAATGAGAATGATCCAAAACGAACGAGATGCCAGTGATTTTTCTTGCACGTGTTTAGCCTCAAACCCCCGCAGTGGCTAAAATACCTCATATATGAGGCACTTCGCCGAACGGATGGTACTTGAAGATTTTCTTGGATGCAAACGAGATAAGTAAGTATCAGTCCGTCGCCGCTCGGGCCTCGCGATCCAATGGGCTCAACTCCAGTATGCGGGCACGGCTCGCGGCCGCATCGACATCGCCGTGCGCACGCTGCAGTGTCCATAGGGCGCGCCATGCCTCGAGCGACCACGGATTGATATTGAGAATCCTTCTCAAGAACTGTTCGCGGGTGAGCCCACGCTCGGGCGCGGCCTCGATGCTGGCGAGCAGACGATCCGATACGGCGTAAGCGATCCAGCGATCGCGGGGGTCGGCCTCGAACGCCAATCCCAGCAGATGGTCGGCCTCGAGGGTGGAACCCTGCCAGCCGGCGAGCTCGCTCCGCACCCACAATTCCGTGCCGATGTAGGCACGCCTGAACTCCTCTTGTTGCGGCGGCGAGACATGCAGGGTCTCGATTGCCCGTTCAATGGTTGGCCGCCTCGCCAGCAACCACTCGAGCACCGGGGCCGCACCGCCCTTGGGGTCATAATGCAGCCGCGGGGCCAGGAATTCGATCACCGGGTCCCATTCATGCTGGGTGGGCCCGACGCTCGGTGCGATGGGACCCCAATAGCGTCCGAGCCATTCCATATCGCCCTCGGACGCGGTGGCCTCGGCACGCTGCGCGGCCGTCAAGGAATTCAAATTCGCGGCAATCGATGCAGCGCCGGCCCATTTTCCGCGCGGCCCGACCAGCGCCAGATGCATGCCGTCGAGGAATAGCTGGCTTTCCGGAAACACCTGCCGGAAGCTGCGCAGCGCGATGGCCAAGGTGTCCTCATCGAATTGGTTGAGCGCCAGCCATTGCACGTAAATTCCTTGCGGTGCGAGGCGCGCGCGAACCCGCTCGAATTGCTCCACGGCGAGCATCGAGCCTGCCCCCGCGAGATCCGGATGGAAAACATCGCCGATGATGACATCGTAAGCTTCGGCGGTTGCGGCCAGGAAATGACGCGCGTCGTCATGATAGACCCGGGTGTCCTGCAGTACCTTTCGATTGCTGTCGATGAACCAGCGGCGCGCCGCCTCGATACTGCCGGCGGATAGCTCCACCGCGCTGCGCTCCAGGCCGGGAAACGGCAGTGAGCCCGCGAGCGAAATGCCGGTGCCGATGCCGAGGAACAGGACCCTGCGCGGCCGGGGATCCAAGAGCAAGGGCAGCCGTGACTGATTGGCTTGCACGAACACCGCCGTCGGGTCGGTCGAGGCATCCTGACGGCGCATGTCCGTGAGGAGCACCCGTTGCCCGTCGGACTGCTCGACCACCTGCGTGATGGCGATGGCATCTTCGTAGCGATACAGGTCGCGGCTTCCGGCCATCGCCTTCGGCAGAAAGTCCCTGACCGGCGGCAACACGGCGAGCGACCAGGCGGCGGCCAACACCAACGGCACCCCCGCCCAAGCACGGCGAGAGCGGCCCAGGATCAGTCCCGGCAACAACAGGAGTACCGCGGCCAAGGCTAATGCGCCGGCGCTCCCGATGAGCGGAGTCAAGATCACGTAGAGCAGGCCACCCAGCGCCGCGCCGAGCGAATTGCAGGCATAGAGCCAGGTGCCATTCGTGTTGAATCTCGCCGTCAAGGCGGGGAGCCAGGCTCCCAAGGACAGGGTCACGGGCAGCGTCAACGCAACCAGCAACAGCGCCTGCACGGCCAAGGCGGCGCCCATGGAGTCGAAGCTCGCCCGCTCGAGCAACGCCGAGACGTGGGGCAACAGCCAGAGGCCGGCGAGCGCATAGCCCGATGCGCACCAGGGCAAGGCCGCGAGCACCCTGGCATCCGGCCGGCGCGAGGCGATCAGGCTCCCCAATCCCATGCCGAGCAACATCACCGCCAGGATCAGGGCGAGCACATATTCGGTGCGCAGCATGGCGAGGCTGAATAGCCGCAGCCACGCCATCTCGAGCAGCAGGCTCGCGGCG
>Ga0187887_10002176_pt1 | contig 15926 bp, 16 predicted proteins | sample June2016WEW_7_10_FD_132977 | JGI IMG/M metagenome (GOLD analysis project Ga0187887, IMG submission 132977) | Peatland microbial communities from SPRUCE experiment site at the Marcell Experimental Forest, Minnesota, USA - June2016WEW_7_10 | ecosystem: Environmental > Terrestrial > Soil >...
AGTCGCGAGGCGACCGCCGGCGAAGTGACCAAGCTGTTCGAAACGCACGGCGGCGGTTTCGGCCAGGGATTGCGCTGGGAGTGGCAGCTTCTGGGGCTGAAGGAAGGCACCCGCTGAAGAACAGCTCAACTGCGGCGGAAGGCCGCCGCAGTTGCCCGTGATGCCGCATCCGTGCCGCGCACTCGGTTCCCAAATCGATTTCCAGGAGTACGTTCATGTCGATAGTGAAGACCGTCAAGCAGATTCATCCCGCCACCCGCGACGACATCGGCGATCTCACCACGCGCCGACCGCTTCCGGGTCCGACGCTCGATCGGCTGGGGGCCTTTTTGTTTCTCAATCATCATGGACCGCAGACCTACGCACCGGGCAACCAAGGTCTGCCATTCGGACCTCACCCGCACCGCGGCTTCGAGACCGTGACCTTGATTCTAGAGGGGGAACTGGCTCATCTCGATTCGGCCGGCCATGAAAGCATCATTCGTGCCGGAGGAGTGCAGTGGATGACGGCCGGCAGCGGCTTGGTCCACGCCGAGATTTCACCTCACAGCTTCAAGCAACGCGGTGGTCCGCTGGAAATTCTCCAGCTATGGGTCAACCTTCCGGCCCGGCTCAAGATGACGTCACCCCGCTATGTGGGCTTGCAGCGCGACGCCATCCCGACCCTCGTCGAAGACGATGGGCGAGCGGTGGTCAATCTGATCTCCGGATCCCGCAACGGCACGGAGGGGCCCATTCGCTCTTTGACCGGCGTATTCATGAGCACGCTCCAATTGAGGGCTGGTGGTCGCATTCAGTTCGACGGGCTGCGTGGTCGCGACGTGTTTCTCTACGTCGTACGCGGTGAAGTCGATATTGCGGGCCAGCAAATTGCCGGTTTTCGGCTGGTCGAGTTGGGCGAGGGCGATAGCGTCGTCATCGAAAGCAGAACGGACGCGTACATTCTGTTTGGACATGCCGACCCGATCAACGAGGCCGTGGTCTCGCAAGGTCCTTTCGTCATGAATTCGGAGGACGAGATTCGGCAGGCCTATGCCGAGTTTCGGGCCGGGAAGTTCGGCATCCCCGTTCATTGATCAGCAGCGGACGCGGGCGTAAGCGGCAACGCTGCGTTTGATCATAACTGCGCGTTTTGAGTCATTTGCCGTACTGCCAGGTTGAAACCGGGCTCAAAACCGCTTAAGAATGAGCCATCGGCTTTCGACCGGAGCCATAGCAATGCCTTTGGCGCCTCGGGGGGCGCCAAAGAACCTAGAGGGAACGACCACCGACGGGGGGAGGCAACGCGGCATGCTGCTCGATCGGGACGATTGGTACGACATCGCGCACGATCTCGATTGGTCGCTAACGTACGTTCCGCATGAAACTGCCTTTCCCGACGCGTGGAGCGGATCGAAGGACATTCCGCGCCACGCATGGGACGCTTGGGAGGAGCCCTACCGCGTGTCCTACCGCGATTATGTTGCAGTGCAGAGGGAAAAGGAATCGGGCGTCGCCGGCGTGCGAGACGCTCTGAAACGCGCGCGCGTCTACGAGAGGCTCGTCCCGTCGGTGGCTGCGGTCTCCCACCTTCATATGGGCGCCACCTGCATGGTCGAGCAAATGGCGGTGATGATGCTCGGGCGATCCGCGCGGTTTGCCCCCAGCCCGCGATGGCGGAACATTTCCGTATTCGGCATGTTGGATGAGATCCGTCATGCACAGCTCGATCTTCTGTTCTCACACGATTTGCTGAAGTACGAATCCCGCTTCGATTGGTGCCAGAAGGCGTTTCACACCAATGAATGGGGCATCATCGCCATCCGTAGCTTCTGCGATGATTGGCTTTTGAACGCGAACTGCGTCGATTCCGCGCTTGCCGTGCATCTGACTTTCGAGCACGGATTTACCAACTTGCAATTCATCGCACTGGCCGCGGGCGCGATGGAAGCGGGCGACGTAGAATTCTCGAACTTGTTGTCGAGCATTCAGACCGACGAGGCGCGGCACGCGCAGCAGGGTTTTCCCACCCTTGAAATCCTCATGAAGCACGATCCGCAGCGCGCCCAGCGTGTGCTCGACGTAAGCTTCTGGAGATCGTTTCGCCTGTTCCAGGCGATTACCGGAACCTCCATGGATTACTACACGCCCCTGAGCAAGCGCACCATGTCGTTCAAGGAGTTCATGCTGGAATGGATAGTCGACCAGCACGAGCGAACGCTGCGCGACTATGGTCTCAAGCGACCTTGGTACTGGGAGACGTTCCTCCAATCTCTGGAGCACGGCCACCACGCTTTGCATTTGGGAATGTGGTTCTGGCGGCCGACGCTGTTTTGGAAGCCGAGCGCGGGTGTTTCAAAGGCGGAACGGCGCTGGCTCAACGACAAGTATCCGCAGTGGGAAGACAGCTGGGGAGTGCTCTGGGACCAGATCATCAAAAACGTCAACGATGGCAAGCTGGCGCAAACACTCCCTCAAACGCTGCCGGCGCTGTGCAATCTAACGCAGCTGCCGATCGGCACGCATTGGGATCGCCATCATATCGAGTGTGTCACCAGTGAATATCGCGGCCGCACTTACCATTTCGATTCCGAGGTCTCAAAATGGTGCTTCGAGCTAGAGCCGGAGCGCTACGCGGGCCATCTGAACGTCGTGGACCGTTTCATTGCCGGAATGATCCAGCCGGCGGACCTCAACGGTGTGCTGCAATGGATGGGTCTCACCGCGGACGTGATGGGGGACGACGCAGGCAACTATGGTTGGGCGGCCGACTACGTTCCCCATGCGCAATTCGCAGGGTAAACGACAGCGGCACCGGCCACCTTGGGCGATGGAGGAAGCAGATGGCTTTAATTCCGGTCTATGGACGGTTCGTTGGGGATTTCACCGCCCATCTGGTGGCGGTCGATACCGAGGACACCATTGACGAAGTCGCGAGCAAGATAGCGGTGCACGCCATCGGCCGGCGCCTGCCGGAGGAGCCTCTCGCCAAAGGTCTCGAGGTATCGAGCGGCGGCCGGACGCTGGCTCCGACCTCCCGCCTGAAAGACTGGTCACCGCAGCCGCTGCAGTGGCTGGACGTACGCTGGAAATGGTAAAGGCCGCAGAATCTCGCGATGTCGTCGGCGCCGTCGAGATATGCGGTGCCGACCGGCTTTGGGATGGCGAGATGGAGTGCTTCCGGGCGGGCAATACCTCCGTCCTGCTCCTCAAGATCAATGGGCAGTTCCACGCGTATCAGGCGCACTGTCCGCACCAGGGCGCTGCACTGTCGGAAGGCGAGTTCGACGGCGCGCTCATCACCTGCACGGCGCACCGCTGGCAATTCGACGCCAAGAACGGACGCGGCGTGAATCCCAAGAGCGGCCGCCTGCAGTGCTTTGCCGTTCATGTCGTCGAGCGGAAGGTATTGGTGGAGATGGAGCTTGCAAGCGCCAACGCCGAGCCGCAGCCCCAGTCGTGTTGCGACGGCCTTGGTGAGGGGAGGGGCCCGTAATGGCCGGCGAGATCAGCGACGGCGGTGAGGATAATTTCGTGGGTCCGGTCATCCGCGCCGGAGATTTCGCCGATGTGGTGGTGCGATCGATAGTGGACGACAATCCCGGCAAGGACGTGCGGATCGTCGATCGCGGCGACTATGTGCGCATCCGAACGGCTCGGGTCTGCCGTCTCACACGAAAAGCATTGGAGCGGCATCTGGGGCACCCGTACGATCTGCGGATGCTGGAGATCGAAATGCCGTCGTTTAGCGGCCGGCTGAGGACCCGCGACGACGAATTCGTCTGGTTCTACGACACCTGACTCCGCCGCAAGATTCGCGAGGAGGATGTTTGGACACGACAAATCCAGAAGGGCCTCGCCGACCTCTCAAAACGTGGTCCGCCTTCGGAAATTTGGGCCGCAGGCCGAGCGAGTACGAGGTCGTCACTCACCACATGAATCACACCTTGCGGGACATGCCGCTCGAGCTTGGGCCCGACAGCAATGGCAATCGCTGGCTGTTGCGCCATCGCGATGGCGTCGAACTCGCGGTCCAGGACTGGAATGCGTTCCGCGATCCCGACCAGCTTACTTACCGGACATACGTGACCTGCCAGGATAAGAGCGAGACTTACATCGATGGGATCATTCAGGAATTTTCACGCATGGGCCGCGCGGAGGGCCGACCGGACTTTTTGCAGACCTGCCTGACTCCGTCACGATTCCTGGCGCATGGTCTGCAGATGATGTCGGCCTATCTGCAGCAGCTCGCACCCTCGACCTACGTCGGAAATTGCGCAGCCTTCCAAGCCGCCGATCAGCTTCGCCGCGTGCAACGCGTGGCTTATCGCACCAAGCAGCTCGATCGCGCCTACCCGGAGCGTTCGTTCGGCAAGAGCGAACGGAAAGCGTGGGAGCAAATGCCGGAGTGGCAGGGACTACGCAAGGGAATAGAGCGGCTGCTCATCACGTTCGACTGGGATGATGCGTTCGTCGGCCTCAACGTCGTGGTAAAGCCTCTGGCGGACGAGTTGACGTTGCGGCAGTTCGCGCTCACGGCGCGTCACCTGAATGCCGAGCTCGATGCGCTGGTTGCCGAAAACCTATTTCTCGATGCGGAACGCAGCCGCCGATGGACCGCCGCGCTCACGCGGTTTGCGATCAGGGACAACTGCGACAATCGCAAGCATCTCCAAGCGCTGCTCGCCAAATGGCGCCCCGTTGGCGATGAAATCGTGGAGACCGGGAGCCGGACGCTGGGATCTTTCTCGGCCGGCCCGGGTTCTTGCGGCCACATAGCGGCTGCGGCTGCCGATGCCTGGCAAGGCTTCCTGCGCGCGGCAGGTCTTCAAACCTGATCAGCGGAGAAATCCAATGAATATGCAGCCTTCCACCAAGCCGTTGCGCAGCACCGGTCTCGATGTCCTCGGGGATCGCCCCTGGGGCTCTCATTTTTGTCTGTTCTTCGATACGAAGAGCGATCTTCTCGAAATTCTGGTGCCTTTTTTCAAGACCGGACTCGCCAACAACGAATATTGCTTTTGGGTGCTCGCGGACCCGCTCAGCGAAGACGATGCGAGGCACGCGCTGAAGCAGGTGATTCCTGCTTCGGATCGACACCTGATCGATCGGCACATGGAATTCATGCCGTCGGAGGAATGCTATCTGAGCGATGGGGTGTTCAATCTGGATCGGGTGACCAGCGAGTGGGGTGCGCGCCTCAACGGCGCACTCTCGGCCGGCTACGACGGAATCAGGGTGACGGGCAGCACGGGGTGGCTGCAAACACGGGAATGGCGGGATTTCTGGAAATATGAGGCCACTCTCAACGAGTCCATCGGCGATCAGCGGATGACGGTTTTGTGCACCTATCCTCTTGGCGGAAGCGGCGGTTGCGACATCCTCGACGTGACGCATACCCATCAATCCGCCATCGCGAAGCGCGGCGGCAATTGGGAAGTCATCGAGACGGCTGCGCTCAAACATGCGAAGGAGGAAATCCGAAAGCTGAACGAAGAGCTCGAGCAGCGTGTCATGGAGCGCACCCGCGACCTGCAGGTCGCCCGGGTGGAGCCTGCCCGTGCCGAACGGCTCACGACCATTGGCATGCTGGCGGCATCGATCACGCACGAAATCGCGCAACCGATCGGCGCGATGGTCTTCAGCGGCAATGCGTGCTTGAACTGGCTGGACAACGAGCGTCCCAATCTGACGGAGGCGCGCGCAGCCGCTCGGCAAACGGTGGAGAACGGAAACCGGGCCGCCGATGTGTTCCGAAGCATTCGCTCTCTGGTGCAAAGAGCCGAGCCGCGCGTGGTTCGACTGGACGTCGACACGGTTATCGAAGAAGTCCTGGTGCTTGCGAGAGGCGAGTTGGCGCAGCATAGCATCGCCGTGCGGACTGAAATGGATACCGGTTTGCCGGCGGTTCTCGGCGACCGGATGCAGTTGCAGCAGGTTTTGCTCAATTTGATCATAAACGCGATTCAGTCGATGTCGGGGGTGCGTGATCGCCCGCGCGACCTGAGCATTCGTTGCCAGAGGCGCGCCCCGGATGATGGTGTGCTCATCACGGTAGAGGACACCGGAACAGGCTTCGATGCGGGTGCCGCCGAGCGCATTTTTGATTCGATGTTCACCACCAAAGAAGGCGGAATGGGCATGGGCTTGTCGATATCACGTTCGATCATTGCCGCGCATGGAGGCCGGATCTGGGCATCGCCCGGTGATTCCGTCGGTGCGATCTTTCGGATCGTCCTGCCGTCGGATCCTGCCGAAAGCGCTCCGACGCGATAGGTCGGCCCGCCCGGTTGTTGGTGCGGAGCTTGCACCGTTACGCTACCCCGCCTTGTGTGATGTGGAATGACCTGTTAGAATAGAAAATTGGTTGATAAACCAATGGGTTAGGGGCGATCCCGGCCGAACCTTGCCAAGGTTGAAGTCGCGAGTTCGAGCCTCGTTTCCCGCTCCAGTATCGGTTGCGATCCGGCGCCTCCGTCGGTCGTTTGCCTTAAGGCTAAGTGGCAGAGTGGTCATGCAGCGGCCTGCAAAGCCGTGTACGCCGGTTCGATTCCGACCTTAGCCTCCATAAGACCCGTCCCTCCCTGTACCTCGCGGTCTGCTCCTGGCGGACGGTATCTCGCAACTGATTGATATTTAGATATCTATCAGTCCAAATGCGTCCCTCAGTGTTCAGCGCTGCCCGGGGCCAGCATCGGTTGGACCTGGGGTAGACCGCTGGGGTATGTTGCCGACGGGATCTCACATACCCCAGTTCTATGCCGCACCTGACCGAGTCCCGAATTCGCGTCGCCAAAGCGAGCGACAAGCCCTACAAGCTGTTCGACGAGCGCGGGCTGCATATGCTGGTGACTCCGCAAGGAGGCCGCCTGTGGCGTCTGCGTTATTGGCTCGAGGGACGAGAGCGGCTGCTGACCTTGGGCGCGTATCCGGACGTGCCGCTGAAGCGCGCGCGGGAGAAGCGCGATGAAGCCCGCAAGCTCCTCGCCGACGGCATCGATCCGAACGCCCGGCGCAAGGCGCTGCGCGAGGCACCGGCCGATACCTTCGAAGCCGTCGCCACCGAATGGCTGACGCTGCAGAGCAAAGCCCTCGCGCCCGACACGGTGGCCATGCTCGGCGCGCGGCTCAAGAGCTTTCTCTATCCGTATATCGGTAAACGCCCGGTGGGGGCGATCAGCGCCCAAGAGGTGCTCGCGACGCTGCGACGCATCGAGGCCCGCGGCCGCCACGAGACTGCGCATCGGGTACGAGCCCTCGCAGGACGGGTGCTGCGATACGCCGTGGCGACCGGGCGGGCCCAGCACGATGTGGCCGCGGATCTCAAGGACGCGTTGGCGCCCGTGAAGTCCAAGAACTTCGCGTCCGTGACGGATCCTGCGCGCGTGGGCGAGCTCCTGCGCGCGATCGATGGCTACACCGGACAGCCGGTGACGGCACTCGCGCTGAAGCTTGCGCCCTTGGTATTCGTCCGACCGGGCGAGTTGCGTGCCGCAGAATGGTCGGAGTTCCACGTGCCGAATGCCGAGTGGCGCATTCCGGGCGCGCGCATGAAGATGGGCGAGCTGCACATCGTTCCGCTCGCGCGCCAGGCTTTGGCCATCCTCGATGAGCTCGAGCCCTTGGCGAGGGGAGGGCGCTACCTGTTCCCGTCGCTTCGCACCCGGGACCGTCCGATGTCGGATAACACCATCAACGCGGCGCTGCGGCGCTTGGGGTACTCCAAAGAAGAACAGACGGGGCATGGATTCCGCAGCATGGCGAGCACACTTCTCAATGAGCAGGGATTTTCCCCGGACGTGATCGAGTTGCAGCTGGCGCACGCCGAGCGCAACAAAGTCCGGGCGGCCTACAACAAAGCTCAGCGCCTCCCGGAACGTCGCAAGATGATGCAGGCCTGGGCTGACTACCTAGACGGGCTTCGCGCCGGCGCCAGGGTCGTCGGGATCAAGCGGCCGGCGTGAAGCGGTGTGGCATATCGTTGACGTTTATAAATAGCGCTTGCCGCCTGATGGCCGCACCGAAGGGCCTGCCGGTATCGATCCAGACGCGCCTCGTACAACGCCGATTTGCGCTAGTGCACACCGTGCACTAGAATAACCTGTGCCCACGTTGAAACGCTTCAACCGTTGCCGTATCGAGATGTATTTCGATGATCATCCGCCGCCGCACTTTCACGTGATCACCCGCAAGAACGAGCGGGTATCCGTAGTGATCGACACCCTGGCGATTCAGGCGGGCGAGGCTGATTCGCGTGATACCGCCGAAGCTTTTGCCTGGGCGCGCGAGAACGCCGTGGATCTGCGCGCGCGCTGGCAAGAGTATTCCGAGGAAGAGCCTGCGAAAGCGGCACCGGCGAAGCAGAAAGCTCCGAAGGAGAAACCATGAGCGAAACCAAGGCTGTCCGCGTAGCACGCGTGAAATACGCAGGCGAATACAAATTGCGTCTGCGCTGGGTGAATGGAAAGACGATGTCCGTCGATCTGCGCGAGCCCGTGCATCGATTAAAGGGTTTGCGCCCGCTCAGGGACCAAGAGATTTTCGCGCGTGCCACGAAGGGAGAAGGTGGACACAGCGTGGTATGGCCCGGTGAGATTGACATGGGCGCCGATCGACTGTGGGAAATGACACTCGAGCAGAATGGGCATTTGGATGCCTTGGAATTCATCCGCTGGCGTTGGCGCTATGGACTAAGTCTGAGCGATGCAGCCGAGGCACTCGGCCTATCAAGGCGCCAAGTGGCCTATTACGCAAGCGGTGAGCGGCCCGTTCCACGCACCGTACTCTTGGCTTGCAAGGGTTGGGAAGCAGAGAAAGAGGCCGCGGCAGCCTAGAGGGGAGTCCTCGCTGCTGTGCCGCCGTGTGTCTTCCAGCCGAAATTTGGAGTGCTCTCGATCGTCGCTCGCGTCGGCCGGCGCTTTGCTATCCGCCGGCGGGACCTCGAGCCGGTGATCCGCGCCGCGCGCGATGCGCGACCTCGAGAGTAAATCGACGAACCGCGAGCTTCGCCTTCCGGGTTGACCGGCTACTTGCGGCCAAAAACGGGCGGCGGACGTATTGAATTGATCGCAGGTAAGCTGCCCTTCGCGGCTTGCCGCATGCTACGAGCCGGAAATCAAGGATGACGACGCAAACATTCCCACAACCGGGAATGACGCAGAGCGAGTGGACTCGACCGAGATATTCTGACGTCCGGTGGTTCGCGCGCGTCAGATTCGGGGCCGGCCGTCCGGCCCTGATGACCCGGATTACGCGTTCGTACCGCCGTCCACGGTCAGACTCGATCCAGTGATGTAGGAAGACTCTGGACTTGCGACAAAGGCAACGAGGGACGCCACCTCATCGACGGTGCCGTACCGATCCAAGCCAGTCACCGCCTTCTGCGGTACAGCCCAGTCGCCGGCAGCGGGGTTCAGGTCCGTATCAATCGGTCCTGGCTGAACACAGTTCACCGTAATGCCGCGCTTGCCCACTTCTCTCGAGAGACTCTGGGCAAATAGACGCACCGCGCCCTTCGTTGCCGAATAGGCCACTAGCCCTGGCGTCAATACGCGCTCGCCCACGCAGGAGCCAATCATGATGATCCGGCCGCCGGTCTTCATATGCTTCAGAGCAGCTTGCGTCGCGGCCATGGTGCCCCGTAGGTTTATGCCGATCACGCGATCGATTTCCGCCGCCGTCGTTTCCTCGAACGGCTTGGGGATCGCGGTACCCGCATTGTTCACAAGCACGTCAATCGTCCCGAATTTGGCGGCCGTTTGGTCCACGGCGCGAGCCACAGCTTCCACATCCTCCGCGTCGGCATGAATCGCCAAAGCCTTACCGCCGTTCTTCTCGATTTCCTTTACCACGGCGTTTGCGGCGTCCGCACCTTTGACGTACGTGATTGCCACTGTCGCACCTTCGGCCGCCAGCCGCTTTGCGATCGCTGCACCGATACCGCGCGACGCTCCGGTTACCAGAGCCACCTTCTTTGTCAGTCGTGCCATGTCTCATTTTCCTCAGTTATCGAATATCGAACTCTGAAACCCGGTCGCAGCTACGCGGCAGCAACCGGAAACTCCTCGGGTGGGTAAGAAGCGCTGACCCGAATCAACTTTTTGTTGACGAATTCCTGCATGCCGAGCTCAGCGAGCTCTCGTCCGTACCCAGAGTTCTTGATGCCCCCAAAGGGCAGGTCTGGAGCCGTCCAAGTTGCCTGGTTTATGAAAACCATACCGGTCGAAATCTGGCGCGCCACCCGTTTTCCTCGCTCGATGTCGGAAGTGAACACGGATCCACCGAGGCCAAACGGCGAGTCGTTTGCGAGTGCAATGGCACTTGCCTCATCCTTGACGCGAAAGAACATGGCCACGGGGCCAAAGAACTCTTGGTAGTAAGCGGGATTGCTCGCCTCGATGCCGTCGAGGATACTGGCCTCAATAAAGGCTCCCGCCCGCGCGAGCCGCTGCCCTCCCACGACGACGCGGGCGCCATGGCTCACGGCCGTCTGCACTTGCTGCAGCAATTCCTGGAGCGCACCTTCGGAACTCAAGGGTCCGAGGGTCGTCGCCGGGTCTAAGGGATCGCCCGCCTTGAGAAGCTCTAGGGAGGACTTGAACCGCCGCAGAAACTCGTCCGCGACAGCCTCCACAACGATGAACCGTTTAGCGGCAATACAGCATTGACCGGTATTATTCAGCCGGCCCCACACAGCCCACGATACCGCGCGATCAATATCGGCGTCCTCTAACACGATAAATGGGTCCGCGCCGCCAAGTTCCATCGTACTCTTCTTCAAGGACTTACCAGCCTGCGCGGCAACGATTGAGCCGGCCGCCTCGCTCCCGGTCAGCGCCACTGCTTTGATTCTGGGATCGGCGATCAGGCGGCCGATCTGCTCCTTGTTGACAAATAGATTTTTGTAGACCCCCTGAGGCGCCCCTGCCTCTAACAGAACGCGTTCGAACGCCTCCGCGCACTGGGGAACATTGGAGGCGTGCTTCACCAGCATGACATTGCCCAGTATGAGACTGGGTCCGGCCACTCGCGCGAGCTGGTAGTAGGGAAAGTTCCACGGCTCTACGCAGAACAGCACACCTAACGGTTCGCTCTCAACGAAAGCTTCGCCCTCTTCCACGATTAGTTTTTGAGCCGCCAGCATTTTTGGCCCGTTATCGGCGTAGTACTCGAGGATATCGGCGCTTAGGGCCACCTCAGCAACCGACTCGTTGATCAGCTTTCCCATCTCGAGCGTGATGTACCGCGCCAATTCCTCCGACTTCGACCGCATGATGTTCGCCGCGCGCCGCAGAACGTCAGCCCGGCGAGCCATTGGTTCGTTTCGCCAAGCACGCTGGAAGACCTGCTCTGCGCGAGCCACCGCAGTCTCCAGGGTCGCGTCACTATCGTCGGGATAAGTCTTTAAGACCGCGCCTGTATAGGGATTAATGCTTCGATATGCCATGGTGTCTCCTTGGGTCTTAATATTGTGTGGGTGCCGGCGTCAGGGCAGATCGCCGGTCAAAAACTGAGCTTCGCCATTGCCGAAGGTCCAATCTGCGGCGGAGTTTTCGACTATGCAGATCATTACGTCGGTCTTCGGCACCGAAGCGGAGCGGGCCAGCTGGTCAGTCATCTCTTGATACAGCCGCTTCTTCAGGATCTCCGGCCGCGCCTTACTAAACACCGTAATGATCAGCATTTTGTCGCTTCGCTGAATCCCAAGACCCGTGTCCTGCATGATGAATCTCGCCTTCGGGCGGGCCGTGTAAATCTGATAGCGATCCCGCTCGTTGATGTGGAATGCTTTGACAATCGCCCGATGGGCTGAGTCCAGCAAAGTCTTGATTTCTGCGTCGCTACGGCCTTCTAAGGCGTCAAAACGAACAAGCGGCATGTCGGCATTCTCCTCGAGTGGGGTTTGATTGGATTCCTCGGTGCTCTGCGAAAGCGCACCGGCTGAAAGCCCAAATGGCGCGAGCGCAACGAGCGTGGTCGCGCCCGCGCCGATGATAAAAGCCCGACGTGTGGTATCACCGCCGATGGTTTCCTGAGGCTCTTTTATGTCGTGGCTCACACGAGGCTCCGTAAAAATACGCTCCCGATTTCTTTTCGGTCAACTTCTTAGTCAGCGATCAAGCTCAACATCAGCCTACGAAAAAGACGCGCGTCGGTATTGACTCACCAGCCCCTCCTTTGGCATTCCATGCAGTCGGAGTCGAACGCCGCGAGATCATGGCGAAGGAATGGAAGTGCGGTTCGAGGCAAAGAGAAAAAGCAGAAACGGCAAATTCCTAATGCATCGCTTGCGGACTCGACAAGGCGCTGCTTTCCACGGAAACGGGGCTCGGCTGATCGCCGGGAAGCATCATGTGCCATGATTTGCCGGACTTGGCAAGTTCGTAGGCGTATTCGAACAGGTGCCGCATGTAATCAGTGGCGAACATGCCATTGTGCGGATAATTGAATTCGCCGCCGATATACGCCACGTTAAAGCCCTCATGCTCTTGGTTGGAGACCACTTCAAGGCGGTATAAATCGTTGATTCCTTGTGTATCGATCAACGCGGACAACGCCCGACGCGCCACGAAAGTGGTTCGGCGCGGCACGGAAGTCCACGAAGACTCGATTCGTCCATTACGAATCGCGTAAACGGATCGTTCACGCGCATTCACCGAATAATTATTCGTCACCACTCGCAGGAAAGACGGTGGAAACAGAAACACTTGGCTCAGCACACCGCCATCGACGTGCATCTCCTGATATTGCCGCCCGTTGACGGTGACATCGAGCATGACAGGAGGAAAGACACCGGGTATCGAAGCGGACGCCAACATTATCTTTCGAAACAGTGGCAGAGCCGCGGGATCACCGCACGAAGCAATCGCCCCCATGTTCCACACTACCGGCTGCCCAGCGTCCAGGTCGGTAGTTCCGATCAATAGGACGCGCCCACGCGCGTACTCCCTGGCAACGGCGGCGAGTATGTCCTTCGTGACATATTTTCCGATCAGCGATGCGAGCGCTGTGTCGTCGGCGAAAGCGTCGCTGGTCATCGCACGAATTAGAGTGCGAATCTTAAATACATCGCGAGGTCCTATCGAAACCGCGACACTCTGAAGCACGTCATTGTATTGATCTCCGAGGAACGCAAACGGCGCGATTAACGCTCCGGCACTGACACCCGTCACCACTTTGAATTGCGGTCGCGTGCCGGTAGCGGTCCAACCGACGAGGATGCCCGCGCCGAATGCCCCTGCGTCGCCGCCGCCGGAAATTGCAAGAAAAGCGGCGGGCGGCAATTTCGCGGGGTTCTTCCCCTGGGCGATGAGTGTCTCGCGTTCGCGTTCATCGGACGCAGCCGCATCGCGATACAATTGCGCTAAGTCCAGATTGGGCCAGAATCGAAATTCCGAGCACTTCGAGGGAAATGCCGACTGAGTAGCGTCGATCGGCACCGCCGCTCGACGCGGCAACCCAACGCAGCCGCCAAGAAGTGCGCCGAACATCAGCAGACCAGGGATGAATGTGCGCGACTGGAGCTTGCGGCGCAGGCTCCGCCAAGATCCAAGCCTAGCATTGTTTAACATCCACCATCACTTGGCGAAGCGCCGGACGATTCGCTTGCCGTTGCAGAGAGATCACCTGGGAGCCGAGGTATCGATGTACACCACCGGCTCTCAAGCCTCGGCGCCGGCAAGCGGCATGAAGGTTCTTCTGAGGCTTAAGGCTATGCACCGGCGCTGGGGCGGCTGGACACGGTGTCGTACCAGCGCTTCAGCGCCACCCGCTCCGGCGGCACGGATAGCTCGAGCGCATTGGCGGCGAAGTCCACCGTCACGAGAGCAGTGATATCCGCAGCAGAGTAGAGTTCACCGACGACGAAAGGCACCTGACCCAGCCGTTCGTTCATATCGGCGAAGAAATTCTTCACACGGAGCACGCTGCGGTCGACCAGAGCCGGAATCTGCTCATAGTCATGCGGCCCGGCGATGGCACGGCCCTTCAGCGCCGCGACTTTGTTGCGGATGCCTTCCATCACGGCCGCGAAGCCTTCCAGTTCGGCGCGCCGCTCCCACATCGCGATCAGGCCCTTTTCCTTGGGTGTCGTGCCGAGCAGTGGCTTTCTCGGATACGTTTCGTCGAGGTATCGCATGATCGCCGGGACTTCGCCTATGGCGGTACCGTCCTCCAATACCAAGGTCGGCACCACGCGGCGTGGATTGATGGCGCGATAGGCTTCGGAGTGCTGTTCGCCCTTGCCGAGGTCCACCGTGACCAGCTGTACCGTCATCCCTTTTTCGGCGAGAAAGATGCGCACGCGTCGGGAATTGGGCGAACCGGTGGAGTGGTAGAGCCTCAACGTATTGGATGACATGGTGTAGCCTCTTAAGATTTGAGCGAATGACAGCAAAGCGGCGTTCGTGACCGACGTCAGAGCTTCGAGCCGCCATCGACATGGACCGTGTCGCCCGTAATCCATCTCGCCTCCTCCGAGGCGAGAAACGCGACGACGCCACCGATATCGTCCGGCTTCGCGATTCGCTTCAGCGCTTGCATATTGAGCGTAGTCTGGCGGCCCGTCTCTGTCTTCGTGAAATTCGACATGTCTGTCTCGACCACGCCGGGAGCAACGGCGTTGACGCGAATGCCTTTGGGGCCGAGCGCGACCGCAAAATATTTAACCAAAGTGGCGACGGCACCCTTGGTCGCTGCGTATGCCGAGAGATGCCCCACCGCCGCGTGCGCCGCAAGAGATGAGACCAGCGTGATGCTGCCGGCCTCGGACATGATGGGCAGCAGCTGTTGCACCAAAAAGTAAGGCGCACGCACGTTGACCGCGTACAGCTTGTCGAAATCCTCGACCGTCGTTTGCTCGATCGGAGCCGCGCTCGAAATTCCAGCATTCGCGACTAGAATATCCAGGCGCTCTGCGACCATGCCCCGAACCTGCTTCGCCAATTGATGGGGCCCATCCTTCGATGCCAAATCGGCCCTTACCTTTTCGGCACGGCCGCCTGCACGGCGAATTTCCGCCACCACGGCATCGGCTTCTTTCTCTGCGCGCGAGTAGTGAACGAGGACCTGCGCACCTGCCTTGCCGAGCGCGAGGGCGCTGGCGCGCCCGATGCCGCGCGATGCACCGGTGACCAAGGCGGTTTTACCAGCAAGACTGTTCATGATTAGATCTCCTTCGGAAATGCCGGGTTGGAGGCGATTGAATTCATGTGCATCGGTTTCACTCGGACAAGAACATCGAGACGTGGCGGACGAACCGCTCCGGATACTGATACTGCGAGCCATGACTCGCGTCGGGGTACAGGATCAACTGTGCATTCGGGATATTCTGTTGCAGGATGAATGAGTTGATCGTGTAGATGATGACGTCGTGATGGCCGTTCACCACGAGCGTCGGCTGCGTGATGCGCTTCAGATACTCGTAGGAACCTTTGCGCTGCACGCCCCACTTGCCGATCGCTTCGATCTGCGCTGGCGCGACCGTCTCGTTCACATCAGGATCACGGCCCTTAACACGCGCCCGGAAGCGCTCGAGGAAGCGGCGGCCGGCCGCCTGGCTCGCCGCAGATGGCGTAAAGTGTACTTTGAGCCAAAGCTCCTCGGGCACATCGTATTTGCGGCCAAAGATTTCCTGTGCCTCGGGAGTGAGCGTAGCCATGCCTTCGCCACCACGCGGGCCGGTGCCCACCAGAACGAGGTTGCGCACGAGGTCCGGCGCCTGAAGCGTGATTTCCTGCGCGACGAGGCCACCGATCGAAAAGCCCAGCACATCGACTGTCTTGAGTTGCAGCCCCTTGATGAATGCCACGGCGTCGGCGCCCATGTCCTCCATTGTGGTTGGTACGCGCCCCGATGTGCTCGAGACACCCGTATTGTCGAACAGTATGACCTCGCGGCCCTGCGCCAACCCATCGGTGACGGCCGGGTCCCAGTGGTCCATCGTGCCG
>Ga0187887_10002182_pt1 | contig 15879 bp, 10 predicted proteins | sample June2016WEW_7_10_FD_132977 | JGI IMG/M metagenome (GOLD analysis project Ga0187887, IMG submission 132977) | Peatland microbial communities from SPRUCE experiment site at the Marcell Experimental Forest, Minnesota, USA - June2016WEW_7_10 | ecosystem: Environmental > Terrestrial > Soil >...
TCACTCGCCGCTCGGGCAACGGCAAGCGCCTGGTGGTGACCGGCGCGCGCGAGCACAATCTCAGGAATGTGACGGTGGAGTTTCCGCTGGGCACGTTCATCGTCGTCACGGGCGTTTCCGGCAGCGGAAAATCGACGCTCATCAACGACATTCTTTATCGCGGGCTGGCGCACGATCTCTATCGCGCGCACGGTGAACCCGGGGCTCACGACCAGATCATCGGAATCGAGAACATCGATAAAGTGGTGGAGATCGATCAAACGGCGATCGGCCGCACGCCGCGCTCAAACCCGGCCACTTATACGGGTGTCTTTACGCCGATTCGCGATTTGTATGCGATGCTCCCGCAATCACGCGAACGCGGCTACAAAGCAGGCCGCTTCAGCTTCAACGTGAAAGGCGGACGTTGCGAAGCTTGCCAGGGGGACGGGCTAAAGCGCATCGAGATGAGTTTCCTTCCGGATGTCTTCGTGACCTGCGACGTCTGCAAGGGTCGCCGGTACAATCGCGAAACGCTGGAAGTGAAGTACAAGGGGCACTCCATCTCAGATCTGCTGAATTCCACTGTGGAAGAGGCTGCCCCGCTGCTCGAGAATATCCCGGCCATTCGCGCAAAGCTGCAGACGCTTTGCGAAGTGGGGTTGGGATACATTCATCTGGGGCAATCATCGACAACTCTTTCGGGCGGAGAAGCCCAGCGCATCAAGCTGGCCCGCGAGTTGAGCCGGCGGCAAACGGGCCGCACCTTGTATATTCTCGATGAGCCAACAACTGGGCTTCATTTCGAAGACGTCAAGCATCTGCTGAACGTTCTGCAGCGTTTGGTTGACCTCGGCAACACCGTGCTGGTGATCGAACATCATCCCGATGTGATCAAGTCGGCGGATTGGGTGATCGACCTCGGACCGGAAGGAGGGGAGCAGGGCGGCCGCGTGGTGGTTAGCGGGACTCCCGAAGAGATCCTCTCCTGCCGCGAGAGCTTCACCGCACAGGCGTTGAGCAAGGTCCTGCGGCGCGCGAAAGTGGCATGATAAAGTTTCGCCGATGAGCCGTTACCAAGTGGATCCGATGGAGTTCTCGGGACTGCGCACGGTTTCGCTTGACGTGCGCGGCGGAAAGATTCGGGTGGAGGATTTCGCTTCGCCCAGCCCAAACAACGCCGGCGTCCGCGATCTCATCGATTCTCTGCCCCGTATTCTGGCCGCGGAATCGTTGCGGGGAGTCATCGCGGCGCTCGAAGCGGCTCGTGCCCGGCGGAAGCCGATCCTGTGGGGACTGGGCGGTCACGTGATCAAGACCGGCCTTGCGCCGGTGCTGACCGGTCTCATGCAGCGTGGTTATGCCACGGCGTTCGTCCTGAATGGCGCAGCGGCAATTCACGATTTCGAGATTGCGCTCGCCGGATGCACCAGCGAAGATGTCGGGGCGGCGCTCCCCGATGGCAGCTTCGGCTCGGCGGAGGAAACTGGCAGCGAGATGAACAGGGCCATTTCCGCGGCCTCAGGCATCGGCATGGGCGAAGCGTTGGGTTGCGCCTTGCAGCGACTCGCCAATCCTATGTTCGCGCCAAAGAGCCTGCTACACGAAGCCTATCGCGCGAGCGTGCCGGTGACTGTTCACGTGGCCATTGGAACGGACACGCCACACACGCATCCAGCCTGCGACGGCGCTGCCGTTGGCCGTGCGACTCATCACGATTTCCGGCTGCTCTGCTCGCTGATGCGCGAACTCAACGACGGCGGCGTTTTTCTGAACGTCGGTTCGGCGGTGATGTTGCCCGAGGTCTTCCTGAAAGCGGTTTCCGCCGTGCGCAACCTCGGCCATCCGCTGAAGGACTTTACTACGGTGAATTTCGATTTTCTTCAGCACTATCGCCCACAGGCGAACGTGGTTGAGCGTCCGCACGCGCAGTCGGGTGGCCGCGGTTTCAGCATAACCGGCCACCACGAGATTATGATTCCTCTATTGGCCGCAGCGCTGCGGGAGAGCGCCGGGTGACAACACAAGAACGGTCCCCTGCCGAGGCTTTCTGGTCTTATCAGGACCTCGTATTCTTCGTTTCATTCACCTTCCTGAGCGCGGTGGCGTCCACGCTTCTGGTCGCCATTCTGCGCCTGCACAGTGTGGTCATGCGCATCATGCTGCTGCAGTTGTTTCTGTATGTGTTTGTGGTGGGCTCGCTGTTCGCCATCTTTCGCATTCGCTATCGCGAGCCCTTTTGGCGGGCTATGGGCATTCGTTATCCGGATAAGGGCGCCTGGATCGCGGCTTTCGCCGGTGTGGCCCTGGCATTTGCGGTTGCTATGCTCGGCGCGCTGCTTCGAGCGCGCGAAATCCAGTTGCCCTTCGGAGATTTTCTGCGGACCCCGTTGGCTACAGCGGCTCTCGGCATGCTTGTGGTGTTGCTCGGACCATTTTGCGAAGAACTGGTGTTCCGCGGCTTCCTGATGCCTCTGTTTGTGCGATCGCTCAGCGCGTTACCTGGAATCCTGCTGACTGCCGCGATTTTCGGCTGCATGCACGGCTTCGAATATCAGTGGTCCTGGCAGTACGTTCTGCTGATCTCGCTGGCCGGCGTGGCGTTCGGATACGCGCGCTATATGGCCCGGTCCACTACGGCCTCGATTCTGATGCACGCCACGTTTAATCTGACCCAGTTCGCCGCGTTCCTTTTCTCCCAACCGATCAAATGGTAGAGACAATTCAGTGGACGCCCGACGGCGTCGTGATGATCGATCAGACGAAGCTGCCGCGCGAGGAGGTCTACGTCACCTGCACGACGTATGAAGAAGTCGCGGACGCGATTCGCACTATGGTGATTCGCGGAGCGCCGGCCATCGGTGTCGCGGCGGCCATGGGCGTGGCTCTGGGAGTATTGCACGCCGATCCGGCCCGGCTCGACGCGGAGTTTGAGCGGATCAGCGCCACGCTGGCAGCCACGCGTCCAACGGCCGTTAACCTGTTCTGGGGCATTGACCGGATGAAGCGGGTCTTCACCGAAGTTCGCGCCGAACCTATCCAGCGCATTCGCGAGCGCCTTATCCGGGAAGCGCAGCAGATTCGTCTCGAAGACATCGCCATCAACGAAGCGATAGGCCGCAATGGCGCGGATCTGGTGCCTGACGGCAAAACGGTGCTGACGCACTGTAACGCCGGGGCCCTGGCAACGGCAGGCTACGGAACGGCACTCGGAGTGGTGCGCGCAGCGGTATCGTCCGGAAAGAAGATCGACGTGTTCGCCGATGAGACCCGGCCTTTCCTGCAGGGTGCGCGGCTTACTGTATGGGAATTGCAGCACGACAGCATTCCCGCTACGCTGATTACCGACAACATGGCGGGCCACTTCCTGAAATCCGGCCGCATCGGTTGCGTGGTGGTGGGAGCGGACCGCATTGCCGCGAACGGCGATGTCGCCAATAAGATCGGCACCTATTCGGTCGCGGTGCTCGCGAAAGAGAACGGAGTGCCATTTTACGTGGCTGCGCCCATTTCGACACTCGATCTAACTCTCGCGTCCGGCGCCGAGATCCCCATCGAGCAGCGCGCAGCCAACGAAGTGACGCACGTCTTCGGCGTTGCCGTGGCGCCCGATGGCATTCCGGTGGAGAACCCCGCCTTCGACATCACACCCAGCCGGTACGTCACCGCCATCATTACTGAGCGCGGCGTCGCGCGGGCGCCGTTTGAAGCAAGCCTGCGGGCATTGATGAACGCGGCGTAGCGGCCCGTTCAGGGATTGGCCCGAGCCGAACCAGGCGCGGCGGCATCCGGGAAACTGGCGATCATGTGCTCCAGCCTGGCGGCCAGATCCTGCTTGCCCTGTTGCGCTGCGAGCCCGAGGGCTTGCCTGGCTACGGGCAATGCGTCGGAAAAGCGGCCGGCTTTCGCGTAGGCCGAAGCGAGGGTCGCCAATACTGCCGGATCGGGAGGGCTGGACACCTTCTCAAGTTGGCTGATTGCTTCCGAAACCTGTCCCTGGTTGAGCAGGACTCGGGCCAAATTGTATCGATAGTCGCGGGAGTTGGGATTCAGTATCAGTGCTCTTTCAAAGTGCGGGATGGCTTCCTCGGGCCGATTGGCGTTCACCAGAGCAACCGCCAGATTGTTGTGCGCATCGGCGTCGGATGGATCGATTTCGAGAGCTTTGCGAAACTCCGCGATGGCTCCGTCCAATTGACCCGATTCCTCCATCAGGCCACCCAGATTGCTGTAAGCCTGCGCGTCGCCAGGCTGCAACTCCAGGGCTTTCTGGAAGTGCGGGATCGCCTCGCCGGGCTTGCCGCTCTTCACCAGGGTAATGGCGAGATTCGTGTTGGTATCGGCGTCGTCGGCGTGGAGATCCAAGGCCTTTTGGAATTGCCGGATGGCTTCGTCATACTGGCCCAGGTGCGCAAAGCAAACGCCAAGATTGTAGTAAACCTTCGGCTCATCCGCACCAAGCACCAGCGCCTTCTTCCATTCGGCCACTGCCGGTTCATATTGTTCCTTGCGCGTCAAATCCAGAGCCGAATCGAAGAGTCGATAGTATTCGGTGGCGGGGGAATCGATTTTCAGCAGGCCATCCTGAGGAACGTTGACGAACTCGGGAATATTTACCGCACGGTTGGCCGCGGTTGTTCCCTCGACAAGGATCGCCGGGCTGTCGTTGCCGTCCTTATCGATGTGCGTCAGGTACATCTGCGTGAAAGGCCCGCGCCGCTTGGACGAAAATACCAGCCAGTGCCCGTTCGGCGAGAAGCTGTGCCAGGAATTCATCGGCAACGCGTTGCAGCGCATCCGCCGCGCGGTTCCGCCCGTCGACGGCACGATGTAAAGCTCGCTGTCGGGACGCATCAACTGCCCGTTTTTGCACTTCACAAAGACGATCCACTTACCGTCGGGCGAGACCTTCGGGAAATTGTTGCTCATGCCGTCCTGAGAAGCGCCTTCGATGGGCTCGGCCTGCCCGCCCTTCCCATTGTTAAAGGGGATTCTATATAGGTCGTACTGGATCTGCGTTTCGTTCGGATCGTTCGCTCGTTGCGCCAGCGGCACGCCATTGGGAAACGGCTCGCGAGCTTTGGTTTTCGCGAAGACGAGCCACTTGCCGTCGGGACTCCAGAACCCATCAGTCTGCACATAGTTCGGGTCGTCGGCGCCGGGCAGGGGTTGAAGCCGCCCGGTCTCCTTGCTGTACCACGCCAGAATGCCGCGCGTCGGATAGAAGACCTGCAGGAAACGGTAATCCTTGAAATTGACGACGTAGTACTTGCCGATCTGATCGTTGGTGTCGTTCGGTCCCGTGACCCGTGGATCGTTGATGGTGTTCACCACGTACTTGCCGTCCGGCGAAATCTGAGACATAAACGCCACCCGCAGATTGCCGCCCATGGGCCCTTTGAAGGTGCTCCACTTGATCACATCCTGCTGGCGGATGGTTGTCCGCGGCTGCACGGAAACCATGGCATACAGGCCCTTATCGTTCTGCGGACCATCCACGTCCAGACCCAGCGTTTTGCCGTCGCGCGAGAAGGAGTGGCAATTCGCGCAGGTGGGAAACCCTTCAATCAATTTCCGGCTGTCGGGTTCGTTGACATATTTCAGCCGCCAGGTAATGTAGTGCATGGCCTGCGGCGACAGAGGCTTGATAACTCCCTTGAGCGTTTCCGAAGGCATCAGGGGCACGTCGCGATAGAAAATCGGAGCGCCAACGGGGTCTTTGGAGGTCGATATGGTTACGGTTCCGCGGGACACTGGCTGCGTCAGAGCCTCATCGCTAAAGCCAGTAATGGTAATCACCGCCGGCTTGTCCACGGAGTTCTTCTTGATGTTGTCCCAGGTGTGCGCGTCCGGTTTCCAGGTATGAGCGGCGGCCTGTTCGGGCGTGAGCTTTGGGGGTTCGTTCGTGTCGCTGAAGCAGCGGGGGTCGCTCTCGCCCACCTTCATTCGCTCGCCTTTGGCCTTCGCCTGAATCGGAGGAGTGTGACCGGCAAATTGAACATCCACGCGCCACCATTGGACCGCGTCCTCAGCCGGATCGCGCCAGAGAAATGTGGGGGCAACGATGTCGGGCGGAAAGATGGAATCCTGAGATGGATAATCGACGGTGATCGCCGATGCCGGACCGTTCGGCGCGGCCGGCGCCGCATGAGTTACCTGATCGCCAGCGCGGGCGGCAACGGGTAGAATCAGAGCGCCGAACAGGAACAAAAAAGCTGAGGCTGGCCTGACCCACTTCATCTACGACATCCTCCAACGCGGAGACCCGGTGCGCTAACCAGGATATCATGCCGCGCTGCACGCCTGCTTGCACGGGCGTGTTACCCTGCTGGTAACCAGACCGGATCAGAACGCATCGTAATTGTTCGGGGCCTTGTCCGGAACAGTGTACGGAGCGTCGTTCGAAACGATCGCGTATTCAGGGGAGGCGCAAGTTCGGCTACGGCACGGCCGCATCCAGGCGGGGAGTTGATCCATGGAGACCTTGAGCTAATGAGCAGACCGTTGGAAGAAGCGCTCTCGCAAATCGGGGGCGCGACTCAGATCTCGAAGAAGGCAATCACAAACCTCCGCGTCCTCAACGAAGCGTCCGATTATGGATCTTCGTTCGCCCGCGGGCTGCGCGTCGAGGTTGGCAACGTTGTCATCCTGCTCATATCGGGAACGGCGAGCATCGACGAAGACGGCAGTACGGTCCACGTGGGCGATTTCCGCGCACAGTGCCGGCGGACTTATCACAACATCACCGGGCTGCTCGAAGCTGAAGGCGCGAGCTGGAACGACATCGTCCGCACCACTTGCTATCTGCGCGATATCGAGCGCGACTACGCCGCTTTCAACGAAGAACGCACACGCTTCTACAAGGCTGAGGGGCTCGATCCGCTGCCTGCGTCCACCGGCATTCAAGCCATTCTCTGCCGGCCGGACCTGCTGGTAGAGATTGAAGCCATCGCCATGCTTATCAAGCCCGACGCCGGGGAATAGCACGGCAAAGGCTCTGAAACACTCACCGCGCTGCGGGTTCATGCGAAACAGAGTATGATGAGAGCGTTCTCATCTCGTTTCGCCTGGGAGGGCGTAGCCATGTTCGCTGCTGTGCGTTCGAAATTACTCTTTGTCCTGTGCTTGTTCTTTCTCTCATCAACCGCATGGGCCCAGTTGTGCACGGTCGTCGGAAGTGTGATCGGACCGGACGGTCAGCCTTATAAGGGCGCGGTGATCAAGTTCACGCGCACGGACGGCAATGGGGAGTACACGGGGCAAGTCAAGACCGACAAAAAAGGCGAGTACTTTCATGGCGGATTACCGCGCGGAAAGTTCAAAGTGTCGCTGATTATCGATGGCAAGGAAGTAGACTCTGTCAGCAACTTCCAGACGGAGTTTGCAACACCGCACCACGCGGACTTCGATATGCAGAAGCTGGCCCTAAAGAACGCGGCGTTGAACCAGGCGGCGCAATCGGGCCAGTTGACCAAAGAACAGCAGAAGGAATTGACTCCACAAGACAAGGCTGCGGTAGAAGAGCAGTTGAAAGAGCAGCAAAAACTTTCATTAAAGAACAAGGCACTGAAAGACACCTTTGCGGCGGGTCAGGCGGCCCTTGCGGCTAAACAGTACGATGAAGCTGTTGCGCAATTCAGTAAGGCCGCGGACATGGCGCCGGATCAGCCGGCCGTGTGGATCTATTTGGCCGAAGCGTATGTGAACCTCGGCGACTCGAAAACTGGCGCAGACCGTCAGGACGCGCTTTCCAAGGGTTGCGATAACTTCCAGAAGGCCATCGCCCTCAAACCCGACGATGCGGTAATGCACCGCAAGTACGCGCAGACACTCTTGAAGCTGAATAAGCCGGCCGATGCACAGGCGGAATGGGAGAAGGCCGCGGCGCTGGACCCCGCGAACGCGGCCAAGGATTACTACAATATCGGCAGCATGCTGACGAACCTGGGGCAGGCCGACGCAGCTTCGGCGGAGTTCAAGAAGGCAATCGATGCGAATCCCGAGCTTGCGGACGCGCAGTTCCAGTATGCGATCAGCCTGAGTGCGAAGATGCCTCCGCCGGGACCCGACGGGAAGGTGATCGCCCCTCCGGGCATGAAGGAAGCGCTGGAAAAGTATCTGCAGTTGCAGCCGAACGGGCCGAACGCGGATGCGGCGAAGAATCTGCTCGCTTTGCTGGGAAGTTCGCTTCAGACCACGTACGACGCCGACAAGAAGAAAAAGCACTGATCCGCCAGGCCTGAACCAAATGCGTGCTTCGATTCTGGTTCTTATCGCCGCCGCAATGGCCGCGGCGCTCCACGCGCAATGGATCCCGCTGAATCCGGTCACGGCCGTTCAGCGCGATGCGAACGGTCTGACGATGACCATGCAAACCGGCTCCCTGCGTTTGCAGGTCTGCACGGATTCGATGATTCACGTGCAGTACACGCCTGGGCAGGCCTTTCCGCACCTCAACGATTATGTTGTCACCAGGACGAATTGGCCCGTGGCCGAGTGGACCACGCAATCGGACAGCAAAACGGTGAGTCTGGCCACGGCGCGGATGAGCGTGACCGTATCTCGCGACGATGGAGCCATCACGTTCAAGGACGAATCCGGTCATGAGCTTCTCTCCGACGGACCCCGGCAAATGATCCCGGCGCAAGTGAACGGCGAGAACACCTGGCACGCCGAAGATGTCTTCAAGATCTATGGGTCCGAGGAAGCTTTCTACGGATTGGGCCAGCATCAGGCGGGCGTTTGGAACTTCCGCGGCGAATCTGTGGAACTTTCCCAGGAGAACGCCAATATCGCCGTGCCGGTGTGGCTCTCGAGCAAGGGCTACGGCGTCTTCTGGAACAATCCCGGAGTAAGCAGGTTCAACAATCGCTTTATTCATTACTTGTATGTAAGCTCCGTCGTCGCCGATACCATCGACTACTACTTCTTCTACGGGCCGCAATTTGACAGGATCATCGCCGACTATCGAGAGTTGACTGGCGCGGCGCCGCTGTTCGGCAAATGGGCCTACGGCTTCTGGCAGTGCAAGAACAAGTACAACTCGCAGCAGCAACTGCTGGCCGTCGCGCACAAGTACCGGGAGCAACACATTCCCCTCGACAACATCGTGCAGGACTGGTTCTGGTGGACTAACACGGGGGAATTCAAATTCAACAAGAATTACCCGGATCCGAAGGGAATGGTGGACGACCTTCACGCGAACCATGTGCATCTGATGGTTTCCGTGTGGCCGTACTTCTACCCCGGCTCCGCCACTTACGATGAGATGGACAAGCTGGGTTATTTCATCGATCACGCGAAGGTGAAATCGTTCCACCCTCAGGGCATGGCCCTCTACGACGCATTCAATCCGGCCGCGCAAAAGTATTACTGGAATCTGCTGGACAATTCGCTGTTCAAAATCGGCGTGGACGCATGGTGGATGGACACCACCGAACCGGAGAGCGAGGGCGTGGAAGAGAGCTTCATAATGCACGACAAAGTGGGCGGCATGAGCGGGGCGCGTTACGCGGATCTGTTCCCGCTGATGACCACCACCGTGGTTCACGACGGCCAGCGCGCCGAATCGGACCAGAAGCGCGTGTTCATTCTCTCGCGCTCGGCGTTTGCGGGCATTCAGCGAAACGGCGTGACCGCATGGTCAGGCGACGTGCTCTCGGATTTTGAAACCTACAAGCGCCAAATCCCGGCGGCGCTGAATTTTGAGCTCTCCGGGATTCCCTACTGGACGTCCGACATCGGCGGCTTCATTATGGGCCACCCGAACGATCCGGCGTACCGCGAGCTTTTTGTGCGCTGGTTCCAGTTCGGCACGTTCTGCCCAATCCTGCGCGTTCACGGCACACGCGCGCCGGACACAAATGAGTTGTGGTCCTACGGTCCCGAAGCGCAGCGGATTCTGGTAAGGTTCGACAAGCTGCGCTACTTGCTGATGCCGTATATTTATTCGATGGCATGGATGGTCACGCACGACGGCTATACTCCGATGCGCCCGTTGGTGATGGATTTCGCCGGCGATCCGCGCGTGCTCAACATCGGGGATCAGTTTCTGTTCGGCCCGGCGATTCTCGTGAATCCGGTGACCGAACAAGGGGCAACTTCGCGCCGCCTGTATCTGCCCGCGGGCACGCGCTGGTACGATTTCTGGACTAACGAGGCTCAGGACGGCGGGAAATCCATCGATGCGCCAGCGCCCCTCGACAGCATCCCACTCTATGTGCGAGCGGGCTCCATTCTGCCGCTGGGACCCGAGATCGAATGGACCACCGAGAAGCCTGCCGATCCTATCGAGCTGCGCGTATTCACCGGGGCCGACGGCGGCTTCACTCTGTACGAAGACGAAAACGATAACTACGATTACGAGAAGGGCGTGTACGCAACGATCCCATTCCACTGGGACAATGCGAAGCACACGCTGACCATCGGCGCACGGAAAGGGAGTTTCCCCGGCATGCTGCAGACGCGAACGTTTCATGTCGTCTTCGTTGGTCCCGCACAGGCCGAAAAAACCGTGCAATATTCAGGGAGCGAGGTTACTGTAAGCCAATGAGACCGGTTTTGCTCGTATCGATGCTGGTGTCGGCGACTTTGTCGCGTGCCGCCGTGGTGATCGAACCCTACGCACCGAACATCGCGCGCGTTGTGTTAAGCCTCGACGAACAACAAGCCACAACACCACCGGGACCTGGATTCATCGCCAGGCCCGCGAGCGATGGTTGGACACATGAACGCACGCCGGAGGGCGAAGTTTACCGGTCCTCGCGCATGGTGGTCACCATTCTCGCACCGAAACCGCACCAGCCGATGGCAACGGAGCTGGACATTAAGAAATTCTTCGGAGGGACCACGCCGCCCGCCCACATCTTGTTCAGCACGCCGGACGGAAAGACGCTGCTGGAGATGAAAGACTGGTCTATGTCCGTGCCGAATCACAAGGACGGAAACGCGGATGTTCTGTACGGCAAGCGCGCCTCGGACGAGCCTTTCTACCAGGTGGCCGCCACGTTCGCATCGCCCGATGACGAGCACTATTACGGTCTAGGCCAGAATCATGAAGGCTTCCTCGATCATCGCGGCCACACTGTGGATTGCTGGCAAAACTACTACGCTACCGCGGCGCCGAGCGTGTGCGTCCCGTTCGTGGTGACTAACGAAGGCTACGGCATGATCTGGGACAATCCCTCGAAGACCACCATCGAACCCGGATTCAACGAGCAGACGAAGTGGACCTCGGAGGTTGGCAATCGCGTTTCATTTTTCGTGATTGCCGGCAAGACCACCGATGAAATCTACGCCGGATATCGCCAACTCACCGGACCAACGCCATTGCTTCCGAAGGCCGCCTACGGTTACATACAATGCAAGCAGCGCTATCGCACGCAGGATGAAGTGCTCTCGGTGGCAAAAGGTTATCGCGACCGGCACCTTCCCGCCGACGTGATGGTGGTCGATTGGTTTTATTACACGAAGATGGGGCAGATGGATTTCGATCCCGTCGCGTGGCCCGATCCCGCCGCCATGAACCGCCAACTTCACGACATGGGTTTTCAGACCATGATCAGTGTGTGGCCGCGCTTCACGCCGGGTTCACGATTCTACGATTTCCTGAAACAGAAGGGCTGGTTCGAGCAACTTGCCGATGGCACACCCACTGACGGCCAGCCTTATGACCGCGCGGGGTCCGACATAGACACCACCAATCCCGAAGCCGCGCGCTGGTTCTGGGAGACTATTCGCGACAACATTCTGAGCAAGGGCTTCGATGCTATCTGGGCCGACGAGACTGAGCCCGACCTGCCTCCCAACGGCAGCTATTTCCACATCGGACCAGGCACGCGGTACTTTAACGTATATCCGCTTTATCACACGGCGGCACTGTACGATGGCTTCCGTCGCGACTCCGCTCATCGTTCGCTGATTCTCTCCCGAGATGCGTATCTGGGCGCGCAACGCAACGGCGCATTCTTCTGGTCATCCGATATTTACCCGACCTGGGACGCCCTGAAGCGGCAGATTCCCACAGGGCTGGACTTCACCGCATCGGGCATCGCCAACTGGAGCAACGACACCGGTGGGTGGCAGTATCTTCCCGCCGAGCATCATCCCGCGCATCCGCCATTGCTCGATCCATCGGACGCACGTGACAATGTTGGCGGCTACGACGATTACCCGGAGCTCTACACGCGCTGGTTCGAATATGCGTCGTTCCTGCCTATTTTCCGCACACACGGCAGCCGCCTTTCCAACGAGGTCTGGTCTTATGGAAAGCAGGCCGAGCCGATTCTCGAAAAATATCTGAAGCTGCGCTACCGGCTCATGCCCTACATTTATTCGCTCACCTGGCACACCTATGAATCGGGCGCGCCATCGATGCGGGCGCTGTTCATGGATTTCCCGAATGACCCCAACGTGACCGATCTTCGCGACGAGTACATGTTCGGGCCGGCATTTCTGGTTGCGCCAGTCACCGATCAGGGCGCGACCACCCGGATGGTGTATCTGCCAACCGGAACTGACTGGTACAACTATTGGACTAATGAGCGCGTGCACGGCGGGCAAACGATAAAGGTCGATGCGCCCATCGACGCGCTGCCGCTCTTTGTACGCGCCGGTTCCATCGTGCCCGTGGGCGAACCGGTGCTGAGCACCAACGAAAAGCAGAACCTTGCGAAGGTGGTCGTGTATCCCGGCGCTGACGTCGATTTCACGCTGTACGACGACGACGGCAAGACGTACGAATACGAGAAAGGCGCGAGCACCATCACTCACCTGCATTGGGACGACGCAACAGGCAAGCTCAGCGGATGCGATCCGCGGCTTGCCGAAATCGCCGGGCCTAAGTGAGCCAAAAGGGAACATGAATCGAACTTTGCTGCTCATTCTGGCATCCTTCGTTTTCGCCGGCGGAATCGCGGATGCGCTGGACAATGGCCTGGCCAAAACACCACCGATGGGATGGAATAGCTGGAACCGCTTCGGCTGCAATGTCAGCGAGGATCTGGTTCGCAAAGCCGCGGACGCCATGGTGCAGACAGGCATGAAAGACGCGGGTTACCAGTACATCGTTATCGACGATTGCTGGCAGGTTTCCCGCGATGGCGACGGCAACATTGTGCCGGACCCGGTACGCTTCCACTCCGGCATCAAGGCTCTCGCGGATTACGTGCATTCGCTCGGCCTGAAGATGGGGATTTATTCCGATGCCGGTTCGAACACCTGCGGCGGCCGGCTGGGCAGCAGAGGCCACGAATTTCAGGACGCGCGGCAGTACGCGCGCTGGGGCATCGATTATCTCAAGTACGACTGGTGCAACACATCCACGCAGGACGCGCCGTCATCCTACGCGACGATGCGCGACGCGCTGGCCGACTCCGGACGGCCCATCGTCTTCAGCATCTGCGAGTGGGGTAACTCACGGCCGTGGCTCTGGGGCGCGGGTGCTGGCAACCTGTGGCGAACCACCACCGACATCATCGACCGCTGGGAGGGCAAGGGCGAGAAATACGGCGCGGGTGTGATGGACATCGCAGACATGCAGGTGGGCATCGAACAGTACGCCGGGCCAGGGCACTGGAACGATCCCGACATGCTGGAGGTGGGCAACGGACACCTGACGGACATCGAGTCTCGTTCGCACTTCAGTCTCTGGGCCATGCTGGCCGCGCCGCTGATGGCGGGCAACGATCTCGATCACATGACTCCGGAGATTCGCGACATCCTCACCAACAAGGAAGTGATCGCCGTCGATCAGGATTCGCTGGGCATTGAGGGCCGCCGCGTTCATCACAGCTCGGACGGCCAGGACCTTTGGGTGAAGCCGCTGTCCGGCGGCCGGCAGGCCGTGCTTCTGCTGAACCGCTCCGCGCGCGACCAGAGCATAACGGTGAAATGGTCCGAGCTGGGTCTCGCGCCCGGTCAGAGCGTGGCTATGCGAGACATCTGGGCGCATAAGGACCTGGACGCGACAACCGGCGACTTCTCCACGATGGTGCCATCGCACGGTGTGGCGATGATCGTGATGAAGTAGAACGCTACGACCGCGCGCGAGATGTCGCGCCCGGCTTGCCTGCCGGCAGGAATCCAATCCGCCGCTTTGGCGGAGGCTCCGGCGGTTCGACCAGTTTTTTGACCACATCGAGGATGCTCTGCAAATCGGTATCATGACGGTCCGCTCTGCGCTCGAGCCGCTGGATCCTCCCACTAAGATCTTCATGCGCGGCAATCATGCGCCGGATATTGACGAATGCCCGAACAACCTGAATACTGGCCCGAACTGCGACGGTGCTCTTCAGCACGTTGGCCAGCATCACGGTTCCATGTTCGGTAAACGCGTAGGGACGATACTTGGCATTGCCGCCGCGCTTCAAGATCACATTTTGTGATCTTGAACCAGCCACCATCCTCACCTCTGCCGCAGTGAGCTGGAACACAAAGTCTTCCGGAAACCGGTCACTGTTCCGTTTGACGGCCTGGTTTAGCGCGCGCGTCTCCACCCCATAGAGCTCCGCCAGGTCCCGGTCCAGCATGACCCGGCGGCCGCGGAGAACGAGAATCCGGCGCTCGATCGCCTCGATGGGTGGCATGCCGGCCTTGGTTCGCTTGCGGTCAGGCATAAGTCGGATAATCCTCTGCCGTAATGGTGTGTTTCGGCGGCCATAATTGCAGAGGCCGTTGCCGGGAATGATCGATTTCCGCGCCGCGCTTGGATCTGTTGGGCCTTCCGCCCCGCTAGCGCCCCCTGTCGTAAGATCAAAGTCAGCCAAATCCCATGAAACTCACCAGACGAGAAGCCGTCGGGCTGCTGGCCGCAGTGCCCACGCTGGCGCAGAGTATCCGCCACGAGTTGCCTCCGGGCATCGAAACCGAAACCGGGCCGTTCGAAGGGACCCGAAAATCGTTAAGTGCCTACCGCGTTCCCGAGTGGTTCCATGACGCGAAGTTCGGCATCTGGGCGCACTGGGGTCCGCAGTCGGCCGTGGAAAACGGCGACTGGTATGCGCGCAACATGTATCGGCAGGGCCAGCATCAGTACAACTACCACGTGGAGCATTACGGGCACCCTTCGCAATTCGGCTTCAAGGACACCATTCCGCTGTGGAAGGCCGAAAAGTTCGACCCCGCCGCGCTCATGCGCCTGTACAAGAAAGCCGGCGCGAAGTACTTCATGACCATGGGCGTGCATCACGACAACTTCGACCTGTGGAATTCGAAGCACCAGCGCTGGAATTCCGTGAACATGGGTCCGAAGATGGACATCGTCGGCATGTGGAAGAAGGCGGCGCGCGAGGAAGGGCTGAAGTTCGCTGTGAGCGAGCACCTGTGGATCACGCATAACTGGTTTTCGACGAGTCACGGAAGCGATCTCACTGGCCCGCTCGCCGGCGTTCCATACGATGGCGCCGATCCGCGATTCGCCGATTTCTACGTCGATTCCGATCAGGTCTACACCGGCGATCTACCCTGGATGGAAGACGGCATTCCCGAGTGGTGGAAGCGCCACTGGTACATGCGCATCAAGGATCTCCTGGATCAATACGAGCCTGACCTGCTTTACAGCGATGGCTCGCTGCCATTTGAGGAGTACGGGCTGAATCTGGTGGCGCACTTCTATAACGCCAGCGCAAAACGCAACGGCGGACGCGCGGACGTGGTCTACACGAGCAAGCGCCTGCAGGATGGCCAGCAGAGCATCGCGGTGCTGGACCGCGAGCGTGGCGTGGTGGACAAGATCTGGCCGCAGCCGTGGCAGACCGATACGTGCATCGGCAATTGGCATTACCTGCGCGGCGTCGAGTACAAAACGCCGAAACGCGTCGTCGACATGCTGGTGGATATTGTCAGCCGCAACGGCAATCTGATGCTGAATTTCCCTCTGCCTGCGAGCGGCGCGCTGGATCA
>Ga0187887_10002185_pt1 | contig 15863 bp, 12 predicted proteins | sample June2016WEW_7_10_FD_132977 | JGI IMG/M metagenome (GOLD analysis project Ga0187887, IMG submission 132977) | Peatland microbial communities from SPRUCE experiment site at the Marcell Experimental Forest, Minnesota, USA - June2016WEW_7_10 | ecosystem: Environmental > Terrestrial > Soil >...
ATCCAACTCTTCCCCGCGCGCCTGCTCCGGCGACATGTACGGCACCGTCCCGACTGCCACGCCGGGCGTCGTCAGATACGATTCAGTCGGCAAGCTGGTGCGATCCGCCAGCTTGGCCGAAGGCGCGGGCTTGGCCAGACCGAAGTCCAGGATCTTGGGATGCCCGCGCGTGGTGATGAAGATATTGGCCGGCTTGATGTCGCGATGCACGATTCCCGCATGGTGCGCTGCGTCTAGCCCGTCGGCGATTTCGACGGCCCACTCCAGCAGTTCCTCCGTCTTCAGCGGCTTGTCCCCGATGCGCTGCTTCAACGTCTCCCCCTCCAGCAGTTCCATGGCGATAAACGGCTGTCCCTGGTGCTCGCCGATCTCGTGCACCACGCAGATATTCGGGTGATTCAGACCCGCGGCCACGCGCGCTTCCCGCTTCATGCGTTCCGTCGCTTGCGGACTTCCAGCATCGCCGCCGGGGAGAAACTTGAGCGCCACAGGACGCGACAGGACGAGATCGTCAGCGCGGTAGACCACGCCCATGCCGCCGCGTCCCAACAGGCTCACGATGCGGAAGTGTCCGCCCACCAATTCACCGGGGGACAACGGGTCCGCTGAAAAGTCGGTGGCCGCTGCGTCTTGCAGGAAACTGCCTGCCTGCGCATCGCCCGACAGCAGCTTGCGGACTTCAGCTATCACGCTGGGGCTTTCGCCGGCGGCGTCGAGCAGGGCGTCGCGCGCGGACGCCGGCTGATCGAGCGCCCGCTCGAACAGAGACTTGACGCGTTGCCACCGCTCGCCCGTCGTCCGTACATTTCCTTGTAGAGCCAGGCGCGCGCCATCCGCCATTCGCGATTGACGGTCCGCGCCGAAACGCCCAGCACATCCGCGATCTCATCCTCGGCCATGCCGCCGAAGAATCGCATCTCTATCACCTGGCACTGGCGGCCATCCACCTGCTGCAATCGCGACAGCGCCTCTTCGAGTGCCAGCAGGTCGGCGGAGCGCGCCGCGGCAATATCGAGGGCCTTATCCAGGCTGATCTCAGGAACGCCGCCGCCGCGCTTGCCGGCGTGTCGCTTGCGGGCGCGGTCGATCAGGATCTGGCGCATGACATGCGCGGCGATCTGAAAGAAATGGGCGCGGTCGCGCCATGGCGCACCGGCCTGGCCGGCTAGGCGCAGGTAGGCTTCGTGGACCAGGTCGGTGGTTTGCAGACTGCGCGCGGAACGCTCCCGGCGCAGATGGCCAGCGGCGATCTTGCGCAGCTCGCGATAGGTGAGGTCGGTCAGGCGCGCTTCGGCCTGCGGGTTGCCATCCCTGAAGGCGCCGGGTGGACGGGTTACCCCGCTATCACGCATCCCTGCATCCGCTCCTTGGAACAGGATCTCCTACGGAGCAGTGAATTACAAGGGCCTGGTGTTTCAGACGATCGGGTTCGGGGGTCTTCGCGCTGGCTCCGGTGTCGCAAATTCTTGAAATTCTGGCACATACCGGGCCTCCGGGAAATTCTCGCGCCGGCCTGTCGGTTTTTCCGCTTGTTTCGCGCCACTAGGAGTGGGAGGATATTGCAATGCTTACGACGAGGAAACTGAACAATCGGCACGCCCCGCTGCTGGCCCTTGCCGCGATCTTGGGCGGACCCGCTTTTGCCCAATCGGTCCGCCTGATTGTCGACCCAATCGACGAAACCGGCGCGTGGTGCTGGCGGGCAACACCCGCGGCGAGGCGTCCCGGCCGGAGTTCGATCGCGGCCCGGTGGACGACTCATTTCCGCTGAACGGCATGCAACTGCTGCTGCGGCGGTCGCCCGAGCGCGAGCAGGCCGCCGAAGCGCTGGCCGACGATCTGAATCGCGCCGGTTCGCCCCACTTTCACCAGTGGCTCACCGCCGCACGGTATGCGGAGCAGTTCGGCGCCGCGCAGGAAGATATTGCCAAGGTCGGCGACTGGCTGCGCGGGCACGGGTTCACGGTGCACGCTCCCAGCCCTAGCCGCATGACCATCGATTTCTCGGGTACCGCCGGGCAGGTGCGCGAGACGTTCGGCACGGCGATTCATGCGTTGGACGTAAAAGGTGAGCGGCACATCGCTAACGTGCGAGACCCGTCCATTCCCGCCGCGCTTGCGCCGGCTATTGAAGGTGTCGTGTCGCTGAATGACTTTCGCCCGCGCCCGGCGGTCGTCCCCAAGGCGCAGTACACGTTTACCTCCGACGGCTACACTGAGTACGGAGTAGTGCCCGCGGATCTCGCGAAAATTTACAACTTCAATCCGCTTTTTTCGGCCGGCATCACGGGTCAAGGGCAAACCATTGCCTTGATCGAGGCTACCGACCTTTACGACCCCAACGACTGGGCGACGTTTCGAGAGACATTTGGGCTGGACGCCTACAAAGGGGCATCACTGGTGACTGTGCATCCGGGAGGCTGCCCCGATCCCGGCGTCACCGTGCAGGAGGGCGAGGCGGCCCTGGATGTCGAATGGGCCAGCGCGGCTGCTCCCAGCGCCGCCCTGCAACTGGCCTCCTGCGCCGACACTACCACGGTCTTCGGCGGGCTCTTCGCTATTCAAGGCCTCGTGAACCAACGCGAGGCGCCGCCGATCATCAGCATGAGCTACCTCACCTGCGAGGCTGAGAACGGCGCGGCTCAAAATGCAGCCTACAAATCGGTCTATTTGCAGGCGGTGCTGGAAGGAGTGTCGGTCTTCGTGGCAGCGGGGGACACCGGTGGGTCCACGTGTGGTGTCGACGCCAGCACCGTGACTCCCGTGCTGTCCGGGGTGTCGGTCAATGGCTTAGCTTCCAGCGCCTACAACGTCGCCGTGGGCGGTACCGACTTCGGCGATTATTATGCCGGCACGGTCGCCAATTACTGGTCGTCCACCAACGGTCCTACCTACGGTTCTGCCCTGGGCTACGTGCCCGAGATCCCCTGGGACGACTCATGCGCAAGCACGCTGATCACGAGCTACCTCGGTTACGCGGTCCCGTTCGGAGCCAACGGCCTCTGCGGCAGTAGCTATCCTCTCTTTCCTACCGCTGGGAGTGGAGGACCCAGCAACTGCGCCACGGGTGCTTCGGCGGGTGGCGTCAATGGAGCCACGCCCTCCAACGGCACCTGCCGCGGCTGGCCAAAGCCGAGTTGGCAGACCGTTGGTGGAAACCCGCAAGATGGCGTTCGGGACCTTCCGGATGTCTCCCTGTTTTCAGCCGACGGCATTTGGGCTCACTACTACATATTCTGCGACTCGGACGTGGCTAACGGTGGCGCCCCATGCGTGGGAGCGCCGAGCAACTGGTCTGGGGGCGGAGGCACCTCGTTCGCAACCCCGATCATGGCCGGCGTACAAGCGCTGGTGAATCAGGTCTGGGGCGGACGTCAAGGCAACCCGGCGCCGATCTACTACGCCCTCGCCCGGCTGGAATACGGCGCGAACGGCCAGAAGAACTGCGAAACCTTCGCCACCGGCGGCCCGTCCCCGCTCTGCACGTTCTACGACATCACCATCGGCGACAACGACGTCGACTGCACCGGCCCCTACAACTGCTTCGATCCGGATGCCAAGAACGGAGTCGCAGGCGTACTCTCGCTGTCCGACAAAGCGTATCAGCCGGCTTTCACCGCGGGCGTGGGCTGGGACTTCGCCACCGGCATCGGCTCGGTGAATGCCACCAACCTGGTGCTCGACCCGATCTGGTTGCTGGGGTACACCGCTCCCTAACGGTCGCGGCTCAGTAAGCGGCCATTCATTATCCCGAGGGAAAGCAGAGGAAAAGATTTTGCGCTTTGTCCTGGGCCTGAGCCTGCTCGGCCCTTTGGTTTGCGCCGGTCAATCGCCGCCGCCCTCGCTCGACACGCGGCGCAAAGCACTGGCCGATCCGCTGGCTGAGCAGGGGAAGCCCGTTTCCTCCTCCCGAATGCGGAGCCAATTCCTGGCGGTTGCCGAGGAACTGAATTTAGATCGCGCCGCCGGATCGAGTTCATTTGCCCCAGCCATCGTTAAGTGTCGCACCCGCGCGTACAGTACGGCGCCAAACATTTTCTCCGGTTCCTGGTCGGCGAACGACTGAACTTGACAAGAAGGGCCAGGCGGCGTCGTGCAAGCTTGCCGAAAGGTCACTCGCATTTGCATGGAGTCAGGAGTCCAGGGGCCGTTTTCGCTTCAAATTGGTGATCTAAGCGATATCACCTCGGAGGCTTTTCCTTTGGCCGTTGCCGACGATGTCTTGAAGTTTCGGCCAGAGGACGTTGAAGCAGCGGGCCTATGCTGGGATTGACGGGAGCGATTCCATTAGTGGAAGCAAGGCGCTTGGCGATTTTCACGCGCAACCAGCGGATTGGACTCGCGAGCGGCCCCCCCACATGAGCGGACGCTTCAGTTCCGCCAGGTAGTCCGACCGGGAAGCCTTGAGCTCGTAGCAGCCGCGCTTCATGCCGGTGTGCGGGGGGAGTTCAGGACGAAGGCGTCGAGGCGCTGCACGTTCGTTCCGCCTGCCGGTTCCCACCGGGCCGGCGCTACGGCTTCAGTAAATATTCGCTTGTACGACAAATCTGCGTGTCCAATTCTCCTTGTGAGATTACCTTGCCGCCGTGTAGCTGGAGGCCCAAACTCGACAGGACCTTTGGCAAGATGTCATCCAGCAATGTCTTCGCCACGCCCACTGCCATCGTTGCCGTTTCCTCGGTTGCACAATCACCGTTGTGGACAGTATCATTCCGCCTGGAAAACACGGTCTTCATTTCGTCCCAGAAGCACCGCTTTGCCCCTTGGCGAACGAATGTCCTGAGATCCAGGTTGCCGAACTCGGCCAAGACTGCCGCCAACAGTTTAAAGAACCTGTCCAGCCCGGTATGCTCTGTTGCTGCCAGCATCACGACTTCGGCCAGCCCTTCCGCATGAACCAGACCAGATACAATCGGCCGCAACAAGACGGCCTTGTACCCAACCTCGATGGCCGTCCCCGCGAACACCAATGCGGCATTCCAATGACGTTGCTCTAAGAGGGTGTTCGAGTAGGCCAGAGATTCAAGCGCCTTCTGTGCTACATCAGGATGAGCCAAATAATACGACTTGAGCCGTGCCTCTGTAAACGAACCACAGCCTCGGAAAGATACCGCGGCCACTCCCGCTCAAGCTCCTGTCGCTCGAAAGCATAGTCTAGCGACAGATCCTCATAGATGTACGCCATATATGCTTAAACATTCTACCGCGTTCGCTTACGGGTGACGCTGAATCACCTGTATCGAAAGGATCATCCTTAACCCGGCGTGTCGCACCACGGGGCCGGAACGGTGATCCATGCAGTAATGCCGCGTGTCGGGATCGAAGCTTAAGACCCAGCCTGTCGCCGGATCAGCCGTTTCCATTCGTCCGCCGTGACGACCCCTTGCTTCCACCAGCCCGCACTCCCCCGGAATTTGATCCGCCCTAGCGGCCGTGATAATCGAAATCTGCCCAAACCAGGGCGTGATCGGATGCACCCGTAGCCCGACGCGTTTCCAGGTCCACATCGCTGGCGCGGCAAACGCCTGCCAACGGAGCTGTCGCCAAAATATGGTCGATGCGCCACCCCCAATTATGCCCGAAGGCGTTGCGGAAATAATCCCAGTAGGTGTACTGCACCCGATCAGGATAGAGTTTCCGAAACACATCAATGAACCCCCAGCCGACCACGTAACGATAGGCGTCCCGTGCGTCGATGTGGAAGTCCGGATCGTTGACCCGGTGATCAGGGTGGTAAACATCGATGGGCTCGGGCGCGACGTTCAGATCGCCGAGCCAAATGGCCGGCCTCGTGGGATCGAGCCGCTCGCTGAAATATCTGCGCACACGGTGTAACCACTCCAGCTTGTAGACGTACTTGTCGGTGCCGATTCGGTAGCCTTGCGGCACGTAGGTGTTGACGATGGGCAGACCTTCGACCACGGTTTCGAGGATACGGACATCTTCGCTGTCAGGTCCTGGGTAGAAACCATGGGACACGGATTCGGGTTCGCGGCGGCTGAGAGTGGCGACGCCGTTGTAGCCCTTCATGCCACGGAACGCGGCGTGGTATCCGATATCGTGGAAGGCGGCGGCAGGAAACTCGCCATCGGGCACCTTGGTTTCCTGGAGGCAGAGTACATCGGGTTTGTTCGCCGCCAGCCAGTCTACGACGAGCGGCAGTCGCCGACGGACCGAGTTGATGTTCCATGTCGCAATTCTCATCGTACATTTTGGATGATAGCGCGGGATCGCGGGGCAGGACGGCGGCACGCGGTCCAGCATTAGACGCTGAGGAGCGGTCTTTTGGAGCGGAGGAGAGGGGTCAAGCCGTAACTGTCCTGTCTACTGTATCATACCCTGATGCCCTCGATTGAGATCGACCCGGAGCTTAACCGTCTAGCCCTTGCGGAAGCCGCCCAGCAATATCCCCAATTTGCCGAGCATGCCCTGACTGTAGTCGCACAGCCGCTCCTTCGGGGATTCGCATGGCAGGTAACGTGGAAGGGCGCGGCACCCACCGGACAAGAAGCGTGGGAGTTTCAGAATGCCGCGATTCGGGCGTACAAAAGGCTGGCGGAGATCGCTAGCAAATAAGCTCGCGAACTACAGGCGACCGTAGAAAGATAACGATCCGACGCTCTCGGCGTTACGAAATCGCAGCACAGTGTGCTACTAATATGGCGAAACACATTTCGGTTTCAATGTCCTGGGGAGGACACCATATGGCAAAGGTAGACAACACGCTGCTGGAGATGGCCATCGTTGGCTATCAGCGCGAAGCGGAAAGGGTCAAAGCGAGGATCGCCGACATCAAAGGGCAACTCGGCCAACGCGGTCCGGGCCGTCCAAAGGGCACGGCGGCCGCGGTGAGACGCGGTACGATGAGCGCAGCGGGCCGCGCTCGGGTTGCCGCCGCGCAGAGGGCGAGATGGGCGGCGCAGAAGAAGCAACAGGCGCAACCGGCCAAGCCAGCCGAACCAGCGAAGCCCAAGAAGCGGAAGTTGTCGGCGGCAGGGTTGAAGGCCATAAGGGAAGCCACGAAGAAACGGTGGGCGGCTTACCACAAGGCCAGGAAAGCGGCGGCGTAAGCTCAACCTGTAGCGGGAACCCGCAGAGCCGTGAAGCAAGGCATCACTGCCCGACAACGGACTGGAAGTCGTACCCCTGGTTGCGAATCAGCTTGTTGTTATACGTTATTGCCTGCTGCTCTCCCGCGTTGGAGTTGACGCTCACCACGACCCGCCAAAATCTTACACCGGTGACGCATGAAACCCTGTGGGGCGTCCAACTCCTGCTGAGGGGCTTTATGGGCATCTTCTTCGGTATCATTGCCTGGTTTGCAAATCCGCTCTGGGCAGTAGCGCTGCTGCTGGTGTCCTTTAAATGGGTAAAAACCGCCCTGGCCGTGAGCTTGGGATCTCTCGTGATCGCATTCACCACTTTCTTGGCTATTGGGAAGGATCTGGCGGTATGGGAGTCAGATATTTATCATCAGCGCCTTAGCGCTTTGCTGCCGGGCTGTTTCTTGTGGATGGCCAGCCTGGCCGTCGCCCCTTTGGCCTGCTGGCTGAGAATAACCGGTCAAAGCGGGAAACTGCCTTAATACCTCTCCGCAACGGGCCTATGGCCGCGCCGGCGGGCCGTTTTGCGTTTGGGGTGAAAGTTCCGGCGGCCTATTCGTTTGGATAGTGACTCGTCCGTTCGGCCGCCGTATAGTCGCTTAAGAAACAGAAAGGCGGCAAATGCCGCGACTGACAAACAAATTCAAACGAGCGGAAAAATGAGTCACATCTTGCGGGTATTCGGAATTCCGGCGTTGTTCGGCATGCTGGCCGCTAGCTGGGGCACAGCCAACGCCGCGACATTCAAGCTAAATTCGGCCCCACCCTACGTGTGCATGTCGTCCAATGGCGACGGTACCGCCAACGGCACAGCCGTGATCACGTACTCCTGCGCGGGCGGACCAGGCCAAACCAAACGTCGCTCGATCCGAGTTCGACACGTGCACGCCCAAGGAAGCGAAGCGTCGGCAGATGCAGGCATATATATCCGCATTCGTTCGCAATGATAGGCGACAGCCCCAACAAGGTAGCCGATATGATACGCGTGATAGTGAGTGCCGGGGTGCCGAGCGCCTGTGAGTAGTTCTGTGATTCCGAGTCCGAACGGCGTTCGAGAATCTGCACGGAGAAGCTGTGATCTCTGGTGTCCGTCGTCGAAGCGCTCATTGACTAAGCATGGCAGACGGCCAAGGGTTTCGGTTACGGCAGCGATGCTTCCGAACAACCGGCGTTTGCCGGGTTCAGCAGACGACACGACCCAGCCATCGGGCTGAGCCGTGGCCGCAAGGCCAAACTCGTACACGACCCTCGTGACCGCCACTGCTTAAAGGTTAACACGCCCATTTGTAGGCACATGACGGTTCACATGTGGGCGCGTGTCATTTCGGGTTGAGTGTTGTCACCTCATATCGGCAGGTAAACTGGGCCCCCGGCAATGGCTCATTTGGCGCGTTCCGGCCGGCATTCAGCGGGTGATGGCACCTGCAGAACCTCCTTGGAGAGCGGTCAAGGCGGCTGAAAACGCCGAGATTCTCGAACAGGAGCACGGGCCAATCAGCACCGCAGTAATTCCCTATAGAGATCTGAGTATTCTCTTGCGGATGCCTGCCACGAATAATCCTTCCTCATGCAACGCATTACCAGTTCAATCCATCCTTTCCGATTCTCGAATGCGGTCCTAGCCTCCATAAGGCAGGCGCTCAAAGCCGAACTTGAGTCTTCGGGAAACTTGAACCCAGTTTGCTCATCAACGGTGTCATCAAGGCCTCAAATCTGCGGCGGGCGGTCTGGAAGCGAGACCCTTGCGCTGGGTGCACAGGAGCCTGATGAGTGCCCGTATCGGGTAGCGGTTGGGGCTTTGGTTTGCCCGACCAGTCGACTACGAGACTCCTGCCCAATCCGAACTCATCGCCGCAGCAAGCGGTCCAACCATGTCTTCTGCGCCGCCTGATCCCAACCTTCGAGCATCCAGATGTTGTATGGCCATTTCGCGATGGACGTGAGGAAGCGCTTGCCATCCGGATGCAGGCTGAATCCCGAGATTTCGTTGGTGGACGGAGGCAGATCCACAGACGCGAGCATCTTGTCCGCGCCGGTCTTGACATCAATCGAGTAGAGCTGCCACTGCGCGCCCTCGCCCGTGGTGTTGCGGACTAAGCCGTAGACCCGCGCGCCGTCTTTGGAAAACGCGAAAGCCTGTAGATTGCGAACGGTCAGTTTGCGGACCGCGTTGCCATCGGGCGAAATCATGGACATCCCCTCCGCCGATTGGTACAGGATTCCGTCTCCTGCCGGAGACCACTGGATCATCCGATAGTTCGGATGAGGTTTGGCGACGGGAGCGGCATTTACCAAAGCCACTGGGGTCGCGCCCGCCACCGGCCTGACCTTAAACAGGCGTTGCCTTCCACCCTCGATTCGCAAGAAGGCGACCCACTGACCGTCGGGCGACCAGGCGTGTGCCATTTGGAGAACGTTGTCCGCAATGGGTGTCCAGTGCCCACCTGATGCGTTCGCAATCGTCAATTGCAGTCGCCCGACCAGGCCCTGTACGAACAAGAATCGTGTGCTGTCCGAAGACCATCGCGGCGCCAGAGCATAGGTATCGTTACCCGGATCGTTAACCGGCGGGGCTTCGGCCACTCGGCGCGAGAACGCCTCTGCTGCGAAACGGTCCTCAATGCCCCCGCGACCGCCGTTACCGAACGTGGAATACAGATAGTGAGTGCCGGATGGCGCCCAATCCGGTTCCCAGGAAACCCCGCCGCCACCCACTGCGGTGTGGACTCGTCCCTCCGGCATGGAAATCTCCAGAACATCCCACTCGGCTGCGCCTCCGCTGTACACAATCTTTTTGCCGTTGGGGGAAAGCGACGGGTAGTTCAGCAAATCGGCGACGCGATAAATCACTCGCCTGCTTCCGTCGGTGGAATTGAGAACAGACAACGTGTTATTGAAGTCGCCGCCGCTCACGATCAGCCGGAGGCTGTCGGGAAACCAGCTCGCGCCCGTGCTGACCCTGCCGAGATTGCGAGGCGTGCCGGAAGGCCAAGGCAGAACCCAAAGCTGATTGCGAACATCTATAGCGAGCCTGGAGCCATCCGGAGAGAATTTCATCCATTCGGCTTTATCCTGCGGCGCGGCCGGCAATTCCCTCGGGGTGTCACCTTTCAGCGGACCGGCCCACATCTTACCATCGCGATTGAACACCAGGGTCTTCCCGTCCGGGTGGAGCGCGGGGGCCGAGACATTCTTCATCACCAGTTCCGGCGCCCCTCCCGCCGCTGGGACTGCCCACAAGTCACTAAGCGCGTTGTAGTAGATGGTTGTTCCATCCGACGACCAGAAGGGACCGATACAATCGTCGGCTGCGTGCGTGAGTTGCGCTGTGTCCCACGAATCCGGGGTCTTCGTGAATACCTGGTAAATGCCATGGATGATTGCCGTGTAAGCGATACTTTTGCCATCCGGCGACCATACCGGTGATCCTTCAGTGGCCTCGCCACGCGCGATGCGCGTAAATTTGTAGCTGGATAAATCCGCCGGCGCCGGGTGGGTCACCAGCATCGCCAGTCCCGCGCCCAACACCAGTGCCGCCGCGAGACTGGCTCCCAGAAGCGCGCGCCGCTTGATTGCCGAACCCGCCCGTCCGGGTGCTTCCGCAACCGCGGAAATCGCACTGGCGGATGCTGTTTCCGAAAGGTGGTCGCGCAACTGGCGAAGTTCGCGATACAGGTCGCGGGTGGAATCGTAGCGCTCGGTAGGTTCCTTCCGAAGCAGCCGTTCGACGACCCATCGCAGCGGCGCTGGCACGGTGCCCGGCAGCGGCTCGGCGTCCTCGCGGATGATGGCGGTCATAGTCTCGGCCGCGCTGCGGCGTTGAAACGCCCGCTTCCCCACAGCCAGTTCGTAAAGAACCAAGCCGAGCGAGAACTGATCGGATTGCGCGGTGAGATTTGTCTGTCCCCGGGCCTGCTCGGGGCTCATGTAGGCAATGGTGCCAACGGTAGTGCCGGCTTCTGTGAGGGGCGGGCCTTCCTCACGAACTGTGCGTGTCGCCTCATCGGCGCCAATCACCTCGTGCGCCTCCTTCGCAAGGCCGAAATCGAGAATCTTGACCCGGCCATCGCGCGTGATCAGGACATTGCCGGGCTTCAGGTCGCGATGGACGATGCCGGCGGCGTGAGCGGCGGCCAGGCCGTCGCTCATCTGCACCGCCATATCCAACAGCTTGCGCGTCGTATCGACCGGCGTGATCGGGGTGCCTTCGACGTATTCCATGACGATGTAGCCTGGGCCAACATCGTAAATCTGGCAAATGTTCGGATGATTCAGAGCGGCGATGGCTTTGGCTTCCCGCTCGAATCGTTCGTTGAACTGCGCGGCGGAACCTTTGATTGCGACAACCCGATCGAGGCGCCTGTCGCGGGCCTTCCAGACCTCTCCCATGCCACCCGCCCCAATCGGTGCAAGGATTTCGTACGGGCCGAGTCTGTCGCCTGCCTTGAGGGCCATTCGCTTGATCCAGTTCAGTGTAGCCGATCAGAGGGCGGTCAAGTCCTGCGTTCTGTCGCATCCGAAAGTAATCCGAACGCGGCACTTTCCGAAGTCCGGACCAGAAGGCCGACCGGTTCACCAGGCGACAAACGGCATTATCGGTGAATATCGTCTAGAGTCCGCCCGGTTGCTCCAAGCCAGACTCACGTGCTTTTCTTGGGGTGCGGCAGGTCAGGGACCCTGACGCGGCCCTTGCCGATCCAGGACTCACTTCGAAGCGATGTAATCGATAAGGCTGTCGATGTCGTGGTCGGTCAGCCAACCGCGAAATGCGGGCATCAGTGCGCCGCCGAATTTGACCCGCACCTTGATATATTCGCGGTTGGGCTTGATTTTGGCAATCGGCATTTGGGCGCGCCGGAAGAGTTGGTAGAAGCTCGGGCCGAACTTCTTCGACTGCAGCCGGTCTATGTCGTGGCAGACCGCGCAGTTTTCGCGGTACAACGCCTGGCCGATCCGCAGGTGGTGTCGCTCCCAGGGGAGCGGCCGAAGGCCGTCGCCTGCCAGCGCCGCGGCGAGAGCCAGAGCAAGTGCAGCTTTCCGGATCACGCTTCCCATCCCTGAACCGCGACGGCGCCAGCGCTGCGCATGGCTTCGGCGGCCTGTGCGGCTTCCTGACCGCGGCAGCGGACCCTCAGGCAGACCGCGCCGGGTTCTACATCCGGCACGGGCGCTTTCAGCTTGCGCCGGCGGACGAGGCCGCTTTCCCAAAGGAACCCGCCGAACGTTGACACGATTGCGCCCAACATGGTCATCTCGAACGTGATCACACCCGTTGCCCAGAACGAAAAGACCGGCATGCCCCCAGTCACCAGACGGTAGCTGTGCTGCGTCCAGCGGATGAAAGCGGTGGCGAGTATGCCGAACAGGATCGCGCCCAAAACCGACACGACCGACATACGGCTGGGCCGCTCCAGCACCCCGCGGGGAAACTCCACCGGTTCTTCGGAGAAGACATCCAGATCGGCCGGGGCAATGCCGTTCGCGCGCAGCGACTGGATGGCCGCGGCAGCTCCCTCCTTCTCGCGGAATTCGGCAACCAGATAAGTAGTCAGTTCTCCTCCTGTGGATGCGGTTTAAACTCCCACACCGCGATCATCGGGAACAACTTCGCGAAAATCATGTACAGCATGGCCATGGCGGCAAAGGTGGCGGCGGTGATCGCGGCTTCGACCCACGTGGGCGTGTAGGAACCGGACGCCGCGGCCAGCCGTGGGTTCGTGAGCGTCGGCACCACGATGACGAACCGCTCGATCCACATGCCGATCAATACCGCAACGGATGCCACCGTGGCGCTGGCGATGGTGCGCAGGCGGCGGATCCCGAGCAGCACGAACGGGACCGCGAAGTTCAGAAACATCATGGTCCAGAAGTAAGGCGCGTAATGCCCGCGCGTACGCGCGCCGAATACCGCCATCTCCTTGGGATCGTTGCCGTACCAGACGGTCAGGTTCTCGGCGAGCGTGAAGTAGCACCACAGCAGGCTCATCAGAAGCAGCAACTTGGCCAGGCGGTCGAAGTGGTGTCGGGTGAGATAGACCTCGAGGCGCAGCAGCTTGCGGATCATGGCCATGACCAGGATCAGGGCCGCGATCCCGCTGAAGATGGCGCCTGTCACAAAATACGGCCCGAAGATGGTGCTGTGCCACATGGGCGCAATCGCCATCGCGAAATCCCAGGCCACCACCGTGTGCACCGAAACCGCCACTGCCAGGATGATGCAGGCCATCAGCTTCATGGCGCGCTCCAGGGCATGCCACTCGCGGTCGCAGCCCGTCCACCCGAGAGACAGCGCACGGTAGAGCCGTTGCCGCCACGGCGAATTGTACTCGCCCAGTTGTGCCAGATCGGGGATCAGCGGCAGGTACAGATAGATGATGCTGCCGGTGACGTAGGTGACGATGGCCGTGAGATCCCAAAGTAGCGGAGAGCGGAAGTTGGGCCAGAGCATCCGTGAGTTGGGATAGGGTAGCAGCCAGTAAAACAGCCAGGCGCGGCCTAAATGGATGATGGGGAACATGCCGCCGATCATGAGCGCGAAGACCGTGATGGCCTCGGCCGCGCGCGTTACGGGCTTGCGCCAGGCCGCACCGGTGAGGCGCAGAATCGCGGAGATCAGCGTGCCGGCGTGCGAGATGCCGATCCAGAAAACGAAATCGACAATGTAGATTCCCCAGAATACCGGCCTCTGCAGGCCAGTGACGCCCATTCCCCTGTGAAGCTGAAGACCCCACGCGGCGAGGCCGGCCGCGCCTACCAGGAAGGCAATGACCGTCGCCAACACGTACCGGCCGCTGACACGCGAAAGCGGCCGGAACAGATCTTCTCGAATTTGACGATAAGGGAGAAGCTCAGGCGCGGGCGACATACCGGCTTAACCTTTTTGTAGATAAAACACCTTGGGCCTAGTCCCCAATTCCTCGAGCAGCCGGCTCGCACGCCCGTGCCCGGCAAGACGCGATACTTTGCTGCCGGGGTCATTGAGGTCGCCGAATACCATCGCCTCGGCGGGACACGACTGCACGCAGGCCGGCTGCACATCGCCGTCTTTGAGCGGACGGCCGTCCCCGGCCGCGTCCTGTTTGGTCCGCTTGATCCGCTGAATACAGAACGTGCATTTCTCCATCACGCCGGCCGGACGTACGGCGACATCTGGATTGTGCTGCAACGGAAGCGGCTCAGGCCAATCCGGGGCGAACCAGTTAAAGTACCGCACCGTATATGGGCAGTTGTTCGCGCAGTAGAATGTTCCGACACAGCGGTTGTAGACCTGAACGTTGAGCCCCTCCGGATTATGATAGGTGGCGTAAGTGGGACACACCGGCTCGCAGGGCGCGTCGTCGCAGTGCTGGCACAGCACTGGCATGTAGCGGACCTTGATGTCCGGGAACTCGCCTTCATAGTAGCGGTCGATCCGGATCCAGTGAGCGGTGCGTCCGCGAGCAGCCTGCTCGGGAGTCGAGATCGGCACGTTATTCTCGGCGTGGCATGCCACGACGCAAGCTTCGCAGCCCGTGCAGCGGTCCAAGTCGATGGCCATTCCCCAACGGTGTTCCATAATTGTCTACCTTTCGGCGAAACCTCTTTCCTGCCGGTCCTGGGTCGAGAACTGGATCAAGCCGCGCCTGCCGCCGGCGCGCGCCAGGCGAACCCGGGTAGCGCCGGAGACCAGCGCGCCCGTCGCAGGCTCCCAAACCGGCGCCAGGATGGAAAGCGGGCTGGCGCCGCGGCCGGAAGCGTAGCGCATAAAGTGCGCATGCCCATCGCCGATCGCCATGCTGACAACCCCCGGGACGGCGCCGGGGTGGACATACGCCGACGCTTCGAGCGACCCGTGCGGAGACTCCACCCGCACCATGTCTCCGTTTGCGACCCCTAACTTTTCCGCGGTGCCCGGGTCGATCTCGGCAGGTAAGCCCCAGATCGAGCTCGATGTCGGGTCGGGCAGCTCCTGGAGCCAAGGGAGGTGCGCGCCGCTGCCATCGTGGAATTGCAGCGACTGGTAGGGCTGGAAGTGGTACGGATATTGGGCGGGATCGCCCTCGAAGCGGGCCGGCGCGAGGTCAAGGGTAATCGCATTGGGCCGCGCGGGCGTGGATGTGGGCGGGTCGAGCCAGAGACCACCTTCGCGCGCGACATCGTCATAGGTTGTGCCGCCCGCGAGCAAGGGCTCGACGATATCCTTGGGAGTCACGGGCCGGTACTCGGCGCCGATTTTGGCGGCCAGTCCGGCCAGTGTTGTTTCCACCGCGCGCGTGTCGTACAGCGGCTCGACGAATGGTGTCGATACCGCGACCCCTTGTCGAGGGGAGACCGCCGGCAACAGCGCCATCCCGGATTCGAGCTCATGGTGGTCCGGCATGATGATGTCGGCCCAGGCGGAGGAGTCGTCCGCAAAGGTTCCGAAGGAGACCACCAATTCCGCGCGTGCCAGTGCGTCCGCCACGCCTACGGAACGCGGCATGGTATAGACCGGGTTCGCGCCATCTATGAACACCACCCGCGCTTTCGAGAGTGCCTCTGCGATCGCTCGATTTCCGGGAGCCGGCGCAGTGCCGGCGGGAGCGAGCACGCCGCCGGGTTTGCCTACGTTGCCCAACATCAGGTTGAGGTAGTGAGAGACCACGATCGCTTCGACGGGATTGCCGGAGGGCTTCGTCCAGGCCGGAGATGAGCTGCTGCCGCGAGATTTCATCGGTATTCCAGCCGATCTTGTCGGAGCGCATCGGCGGATCCTGATCGCTGGTCACCGCGCGGTGATAG
>Ga0187887_10002186_pt1 | contig 15863 bp, 14 predicted proteins | sample June2016WEW_7_10_FD_132977 | JGI IMG/M metagenome (GOLD analysis project Ga0187887, IMG submission 132977) | Peatland microbial communities from SPRUCE experiment site at the Marcell Experimental Forest, Minnesota, USA - June2016WEW_7_10 | ecosystem: Environmental > Terrestrial > Soil >...
GATGAGGTCATTGCCGGCCAGCACAATGAGGAGTTTCCGCTGCGCATCTGGCAGACGGGGTCGGGCACGCAGACCAACATGAATGTGAATGAGGTGATCTCGAACCGCGCGATCGAGATTGCCGGCGGAGAGATGGGCAGCAAAAGGCCTGTGCATCCGAACGACCACGTTAATATGTCGCAGTCATCCAACGACACCTTTCCGACTGCGATGTATATTGCCGCAGCAACGGCGGTGAAAGAGCGGCTGATCCCGGCGGTGCAGTATCTGCATGACGCACTTGCCGCCAAGGCGAAGGAGTTTGAGTCCGTTGTCAAGATCGGGCGTACACATCTACAGGATGCAGTTCCGATGACGCTGGGGCAGGAGATTGGCGGATGGGCGAGCCTGCTGGCACGCGACATCGCGCGGTTGGAATCGACGCTGGATGGTCTCTATGAGCTGGCGATTGGCGGAACGGCCGTGGGCACGGGGCTGAACACGCATCCCGAGTTCGCGGACCGCGCGGCGGCGAAGATTGCCGAGTTGACACGGCTTCCCTTCCGCTCGCACCCGAACAAGTTTGCGGCACTTTCGGCTCACGATGAGCTGGTGTTTGCCAGCGGCGCGCTCGTGACGCTCTCGGCGTCCATGATGAAGATCGCGAACGATGTTCGCTGGCTGAGCTCGGGACCACGCTGCGGTATTGGCGAGCTGATCATTCCGGAAAACGAGCCCGGAAGCTCGATCATGCCCGGCAAGGTGAACCCGACGCAGAGCGAGGCCATGACCATGGTGGCGGTGCAGGTGCATGGCAACAACGCGGCGATTGCGTTCGGTGGCAGCCAGGGCAACTTCGAACTCAATGTCTTCAAGCCGGTGATGATCTACAACTTCATGCACTCGGTGCGGCTGTTGACCGACACGTCGCACATGTTTGTCGAGTTCTGCGTTCAGGGCATGGAGGCCAATCTCCAGCGCATTAACGAGTACGTGGAGAAGTGCCTGATGCTGGTTACAGCGCTCAACCAGCACATTGGCTACGACAAGGCCGCCAAGCTGGCCAAGACCGCGCATCACAAGGGGCTGTCGCTGCGCGAGGCCAATCGCGAACTTGGCTACCTGACCGAAGAGGAGTTCGATCGCTACATGCGGCCCGAGAAGATGACCAGCGCGCAAGGCTGATCGGGCAAGCCACACGAAGAGTTCCCCGGCGGTCGCAACGTTGCGGCCGCCTTTTTGTTGTTCACCTCGATGCCTGGCGTGGTGACTATGCGAATTTTTGGCTTGCGCGGCGATCCCGTTGAAGCGGTCGCGCTAAAATGATCCAACCCCACATGCTCATGGCTGCACGACGACCCAGACTCGCCGCCATCGCCCTCCCGGCAATTCTGCTGCTAGCGTCCGCGCCCGGGCTCGATGCTGCCGCAGCGCCTGCTACCCCGACGCCCAGCCATCACGAGGTGCTGCAGTCGCCGGCAGGCATCACCGAAGTCGGCCTGCTCGACGGCGCCGCTTATCGCATCGACATACCGGTCCACTGGAACCGCTCGCTGGTGGTTTTTTATCACGGGTATGCGCTCCAGCCGGTCAGCTTTCACATTGCCGCGCGCCTGACCGGCCAGGAGCAACCGTTCTTCGAGCGGCATTACGCCGTCATTCAAAGCGCTTTCTCGAGGACCGGATGGGCGCTGGAGCAGGCCTATCCGGAGACCGACGCGCTGCGACGCTACTTCATCAAGAAATATGGGCAGCCCAACGAGACTTACGTCGCCGGCGGCTCGATGGGCGGCCAACTGGTGGCGGTCACCCTGGAGATCAATCCCAAGCCCTACTTGGGCGGGCTCGACCTGTGCGGCTCGGTCGGCCCAACGTATGTGAACTTCGATCACCGCTTTGCCATGCGCGCCGCGTTCGACTACTACTTTCCAGGGGTCATGCCGCCGCTGGTGCCGGTCCCGGCCAGCTTCGAGGACACGATCGCCGACCGCGACAAGGTGTACGAGGCGCTGCGTGCGGATCCTGCCGCCGCGACCGCCATGCGCAATCTGACCGGCCTGCACACGGACGCGAACCTGGCGCACGATATTGCGTACTGGACGTTTATCGTCAAAGACCTGCAGCAGCGCGCGGGCGGCAACCCCTTTGATAACAGGAATTTTGTCTACAACGGCACCAGTCCGAGCAGCGCGGGCGAGGATTTCGAGCTAAACGCCAAGGTGAGGCGCTACGCCGCGTCCCCCCAGGCGCGCGCCTACCTGTTGCGCCACTACACGCCGACCGGCCGGCTGGGCCGCCCCATGCTGGCCCTGCACACAATTTACGATCCCATCGTGCAGCTGAGCCAGCTTGAGCTGTACGAGGACGAGGTCCAGGTTGCGGGGGCAGAACAGAATCTGGTGCAGCAGGTCGTCGACCGGGAGGGCCACTGCGACTTCACCCAGGGCGAAATCGGCGATGCCTTCGACGAGATGGTCCGCTGGGCAAAGGGTGGACCGCGGCCGACCCCCGGGGTAATTAAGCCCTGAGCGGTCGTGCTCCACATGCGGCGTTCTGCCGCTGCCAGAACCGACGTTACGCTCGCGACACCCCTTCACGACAGTGCCGTATGTGGCCCGTATAATAGAGTATGGAATTTGTGCGGCCGGAGACTTCGGACTCCAGCGCTCCCGAATCTCGCGCGCCCGCTCCCCCCGGCGCGACCCCAACCAGCGAAACCGGCATCGAGCTCGAAGCAGCGCTCCCCGCCATTCCGCATACTCAAGGTGTGTCCAAGGCCTCCGTGGCACTGGATGGATCCGCCGGCAAGCTTGCGCCGGTGTTTCCGAAGGCGCCACCGACGGGTCCAATTCCCTCCTCCGACCGCGCGGATTTAGAGACGCGCTTCGAGCATCTGATCGAGACGGTGAAAGCCAATCGTCCCGCCGACGACCTCGACCTCATCCGCTCTGCGTGGGCCTTTTCCATCCAGAAACACGAAGGCCAGCGCCGAGCCTCGGGCGAGGCCTACATCGGCCATCCGCTGGAGGTCGCGCAGGTCCTTGCCGAGCTCAAGATGGACGCGACAGCCATCGCTGCCGGCCTGCTGCACGATGCCGTAGAAGATACCGACGTTACCGCCAGCGATATCGCCAAGCGCTTCGGCGAGCAGGTCGCGCACATCGTTGAAGGCGTTACCAAGCTCGACAAGATCAAGTTTGCGAACCGCGAAGACCACCAGGCCGAGAACATCCGCAAGATGCTGCTGGCCATGGTCACGGACCTGCGCGTGGTCATCATCAAGCTCGCCGACCGGCTGCACAACATGCGCACGCTCGAGCACCTGAACCCTGAGAAACAGCGCCGCATCGCGCGCGAGACGCTCGACGTGTATGCACCGCTGGCACATCGTCTCGGCATGGGTAAACTGCGCGGCGAACTCGAAGACCTCGCGTTTCGCTACATCGATCCCTTCACCTACACGCAGCTCTCTTCCGAAGTTGATTCTCTGCGCGGCGAGGGCGAAGCGTTTCTGCAGCGCATCGTCGGCACGCTCGAGACGAAGTTTAAAGAGGTTGGCGTCACGGCGCGGGTCGAGTCGCGCATCAAGCGGCTTTTTTCAATTCAGCAGAAACTCGTCGCCCACAGCATCCCGGTCGAGCAAGTCTATGACCTCTTCGCCGTACGCGTGATCACCGAAACCGAGTCCGACTGCTACGCCGTACTCGGCCTGCTGCACAGCATGTGGCGTCCTGTGCCCGGCCGCTTCAAAGACTTCATCGCGATGCCGCGGCCTAACCTTTACCAGTCGCTGCACACCACGCTCATCGCCGAAGGCGGGCACCAGTTTGAGGTGCAGATCCGCACCGAGGACATGCACCGCGTCGCCGAAGAGGGCATCGCCGCGCACTGGAAGTACAAGGCCACCGACAACGTCAGCGCAAAGGACGAGCAGCGCCTGGCTTGGGTGCGGCAGCTGATGGAATGGCAGCGCGAGATGACCGATCCCAACGAATTCATGTCGACGTTGCGCATCGACCTGTATCCGGAGGAGGTCTATACCTTCACGCCCAAGGGCAAAGTCATCGTGCTGCCCAAGGACGCGAGCCCGATCGACTTCGCGTATGCGATTCACACCGACGTCGGCCATGCAACCATCGGTGCCAAGGTCAATGGCCGCATCGTTCCGCTGCGCACGCGGCTGCGCAATGGCGACATCGTTGAAGTCACCACGCAGGCCGGCCATGCGCCTTCGCGCGACTGGCTGAGCTTTACGAAGAGCTCGCGCGCACGCAACAAGATCAAGCACTGGCTCAATGAGAACCAGCGCGCGCGCGCCGTTGAGATCGGCAACAAGCTGCTGCAGCGCGAGGCTCGCAAGTACAAGCTCTCGCTGGAGAAGTTCAAGAACGCCGACTACGAGCGCATCGCCGCCGAGTACGGCCTCAGTGAAGTGGACGATCTGCTGGCCGGCATCGGGTTCGGCAAGTTCTCGGCGCGCCAGGTGCTAAATAAGCTTGAGCCGGGAAGCACCATGCCGGTGGAGAGTGCCGCCACCGAACCTGGCACGACCGGCAACACGCTCGCGCACATGTCGGAGGCAGTCAAGCGAGTCTTCTTCGGCAAAGGCTCGGACTCGCTGCAGGTGGAAGGCCAGGACGATCTGCTGGTCTATCGCGCTCGATGTTGCAACCCGATTCGCGGCGAGGAGATCATTGGCTACGTGACGCGCGGCAAGGGCGTTGCGGTCCATGCCCGCAGCTGTCCCAACGTGCAGAACCTGCTCTACGAGGCCGATCGCCGCATCGATGTAGCCTGGGCCGAGAACCCGAGCAACACCTCACCCGGCGCTCCCAAGCCCACTACGTACCCGGTCAAGCTGGTGATCCTTGTCGATGATCGATCCGGCCTGCTCAAGGAGTTCGCCGCCATCATCTCTGAGGACGGCACGAATATCAAGTCTGTTGAGACGCGACCGGCCGACGACGAGGCCGTGTACGTCGACTTCGTGATCGAGACCCTTGACCTGCGGCACCTCACGCGGCTCACGCAGAATCTGCGCAAGGTGCCCGGCGTGCGCGATGTGCATCGCGTGCAGAAGGTCTAGCTCAGCAACTCCATCCGCTTCGCCGTTGCCGTCAAAATTTCCAGCGCCTTATCGATCTGCGCTTGCGTGTGCTCGCTGGTCATGATGCAGCGTACGCGCGCCTTGCCTTCGGGGACCGTCGGGAACGCGATGCCGGTCGCCATCACACCCTGCTCGAAGACAGCGCGGCTGAATTCCATTGTCTTTCGGCCATCGCCGATGATGATGGGCGTGATCGGCGTCTCGCTCTTCGGAGTTGTCCGGCCGCCGATGTCGAAACCGGCGTGGGTCAGTTGCTCCTGAAAATAATGGGTGTTCGACCACAGCCGCTCGATACGGTCCGGCTCATTCTCGAGAATGTCGAAGGCAGCGATGCAGCTCGCGGCAACGCTGGGCGGATGGGAGGTCGAGAACAGGAACGGCCGCGCGCGATGGTAAAGATAGTCGATGAGATCGCGCGAGCCGCACACATACCCGCCTAGCGCGCCAATCGCTTTCGAGAGCGTGCCGACCTGCACATCCACGCGCTGTGTGCAGCCAAAGTGGTCCACGCTGCCGCGGCCGTTGCGACCCAGCACACCGCTTGCGTGCGCGTCGTCCACCATCATGATCGCGCCGTATTTCTCGCACAGATAGGCGAGCGATCCTACCGGACCAATGTCGCCATCCATCGAAAACACGCCGTCGGTGATCACGAGCTTGTGCCCGGGCTCATGTTGAATTTCCTTCAACAGGTCTTCGGCGTGTTCGACATCCTTGTGCCGGAAGACCTTGATCTTCGCGCGAGAGAGCCGCGCTCCATCGATGATGCTGGCGTGATTCAACTCATCGGAGAGAATGAAATCTTCTTTGCCCAGGATGCTCGACACGGTTCCCGCATTCGCCGTAAACCCTGACTGAAATACGACGCACGCTTCCACGCCCTTGAACCGCGCAATCTTTTCTTCGAGCTCGATATGAATGCGCATCGTGCCGGCGATGGTGCGCACGGCTCCTGAGCCAACGCCGTACTTCTCGATCGCAGCCGTCGCGGCCTCGCGCAGCTTGGGGTGATCGCACAGGCCAAGGTAGTTGTTCGAGGCCAGGTTGATGACCTCGCGGCCATCATAGTGGCACACCGGAGCCTGCGCGTCGTCGAGCACACGGAGCTTAAAGTAGGTGCCTTGATTTCGCAGAGCTTCCAACTGCGCGCTTAGGTGCGCCAGTTGCGGGCGCTTCGACGATGTCTCTTCGAGAAGGGTTGTCGCGATACTCATAATGTCTCGATGTTAAACCTTTCTTCTCCTTTAGGCAGCACGCTCGGCAGGAAAGGGCATCCTACCTAACATGCAAGATCGTGGCGTTAGCCCTTCTTCGCAAGCCATGCGCATGCATGGAAGGAGATCTATGACCATCCGTAGGACGTTTCGCGCAATTCTCAGCGGCTCTGCAATCCTGACCCTCGCGTTGGTTGTGGGCTGCGCAAGCAAGGTGAACCGGGCGGTCGATCAGGCGAAGTCGCAGGCGACCTCCACCAATACGCCGCAACAGGTTCAGTACGTTGACGGCGACGGCAACACGATCACCAAGACCGTGCAGCCACCCGCGGCGCAGGGCCAGCAGCCTGCGGTGTCGACGCTGACCACGCCACCGCCGCCCGGACCCAAGCCTCACAGCACGGACCCGGTGATTACGCCGCTGAACTCTGCAGCACAGGGACCTGCGCAGCTGGATAGCAATGGTCAGCCGTACAACAATGGTCAGCCAGGATACGCGGGTGGAGGCCAACCGGGCCCGGCGCAGGGTGGCCAGCCGAACCAGCCTCCGCAGGTTTCGATCCAGATCCCCGCGGGCACGGAACTTGCCATTCGCATCGACCAGCGTATCAGTGTGAAATCCAGCCACGCCGGCGAGCACTTCAACGGGAACGTCGTGGAACCCATCCTGAGCAATGGCACGGTGGTGGTACCACAAGGGACGCCGGTCGCGGGGCGAATCGATGAGGCTCATCGCCGCGGCCATTTCAAGGGCCGGTCGATTCTGGAGTTGCGGCTGACCTCTATGACGCTTAACGGTTATGAGTACCCGCTCGACACGCGCGATAATGTGCAGACCAAGAAGGGCAAGGGACGTCGCTCCGCAGGCATCATCGGCGGTATGACGGGCGCTGGCATGCTGATTGGCGGGCTCGCCACTGGCGGTGTTGGACTAGCCATCGGCGCTGCGGCCGGTGCCGGATCGGGTACTGCCATCGCCGGTCTCACGGGCAATCGCGACCTCGACATCCCGGCCGAGTCGATCGTGCACTTCCGGCTCTCCGATCCGCTCATTGTGCAGAACCCTTAAGTTTGCCCCACGTGCCAAGACGGCCCATCTCGCGATGGGCCGTTTTGTGTTTCCTGCGGCGCACGCTGCAACTTGCGCGCCTCCCATTCGTCCAATCTCCCAGATACGCGCACCCGCTACACTGGACATGGAACGTCATCTGCAACGTCTGCTCTGCCCGCACACCATGAAGCCTGTCACCACCATTCTCTGTTCCCTCGCGCTGCTCGCGGCGCCGTTCGTGCACGCGCAGAGCACGGCGCCCGGCACGCAATCACCCTCCGAAGCCAATCCCCAGACAGCCTCGATCACGGTCAGGTCCAACCTGGTCATCGTTCCTGCGCTGGTGCGGACCAAGTCTGGCGAGCTCGTCTACACGCTCAAGGCCGATGACTTCATCCTTACCGACAACGGCGTCGTCCAGAAGCTGCGGCTTGAACAGGACACCGGCAGCGAGCCGCTGGCGATGGTTATCATCGCACAGACAGGTGGAGATGCTTCCGCGCATCTCGATCAGTATCAGCATCTCGGTCCGATGCTCGACAACATGCTCGGCGGCGTCGATCATCGCGTCGCCGTGGTTGGCTTCGACAGCACGCCCATCCTGCTGCACGGCTTCACGTCCAACCTCGACTTCATCAGCCACTCACTCGACATCCTCGACCCCGGCGACAACCACGCCGCTGTGCTCGATGCGATTGTGTACGCGGTGAACCTGCTTCGCCAGCAACCCACCACGTACCGCCGCGCCATTCTTCTGCTCTCGCAAACCACGGACAGCGGGTCCCACGTAACAGAGCTGGACGCGCTGCATGCGATCAGCGACACCAACACGGTCATGTATAGCGTCGGCTTTCACACCACGGGGACGGAGTCAAGGAAGGAAGCCGCAAAGTTCAATGACGATACGCCCGGGCCGCAACACGGCTGCTTCAGCCGCGATATGGGCACAGACGCTGATGGGAACAAGATTCAGCCCACCGAGAGCGCCGGCTCGCAGGATTTGAACTGCGTGGAAGAACTTCTGCCGCCGCTGCGCCTCGCCCATATTGCCGAGATCGCTGCGCGCAACGCGCTGCGCAAGAACATCTCTGAATCAGTCGCGCATCTCACTGGCGGCGAATCGTTCAACTTCAAGAACGTGAAGACGCTTGATCGCGATCTATTTACGATCGCCAACCACATTCCCAATCGCTATGTGCTGAGCTTCGTGCCGACCTCCCCTACGCCGGGCTTCCACTCGATCGTACTCAAGCTGCGCGACGAATCGAAGCTCTCCGTCGAAGCGCGCAATGGCTACTGGGTGAACGCCGACGACGGCTCAGCGACGCCGCAACCCTGAGTCGCGTGAACCTCACTGTTCGGAAAATTTATGGATCAATCGGCGGTCGCGCTTGGTCGGCCGGCGCGACGGCGCGGGCTGGGACGCAAACATCGCTTTGCGCTCCTCGGCAGCCTTTGCCCGCGCCTGCTTGCTGTCTTCGGTCTCACGATAGAGTGCCTGCGCAACCGCGGCGGGACCGCGCACTTCGCTGAGCGTCAGCACCTCAATCACGAAGTCGCCGGCCTCGTTGCGCACCTGCAGCATATCGCCGACACGCACCTCACGCGCAGCCTTTGCGATTACTCCGTTCGATTGCACGCGCCCCAACTCGCAAGCCTTCGACGCCAGCGCACGCGTCTTGAAAAATCTCGCTGCCCATAACCATTTGTCGATGCGTACACCGTTCACTTGAGCTTCCCTCCTTCGATCAGGCTACGCGACCACTCCAGCGCGTCTTCCTGTACGGCAGCCTCGTCGCCAAAACCTTCGAGCCAGCGCATCGACTCTACTCTGCGAAACCACGTGCCCTGCCGCTTCGCGTAGTTGCGATGTCCCTGCTGCGCGGCCGCAACTGCTGCATCCAGTGTGCTCTCGCCACGCAGGACCGCCATGGCTTGCGCGTAGCCGAGCGCGCCGAGAGCGCGGCAATCGTCGCCGTATCGTTCCCGCAGCATCTGGGTTTCAGCGAGCAATCCGCGCTCAAACATCGCTGCGGCGCGGTCATTGATGCGCGCGTAGAGCCGTTCGCGCATCGGCTTCGACGTCGTCGGCGCAAGGCCCATCTGCAGCACGCGATAGCCGCGCAACGCATCACGCCCTGCCTGCCATTGCTCGGTCTGCGGCTGCCGCGCGGCCAACGTTACTTCGATGCTGCGAATCAGCTTTGGAACATCGTTGGCATGAATAAGCATTGCTGCCTGGGGATCGAGGCGCTGCAGCACGCGATGCAGCCATCCGGATCCACGCTGGTCTACGCGCCTACGCAGCCGATCGCGCAACACGTCGTTGCGCTTCGGCGCCGGGGCCAGGCCTTCCAGCAACGCACGCAGATACAGCCCGGTCCCACCGGCAACGATTGGAATGCGACCCCGTTCACGAATGCCTGCGATAGCCTCGCGCGCGTGGCGTGCATAGTCGCCGGCGGTGCAGGCTTCGTCGGGCCAGTGGAGATCGATGCAATGATGCGGAACGCGCTGCCGCTCTGCGAGGGTTGGCTTCGCCGTGCCAATCTCCATGAGCCGATAGACGGCGACCGAGTCGCAGCTGACGATCTCGCCGCCGAGCTCCCCTACCAGGCGCAGCGCCAATGCAGTCTTTCCGCTCGCAGTCGGGCCGGCCACCACCAGCAGCGGATACTCGTTCTGTCCGCTCTCAAGCATCACGCCATCCTCTTCTTCCTGTCAACGCGAAGCTAACCCGCCCTACGCGCAGTAGCTCGCCGTGCGCGGAGCACTTAGGGTCGCCACCAGCCGAGCACAAAGACTCGGTCGAGACCCGCGCGCGCTATGCTTCCCACCAGCAACACAACGGCCAGCAGGATCAACCCGCGCATCACGCTGCGGCGCTCAGTCTTTTCTCTGTCGTTGCGATAGCGCGCAAATTCCAGACGATCACGCTTGAGGGCAGGCGTCTGCGCTGGTAGCTGGGGGGAAGTTGCACGATGCTCGTTCACGCGGTCTGAGGCTTGCATCGTCATTGCCCCGCGTCTGGATCCACATTCACCAGGTAATGAATTCGCAGCTCGAGGTTCGGCCCGTGGAACTGCTTGGGCAGCGGTGGGAACTGTCCGACGCCGGTGATCGATCCCCACGCCGCTTTGTCCAGCGCAACGTCATGGGTCGATCCATCCAGGTGCATCGCCGCAACCGTGCCATCCGGATTGATCGTAAAGCGGACCTGCGTGGTACCGCGCTTGTTGAGCGGCGGACGCGCCTCCTCTGGCAGAAGCGGAATCCACTGTGCGTAGATCAGGCGAATGATGCGCTGCAAATACGGCTGGAAATTCACGCCCTGCGTATCCGAGAGGATCTCAGCGCCGGAGCCCACTCCGGTGCCGCGATTGCTTCCCCTGATCCCCACGCTGCGATCGTCGCCCGCGCTTTGCGAACCTTGCATCGCCTGCTGCATGTCGTCGTTAGGGGTCCGCCCGGTGTTGAAGTTCGGCCGGGTCGATGGTTGCGGCGTAGGTGCCTCCGGCTCCGCGGAACGGGGGGCAGGCCTGGGCGCGGAGGGCAGCGGCAACGCCGGTGATGGAACCGGCGGGGCGGGCTGCGTCATCACTGGCGGTGGAGTCTTCTCTGTGGGCGCGGGTGCCGCGGTTGGTGCAGGTGCCGGCGGCGCAGCGGTCGGCCTCGGCGTCATTTCTTTCACCTTGGCGATTGTTCCCCGGTCGATCTTCGGCGCGGGAGCAGTCACATGGTGCCGCAGAACCGGCGCATTCAATTGCACGACTTCCTGCTGGTGCAGCGCGTCTGCCGGCGTGATCAGTTGCGGAGAGTGCCACAAATACCTCGGCCCATAGAACAGGACCCAGGCGATCGCGAGCCAGACAAACAGGGAAATATAGATGGACTCGCGGAACCGGCCTCTCGCGCGCTCATCCTCAATCGTGTCCAGCAGCTTGATGAGCTCATGCTCTTCCAGGTGGCCGTAGCGATTGGTGCGAATGATGTGGACGGGCGCGGCGACCGTGCGGCTCGATCCCTCGTGCGGGACCACGGATAGGGGAGCACCGTGCGCCGGCGATTCGGGTCTCGAAATCTCAGCATCGGAGAAATCCGAGGCGCCGGACTTTTGGGCGCCAGAATCCTGGCCGCCGGGTTCTTGCGGTGCTTCAGGCTGCATCCCGGGACGCTCTGGATCGATCTGTGGGGGTGTTGTCTGCATTAGGTCGCTAGTCTGTGACGGATGTGACCCAGTGAAGGTTGCGTACGCCGGGACAAATCGCCAGACTAAAAAGACGCTGGCCCTACTATTTTCTCATCTCCAGCGCGATTCCGCGCATCCGCATCTATTCTTGACCTATGTCGTCCACCACAAGCCTCGCTGGCCGCACCGCCATCGTCCTGACCATCAGCGACCGCTGCTTTGCCGGCACCCAGAAGGACCTCTCCGGCCCCGCCCTCGTCCGCATCCTGACCGCCGCGGGCGCGGAGATCGTCGAAGCCGTCACGCTTCCGGATGAGCTCGATCAGCTTACCGCCGCGCTTCGTTCCGCTGCTTCGCGCGCCAGCCTCATCTTGACTACCGGGGGCACCGGCCTGGCTCCGCGCGACATCACGCCTGAAGCCACCCTCGCCGTCTCCACCCGGATTGTTCCCGGCCTCGCCGAGCTGATTCGCCAGGACGGCGCCCGGCAGACGCCCTTTGCCGCCCTTGGCCGCGGCGTCTGCGTCACCTACGCTAACTCCCTTATTCTCAACCTGCCCGGCAGTCCCAACGGCGCGGAAAGCTCCCTGCGCGCCGTCGTTTCCCTGCTTCCCCACGCCCTCGATCTTCTCGCCGGCCGCACCGAGCATGCGGCGCAGCGGTAGAATCACCCACCGCGGCGGTAGAATGTAGATTCCGTGATCATTGGCCCCATCGCTCTCCTGCATAAGTTTTCTGCCGTCCTTCTAGCCGTCCTCAAGCCCCTCGGGATCTGGGGTGTTGGCGGTCTGGCGCTCATTGACTCCGCGCTCATCCCCATTCCCGGCGGCATCGACGGGATACTCACCTTTTATGTAGTGGCGAACCCCAAACTCTGTTTGGTGTACTGCCTGATCGGCGCGGCGGCGGCGGCAATCGGCTCGCTCGTTCCCTTTTATATTGGGCGCGCGGGCGGCGAACTCTTCTTGATGAAGCGCATCAACCGCGAGCGCTACGAACAGCTGCGCGACCGCTTCGAGCGCCAGGAGTTCCTTGCTATCCTGATTCCCTCGATGGGCCCCCCTCCCACGCCGCTCAAACTTTTCCAGTTCGCTGCAGGCGTCTTTGAGATGAGGCTGATGCCATTTCTTCTGGCGACATTTGCTGGGAAATTTGCGCAGTTCCTGATCTGGTCGCTGCTCGTCATCTGGTTCGGTCCCACGATCATGCATTCCGCCCGCCACGTCCTCCACCAACACTCGAACATCCTGATGGGTGTTGGGGGCGTGGGGCTACTCGTCCTTGGCATCTTCGTCGTTCGCCGTGTGTTCGACCGCCGCAAGGGCTTGTCGCTTCCCGTCGAAGAGTAGCCACTTTCCATCACGCAACAAAGGCCGCGCATCGAGCGCGGCCTTCGTCTTGGCTCAAATCTATAGGGCGCTAAATTGTCTCGGGCGTTGACCGCATGCTCTCCGCCAGCCGCTTCGCCAATACAGGCAGACCGAAGAACGCTGTCGCAAACAATCCCGTGGACAGCAGGTCATTGCCATAGAACGGCAGCGCTGCAACATAGCATGCAGCCAACCCGCTCAGGGTATGCGGATACATCGCCGCAGTTCCGAACGACGCGCTGTTGGCCCACATCGCGAAGTTGCTCAGCAGGAAGAAACTCGTAGCCGAAGCCAGCACGCTGCCAGCAACGCGCAGCGCCGTTACCTTGCGCAGAAGCGTGCTGCCAAGCAAACACACCGCCGCATACCACGCCCACGTCACAACGTACCCGCGCAAGTGAAACGCGTAGCCGTACACCTTGGTCGTCAGGTAAACATCCATCAGCGCCATGACGGCAACGGCCAGCACAGTCTGCCAGCGCGGTCTCCGCGAGCCGAAAAACAACAGCCCGGCGCCAACCGCCGTGAAGTTGAACGCCATGTTATGGAAGATGTGCGGCAGAAGGCGGCTCAACGCAGCGAGCACGAGTACGAGAATGGCAAGCATAATGGTCAGGCCTTCAAAGTGGGGTTCGCGGCATGACTGCCGCTACTCGATTGTAGCCTGTGTAGCGCGCTCCCTCGTCAAAAAGACTTTCACGCTATCAACAAGCGGGCCGCCCGGCGATGGAGTCCAGGCCATGTCACGACCTACGGTTCGGCGCGGCCGTCCATCGTCTGACGCACCACGTGGCCTGCCGCGTCCAGTTCCACCGTCCCTGTCAGTGGTTGCCGTCCTGTCTCTCCCAACCGGCCACCGAGAAATCGCGGATCACGAAACGTCACCACGGTCGCTGCTGTACCGGGCTCTTCGCCATTTGTCGCGAGGTCACTATCCGCCTTCGTCACTTCGACAAACGGCATCGGCGACCAGTCCATGTACGCGCGCCCTAGTTTGCTTCGCTCGGCAGCCAACACCGCGGGGCTTCGATCGGGTTTTGGATACGTTGTCTCGCCGGTCGTGAGCGTCCCGCCATAGGTATCGATCTCCGCCAGTCGGTAGACCGGCCCGAAGTCCATCACCGCCGACCAGCGAAAAGGGCTCAGCAGATCAGGGTTCGCCAAGGCTGCACGCACCGGCAAAAAAGTCGGGACGTAGGCGGCGTCCGTATCCGGCGGCTGAGTTGTGTCCGTCGCACTCGCCGGCGCCGGCGCGACCATGCTCTGCGTCATCGCCATCTGCATCGCGCGCCCATGCTCCACCGCGCGCAGACCCCACCATCCCGCAATGCCCACCAACGCGGCGATTGCCCAGCCTCGTCCCTTGAATGGCTGATTCTTCGCCCCCACCTCTGCGTTCACCAAGCCGAACAGCAACGGCAGAATCAGTGCGCCCAGTAGCAGTACAAGCATCAGCGGATCAACGATGAACACGATCGACGCGGCGTACCAGCGGTCATTGAAGGGAAAGAAAGGACGCAGCCCGTAGTTGTTGGTGTAATCCAGCAGCAGGTGGCTGAGCAGCGCCACCAGCGCCAGGGCGTACAACACACCCCAGCGTATGGGCGCAACGGTCAGCGGCTTCGGCTTGGCGCCTGGATGAGAGGGTGGTTGCACGTTCGCGCGGTGTACCCTCCATCGATGCCACGCATACACCCCCGCAACAATCAGGGCCGCCTCGAAAGGCAGCCCCAGAAAGGTATGCGTGATGCCGCGATGATGCTGAAATCCCTCGATCGGTCCGCGCAGACTCCACAAGGTGTCGATGTCGGGAAACTCGGCCGCCACGACCATCGTGAGCGTGGCATAGGCGGCTCGTCGATTCAGCCCGGTTCGCGAAAGACAAGCGCCGGTAAGAAAGTGCGTTACCGGCTCCATGCGTTGACTACCGTTGCATAGCGATCGAGTGAATGCCCATGGCCTGTTGCGTAGCCTGCGCTGCCTCAACCTCGCGCTCGGTACGCGCCGCGTGCTCCTGCTCAATCTCGCGCTCACGCGCCCGCTTCGAACCAGCCGTGAAGGCGGTCATCTCGGCAGGTGCCAGCATCTCCGGCTTGAACCCGGCGATGGCCACAAAACCCGGCTCATCCCCAAGCGCCTCCGAGATGCGATTCCAAAGGAAGAATGGCGAAGTCGTCGGCAGCAGAATCATCTTGCGTTCTGGCTGCGGCATCGCGAAGTACGTTCCCCACGTCAGCAGAGCCACGCAACTACCCAGCGTGCTGAAGACAAACACAGGCGAATAAACCGTTGGGCCTCCGCCTACGGTCCATGCAGCCTCGACCAGGCTCACCGTCGCAAATACCCCGAGTCCAAGGGTCACGCCAAAAATGTGGCTTCTGTAGGTGAGACCCAGATACCGTGTAGAGAAACAAACGAACAGCAGGAGGCAAAGGATCAAAATACTGATGCCTTGCTGAACTTGGCTGGTCAAGGTTGCCATCGTGTAAGCACCCGGTGTGTGCGGCCCCAGCGCCACCACAACAGACAGAGCGAGTGAGACCCCACCCACCCAGCGAAACACAATTTTGCCCGCGCGATGCAATCCCTCCAGCGGCTTCATTGCCTGACGGAAGACACTGTAGATCACAAGCAACAACAGGGCGAACTCAATGCACGAAATCACCAGGTGCGAGTAAAAGTAGACCTCGTAGGCACTAACCTTGGAGATTCCTAGATACTTGCGGAAGAAAAGAATAGGGATGGACGTGCCATCTTCAAGAGCGTTGGCAAAAAGGAACGCGGCGAGGAAATAGAACGCGGGCATTAAACGCTTGCGCACCATCAGTATCAGAACTCCGACGGTGATAACGAGGTCTGCAAAGATGGAGTATTCCAGCAGCAGCTTGGTATCCATGGCTAACGCCTCCGGTGCGCGATAGGGATATCGTACACAGGAGGCGTCGGGTTTGCA
>Ga0187887_10002191_pt1 | contig 15841 bp, 8 predicted proteins | sample June2016WEW_7_10_FD_132977 | JGI IMG/M metagenome (GOLD analysis project Ga0187887, IMG submission 132977) | Peatland microbial communities from SPRUCE experiment site at the Marcell Experimental Forest, Minnesota, USA - June2016WEW_7_10 | ecosystem: Environmental > Terrestrial > Soil > Wetlands...
CGCTGGTATATAAGAGCTGATAGAGGTGAGATTCTGGTTCGCAGATCCATACCCGGCGTAATTCCCAGCATGGCGGTTGCACTATTTATTCTGGTGGCGATCGTGCGGATTCTCGTCGTCGACGAAACTGTACCGCAGGGTTTCGATGAGCCTTGCCATATAGCCGCAGGGATCAAGTGGCTGGATCAACACGATTACACTTTGGATGCTATCCATCCACCCCTTGCTCGTTACGCTGTCGCCCTTCCCCTCTTCATTTCCGGAGAGCGCTCTCCCAAATTGCTGGCGCAAGAGGCCAGCCTGCAGGGCTATTGCACCGAACTTGGGAATGCGACCTTGTCTCACGGCGGACACTACACGCGAAATCTTTTTCTTGCCCGCATCGGCGTTCTCCCGTTCCTTTGCCTGGCTGCGCTCCTGGTCTTTTTCTGGGCCACTCAGGAGTTTGGGAAGTTGGCGGGATGCATGGCTACGTTCTTATTCCTATCCCTTCCCAGCGTTTTGGCATTTTCCAGCCTCGCTTACACAGACTCTCCGACCATGTGCACACAGTTTGCCTGTATTTTTGCGTTTGCCGTCTGGCTGAAAAAACCAACCGCGGGGCCCACCGTTCTTCTGGGAATCGGCGCTGGGCTGGCGCTCTCCTCAAAATTCACATCGTTCCTTTTCCTCCCGCTCGCGTGCGCGGCCATGCTGGTCGTCAGGCTTTTGTTCTTGCGCTATCAGGTGGCAGATCGTGCGCGCGAAAAGTTTGGAATAAAGCAAGCCGTGCCCTTGGTTGCGGCAGCCTGTATCGCCCTGGTTTTGCTTTGGGCCAGCTACGCGTTTTCTATTGGACATCTCACAGAAGCCCTCGCCGAGTCGCCGACTTCCGCACTTTCCATCCGGCATTCTTTTGCTCGAGATGGGGGCATCTTCCAGAGAATTCTTTCGGCGGATCCTGTCATCCCGGCCCCCGATCTGCTCCGAGGCATGGAAATAGCCCGTCTTAAGAACAAGCGCGAACCCGAGAGCTATCTATTGGGGCAGGCAAGATCGGGAGGCTGGTGGTATTTTTTTCCTTTGGCGGTGGCGTTGAAAACCCCTCTTCCGTTCTCGATATTGTCCATCGTGGGCCTGGTGTACACCATCCGATTGGGTCGCCTAGGCCGCTGGTCAAGCTTGATGCCGGCAGTGGCCGTAGCCGCGATTTTCATTGCTACAGTGTTTGTGACGCTTCGAGTTGGAACCCGCCACGTGCTCGTCGTGTTACCGCTTCTCTCCGTGCTGGCGGGCTGCGGCGCTGCATGGCTGTGGCAGGTCCCCGGCGTAAAACCACTCTGGGGGCGGCTGGCACTCTGTTTGCTGCTGACATGGCAAATCACGGCCAGCGTCCGAGCGCAGAATGACTTTCTCGCCTATTTCAATGAACTCGCGCCCGCCGACCCGAGCGAGGCGCTGGTTAAGGGTTGTGATTTGGATTGCGGACAAGATGTCTTCCGATTAAGCCGAGAGTTGCGCGCCCGTGGGGTCACTCGCGTCGGCATCGGTGTCTGCACCAGCGCGGACCTGGCGCTGATCGATCTCCCCACGCTTGATATCCTGCCATCTCGTAAGCCGGTTGCCGGATGGGTTGCGGTCAGCCTCCGTGCGTTAAAGACGGGGTCATTTAGGATTTATCAAAATGGACGAGGTTCGCCGAATGAAGACTATCCTCCCGATGCTCTTTCGTGGCTAGAGAAGTATCGTCCGGTCGCTCATGTCGGCAAGACAATTCTTCTGTATCACATTCCAGAAAATGGCTTAGAAGATTCGACGCAGCGAAGTCAATAAACCAGAGAGGATGTGTGCGATTGCTTGGAAAGGACTCGGATGTGGATTGCAAGGGCGACGAAAGCTCGCAGCCTTCGTCGAGTTTTCTGCAACCGACTTCCAGCCTGAAGAGCGCGGAAGCGGCCGGCGACTGCGCCGTTTTATTCGCCGCGACTCTGTTGCCCGTCGTTCTGAGCATTCGGCGTCTGGGGCTCTACGCCGACGATTTGGGCAACATGGGGCGTTTTCAAAGCAATCACGATACTACGATTGCAGATTACTTCCACAGGCTATACAAGCTGCCCGGTACTCGTGGCCGCCCCGCAGGGGATCTTTACCTGGCGGTGCTGTATAGGCTGTTTGGCGTCCACCACCTCGGTTATCAGGTTGTGAATGTAGCTGTGATCTTCGCTTCGGTTCTACTTTTTTACTTCTCGTTGCGCCTGGTGTTGCGACAACGCTTCGTCGCCCTGACGGTTCCCCTCATCTTTGTGCTGCTTCCAAACTACTCGTCCGCCAGATTGGTTCCTTGTACCTTTATGGCAGCGCTCAGCATGGCATTCTTCTTTCTCAATCTTTATGCGCTGCTCAAAGCCACGTCGAAAGAAAATCTCGCGATGGGCTGGACGTGCGCCAGCGTGGTTGCAATCCTCGTTAGCGTCCTGCTTTACGAGATACTCCTGCCGTTGTTTGCCCTGAACCTTTTGGTAGTGTGGACCCTGCAACGCCGCAAGCCTGTCGGTGAAAGACTTCGGGTTCGCTCCCTTGCGCTCCTGTTCGTAACGAATGCGGCCGCGCTGTTTGCGGTGGTTCTGTTCAAGATGCGAACCGCGACCCGACTTCATGAAGTGGCAAGCCTTCGGTACGTCGTGACCCAAGCGGTTCTCGTCCATTTCTACAAACTCGGACTCCGGCTGCCGGTCGTTGCGGCGAAGGTCATCTTCGTCTATCGGGATCCGATGCTGAGCCTCATGGCATTGGTGTTTGGAGTATTTGTCTTCTACTACTTCTTGCGACTTCAGCGCAGCATAGGCAGTGCGGAGACGAGCCCAAACGTCGCGCTTCGCCTGGTTGCGTTCGGCATCCTGATTTTCGCCTTTGCCCTGACAATTTTCATTGCGACCAAAGGAACCACGGGATTCACGGCGACTGGGTTCGAGAATCGGACAGCAATCGGAGCCTCGCTGGGAATGGCGTTCATCTTTTCCGGAGTGTCCATCTGGTTAGGCGGCCGGGTTAAAGTCCGAGGTTCGTTCATGGTGTCGTTGTTGATCGCCTTGCTGTGCAGCGGCGAATTGCTGGCCTCAAGCACCATTGCATCTTATTGGGCGGCAGCGGCGGATCGGCAAGAGTTGGTCTTAAATTCCATACAGCAAGACATTCCGACTCTGTCACCCAATAGCGTGCTGCTTGTGGACGGAGTCTGTCCTTATATCGGTCCCGGGATTGTGTTTGAGGGTCATCAAGACATGGGTGGTGCTGTGCAAATGCTCTACCGCGACCCCAGCTTGAGCGGTGATGTCGTCAATTCTCGACTGCTGGTGCACGACTACGGCATTGAAACCAGCATCTACGGACGCTACAGGTTTTACACATATGGACATGTGAGAGTTTACGATTTTCGCCGACGGAAAGTTTGGGATCTAGGGGACTTCAGTGCCGCTCTCGATTACTTCGGAAGAATGGGTCCGGCGCACAGCTTCTGCCCCGAGGGCAGCGAGGGCGAGGGAGTGCCTATCTTTTGATCTTCAATTGATCTTCTAGTGATCGTGATCCTCGTCTCGATAATCTGGAGGCAGCAAATGGAAAGTAAGACTGTCGGCAAGGCAACGTGGCTGGTTGCAGCAGCAAGCTTTGCCCTTTGCGTCGCGCCGACCTTTATCAGTTATAAGCCATACGAATTTAGCTGGGACGATTCGGACTACCTGTTACGAGCAATCGCGGTCAACCGGGCCTTTTGGTCCGCAGATGTGCATGGACTCGGCGCAGCCATGGTGAGCTGGCATACTCCCGCCATGACCTTCATGGGCTTGCCTTGGGGACATTTGGCATCCAGCGACGCTCCAGGCGATTGCTTTGTCACACTTGCTACGGTGATCGCGCTCTTGGCCGCCCTGTGTTTCTATCTGTTGCTGCGTATCGGGGTGAAACCGGTCTTCCTGGTTGTTGCCGGCGTTTGTGTGGGTGCCTCGCTCGGCCCTTACCAGGCCGGAGCGCATGCCAACCATGTGCATGATCTCGCGACCCGATTCTTATCGGATAACCTTTTTGCGTGGGTGACTTTGGCGGCGGTGCTGCTCATTCCCTATGAAGCGCGGACGCCCTGTCCCTCAATCAGAAGTGCCGTGGTGCGCGGCATCCTATGCGCTGCAATCTTTTCTCTAGGGGCGCTAACGAAAGTGAGTTTCTTTTACTTCATGGGGCTTATTGTTCCCTTGCTGCTTTTCATAAGGTTTCACTACAGCGGAATTCGCAGCGCGATGGCATGGCTGATCGCGTTTGTCTGCGGGATAGCGTCAACAGCAGTTTATTTTCTCCGATATGGGCATTCTGCCTTCGCCGAGGGGAGAGCAGCATCCTTCGGAGGACTTGCAGACTTCTACCATGTTCCCCTGCGGCAATTCCTTGCGGATAACATTCTCGAATCACCGGGCTTAGTGGTTTCCCTAGCGCTGCTGGCCGCCGCAGGCATCTATCTTGCGCTGAAAAAGCGGCCCAGCCCGCTTCACCCGGATTTCATCGCGGTGCTAATCATGATTGGTTACGGCGTAATTGTGTTCGCCTCCGCTAACAAGGAAATTCGGTTTGCATTCCCGGTAATTGTGGGGCTGCCGTTCTTAGTATCGATACTCCTGTCCAACAAAGAGGACTCGGCCCCTGCTCCAATGGCTGGGCTGGTCGCCGGTCTCGTCCTTCTAGGTCTCGCCGCGGCTGCGTTGCCGACGCGAAGTCGGCCTTATCAGCAGAGCCTTGCCAGCGCCCAGGCGGTCCTCGCCCAAGCTGCTCAATGCAACGCGAACAACGTCCTACTTGCCACCGACAGCCCATCGCTCAATATATTTCTGATGAATCTGACTTCTGAGTTGTCGTCGTCTCAAACTTCAATTCGCACTTTGGCGTACCAGGCTATGTCGGGCGCACCCATCCAGGACGACTTCGCCGAGATAAGCAATTCCGATATGGTCGTCTTCCAGGACGCGGCCCGGTTACGTCCCAAATTCACCAATCAGCGAGTGCCGGAATACCAGCAATATATCCAGCGAGTGGATCCTGTCCCGATCAGGGTGGGAGATGACACTAACGTCTACGCGACTCGCTGCAATCCTTAGGCTTCAACCGCATTCCGCTGACTGCGCCGACTCGCGAGTGGTTTATCCGCGTACCGGCTGGGAAACTTTTTTTTCGCGGCCTCGGAAGAAAAGTAATCCCACAACTACTATGGAAATGAAACTCAGCCCAGCGCCCCAAATCTCCGACCGTCCAAACGGCAGTTCCAGCTCGACGACGTGAGCGCCCGGACCCAGTGTCAGCTCGGTGAGCCCCGCACGCTCGGAAGGCTGCAACGCAACCGGCTGGTTCGAGGCTTCGTGGGCCCGCCAAAAGGGATAGTAGACCAGCTTCACAAGGAACGTGCAGTCGCCGGGACACTCGGCATCGAGTCGAAGATACCGTGGGCTAAGGGTCTCGAGCCTGGCAGTTCCCTCGCCCGCCAGCAACAGCACCTTGTCAGCCAACCCATCGCTTGGACCCAACTCGTCCAGTGTTGGCAGCCGGGAGATGCTCGCGTAAACAGGATATGGTGTTTCAAGTCTCAGTTTGACCTCTGTGGAAAATGGTTGAGCAAGATAACCGCGGATATCCAGCGCAATGTAACTGCTGACCCCGATAGCAAGCCACAGTCCGGCGCACACCACTAACATTTTCCTGCGGCGCGAGGGGAAACCCCACACGTCGCCAAGCGCCAAAGCGAACAGGCCTAAAGCGAATACTGAGAGCAGCCCGCTGAGGCGCCAGGGAAACTGAATACTCCACAAAAACGACGCGTGCTGCCAGATCTCTTCACTCCAGCGCGTCGACAGAAAACAGCACGCGAGAGAAGCGGCTAGGAGAAACTTCGGCAGCGGCTTCGCATAGGTCCGCAAACTGGCGTAAGCCAGCATCGCCGCTTCTAAGGTGAGAAGGGTAATAAGAAATACCCGGCAGCGCATGTCGATGACGCGAAGGATGGCCTCGTCCGGATGCGGTGAGAACCCAACCAGATGAAACCATGGAGCAACGCATGTCAACAAGACGCAAACGATCGCGACAGCGGCAAGCATCTTGGACGTTTGCGACTGGCGCACACGAACAACGAAGATAGCGGCCGTCGCTAACCCAAGCCCCCCGCTAATCAAATCAACGATGCGCAAGGAGAATGACGAACCGGGAAAAAGTGTTTCGCCGAACGGGAACAAATGATCTCTGTAAAAAAAAATGCCCGGTCCCAGCTTGTCCAAGTTGGCCGCACTGAAGAAGGCACGGTGCGCATTCATGGGCACGAAATACGCACCTGAGATGCCCACTCCCAGCGCCAGCGCGGAGATCACAAAAACCGCGGCCATCCACGTCTCACTCCCAGGGCGAGGTGCCCGGCATATCGCGTAAAGAACCAGAAATGGCGCGAAGAGAAGTGCGGTGAAAAGATTGGACAAGATGACGGCGGCAAAAGTTGACGCCATCCCAGCAACCGCAAGCCGCGGCCGCGTATCAATTTGGTGGGCAAAGAATAACGCCAGTGGGACCCACGCCAGCGCGCTGTATTCTCCAATAGCCGCTCGGTGATAAACATCGCACCCGTAGACATACGGCATCGTCAGGTAAACGACGGACGCCAGTACAGCCGCAAAGGGATTCGCCAGCGTACGGCACCACAGCCAGGAAGACACGCCCGCAACGATCCCGGTAAAGAACACGAACAGTCCCAGGGCGTGCGCCTCGCCAACCGGGGTCGCCGAAATGTGAAACAGCCACCGCAGGCCGGCCGCAGCATAATAAGGTAATGGATACTGCACGAAGAAGATCGGACTGCCGGCACCGAAGTTTAGTCCACTAAGCCAACGCGGATAGAGTTCGCCGGCCCGAAGTTGTGCGTCGAAGAAATGAAGATAGGTAACATGCAGGTTGTGATCGTCGCCAAACTGCAAACCCCAAATCAAGCAGGGAAAGTTCACGACGGCGGCGGACAAAATGACAACTACCAATGGCCAGAGGGCTGAGCTTTGCTTCGGATCACTCATCTTAGCTCGGGCTCGAGTGGCCATGGAAGGGCAAGTAGATTATTGAATGATAATCTCTGGCCAAGACAGGAGGCCTGGCGATGGGCCAACTGTAACCTCCTAGGCGCGCCTCGGTTGTAAAGTACTGACCAAAAGCGCCGCCAAACCATACGCTACGGCACCGCAACCGAGCGTGATGCTCAATCCAAAGCGCATCGCCAGCACTATCGCTAGAGCAGAGCCCAAAACACTCGCGGCGGCATTCATCGCCCAGGCCCACTCGACCGAATTCTCCTGCAACGATCTTCCAACCGCCATGCCACTGGATGATCCCTCGGCTAATGCTCGCAATCCAGCGGGGAACGGCATACCCATGGCAAACCCCAAGGGTATCAGCAACACTCCGCTGATCGCGAGCTTGAGATTGAAGTCCTGGCCCACCAGGGCCGGCAAGAACGCCGGGAGCAGAAAAACATATCCGAAAATGCACGCCACAATCGCCAGCAGCGGCCACCGGACTGAGCCGGTCCGTGGCAGCCACCGCCGGGAGGCCAGACTGCCCGCTCCGCTGGACAGCATCATTAGAAATACAACCACAGTGAGCGCGTAGGTGGGATTCCCGAGAAATAAAACAAACCGCTGAACGAAATTGATCTCAACGAGAATATATCCCAGCCCAAGGGTAACGAAATAGAGTAGCGGCACAATCTTGTGTTGCGGTCCCCGAGTGCCCACCGCGAGCGGGACAATGAGAAAAGCGAGAACTGCAAGAATCGAAAGCAGAAGAACGATTCCGAGTACGGCAATCCCCATGTTTACTTTCCAGTCGACGCCTTCGGCTACGCTTCTATGCAGCAGTTGCCCCAGGTTGAGGTTGAAGAAAAAGAACGGTGCATCGTCATAAACCGGGGACACGTTGAACTTGTATTGGCGCGCGAAGGCCACCGGGTCATTGCTGGCAATCAACTGCGAGAATGGGTTGCTTCCCGCCTGATCCGGCCGGTATAGCGCCACCAAATTGGGATATGCCGCGAAATGGCTTGAGGCGAGATTCTCTTCTTCTTGAGTAAAAGCGCTTCGTTTAGCGAGAACGAGAGCGTAGCGTCCGTAATCGGCCAGCGGTCCATCGGAAACGACCATCAAGTTCTGGGAGGGGTTAGCGACGCCCAACCGATGCAGCGCCTCCATCGCTACTGAGACTACCCGCAGCGCCTCTCTCGGTTCTCTAAATTCCCAGCGCGTGATGGCGATCATGCCATCTGGTTTGAGGTGCTGGAAGTACTCTTCGAACGCCTCCACGGTGTATAAGCTGTTCTCGCTAAGGGCGAACGCGCCAGCGGAGGTCGAAGCCCACGTATCCACGACCGTCATCTGCAAAACGTCGTAAGTCTCATGTGAGCTCCGGATGAACGAGCGGCCGTCACTTACGTGGACTTCGACGCCGGGCATGTCGTACAGGTGATGGGCGTAGTCGGCGTACCGGCCCCGCATTATGTTATTTACGATGATCGGGTTGATTTCAATTCCGGTGACTTTGGGGCTGCCGTTGGCCACCGCCCGCGCCACGTCAACCCCGCCGCCAGGCCCGATTATGGCAAATTCGCCATGGGGACGCAGCACATTGGCCATCGAAGGCGCTCTACTCATCAGAGTGTTCTTCCATTCTGCCGTCAGGTTATGCGGATCGACATTCATGAGGATCGTCCCAGCATCGGCATCAATGACAATGTGCTTCGAGCCGTCGTCAGAGCGCCGCTTAACCTCTATCCGAGAAATCGCGTTCCAACGAGAATATTCAATCGACGCGGGGTCTCGATACTTCCCTTTGGCGTACACAATATCGAAGATGGGATGGAAGCTGTTCACTACAATGAGTCCGCAAAGCACGGCCCCGAGGCCCAAAACTGCCAGCCGCCAACGGCGATCGGTCGTCCAGATGGCAGCGGCCGCAGTCATGGCAACTGCTGCGAAAAGTACAGTGTTAGGGCCCCCGAGGTAGTTGAGCAGAGGTACGGTCGCGAGGCAAGCCAGCGCACCGCCCGCGAGGTCAGCGCCATAGAGCCGGGAAATGCGCTCCGGATAACGGGCAAATACCACCGAGAACAATAATCCGGCAAAGACAAACGGGATCATCGAGGCGATATATAGAACAGTCATCCCGCGAAAGCTGACCGAGCTCAACTCGAGGCTCACCGATGTATGTAAGATAACTTCCAGTAGCACGCAAATCGCAACCGCGCAAAGGCCGCACAAGGCGCCTCCCAGCAGACGAGGATCCCGTCGCTTCAGACGTTCGCGCTGAAGGTGTGCCAACACGCCGCCCGCTCCGAGCCCCAGCAACGCAACCGAAATGGCCAGGAAAGCGAAGTGATAGAACAGCACCACCGAAAATAACCGCGTAAGCGACAATTCCAACAGGAGTACGCCAAAACTTGTTAAGCACACTCCCGCAAGCAGCGGGTTCTCATCTGCCGCTCTCGTCTCCATCGTTTGATAGGGCAAAACAGCTGTTTGAGTCATCATTCTCCCGTGGCCGATCCTGACCTGCCAGCGTCGCAATGCAGAAAGGGCAAAGAAATTGTAAGGACTGGAAAAAACAGGCACATTGGAACTCGACGCGCCGAGCTGTCCTCGCGCCTCACGCGGTGCAGCCGCCGCGGAATGTTTTCGTCGCAGTCGACCAGAACGCAGTCGCCCCGCAGCCTGCCCTGCTAAAGCAGGTATCTCACAATGAAATAAGCACTCAAGCTAAGGATTGCTGCCACCACGATGAGGCCGATAATACCAACTACGTCCCCGTCCGGTGCGCTGGAGCTTGGACTGGTTTGGGCTGGAACGGAACCACGCCTCTCCAGATTAAGGCGAACATCAAGACCAACGCCTTCTTCTTCTTTCCCAGGAGCAATCGGATTTGCAGACACCACGGGCGTTGCACCCCCCTCAAAGTGCGCTTTCCGCGGCCGATCTGGGCAAGTGAGGACTACTCCCGAAAGGGCCTTGGTTCAGTGAATTAAATCCTAATCCTTGGGCCTGTGTGCTGCATCGACTGGAGGTTAATTTTCGATGAATTTCATGCCTGGCCAAGCTTTTTCTTGCCCGCAACACGCCACAATGAATAGTCTGAACAAAGCTTAGCTGGGGTGGAGTCGTTTTCCGGTGCACCATGAAAAAGGGGATGAAACGAAAGTGCATCTGGACGGGTATGGTCCTGGCGATCACGTTTATGACAGGTTGTTCGCAGATAAGGAACGGATGGCCGCCTCCCGATTCCAGTGAGCCAGACCAATCCACCTCCCTCTCTGATCAGGGGATCGATCCTCGAACGGAAGATACACAGCAGCCGACCGATGCCTGGGAGCAAGGCCAATCGACATCCGTAACCGATCAGCAGATCGACCCTCAGAAAGCAACTGGGCAGCAGCCGCCCGATGCCGGGGAGCAAGGCCAAACCACACCAAAGAATAATCAGCAGCTCGATCCTGATTCGGCGACCGGGCGTCCCCCGAACGAGACCGGAGAGCGTGGCGAAACCACACCCATGGCTGATCAGCAGATCAATGCTCAGACCGACGCCGGGCAGCAACCGTCCGACGCTGGAGAGCAAGGCAAAGCAATGCCCATGGCTGATCAGCAGGCCGACCCTCAGAACGACGCCGGGCAGCAACCGTCCAATGCCGGGGAGCAAGGCCAAGCCACGCCCATGGCCGATCAGCAGGCCGACTCTCAGAACGACGCCGGGCAGCAGCCGTCCAATGCCGGGGAGCAGAACCAGCCGACCCCTACGGCTGATCAGCAGATCGCGTCGCAGACGATGACCAGCAACCCGATGTGGGTGACGGGGCCTTCGCCCTACGAACTGCAGCCGAACGAACGCAGCTACCTGATTGCAGGCCTCAACCTCGGCGAAAGCGCGGAAGTCATTCCCGCAAGCACTCCCAACCCGTTTCAGGCTTATTCCATAACTCGTCTTTACGGCATTCTTGATCTAGTGAAAAAAATCCGTCGTTTCAACACCAGCATCAACTACAAGGGCGGCGCTTATTTTTACGGCGAGTCCGGCACTCCTTGGTCCGCCAGGTCAGTGCAACAGCTGACGTTCTCGGAAACCATTTCCTGGCCGAGAACGAAACTAAACTTGCAGGATTCACCCAGCTATTTTCCCGGAGCAAGTTTTGGTTCCTACGCCTTCGGCGGAGCCGGCTCATACACTCTAGGACTGGGTGGGTCTTCCACCACGAACGACTATTTCGGGTTTAACGATTTTTCGGGAATCGGCGGAGTAGAGCACTTCACTAATGTCGCGCTAGCCCAGGTTACTCACTCTTTAACCGAACGTTCCTCAATTATGGTGGCGGGGGCGGACGCAATAACTGACTACTTTGGTGGCGGCTCGATCAACAGCCAGCAAATCTCGGCATTGGTTGGTTACACCTATGCGGCCTCGGCGCGTACCAACCTCTCTGCATCCTACGGCTACCAGGCATTGAGGTTTCTCGGTGGCGAGACCGCCGACGCGAGTATGGTGCAGGTGAACTATGGGCGTTCGCTCTCCCCGCGGGTGACGTTCTCACTCAGTGGCGGCCCACAATTCATAACTTCCTATAACCCCTATGCCATTGCAATTGGCCCGGTTTACATTGGGGTAACCTCGCACCAAACCGGCTTCATCGCAGAGGCATCTCTGGGCTACGGTCTGCGAAACGGCAACCTCGGTCTCAATTACGAACACTTGCTCACCAGCGGCTCAGGTCTGTTTGCAGGAGCTACCAGCGATATTTTATCGGCGTCCATGACGCGTAGGATATGGCGGGCGTGGGCAACCAATTTTTCAGCAGGGTTCGCCAGACTCAGCAACAACATTACAAATCAATCGTCGGGGATACTCGGGAACTCTTACCAGTATTGGTTTGCCGGCTTCGGTGTTCAACATAGGCTCGGGCGGCATTTGAATTTCTTGGCGAGTTACCAGTTCGACGACAATGGCGCGACCTCTGCCTGTTCTCCCTCCTCGGGCTGCGCAAGCAACGTGCACACGGCTCTGATCAGTATTACGTGGCGTGCGCTGCCGATTTCCTTGGACAGGGGGAATGTGCGGGATTGGGACAACGAGAGTCCGCCCATTAATGTACAGAACCCCGAAGCAGCACTACCCTGATCATCGAAGAGTGAAGACGGCTGACGGTTTCTTCGAAGACCCAGCACGACTTAAGAGCAGCACCCACCAACAAGAAGCTAAGGGACAAACTTGATTCGCCTCTTCAATGTGCATTATTCGATACGGACCCTGATCCTGGTGCTGGGAGAGGGGTTGATTGTCTGGGTCTCGTTTCTGCTGTGGACGATGCTGCGGTATCGCGAAGACAGCTACCTGGTCCTGAACTTCGAGTATGGGTATTACAAAATTGTGGCGGTTACCGTGCTCGTCCTGTTGCTCTATCATTGGCTCGATCTTTACGATCCGACCTATTTCAACTCTAGGGGAGAGTTGTATTTTCGGCTGCTGCTCGTTCCCGCTTCGTCGGCACTGGGGCTCGAAATGATAGGCTTCGTGTTTCCTCGATTCGGCTTGTACGATTCTTCTGCCCTGTTTGGTTTGAGCATCCTGACAGTGGCGCTGCTGGCCTGGCGAAGCGCGTACTTATGGCTGGCGCAGCTGCCCTATCTTCGGGATCGAGTCTACGTCCTCGGTGCGGGCGAGCGGGCGCAGAGACTTGTACGCGGTCTGAAAACTCGCCCGGAATTGGGAGTTGACGTCGTCGGCTGGACCGGAGAGATGGAAGGCGCTGTCACGCGCCAAAGCGTGGCATCGCACTTACAGGCAGCTACCCGGGGCAAAGTCGTCGATTACATTATCGTGGCCATGCAGGATCGGCGCGAGGCCATGCCGATGCAGGAGCTCTTGCGGCTCCGCTTGCAGAGTAAAGTGCTCATCGAAGAAGCCACCTCGTGGCTGGAAAAACTTACCGGCAAAATTGAGATAGAGACTCTCCATCCCAGCTGGATCATCTTTGCAGACGGGTTTCATTTCAGCGAGATTCGCTGGTTGGGAAGACGATTACTCAATTTTGCCGTGGGGCTGGTCACTTTGCTGCTGGCTACACCACTGATTCCTTTCATTGTTCTGGCAGTTAAGATCGACTCCGCCGGGCCAGTGCTTTACCGTCAGAAACGGGTCGGTCGAGCAGGAAAAGTATTCCTGTGCTACAAGTTTCGCACCATGCGCCCGGATGCGGAGGCAGATATTGGGCCGACCTGGGCTGACGATGACGACCCACGCATTACCCGAGTGGGGAAATTCCTGCGCATTACGCGCCTGGATGAAATCCCACAACTATGGTGCGTTTTGAAAGGCGACATGGCGTTTGTCGGTCCCCGGCCGGAGCGTCCGGAGTTTGTTCAATGGCTCACCGAGGAAATTCCCTACTACGGCCTTCGGGAATTGGTCCGGCCGGGAATTACAGGTTGGGCTCAGATCAAGTACAAGTATGGAAATACCGTCAAAGATGCCAGGGAAAAACTTCAGTATGACCTGTTCTACATCAAGAATGCGTCGATTGGCCTCGACCTCTTAATCATGTTTCAGACTATCAAGATCCTTGTCCTACGCCGGTATGGCCAATAGAACAGGCGACCGAAGAACTGGCAGCTAATCCGTCGCCGGAAAAATGCCGAACACGGTGTGCATTCCGTATGGCTCTAAATCAATTTCCTTTATGCATTCCTTATCCACAATGTCAAAGAGCGCGATGTGCGTGGGTTTGGCAATCGTGCCCTCCTGCAGCATAGTCTTAACCCAGCGAACATTTTCCCGCAGCCGAGTTTGGCGAATTCGCGTGAATCCCACCCATAGTTTTCTTTCGTCGAGGGGAAGCAGTCCGCGGCACCAGGCCGGCAAAATTTCCTGACCGCGATCCTGAATTTCCCTGAGGTCGATCGTCTGCTCGATACCGAGCGTGCGACGATTCACGATCACGACTCGTCCCTCCACGCCCGTAAACAGCACCCGCTCCCCGCACACCAGGCCGTCGTGTGGTCGCCAGACATTCAGTCCAATTCGCTTCCCGGACTTGTTTAGGCAAATCGCGTCGCCCTGTTCGAAACGCGTAACCCAAAGCTCGTCCCCCAACTCAAACGCAAAATTCGGATGCGCCCGGTGAGGTCGGGTAGTCACCACTCTTCGATAGTCAACGCCACGGGAAAAGCGCGACCATGGAGTTTCATCCGTCACACACCATTCTCCGACCACCTCACCCGCGGCCGTGATCTTCACGACCATGTCGAGACCCGTGCTGACCACCAGAAGATTTCCGTCCGCGGCCGGAGTCACATGATGGAGATCGTTGAAACAAGGGAGGGAAATATATCCGATCTGCTCGAAGTCAGGCACTCGATACATCAGCACCTCGGTCATCGTGCACGTGTAGAGAGCGTCGCCGATCAAAGCCCCGCTATGAAAGTTTCCCGCTTTCTGCTCGCCCGCCCGCGCCTCTCGCGGCGTCTCATACTCGACGCAGGTCCAGGCTTCGCCGGTGTCGGTGTCAACCTTCAGAATGAGAGCAGCCTCGTACAGATACCACTCATCCTGAAAGGTTGGCGCTTTCAGGCCGACCTTGCGTTGTCGCCCTCCCAGGACGTAGAGCTTTGACACGGGTTCTCCCGATCGTGGTTTGATGTTGGCGAATCTCTGTGAAGCTCATCGGAGAGGCCGAGGTAAGGGGTTTCGCGATGCGGCCCGCTCCCGACAGAAAGAAATAAATTCCCCTGTGTTCAGGACACAAATCATATCATCGGCCCTCCCGCGGCCCTTAAATCACAAGATGAATTTTTGGTGAATTCTGAACCCGCAAATGGTTGCAACGTCGCTAAATCGCTTAACATTCTGCAGGGTTGAAGGAGCGGCGGGTGACGTCCGGGGCCAGCGACATTTCCGTTATTATCCCCTTCTTTAATCGTGAGCGTTATATCGAAGAGGCTGTGCAATCTGTACTGGCACAAACGCTTCAGCCGCTTGAGATCCTCATTGTTAACGATTGCTCACGGGAGTCCTCACGCCGATACCTCGATCGCTACGCGAACCTGTGCAGAATCGTCGACTTGCCGGTGAACGTGGGTTTAGCGGGCGCGCGGAACGCAGGAATTCGCCTAGCGCGCGGCCAATTTATCGCACTCCTGGATGACGATGACATCTGGTTGCCGCGCAAACTCGAACTGCAGCGCAAGTATATGGAGGACCATCCAGAATGCTCTGGCGTTCACTCTGCCGTGTGGGCCATGCTTCCCGACCAGCCCGATACTTTGTATCGCCGTTTTGGAACCTGGTGGAAACCGATCAGCGAGGTCAACTGGCTAGCGCCGGGCGAGCCCATGGCGAGGCCGCTGACTCTCGCCCAGGCACTCATGAATGATAACTGGGTTATTCCCTCCACCATGATGTTCCGCACCGAGGTCGTGCAGGCTCTGGGAGGATTTGATCCTCATTTCCGCCAGGTTGAAGACCGGGATTTCATCCTCCGTTTCTGCGCCGCTGGATATCAGATCGAGGGCATTTACGAGCCGCTGGCGAAGTTGCGACGGGAGGGTCACAGCAGCTTGACCGGCCGCCGTTGGCGCATCTTCCGCAGCGATTTAAGAATGTGCTGGAAGCATCGAGCACTCTTCCTTCGGGCATACGGCTGGCTGGGGATCGTGTGGTTTCTGGTGGAAAAGCTGCAGGAACCGACTTTTGGAATTCCGTATGTGTACGGAGCGGTGAAGCGTCTGTATTGGATATTCCGATGGAAGTGTCCGATTAAATC
>Ga0187887_10002194_pt1 | contig 15826 bp, 11 predicted proteins | sample June2016WEW_7_10_FD_132977 | JGI IMG/M metagenome (GOLD analysis project Ga0187887, IMG submission 132977) | Peatland microbial communities from SPRUCE experiment site at the Marcell Experimental Forest, Minnesota, USA - June2016WEW_7_10 | ecosystem: Environmental > Terrestrial > Soil >...
GAAAGCGGCAGAGGTGCGTCAGCAACAGGATCGAGTGCGCCGCCGACTGGCAGAGGTTCCCGCGCTGCCATCCGTAAGTCAGGCAGTGGACCCGATAGCGGTCGCCGCCAAAGCTGCCGAGTTGTTCCTCAAACAACCGGGGGCCGAGCAACGCAAACTCCTTCGGCTGGTGCTCGATAAAGGGACCTGGAAGGGCGGTGAGTTGCGGATGTCCTTCCGGGAGCCATTTTCGCAATTAAGACTTTCGAACCGTGAAAGTCATGCAAAAGATAGCGACTTAAAGGCTGACAAACGCGATTTTGATATCTGGCGGAGACGCTGGGTCTCGAACCCAGACGCCCCGAAGGGCCCTCCCGTTTCGAGCGGGCTGCCGCTAGGCCGTAACTCGGCTTACGTCTCCGCGTTGGATGGGTGTCGAGACGAGTCTCGACAAAGGCGAGCTTCGCTCGCCTGTGTCGGCAGAGTGCCGACACGGCACGTTGAGAGCGTGCGCCACGAGGGCTACCCAACTGAAATAGCCCATCTCCAGCGACAGGCTGAAGCCTGTCCCACCTTGGTGCGCCCCCCGGGATTTGAACCCGGATGCCCGAAGGCTACAGTTTTTGAGGCTGCCGCGTAAACCGTTCCGCCAGGGGCGCATAACTTGGTGGGCCTGGAGAGACTCGAACTCTCATGTCCGAAGACGCCAGTTTCTAAGACTGGTGCGTATGCGATTCCGCCACAGGCCCATGGCACTCCGGGGCCGATTCGAACAGCCAATCGTGGGTTTGGAGGCCACTTGCGTCACCATCCGCATCCGGAGCGCATTGGTGGGGAGAGCGGGATTCGAACCTGCGAGGTTTTCCCGAAGGGTTACTGGGGCTACAGCCCAGCGGCTTCGACCACTCACCCATCTCCCCGATGTCAAAGAACAGAGAACTACTTACAAGGATGAATAGCTTGGCGCCATGCCGGCGAGCCACACGTAGGGCAGGCTAGAGCCTACCTTAGCGGCGGGCCGGCAACTACCAATACAGTAACGATAAGAGTGGATAACCGGACAGGCGGGAGCAACAGAGCGTGCGAGTTTTTGTTGCGGTGTCCATGAGTCGATAATACAGCAAGTGTGACTTTGTGTCAAGAGCGGCTAGTCATTAAAAGACGATTAAGCAAAGAGCCGGCCTGGGAGCCGATTCTGCATGAATTGGAGGGCGGGCAATTATGTCCGCAGCCGGCTTTTAGCCGGCTCTAGCTCTAGCCGCCTTAGGCAGCCCTCCAAGCGAGCCCAGAGTACCAGGATTAGGGAAACTAGGTGGCATTGGGGCTGGGAGCCCCGCCTCACTAGGCTACAATGAATTGGCATGACATTCTGTTTGGGGATTACGGTTGACGACGGCCTGGTCGGCATCGCCGACACGCGCGTGCTTTCGGGCAGCGAGTCGTTGATGGCCAAGAAAGTGGCCGCGTATCAAGGGCCCGGCTTTTCTTTTTTTATCATGACGTCCGGCTTGCGTTCGTTACGGGACAAGGCCCTGCTCTATTTCGAAGAGGTTTTTACGCGCCAGATCGGCGCGCGCGACCGCCTCTTCAAGGTCGTAAATCTCTATGCGGGCGAGGTGCGGCGGCTGGCGCAGGAGGAGGGACCGTCGCTGCGCCAGGCCGATTTCGAGTTCAATATCTACTCGCTGATCGGAGGCCAGATGTCGGCCGACTCAGCGCATCAGTTGTTTTTGGTTTATCCGGAGGGCAACTGGGTCGAGATCGGCCCCGACACGCCCTATCAGATCATCGGCAATTCCGGCTTCGGCAAGCCCATCCTGGAGCGCTCTCTGACTCACTCCGATTCCATGCTCTACGCGTTCAAGTTGGGGATACTGGCGTTCGACGCCACGCGGCTCTGCGCGGCCAACGTGGATTTTCCCTTTGACGCGCTGCTCTATACGCGCGGGAGCTTCCAATTGATCGAGCACCGCTACCAGCGCAAGGACTTGGAAAAAATCTCCGATTGGTGGCAGGAACGCATGCGCGGCGCCGTAAGCGAGCTTCCGTCGGAGTGGGTCGAGAGCGCCTTCTCAAGGCTGGCGGGGACACACCTGCGGGAGTGAAAAGAAGTTACTCCACTGGCATCACGTCGACTTCGACATGCAATTTGTGCCGGGCGCCGCCGAGGAGCACTCCGTAGATGGGACTGACGTCGCTGTAGTCGCGGCCCCAGGCCACGGTGATGTGACCGTCCGACGGTACGCAATTATTCGTGGGATCGAAATCCACCCAGCCGGCCCCCGGGCACCATGCCGAGCACCACGCGTGCGAGGCGTCGGCCCCTACCAAGCGCGCCCGTCCCGGCGGCGGCATGGTTCTCAGGTAGCCGCTGACGTAGCGTGCCGGCAGGCCCAGCGAGCGCATGCAGGCGATCTGCAGGTGCGCGAAGTCCTGGCACACGCCCCGGCGCTTTTCAAAGAACGTCTGCACCGGGGTGGCAACTTCGGTGGCGTTCTTGTCAAAGCGGAAATCCTGGTGGATTCTGCCGGTCAGATCCCGCACCGCTTCGAGCAGCGGACGCCCTGCGGGAAACGACTCGCGCCCATAGTCCGCCAGTTGCGGACTTCGCCGCACGCGCCGCGAATCGAAAACGAACTGGTAAGCGTTTAGAACTTCGTCGCTCGTCTCCCCGGCCAGCGCCTTACCCACGGTCTCCCATGCAGGCGTTCCGGAGAAGTCCGGTGGCGCGACGGCCCGCACTTCCAAATCGGTGTTGGCCTCCACCACCAGGCAGTCGTGCGGCTCGTCCAACGTGAACGAAGTCAAGGTATTGCCGAAGTAATCGAAGTGCGCGGAGGTGACCGGCGGCGCCGGCAGGATGGCCACGTAACTCTCCCAGCAGGTCTGTGCGGGAAGATTGCGCGGCGTCAGACGCACCACGTGATGCGATACCGAAACCGTGTCCTCATAATCGTAAGTGGTTCTGTGCCGGACGCGATAGATCAAACGGCGCGCTCCCTTTCCGCGTGGCTGAAATAGACGTTGGTTATAGCGTCCGACAGGGCGGGCAGCGCCGCTCCCGTGACCACCAGCAGTTGGTCGAGGGGCTCGCGCACACCGTCCTCGCCTGGCTGGCACAGCATCCGCACGTCCGCGCCAAACAGTCTCCCTGCCGCTTCTTCCAAAGGACGCTGTTTGGAAACCGGCCATGCCGCCCCCGCGGGCCTGCCGGATAAACACCGGCAATGGTCCAGGAGATCTTGTATCTGGAAGGCCAGCGAGCGCGGATTGGCCTCGTCGTTCATCAACAGATCGAGCACTGGCGCGGCTTGCAGTTCGGTGAAGTAGCGGGCCCGGTAAGTCATGGAACTGTCGGCCACCTCCAGCAGCATCTCCAACGTGGGCCAAGTCCGCGGGCTGAACGGCACAATAATCGCGCGAAAAAGATCCACTAATTGGATGGAGCGCTCGATGCGTCTTCCGAGGCTGAGGAAATGCCATCCGGGCCCGCGCGTGATGTTTTCCATTTCGATCCCGCGCAGCGCGGCGAGGATCCCGATACAACGATTCAGAACGGCCAGCGCTTCGCCCGTGGAGGCGTAGCCCCAAGCCGAGCTGTGTGCGGCGCCGAACTGGCTCACGATACGCAGCGTGTCGCTCGAAAGACTATCCCGCACCTGCGCGGCCGCCCGCGCGGCGCGATTCAAAACGGCGTTCAAGCTGTCGCCGCGCTGTTCTTCGAATATCAGCGAGAGGATTTCCTGCTCCAGATCCCGCCATTGGTCGAGATGCCCTTGGGCGTCCTCCTCCGACAGCCGCGAGTGCGGCGACGCCAGACAATCGTACAGTTTGATCAGGGAATCCCACTCGGATGTGCCGGACGCTCCGAACTCGCCGGTCAGCCGGATCAGGATGCAGCGCAGGACGCGCGCCAGGTGCTCCGCGCGTTCGCCGTAGCGGCCCAGCCAGAAGAGGTGATCGGCCGCGCGGCTGGGCAGGTTGGTGCCCCCTCCGCGGTTCAGCTCCAGCGGCTGGCCACGGGGATGCTGCGGCGTGAAGACGTCCACTGGTCCGTTGGAAAGTACCCAGGTGTCCTTGCTGCCGCCGCCGCTCTGCATGGAGACCACCGGTTCGTCCAGCGCCGGAGACACGCGCGCCAGACCGCCGGGCATCGCCACCCAGGAGTCTCCCGACGCCGCCAGAAAGACGCGCAGCACCACCCGGCGCGGCGTCAGGCTATCTTGGGACCACACCGGGACCGTCGAGAGGTCGATTATTTCCTGGCCGGCGAATTCGTAGGGACGTTCCCGCAGGCGCGCAATCAGGCGCGACCGCTCGTCGCCAGTTAGCTTCGCGCCGAACACCGGCTCCAGGCCGTGCGCGGGAAAAGCCGGCTTGATCACCAGAAAATCCAGGTTATCGAGCACGTATTGCAGCGGCTTGGACTGTCCGCACCACCATGTGGCCACGGACGGCAGCTTCAACCGCTCGCCCAGCAACCGTTGGCAGAGCGGCGGAAGGAACGGCATGAAGGCCGGCGATTCAATCAGGCCGCTGCCCAGGGCATTGGCTACCACTACGTTGCCCGCGCGCACGGCCTCCATCAGACCGGCCACGCCCAGAAAGGAGTCGGAACGCAATTCTATGGGATCGCAGAAGCTGTCGTCCACCCGCCGCAAGATCGCATCCACCGGCTTCAGACCGTCGAGCGTCTGCAGGAATACGCGGCTGTCGCGCACCGTCAGGTCTTCTCCTTGCACCAGCGTGAAACCGAGCTGGCGGGCCAGGTAAGAGTGCTCGAAGTAGGTCTCGTTGAACGGCCCGGGCGTGAGCAGCACCACCCGCGGATTGTCGCGGCGCGAGGGCGCCAGATTCAGCAGAGTGTCGCGAAACGAGTGGAAAAAGGAGACCAGCCGCTCGACCTCGAACTCGCGGAACAAATCCGGAAATGTTTCCGCCAGGACGATGCGGTTTTCCAGGGCATATCCCGCGCCCGAAGGCGCCTGGGTGCGGTCGGAGAGCACCCACCATTGGCCGTCGGGCGAGCGCGCCAGGTCGACGGCCAGCAGGTGCAGGTAGGGATGAACTGCCGTGGGCACGCCGTGGCACGGCCGCCAGAAGCCGGGGTTGGCGAATACCAGCGCCGGCGGAAGATGGCCGCCGCGCAGCAGTTGTTGCGGGCCGTAAAGGTCCGCCAGGATGCAGTTCAATAGGCGCGCGCGCTGGATCAGGCCGGCTTCCAGCGCCTGCCACTCCGACGGTGAAATCAGAAGGGGGATGGAATCCAGGTTCCACGGGCGGTCCATGCCGAGCGGATCGCCGTAGATGTTATAGGTGACGCCGTTCTCCCGGATGCGCTGCCGGGCGATCCTCCAGCGGCGGGCCAGCTCCTCCGCGCCCAGCGTGGACATGGCGCCGATCAACGCATCCCAGTGCGGGCGCAGAACGCCGGGCGCGGCGGACATCTCGTCGTACACGCCGGCGGGCTGGCGATAGCCGGCGGCCAGCAGGGGCGTATCGAGCGTGTCTCCGGAAATGCTCATTTTGGAAGCTCAGCATTGGGCAGCGGAAACAGCACTGCCGGCGGGCCGAAACGCGGTAGCAACGCGGGGGCGATAACGTTTGTGTCGAAGGCGACCCGGATCGTGACCCCGGGTTTAGACGGCTCTCGTGCCGCGCTATGCGCGACGCGGATATCTCCGCGTCGATCTCGTCCATCGAAAGCCAATCCAATTCCAATGGCGCTGCAGTCTCCCAGGATTGGCGCAGCCACGCGCCCTGGAGGCAAACGCGTTAGGTTTATTGTAATCGTGATGGGTGGCCCCTCCCGTCCATCGTAGCAAGGCCATCGGGTAGGCTCCAGCCTCCGCATCAACTCAGTGGCCCGTTTGGGTCGGTCGTGTGCGGCGCCAGCGCGCGCAGGACAGCCGCTTTGAGGGGCGGCAAGTCATCCTTGATCGTTCCCCACACGGTTTCGAGGTCGATCCGCTCATACGCATGCCGCAGCCAATTGCCCGTTGCCCGAATCGCGTGCCATGGCTGATCGGGGCAAATGGCTACAGCGCGTTCCCCGAGCCCGACCTCGATCAGGTCGATCGCTTCCGAGATGTCGCGGAGCGACTGGCGGGGTTCCTTAGAAGGCAAGGACTGCTTCCCGCTCTGCGCGAAGCCGTACCGGCTCCTTCAGCATGCGACTGTCCGACAGGTCCACGCGAGTTTCCAGAATTTCCCCGAGCCGCACTTCCAGCCCCGCCATGTCGAACAGCGTAAGCCCTCGCGCACGGTCGAAATCGCCCATCAGATCGACGTCCGACTGGGCCGTGGCCTCCCCGCGCGCGACCGAGCCGAATAAGGCCAGCCGAATGATGCCCGCAGCCTTAAGTTAAGCTCAGGTTCATGCTCGCGCAGCCTGGCTATGATTGTGGACTTGTCAATTCCGCGGCCCTTCGCTATAGCTTCCCGCCGCTCAACCGCTTTATGAGTGTCGCGATCCCGTTCCAAGTCTTGACGCTGCGCGACGAGGATGAGCGGATGGCGATGGAGTTCTCTATCGCATGCGGGCCCGAAGATCGTCCGATCATCCCGGGCGCGGGTGGATTTCGCAGGGCTCGCTGGGCCAGGCAAGGGAAGGGGAAGAGCGGCGGCTTCCGCGTGGTTTATTTCTTTTGGCTGCGCCGGGGCGGGTTTACATGGCTGCGATTTACGCCAAATCGCGAAAGGCGACACTTACGGCAGCGGATCGGCACGTGCTCGCAAAGGCTCGCGGCAGAAATCAAGAAGGCGGCGAAGGGAGGGCGATAAAAATGGGTGTGCGGACTACGGACAATGGGACCAAGGGCCGGACGAAGTTCGGCTTGGAAGTGGAGCAGAGCGCCAAGGAAATTCTGGCCCACGTGAAGGGCGAGGCTAAGCTGCCAACACGGCGTATCGTGTTACCGAACGAGGTCGACGTGAAACGCATCCGGACCAGGGCGCGCATGTCGCAAGCGGAGTTTGCGCGCGCGTTTTGCATCAATCCGAGGACGTTGCAGGAATGGGAGCAGGGACGGAGGAAGCCGGATGCAACGACGCGCGCGTATCTGGCCGTGATCGCCAAGAACCGGGAGGCGGTGCTGGAAGCGCTGGCGGGGTGAGTGTGGAAGTTGGGTTTGCCACGCTGGTCGCGAGCGGAGGCGTGCTAGCGGACGATATACTGGCATTCCGTGAAAGTGGCCGGTTGCCAGGGGGCTTCGCCCGGTCGAATGCCGCCGTTCTTCCCCGGCTCGCCTGCACTGCCTCCGGAATCGCGTTGACGACTGTCGGTTGCTGAGAGAGATGGATGTAGTGGTGCGCGCCTGGCACTGTCGCGTTACCTTCGAAACGGCGAAAAAGATGCCGTCGCTCGCTGCTGGGACGGCTGCCATTTTAGTGCGCCGCATCGCGGAGGCCCGGAACGGGCCGCGCCAAAAATATTGAACAACGAGAAGGTGTTTACCGTCTTTTAAGGCGCTCTGGTCTCCAGATCCACCTTTCTTCCTCGCATCCTGTGCGTCTTAGCGGCAGTGGGGGATGGGTTGGCTGGCCTACTTGTACGAGCCGCTTGCATAACCGAATTGCAATCGTGAGTTTCGCCGGGTTCTCAAATACGCTGTCGCTCCTGGTGTTTGGTGTGAACGAGCAGCGCTGGACGGAGTAGGCAAAGGCAGCAGGGCAATGAGGCACAATAAAATCCAATAAGGAGACTTTCCAATGAAACACAACACCATGTTGACCGTCGCGTCTCTGCTCTCGATCCTCTTCCTGACGCTTCACATTACGGACGACATCGTTCGTGGGATATCGAAGGCCGAGAGCTCAAACACTGCGCTGCTCATCCTCGCGGTCTTCCTCTGGGACACTCGTGCTCCCCGAACGGCGATCGGGGCACGTCATCATGCTGCTCATCGGATTGTTCGCAGCAGCCATGCCCGTTATGCACATGAGGGGGGCACATTACGGCGAGATCGCCAAATCCCCCGGCGGCTTTTTCTTCGTCTGGACACTCTGGGCGCTCGGCGGGCTGGGGGGCTTCACCTTGATCCTCTCGGCGCGCGGACTGTGGGATCTGCGACGGAGCCGGCCCCAGTAGTCCAGGGCAACGGACGGTGGCGATGCTCGCCCGTTGGGTATTGTAAAAGTAACGATCGACGGCGTAGCGTTTACCGGCCTGAGAGAAGTGCTCGGAGCGAAGTGTCCCCGCCATAGATCCCGTGAAGTCCCCGTCGCGCCGCCTTGACCGTAAGGCGCAAGACCTCAATTGGACCTTTCAGGCGCGTCCGGCCCCGGCATTCGACCGCCGAGTATGGCGAACGGACAGGCCGGGAGGTCCTACGCACGCCGCAAATCCAACGTCAACGGGAATTCGGGGTTGCGCTCCTGCGGCGGCACAACCATAGTACCCGGCGTATGCCCCGTCGCCTGGAACCGCGCCAGCCGCCTGCTCTCCGCTTCCTGCGCGTTCACCGGAAATTGCTCATTGGCCCGCCCGCCGGGATGCGCCACATGATACGTGCAGCCGCCGATGGCATGCCCGGACCACGTGTCCATAATGTCGAACACCAGGGGCGTGTGCACCGGAATATTCGGGTGCAGGCACGACGGCGGCTGCCACGCGCGATACCGCACGCCCGCCACATACTCGCCCACCGCGCCCGTGGAGTGCAGCGGCACGCGCCGGCCATTACACGCCACCACAAAGCGCTCGCCGGTCATGCCCGTCAGTTTCACCTGCAGCCGCTCGACGGATGAGTCCACGTTGCGCACCGTCGCGGTGCCGGCGGCCTCTTCGCCCAAAACATTCCACGGTTCCAGCGCGTGCCGCAGTTCCAAATGAATGCCGCGCGCGGTTACCGCACCGGTCTGCGGAAATCGAAACTCGAAGTGCGGGGCGAACCACTCCGTCTCGAAATCGTACCCGGCCGCGCGCAGGTCCGCCATCACGTCCTCCAAGTCGAGTTGCACGAAGTACGGCAGCATGAAGCGGTCGTGCAACGCGGTTCCCCACCACTCGAGTTTGCGGCGATAGGGAGTCTCCCAGAAAAGCGCCGTCAGCGCGCGCACCAGCAATTGTTGGGTGAGACTCATTTGCGCGTGCGGCGGCATTTCGAACGCGCGCAGTTCCACCAGGCCGAGCCGCGTTCCGGCGGCGTCGGGCGAGTAGAGCTTGTCAATGCAGAATTCGGCGCGGTGCGTGTTGCCCGCCAGATCGGTCAGCAGGTGCCGGAAGACGCGATCGGCCAGCCACAGGGGGCTCGCGGGCGAGTCTTTGTCGGGAATCTGGTTGAAGGCGATTTCCAGCTCGTAGATGGAATCCGTGCGCGCCTCATCCACTCGCGGATGCTGGCTGGTGGGTCCGATAAACATTCCCGAGAGCAGATATGAAAGAGACGGATGATTGTGCCAGTAGCCGATCAGGCTGCGCAGCAGATCGGGGCGGCGTAAGAAGGGACTGTCCTCCGGAGTGGGGCCGCCGATCACCACGTGATTGCCGCCGCCGGTGCCGGAGTGTTGTCCATCCAACATGAATTTCTCGGTGCCCAGGCGGCTCTGGCGCGCGAGTTCGTAGAGCGCCGTGGTGTTGGCCGTCAGCTCATCCCAGGATGCCGCCGGATGGATGTTGACTTCGATGACTCCGGGATCGGGAGTGACTTTCAGCACGGCGATCCGCTGGTCCGCAGGCGGCGCGTAGCCTTCCAACATGACAGGCATTGAGAGATAAGCCGCCGCGTCTTCGATGGCGGAGACTAAGTCGAGATAGTCGGCGAGAAATTCGACCGGCGGCATGAAGACGAATAATTTGCCCTGGCGCGGTTCGATGCATAGGGCGGGACGCGAGATCCAGGATGCCGATTCGCCTTTCTTCGGAACCGCTTCCTCACGGTCGCGGCTCGGTAAAGCGCTCGGCGCTGGCTCGTCGGGAACAGACGGCGCGCTGAAAAGGTCGCGCCGGCGCTCCGGCCTTAACGGAAGCCGCGCACGCTTTTCGAACGGATCCACATCGTAGCTATACATCACATCTTCCGGCTTGGTCCACGGTAGAGATTCCAGCGGCAAGCGATATCCCATGGATGAATCGCCGGGGATAAGGAACATGCGCGCGGCCGCCAGGAACCAGGGCTGGCTGGTCCAGCGCGGCGTGCCCGACCGCGTTGGGACGCGGCGCAGTGGGAGCACGTAGCCAATAGGCTGGTCCAGCCCCTGTTCAAAAATGCGCGCCACCCGCGCGCGCTCGATGGGGTCCGCCAGCTTGGGGTCCAGCGGATCGACATTCACCGGCAGCTTGCGTTCCTTCCACAGGTAATAGAAGACGTCTTCGTATGCCGCGATGGTAAAGCCGGCGTCCACCTGCAGGCGGCGCGCCAGGGCCTCCAGAAACTGCCGCGCGTGCTCCGCGGTGTAATGGTAATCTTTGGTGTCTTCCGCGATCAGGTTGGCGTCTTCCCAGATAGGGACTCCATCTTTGCGCCAGTGGCAGCCGAACGCCCAGCGCGGCAGCGGCTCCCCGGGATACCACTTCCCCTGCCCGAAATGCAGCAGGCCGCCGGGCGCAAAACGTCGGCGCAGCCGGCCAAGCAGATCGACAGCCAGCTTGCGTTTCAGCGGCCCCAGCGCGGCGGTGGTCCATTCGGCGCCGTCGTGGTCGTCGAGAGAAACGAAAGTCGGTTCGCCGCCCATGGTCAGGCGTACGTCTCCGGCGCGCAGATCGGCGTCCACCTGATGGCCGAGCTTCTCGATGGCATGCCATTGTGCGGCGGTATATGGCTTGGTGACGCGTGGGGTTTCGTAAATCCGCTGCACCGTCATCTCGTGGCTAAACTCGGTATTGCAGGGGTCGAGCAGGCCGGAGATGGGCGCGGCGCTACTGGCGTCCGGCGTGCATGCCAGCGGGATGTGTCCCTCGCCCGCCAGCAGCCCGGAGGTGGGATCGAATCCGACCCAGCCCGCGCCCGGAAGGTACACTTCGGTCCAGGCATGCAGGTCCGTAAAATCGGCGGTGGGGCCGGCGGGACCTTCCAGCGGCTTCACGTCCGCCACCAGTTGAATCAGATAGCCGGAAACGAAGCGCGCCGCGAGTCCCAGATGGCGCATAATTTGGACCAGCAGCCATGCCGAATCGCGGCAGGAGCCGCTGCGCAGAGAGAGGGTTTGCTCGCAGCTCTGCACGCCCGGCTCCATGCGAATCACGTACGCGATTTCGTGCTGCACCATTTGATTGAGAGTGACCAGGAAATCCATGGTGCGGGTGGCCCCGCGCGGCACTCTGGCGAGAAACGCGGCCAGCATGGTCCCGGCCGGCTCGGTTTCGAGGAATGGCCGCAGTTCGCGGGCGGCCGAGGGATCGTAGGAAAAAGGGCATTGTTCCGCGTAAGGCTCCAGGAAGAAGTCGAACGGATTGTAGACCGCCATTTCGGCCACCAGATCGACTTCCACGAACAGCTCCGTGGTGGGCTCCGGGAAGACCAGCCGCGCCAGATAATTGCTTTGCGGGTCCTGCTGCCAGTTGATGAAGTGGTTCTTGGGGAGGACCTTCAACGAATAAGCCAGGATGGGCGTGCGGCAGTGTGGTGCGGGGCGCAGCCGGACGATGTGCGGTCCCAGATTTACGCGCCGGTCGTAGCGGTAGCGGGTCTGATGATGAAGCGCGACGTGAATGGACATATGATCTTCGCAGGCGGCCTACGAGGCCGCCGCAGGCTGCGAGCCTGCCCCACAACTATCATTGCTGTTGTTGCTGCTGCGCGTGCACCTTCTCGGCCTCCTGGTCGTTTTCGAGGAAGCGGGACCATTCTTCGTCCGCGGCGAACTCCTGGTCGGGAGGCAGCACCGCATCGGAAGGAGTCACCCGGACGCGCACCTGCAGCTCGGTCTCAGCGGATCCTTTCATGGTGCCCACCGTTGGCGATACGTCGGCATAATCGCGCCCGATGGCCGTGCGAATGTGTCTGCCGCCCACAATCAAGTTGTTGGTCGGGTCGAACCCCACCCAGCCGATACGCGGAAAAAGGGCCTCGGTCCAGGCGTGCGTGGCGCCCTCGTCGGAGCGGTCCGCGTGGCCGGGATCGCGATGCAGGTAGCCGCTCACATACCGGCACGGAATGCGCAGATTCCGTACCATCGAGATCATGATGTGCGCGAAATCCTGACAAACACCCTGCCGCGACCGGATAGCCTCTTCGATGGCCGTATCGATCCCGGTGGATCGCTTCACATACGAGAAATGATGGTACAGCTTGCGGTTCAGCGTGGTTAGCAATTCCAAGGGTTCCCGCCCGCCGCGCCGATCGACTTCAAACTCCTTGGCCAGCGCTTCCAGCTCCGGCGAAGTGCGCGCGAATCGGCTGGGCATCAGCATGTCCCAGTAATCCTCCCCGCCGATCATGGCATCCAGCTCGTCCCATGCGTTGGGGCCTAAGGACTCCGGAAGGGGCGCCGGAGTTTCCACATCCACCAGGGCGTCGGCGATTATCGTCAGTTGCCGATGCTGTCCGGGTACGTCGAAATGGTGAATGAAGTTGCCGACGTGGTCCTGGTACGAGAAAACCCTGGCCTGCGGACTTACCGATACTTGAAAGGTGAAACAGCGTTGGGTGTGCTCGCTGCGCGGCTGCATCCGCAACTCCATGACGCTCTGCCAAACGGGACGGCTGTAACGGTAACGGGTGAAATGCCGGATCGCGTAGAACATCAAGCCTCCAGAGCCGACTGGATCGGATAATCGATATACACGGCGTGCACCGCCGCATGCAGACTCTTGCATTGCTCGATGACGCTGTCGAGGTAACGGTGCAGCCCGCCTGCCATGATCTCGGTAATCTGGGCGTAAGCCAGCGAAGCGCGCAGCCGTCCAGCTATGCGCTCGATCCGGCTGGTGGCGTGCGTGAAAGACGTCTTGGAGATCGCGCCAATCGACTCGCTCATCCGCTCGACGGCATAGCGCACCGAATAGGGGAACTCCGGATTCAGCAGCAGGAATTCGGCCATCGAGTCGGGCTTCAGATCGGCCGTATATACTTTGCAGTACGATTCAAAGGCGGCGCAGCTCGACAGCAGCCCAACCCAGTCCAGATCGTCGGCTTGCCCAGCCGTCGAGAAATAGGCATCCAGCAGCACCGGCAAAGCGCACGAGCGCTCCATATATTTGCCCAGTTGAATGAATTGCCAGCCTTCGCCGTGGCTCATGGTGGCGGCCGTCACACCGCGAAACTGGTAGGAACCTTCGCGTACGGCGGCCACCAGCCGCAGCGGGTCGGCATCCGTCTCCAGCCGCGCGTTGGCCTGCGTGACATAGTGATACAAACGGTTCAAGCGCTCCCACATCTCCGAGCTGATCTGCTCGCGAACCTGGCCGGCATTCTCGCGGCTCTCCGCGATACAGGATACGATGGACGATTCGTTGTCCGGGTCGCTAGTCAGCTTGAGCATGGCCGTTTGCGGATCGATCGAGTCGGCCGTCTCGGGAATGCCCAGTGACGCCAGGATGCGACGCCATCTCTCCTCGGCGGAAACCTTCGAAGGATTCAGCATCAGGATGTAATTCGCCTCTAATACGCGCGCGCAGTGGTCCGCCCGCTCGAAATAGCGGCTCATCCAATACAGGCTATCGGCTACCCGCGAAAGCATCGTATTACTCCAGGGGGGCGGGATTTATCCCGCGCGGGGCTTGAGCCCCGCGCCCTCCTTAGTTCTGCAATACCCATGTGTCCTTCGACCCTCCGCCCTGCGATGAATTCACGACCAGCGAGCCCTTGCGCAGAGCCACGCGCGTGAGCCCTCCCGGCACGATGGTGACCTTCTCGCCAAACAGAACGTATGGCCGCAGATCCACGTGCCGCGGCTCGATCCGGCCGTCCATGAAACAGGGAGCGGCGGACAGCGTCAGCGTGGGCTGGGCGATATAGTTCCTGGGATCCGCCAGAATCTTTTCGCGGAATTCGGCTTGCTGCGCGCGGCTGCTGTGCGGCCCGATGAGCATGCCGTAGCCTCCGGACTCGCCGACGGCCTTCACCACATATTTCTCCAGGTTTCCACAGACGTGCTCGCGTTGCGCGCGGTCGGTCATCAGAAACGTCTCCACGTTATCCACAATAGGATCCTCGCCCAGATAATAGCGGATGATCTTCGGAACGTAGGAATAGATCGCTTTATCGTCGGCCACGCCCGTGCCCAGCGCGTTCGCCAGCACCACGTTCCCCGCGCGATAGGCGTTGAAGAGCCCCGCCACGCCCAGGGACGAGTCTGCGCGGAAAGCCAGCGGGTCGACGAAATCGTCGTCCACGCGGCGGTAGATGACGTCCACGCGCTGCAAACCGGAAGTGGTGCGCATGTAAACTTTGTTATCGTGCACCACCAGATCGCGCCCTTCCACTAGCTCGATTCCCATTTGGCGGGCCAGGAAGGCGTGCTCGAAGTACGCGGAGTTGTAGATGCCGGGCGTCAGCAGAACGATGGTGGAGCGGCCCTCCGGCGCCAGCGAACGCAGGGTGGAGAACAACGCCTGGCTATATTGCTCGATTGGCCGCACGCCACATTTCCGGAACAGGGCGGGAAAGATCTGCTTCATCACCTTGCGGCTGGTGAGCATGTAGGAGACCCCGCTGGGCACCCGCAGATTGTCCTCCAAAACCACGAACCGGCCGTCGGGGAGGCGGATCAAGTCGGTCCCCACCACGCTGACGTACACGTCGCGCGGAACTTTTACGCCATGCATCTGGCGGCGAAAGTGTTTGCAGGTATAGATCACCTCGCCGGGGATGATGCGGTCCTTAAGGATACGGCGCTCGTGATAAACGTCGGCCAGGAAATGGTTAAGGGCGGTGATGCGCTGGGTGAGGCCGCGCTCGATGGTCGCCCATTCCGAACTCGTGACGATGCGCGGCAGTAAATCGTGAGGGAAGATCTGCTCCGTGCCTTCGGCGCGGCCGTAGACCGTAAAAGTGATGCCTTGATTGAAGAAGGAGAGATCGGCTTCCTTTTTGCAGCGTTGCAGTTCTTCGGGCGGCAGATTCAGAAGCTGGGTATAGAGATTCTTGTAATGCGCCCGCGGGCGTCCCTTGGCTCGGAACATTTCGTCATACGCCGCGTCGATCTCATAATCGGAGAAGGGCGCCGGCATGGGGCGGTCGGCGGTTTGTGCGGGCACGGACATATTCCACCACGGTCGTCTGATACCGGAAACCGTTCGACGGGGAATAGGGCCGGAGCCGAGAGTATAGCACGAAAGCCGCCCCAGAGGGCTTCCACCAAACGGCGCAAAACGGCAATGGTGCGTTGCCGTTTGGGGATTCCCGACCGTCAGGGAGCGGTTTCCCCAAGACTGTTAAACACCCGCGGGCAAATAATGAATACAAGGCAATACGGGGGGTACCCGCACTTCCGGCGGCCTGCCGCCGGTGCACTCTTGTGAGTACTACTAGATCGGGGCGGCGGCCAGACGCTTATCAATGGCGGCCTTGAATTCCGCGGGCGACTTGCCGCGCCCGAAAGACGAGCCGTTGGGCAGGAAGGCCATCAACTCGGAGTAAGTCCAGGACTGGTCCGGCGGGAAGGCCACGTAGCCCAGCGCATCGCTAAGGCGCCAGCTCACCTTCACGACGTTGTCGAGGCTGGCCTCTCCCGCGACAGGGTCTTCGTGGTGCACGGCGATGGCGGCGGCCAGTTCGTCGGGGAAGTCCCAGTCCTGGGCAAGATAGCAGCCCGCCAGGCAATGGTCGATGTCGAAGAGATCCCGCTCGGTTTGCAGCAGATCGAATCCGAAATCCTGGGTGACCTCCAGCATCCGCGAGTATTCCTCCGGATAGGCGGACATCAGGCCGAGGGTGCCTAAGTTATGCAGCAGGCCGGCGGTGTA
>Ga0187887_10002200_pt1 | contig 15795 bp, 11 predicted proteins | sample June2016WEW_7_10_FD_132977 | JGI IMG/M metagenome (GOLD analysis project Ga0187887, IMG submission 132977) | Peatland microbial communities from SPRUCE experiment site at the Marcell Experimental Forest, Minnesota, USA - June2016WEW_7_10 | ecosystem: Environmental > Terrestrial > Soil >...
GCGCCGGGTCGGAATCGCCGTTGCCGAGAAAATCAGGAGCAATTACGCAATAGGTTTTAGATAGGACAGGGATGACTTTAATGTATTCAAGAGATGATGTTACTCCGGCATGGAGTAAAAGGACCGTTTCCCCTTTTCCTTCTACCCGGTAATGGATTTGTCCTTCCGGGATATCTGCGTAGGCTCTTTTCATTTTCCCTCTCTTCTTTCTTTCTATTTTTAACCAGAGTGAGAAATTATCCGGGTATTGAATTTAAAAACTCGAGGACCGCCTCAGCAAATTCCTTCGGCCAGACGCGGTCGATGTCGATTGGACCGTTCTTAATAATATTCAGCTTACTGCCGGGAACCAGTTTGTGCACATTTTCTGCGACGACACAGAAGGGGTCGCGGGTGGCAGAGAGTACCAATGTCGGGCAATGAACCAGGGGCAATCTGGGTCTGGGGTCATAATTGCGCCCCGCCCAATGTATTTCCTCACCTCTCGGCCCTGCTTTAATGTATTCTACGGCCCTGTCATGAGTGATATCCAGTGGATGGCCCCAGAGCGCGGAGCGTTCCCACCACTCCATTAGATGTGAACCATCTTTCTTTATTTCCACTCTGCTTCTGAAATTCGGCGGATCCTTAATATTTTTACCTTCGCTTTCATAATACCCGATAGAAGAAAGTACCAGACTGCTCACTCGTTCCGGCCAGTTTACGGCCATCTCGACGCCTATTTTGCCGCCGACATGCTGTCCTACGACATTCGCCTTTTTGATACCTAGCGCATCCATAAAGCTAATCATGGTCCGGGCATGGTCAAAGCAATCATAAGCACGGGGAGCCGGATCTGAATCGCCGTTACCCATAAAGTCCGGGGCAATCGCCCGATACGTTTTAGATAAAAAGGGGATCACATCTTTAAATTCAAGGGAAGAAGTCACCCCGGCATGTAGCAGCAAAACCGGCTTTCCGTCCCCTTCAAACCGATAAAGCATTTGTCCCTCAGGTATTTCTGCATAAGCTCTTTTCATATCTCCTCCGTTGAGTTAAAAAATAAAAATTATATTATTGCATCCATTCTAACAAAAACGACATTTACTTGCTACCGCTGGGCGAAGAGATAAAGTTTGGCAGGAAGGGAGTTGTGATAAATTAGAAATTACGATGTAAAAATGGCTTTCCGGTTGGCGAAAGACGGCGTGATTTGACAATTATAAAGGTTTTGGAATAATGTTCGCAGTGTTAAAGTTTAGTACCGGGTTTTATGAAATAATTTCTTAAACCGTTCAACCCACCAGTCTATTCCAATCACGGCTATACCGGAGGGAAGCAGGGGTGAGAAAGTGCCGCTTTGACCCCACTCACCCCGAGTATCTAGGTGAAAAGTGATTTAAATTCAGGCGCCTCCGGATTTTCCGCAGGCGTTTGTATTATTACTAAAAATCCAGTAAAAACATTAAAATTATATTACATTTTGTGATTCCTGAATCTCAATGACAAATCACTCTGTTCAATTTCTTCCTACGCTTCAAAACCCTGCTTGTTTTTATTTTTTCGTTGCAATACTATTGGTGCTGTCGAACCTGACAGTTTGCTTTAAAAAACACCATTTCAAATAGTGAAAGGAGGAAATATCATGGAAGATAACAAGAACATGGCAACGGGCATGGCTCATGATGCCGGCGGCGGCACGACGAACCGGGACTGGTGGCCGCACCAGTTGAACCTCGATATTCTGCGCCAGCATTCCTCCATGTCGAATCCGATGGGCGAGGGTTTCAACTACCGTAAAGAGTTCCAGAGCCTCGACCTGGCAGCGGTGAAAAACGACCTCCGTAAATTGATGATGAAATCACAGGACTGGTGGCCGGCGGACTTCGGCCACTACGGACCTTTGTTCATCCGCATGGCCTGGCACAGCGCCGGCACCTACCGCGTCGGCGACGGCCGCGGCGGTGCAGGCCGCGGCAACCAGCGTTTTCCACCTCTCAACAGTTGGCCCGACAATGTGAACCTGGATAAAGCGCGCCGGCTGCTCTGGCCTGTCAAACAGAAATACGGCCGCAAGATTTCCTGGGCCGACCTGATGATTCTGGCCGGCAACGTTGCCCTGGAATCGATGGGTTTTAAAACCTTCGGCTTTGGCGGAGGGCGTGAGGATATCTGGGAACCGGAAAAAGATGTCTACTGGGGTTCCGAGGATAAGTGGCTGGATGACAAGCGTTACACCGGCGACCGTAATCTGGAGAATCCGCTCGCCGCGGTGCAGATGGGTTTGATTTACGTCAATCCGGAAGGCCCGAACGGCAAGCCGGACCCGGTCGCTGCGGCCCGGGATATCCGTGAGGTTTTTGCCCGCATGGCGATGAACGACGAAGAGACGGTGGCCCTTATCGCGGGCGGCCATGAGTTCGGAAAGACCCATGGGGCTGGAGACGCGAAACATGTCGGGCCCGAGCCCGAAGCGGCCGGCATCGAGCAGCAGGGTCTGGGTTGGAAGAACAGTTTTGGCACCGGTAAAGGTGACGACGCGATTAGCAGCGGTCTGGAAGTCATCTGGACCGCCACACCTGCGAAATGGAGCAGCGACTTCTTACAGAACCTGTTTGCCTATGAGTGGGAACTGACGAAGAGCCCGGCCGGTGCGCAACAGTGGAAACCGAAAGGTGATGCAGGCGCCGGTACCGTACCGGATGCGCACGACCCGTCAAAGCGTCACGCACCATCAATGCTGACCACTGACCTCGCTTTGCGGTTTGACCCGATTTACGAAAAGATTTCACGGCGTTTCATGGAAAATCCGGAAGAGTTTGCGGACGCGTTTGCCCGGGCGTGGTTCAAATTGACCCACCGCGATATGGGGCCGCGCACACGCTATCTCGGCCCGGAAGTTCCGGCAGAAGAGCTCATCTGGCAAGACCCCATCCCGGCCGTTAACCACAAACTGATTGGCGCACGGGATATCGCCTCGCTCAAACGCAAGATTTTAGCTTCGGGACTATCAGTATCGGAACTGGTTGCAACCGCCTGGGCGTCGGCGTCCACTTTCCGCGGCTCCGACAAGCGCGGTGGGGCTAACGGCGCCCGTATTCGTCTGGCGCCGCAGAAGGATTGGGAAGTCAATCAGCCTGACCGGCTGGTGAAAGTGCTCAAAACCCTGGAAGGCATCCAAACCGGGTTTAACAGCGCGCAGTCCGGCGGTAAAAAGGTGTCTTTGGCCGACCTGATCGTGCTGGCCGGCTGCGCGGGTGTCGAACAGGCTGCGCAGAACGCCGGCTGCAAGGTGACAGTTCCCTTCACGCCGGGACGCATGGACGCTTCTCAAAAACAGACCGATGCGGCGTCTTTCGCTGTCCTCGAACCGGTTGCGGATGGATTCCGCAACTACCTCAAGACCAAATTCGCCGTTTCCGCTGAGGAACTGCTGATTAACCGGGCGCAATTGCTGACCCTGACCGCCCCGGAAATGACGGTGCTCATCGGGGGTCTTCGGGTCTTGAATGTAAACTTCGGACAGTCACAGAGGGGCGTCTTTACCAGACGGCCGGAGGCGCTCACCAATGACTTTTTCGTGAATTTGCTCGATATGAGCACGGTCTGGAGTGCAACTACGGAAGATAAAGATGTATTCGAGGGACATAGCCGCGCGACAGGCGAACTCAAGTGGACCGGCACCCGCGTTGACCTGATTTTCGGTTCGAACTCACAGCTCCGGGCACTGGCGGAAGTTTACGCATGTGAGGACGCCGGGGAGAAGTTCGTGTACGACTTTATCGCGGCCTGGAACAAGGTGATGAACCTTGACCGGTTCGACCTCGCCCGCTAAATTACATTCTTGAATTAGTCAAGCGTATTCGTATCAGTAAACAGATAACCATCCTGAAGTCGCGGACGTGCAGTCGGCAAATGATCCGGTGGGAGTTTGTGAAGCCGATGGATATACTGTCATTCCCGGGTACGTTCGGTTTTAATTGATGCCAGGTTTTGAAAACATGACGTTCAGGCATTTGCCCCGCTGTTTGCTTTCCAGAAAACCTGTGATTCCGCTATAATGTCAATTAAAGATTAAAGAAGGGCAAGTTGAGCATATTGGAGGCTTATATGGAACAGCAGGGTTTAAAAGTAAAGCGTATTGATAAGGGCAGCACCCATGACCCGGTCACGGTGGAGAATGCCGAACTGGCGAAAGCCCATTTGAGCGTGGAAAGAGTGGATGCGGCGACCGAAGCGGAAATTGTGGCTGCCGCCAAAGATACCGAAATCGTACTGACGCGCTACGCGCAGATGAGCAGAAAAGTCATCGAAAAACTGCCCGGATTACAGGCAATTATCCGCTACGGCATCGGCTACGACACGATTGATGTTGATGCGGCTACCGATAACCATGTGCTGGCGGTGAACGTCCCCGATTTCTGTTATGAAGAAGTCTCCAACCATGCGATGGGGATGCTGCTGATGCTTGCCCGGAAGCTGATGCAGCAAAGCAACACGCTGAAAAAGGACGGCTGGTCGGCAGCTTACAACCTCATCGTTCCGATGGGTTCCGTCACCGGGCAGACACTCGGCATCGTCGGGTGCGGGCATATCGGCCGGATTGTCGCCCGAAAAGCACAGTGTTTCGGGATGAAAGTCATCGGCTATGACCCGCATGTCGACCCGAAGCTGACGGAGGAAGCCGGCATTACCCTGAAAAGCCTGCCGGAAGTGATGCGGGAATCGGACTATATTTCCTGCAACCCGCTGCTCTGGAAGGAGACTTTCCATATCATCGGGGAAAATGAATTAAAAATGATGAAGCCGGCGGCTTTTATCGTCAATACTTCCCGCGGGCCGGTCATCGATCAGCCGTCGCTGGTGAAGGCATTGCAGCAAAAGTGGATTGCCGGGGCCGGCATTGATGTCTTTGAGAAAGAGCCGATTGACCCCAACGACCCGCTTCTGAAAATGGACAACGTCATCCTCACGCCGCACACCGCCTTTTATTCCGACGCCTCGGATATTCGCGTGCGGACGAGCGTGGCCCAGGAAGCCGTGCGGATTGCCCGCGGGCATTTGCCGAGGAATGTCATCAACAAAGGCGTCAAGCCGAAAGTCAATCTCCTACCATAACTAAAAGATTTTCCTTGTCATGGTAGTAAGAGTTTTTTAATAATTTTTCTCATTATGAGGTTGTCGGACTTGATCCGACAATCCACAAGATTTCGGGCAGCCTCAGATTTTGGTAAAAAAGGAAGAGTATTCTTTGATTAAGCCTGAAGGCAGGTGGTGGGATAAGCTGGGGGAGCCGCAGTACGGCGGGGAAATCACCATCCGTGCCAACAAGGACATCGTTAATTTCGACCCTTATTTTTCCGAAGGCCTGACGAGCATCTTCGGCGGTTGGCTGGAGCGGTTGGTCTGCGACGATTGGACGGTGGGGCCGGAGGAATGGGATTTCCGCATCGCCTGGCACCCTGTTAAATACTTGCGGGGACAGCTGGCGGCAAGCTGGGAGTTCCCCGAACCGGGCACGCATGTTATCCATTTACGGAAAGGCGTCCGCTGGCAGAACCTGCCGCCGGCCAACGGCCGGGAATTTACCGCCGACGATGTCGTGTTTCACTACAACCGTCTCTATGGCATGGGCGGCGGTTTCACCAAAGCCAGTCCTTACCGCGATGCCGACGTTCGTTTTCAGGATTTAATCTCGGTGACTGCCGCTGACAGATATACCGTCGTTTTCAAGTTCAAAATCACCAGCGCCGATTCCATTATGGAAACATTACACAATGTCAGCCTGGCGCAATGTCTGGAAAATCCGGAGGCGGTGCAAAAATGGGGGGATTTAAGCGACTGGCACCATGCCGTGGGCACCGGCGCTTTTATACTAAAGGACTTTGTGCCCGGTAATTCGGCTATATTGGTCAAAAATCCGGATTATTGGGCTTACGATGAGCGGCATCCGCAGAATAAACTGCCTTACATTGACAGACTGCGATATCTGATTATTCCGGACCAGAACGAGGCGCTGGCGGCGATACGGGCGGGGACAGTAGACATAATGGATAATGTCCCGTTCCGGCAAGCCCGGGAAATCCAACAAACAAATCCGGAAATTGTACAGATTCCAACGCCGCGGGCGCCGGCCAAAACACTGGACCCGCGCAATGACGTTCCGCCGTATGATGATATCCGTGTCAGAATGGCCTTGCAGAAAGCCGTCGACCTGCCGGAAATCGCCCGGACTTATTACGGGGGAGCGGTGGAACCGTATCCGACGTCGCTGACCTCGAAATATATGAAGGGGTGGGGATTCCCGTACGCGGAATGGCCGGAGGACCTGAAAGACGAATATGCTTACGACCCGGACGCGGCCAAATGGCTGCTGGCGAAGGCGGGCTATGCCCATGGGTTTAATACCAATGTCATCGCCGATACGTCCGCCGATTTGAACCTGCTGCAAATTGTAAAATCTTACTTGGCGGAAGTCGGCATCGAGATGGAAATCCGGCTGATGGACTCTACGGAATGGGTGAAATTCGTCAGCATCGGGCGGCAATACGACCAGTTGTCCTACCGCCAGCACGGTACGCTCGGCCACACTTACGCGCCGCTGCGGGCGATTACTCGCTTCAAGACCGGCTACGCCGCGAACTACAATATGGTCAGCGACCCGGTTTACAATAGTTTCTATGCCCAGTCATTAGCAGCGAAGAACCTGGAAGAACTGAAGCCGGTGATGCGGGATGCTAACGAACGCATCGCCCGGCAGCATTACACGATATCTTTGCTCCAGCCGACGACATTCTCGCTCTGCCAGCCGTGGGTTAAGGGCTACGGCGCTCAAATCCACTCCACCTGGATGGGCGGCGGCGGCCCCAGCATGCTGAGCTTTTACGCCTCGCGGTTCTGGGTTGACCAAAATCTGAAGAAAGAAATGGGACGGTAACATCCCCGCTTTTCATCGCCCCCTGTAAGTAAAAGTTCATCTTCAGTTAGAACCGGGACATTTTTAAAAAAAGCTCCTGATTCCTTCCTGACATGTCTGGTACAAACACTTTCTTGCCCAATAACGGGGTAGAAAGTACTAAATTTGGAGGAATAGTTAAGACAAAAGCACCAAGTCGGGAGGATAAGTTAAGTCAGCAGGATTGCAAATAATTTACAAAGAATTTACAATAATAACAATACGAAAGTACCATATAGGATTGCATAATACGATAAAATAGCATATCAAACGATATTATGAAGAGATGGCTGTCTCTTTTTTAATGTCAGCCGGCTGTTGTTTCAGCCGATAATCCGGTTGGCATAATGTTACAGACCGTAGTGTTACCATGAATTGCATCTGGTCGGTGTCGGATTATTGGCAATGGTAATTATGGGCAGTCTCGACGAGAAAGATAATATTAATTTGTTTGACGCGGATAAAAGCGCGAACCCGTATATCTATCTGGTGGATAACGCCCAAAAAATGATGCTGATACTAAAACGTGATCTTTCGGAAATCAACGGCAATAGTTCCGCGGATGAAGCAGCAGACATTCAGGATTTCATCACCGGGAAGATAAATAATCTCCTGGAGCGGATTAACAGTGGAGGGCCGTTAAACCCGCGGGAAATGGAAATATTAAATTACGCCGCCCTTGGTAAATCCAATAAACAGATTGCGGAAATAGTCGGTCTCAGTGAAAGCACGGTGAAAAACCATTTCTCCAGCACACTGAAAAAACTGCATGCCAACGACCGCACCCACGCCGTGACCCTGGCGCTGTGCAACGGCTGGCTCAGCGTGCAGAATATTTCCACGATTTTAGAAAACCGGGATGCTGCGGCTGAAGCATTGGGCGACTAACAGAACACTATCACTCCACACCGACGCAAGTCGGTATCCGTCGGTATCCAGAAAGACGTGGTTATGGGATGGATTCCCGCTTTCGCGGGAAAGACAAAATGGCGAAAACCGCTTCAAGCAAAGCTTGAAGCGGTTTTCTTTTCATCGTCATTGTCGGGCTTGACCCGGCAATCCAGAGATTACGGACATTCTCAGAATCCATGATTTTTCGGGAAGAGCAATTCAAGAATGACAGTGGGTTATAGATCCCGTTCCCATATCAAGTATGGGACAAGCTTTCAACGGGATGGAATAGAAAGGTATAGACTGTTAAACAAAAACGCCTCCGCTAAAACGGAGGCGTTTTGATTAATTGAATCGGTGGGTTACTATTTCTTCGCGGCGCGTTTCTTAATGACGACTTTCTCGTGTGCCGGGCCGTTTGGTTTCCATGTTGTCCACACGGCATCGCCCATCTTGGCGGCCTCGTTGCAGGCGCTCACCCGCAGCACCTTGGCGTTGGTCTTGCCCACGTTGGTAATCGAATGTTTGATATTGGACGGGCAGTAGAGCAGGCTGTCGTGCCCGACAACCCGGACCTGGTCGCCAATCACGGCTTTGATTTTGCCGGAAATGACATAATAGGCATGGTCGAAAATCGGCACGTCGTCGGCATAAACGTGGTAATGTTCCTCGATGCCGCCGCCCGGGTAAAAAGTACCCAGACCCATCATGATATGAATCGCGTTTTCTTTCTCGGTCAATTGCCCTTTGTGCGTGGTCGGGTTCAGGAAACTGGATACGTTCCCGTTATAATGGTTCGTGTTCATCCCGTACTCGTGGTTGGGCAGTTCCGATTTCGAAACGATAAACCCTTTGCCGTAATCTGCCATATCAGGCCTCCTGTTATTAACTCTTGACCGGTTTAATCAGTTTAGCGACGAGTTTATCCGTGCCGGCAACATTCAGTTTCTTGAAGAAGAATGTGAACCGCTCCTCGATATCGGCGAAAATCTTGTCCAGCGTCGGCTGCGGGATATCCCAGATTTCTTTCTTGAAATCGCCGTAGGAACGCTTGCGGTTGCGGTAAAAGAACTGGACATCGGCTTCGCCGGGTTTCCGGTCGGCAGGGTATTTGGCCGCGATTCCTTTGTTGATTTTATCCAGCAGGTCCTTCGGAAAATAAGGACTGTCGAAGAACATATTCTGGAAACCGGTGGCAAGATGGACTTCCATCGTGCCTTTCTTGGGGAACAGGTCGAACATGTCGTCCGGCAGGGTGGAAGCGCCGTGTTGTACTGCGCCGCCCATGCCGAATTCGTCCCGGGCCAGTTTGGAAAGTTTTTCCAGGGTATCGAAATCGAGCTGGACTTTGGCGATGGAGCCGTCGGGCAGGACGACGCCGCCATGGGTGGTGCCGGTCTGGACAGAGATTTTGGAAATGCCCTTCATGCCGGCCGGTAAATCTTTGCGGTAGGTCTGCATGTAAGCGCGTAAATCTTCGACGGTGCTGTTGCTGTGGCCGATTTCACCGATTTCGCCGCCGACGGAAATGGTAATCCCTTTCGGTTCGACGGAGCGGATGAACTTGGTCAGTTCGGCGGTCAGACGGCCGTTGGCTTCCTGCTGGTCGAGTAAATCGGGTTTATCCAGGTCCACCATGGTGGAAGCATCAATATCGATATTATAGAAACCGGCCGCAATTGACTCCTTAATTAGGTTCTTGATGGCGGTCATTTCCTGTTCGGGATTGGCTTTGTAATTCTTGGCATTGACTTGGCAGTGGTCGCACTGCAGGAAGACGGGGCCTTTATAGCCTTCGGCCAGGCCGCCGGCGATAATCGCGGTGGCGAATTCGGCCGGGGTCTGTTTGGTGTAAGCCAGTTCGGAGCGGGCGATTTCGAAAACGAACGGCCCGACTTTATTCTTGATAGCGGCGCGGAACATGGCGCGGGCGAAATCAAAGGTTACGCCGCGGACGTTGACTGCCGGCACGGTGAACCCGCCGTATTTTTTACCCATGGCATCGTAGAGGTTCTGGATGCTGGCGTAGAACAATCCGCCGGCATAAGCCATTTCGCGGATTTTGGCCTGTTTGGCCGCGGCATCGGTCCCGAAAACCATGTCTCTGACTAAAACGTCAAGTTGTTGGGGTGTGGTTGCACTCATTTTTTTTCTTTTCTCCTAAATTAATTACAAAATATTGCGGCTGCCGTTGTATCTGAGTGTGTCGTACATTGTTGGAACATCAACCAGACTGAGGTGGCCCAAAACGTTAACAATCGGGACAGAACTGATTTTGCCGTCTTTGGAGCAAACCAGCTGGCCCCACTGCTTCTTGTCAATAAGGTTCATGGCGGCGATGCCGAAGTAGCGGCCCATGCGGCGGTCGTAAGCGCAGGGCGCGCCGCCGCGCTGAATGTGGCTGAGGACGACGCAGCGCGTTTCGATGCCGGTGCCTTTAGTTATCTGCGCGGCTACATGTTCGCCGATGCCACCCAGTGTTTCATGCCCGAAAGCGTCGAATTTCTCGTCCCGGGCGACGATGCTGCCGCCTTTTTCTTTGGCGCCTTCGGAGACGATCACGATGTCGTAACGGGCGCCGCCCTTGCGGCCTTCGAGAATCAGCTCGTTCACCCGCTGCATATCGAAATCATATTCCGGGATTAAGGTAATATAAGAGCCGGAAGATTCCCCGGCTTTGAGCGCCAGCCAGCCGGCGCTGCGTCCCATCGTCTCGATGACGAAGACGCGGCTGTGTGAACCGGCGGTAGTGCGTAATTTATCCACGATATCGGTGATGACTTCCACGGCAGTCTCAAAACCGAGCGTGTAATCGGTGCCGAAAAGGTCTTTATCAATCGTTTTCGGAATGCCGACCACGGGCACGCCGTCCTGGTGCAGCTTGGCGGCGACACTGAGGGTGTCGTCCCCGCCGATGGCCACCAGCACGTCAATGCCGAGGTGCTTAATGTTGGCCAGCGTGGTTTTGGAGGTATTGTTCTTGCTGCTATAGGGGTTGAACCGTGAAGTCCCGAGGTATGTCCCCCCGAGCCGGTCCCATGTCCGGACAACATTTTCGGTCAGGGGCATTGTATTATCTTCGAGTTCTTTGGTGTTGGTGAAAGACAGGCCTTTCCAGCCGTCTTTAATCCCCACTACCTCGTACTGAAAATTGCGCTCCGTCTCTGTTTGCCGGTCCAGTGCGGTTTTGGTGACCCATTTGACTGCCGCATTCAAGCCGGCACAGTCACCGCCGCCGGTCAGAATGCCAATTTTGATTTTTTTCGACACATCCAACTCCGTTTTTATTTATGGTAATAAATTGATTACAGTTTCAAAGTCATGCACACATCTTGCCTCAGGAAAATTCATTGTGAAATTTCAGCGTGATGATGGCTTTGTCAACAACATTATACAATAGTCAATGCTGGGTTAACCAGTTTTATCTGCATTTTTTCGGTCGCTTGAACTTATTGACAAGGATTGCTAAAAAGACAATAATTGCTGGAAAGAAAATCTGCGCGACCGCGGTCATGTCATCGGATGATGATTCCGGACCCCGGTGTATAACGGCGAAAATATAAATCGAGGGAGTAAACAGAGATGGAAAAGGTATGCAAGACAACAGACGTCGCCAATGCTGCGATGAAGGGGTTTATTGTCAAAGAGAAGCAAATCCTGGTGGCAAACATTGACGGGCAGTTTTTCGCGGTCGAGGCCCTATGCCCTCATATGAATGGCTATTTGCCCAGCGGCAAGATCGAAAATGGTGAAGTTATCTGCCCGGTACACCGCGCGCGTTATGATGTGAAAACCGGGAAACTGGTGAAGAATGTTGATATGCTGGTCAAGATGGCGACCGGTCACAGCGCCAAAGACCTGAAAGTTTATACGGTTAAGGTTGAAGGTGGCGATGTTTTCATTGACATCTAGTCCGGTTTAGCGGATTACGCCGTCCCGAACGGCCGATTATCTTTCCGGCCGTTAAACCGGATAGTGTGATTGCCGGACATCACCGCCGCCGGCATCCCGCCCCCGATAATAATGATTGATTTTGCCCCCATGAGTTCCTGTTAATTTGGCGTTTTATTCGCTTGCTGCCCTCATGACAACATGCAACGTCACAATGGTTTACCGGTGAATAATTAGGGAAGGAAAACAGGATGGAAAAAAGGGAGCACCGCTGAGCAAACATCCCGATATTCGCGAAGGCGATCAGCGTCAATCAATGATATTCAAAACGAAATTTAATCCCAACTAAAATTTGCTCTATCCTGCCGGAAACAAAGGCCAAAATAGGGTAATCACTTCTAATAAATTTACTTTTGTTTTTTATTACTGATGAACGCCATAAGAATTCCCATCCTGGTCGGCAAAGACGCCCCACCAACCATATGGTTGTTTCTTTGGTTCATCAATTATTGAAACTCCTTGCGATTTTAAACTTGCAAACGTTTCTATAATATTGTCAGTTTCAAACACCATACCAGTTGATTTACCTATTTTCGCTAAGGCTGCTCGATAGGAAGGCGCTCCGGGCATACCCTTTGTGGCCTTATACAAAAGAATCCTTGTCTCTGCACCAGGAGGAGCAACTTCAATCCATCTTTGATTTGGTCCCATGGGTTGATCGGTACGTGTTTTAAAACCTAATTTCTGAGTGTAGAATTCCAAAGCCTTGTTCTGGTCAGTTACTTGCACGGTGATGGTTCCAATTTTTGTAAGCATAATACTCTCCTCTTGGCAACAATTATAGTTATTCTAATACAAATGTCAAAGTTCCTCCCATTACAACTTAAATTAAAAATGGTCTCACATAAACCTTGGGCGATCCTGTCGGAAACTAAGCCCAAACAGTATAACCACCTCTGCGAATTTACCACTATCAGGGAAAAGTATTACAAATTTATAACATTTTGATAAATATCCATTTTTACATTGAAACAGATATGTAAACAAATATTGCCTTTGCTATACTTATGTATTAACGTTGAGTTATTTTTATATCTGGGTAGTTGGTGGTGCGGTTAGGCCTTCATATTTTCTTGATTACGAACATATGAGGCAGGAATCTATGAAAACCGTAGAAAATAAGTCAGTATCAAATCCAAAAATAACCACTGATTATTTGGAACTTCTCAAGCCTTTCGGTTCCATAGTTGTAATATTAGTAATTATTACATCGTTTCTTTTCTATTTTCTGGGCATTAAATCGAAATATAACCCTCACGACCTTTTGCTGGTTCTCAACTGTATTTTCGTGGTAGCCCCATCGCTTATCGTTGGGACTATCGCTGCTCGAAGTTTTACCCGAACTGGTGTTTGGCCGACCTTATGGATGGGAATCGGAACGCTTACTTTCGGGCTTGCCGTACTACTAAGCAACTGGTTCGGACTTTCATCTTCAAACAATGCGACCACAGTATATGCAATCGTGGCATTGTTGGCAGGCTCGTTCCATTTGATTAGCGGTTTTTTCGCCTTGAATGCGATTCCTTCAAAACAGGCATCTGGGCGTTTCTCGTCACTGTTGCAGGTATACATCAGCGCTTTAGTATTTATAATTGTTTTTGCCGTAATCAGTCTGCATGGAGTAATGCCGCCATTCTTTTTAGCGTCATCGGGCGGGACTAATATTAGAACAATAATTCAGACGATTGCAGCTATATTTTTCCTGCTGGCGGGTTTGATGCTTTTCCAGCCGTCTTTGAAATCTAAATCCTCGATGCTCCATTGGTACTCTCTGGGACTGTTGCTGATGGGCCTTTCGATGGGCGGCTCAATAATAGTTAAATCGGTCGGAACACCGTTTAGCTGGACACTGCGAATTGCCCAATTGCTAGGCGGCGTTTTTATATTGTTTGCGGCTGTAGACACTTTAAATGAGGCCAGATCAAGACAAATCTCCGTAGGTGATGTCATGGCCGACTCGTTCAACGAAATTCAGGCTAAATTTAAGCAAAGCGAAGAACGATTCCGTAATCTTTTTGAAAATATGACCGAAGGTTTTGCTATCTGTGAGATGATTTACGATGTTGAAGGCAAACCTGTTGATTACCGATTCTTATCTGCAAATTCGATGTTAGGAAAGATCCAAGGTTTATCTCCGAGCAAAATAATCGGGAAGACTATCCGCGCCATTAACCCCAATGTACAAATGAAAGCAATTGAAAACTTTGGGAAGGTTGTCTCAACCGGAGAATCTCTTCATTTTGAAAATTATAGTCAGGATTTACAAAAATGGTTCGAAGTGTATAGTTATAGGTCTGGACCTGGACAATTCGCGTTCGTATTGCTCGATATCAGCGAACGCAAGAAGGCAGAAGAAGCGCTCGTAGAAAGCGAAGCGCGTTTTCGATCAGTGCTGGATAGCACCCGGGATGTTATCTATCGAACAAATTTGCGAACCGGCCGTTACGAATACATAAGCCCCTCAAGTGAAGAAATCATTGGTTATTCAGGCTCTGAGTTAGCTGCTTTGAACCGCCAAACTTCACTGGCCATGATTCACCCGGACGATTTATCGCTCTTTCAATCACTGTTGAAGCATTCGGAAGAAACCGGCTATGGAGAAGGGGAATACCGTCTGCAGACCAAAAAGGGAGACTACCTGTGGGTTTCTAATCGCTTGTCAATTACCAAAGATAGCGCTGGCAGACCATTATACCGGGATGGCATCTTTCGTGATATTACCGAACGCAAGAAGGCAGAGGAAGCCCTTAAAGCAAGCGAGGAGAAGTACCATAATCTATTCGAAACGATGAGCGAGGGTTTCATTCTTGCCGAAAATGTCAATGATGACGATGGCAAACCGGTTGATTACCGTTTCCTGGACGTAAACTCTGCAGGTGAGCGGTTTTTTGGGCGTCCTCGCTCAGAGCTTATCGGGCGAACTTACCGCACTATCGGAGGTGAAAAGGCCGACCCGGAATGGATTGAAAAGCTCACCCATGTTGCTCTAACCGGAGAACCCGTAATTATCGAACGCTACGCACCCGTCGGTGGACAATGGGTATCGCTTAAGGCATATTCGCCGCGGGTGGGCCAGTTCGCTGCATTTTTCGAAAACATAACTGAGCGCAAGAAAGCGGAGGACGCGTTAAAAGCAAATGAAGAGCAGTTCCAGGCCCTGGCCAATAATATTCCCCAACTGGCCTGGATGGCGGATGGTGAAGGCTGGATTTTCTGGTATAACCAGCGGTGGTATGACTATACCGGGACTAACCTGGAAGAGATGAAAGGCTGGGGCTGGCAGAAGGTGCATCACCCGGATTACGTCGAACCGGTCACTGAAAAATTCAAAAAATACGTCGCTACAGGAGAAGCCTGGGAAGATACGTTCCCTCTGCGGGGTAAGGATGACAATTACCGCTGGTTCTTATCCCGCGCTTTCGCGATACGAGATAACAATGGCAAAGTAATTAGATGGTTTGGTACCAACACCGACATAACGGAGAAACTTGAAGCGGAAGAAAATTTGAGGCGATATTCCTCAGATCTCGAGGTTTCCAACAAGGAACTGGAAGCGTTTGCTTATTCCGTATCTCATGACTTGAGAGCACCACTGAGGACGTTGGATGGCTTTAGCAAAGCTGTGATGGAAGATTACGAAGACAAGCTGGATGATACCGGCAAGGATTACCTCAGGAGGGTTAGAGACGCCGCTAAACACATGGACCAAATTACCAGGGATATGCTGACATTATCCCGTGTCATACGTTCTGATTTACGAATGGATGATGTTAACCTCAGTAACATCGTTTCAACTATAGCCAACGAACTAAGAGAAAAAACACCGAGCAGAAAAGTTGAATTTATTATCTCTCCAGACGTTATCGCCAGAGGAGATGCCTCACTCCTGCAAATGGCTTTATCATTCCTTACTGAATACCCCAACCGTGAGGTTGAGGGATGGAGTTCTCCCTGCATCTCCCCTTCTCTCCTCAAAGAGGCAGGGCAACGAAGTTGAATCAGTCAATACCCCGACCGTA
>Ga0187887_10002202_pt1 | contig 15792 bp, 14 predicted proteins | sample June2016WEW_7_10_FD_132977 | JGI IMG/M metagenome (GOLD analysis project Ga0187887, IMG submission 132977) | Peatland microbial communities from SPRUCE experiment site at the Marcell Experimental Forest, Minnesota, USA - June2016WEW_7_10 | ecosystem: Environmental > Terrestrial > Soil >...
ACGATTACGTCCCATGTTTTTGCGGCTAACTCATGGAGCGAAACCGGCAGGCCAATCTTTCCGAGCACTTCGGCCGTTGGTGATTTCATATCCGCTTACCCTAGCATCCGGCCTGCGGGTTGCGAAAGAGAAAGGATATGCAGCTACTTGGCCGCCGCGCGCAATAAATCGCCGAGTGTGTGGACATCGGCCGCGCCGGCATCGCCGATCACGACATAGCGGAGCCCAGCCTGGGTCCAAATCTCCGTGCTGAAGCCTCTCACGTTCCCTGAAACAAGCGCGGAGCCGGTCGCATTGAATTCTGCACTTTCTTGTGTAATAAAGACCGAAAGCTGATGCTTGTGTAACTCGAAAATTAATTGCGCGGCAGGCTTCTGCTCGAGATAGACCAGCTTCCCTCCGAGTAACTTATAGGGTGAGTCTTGTAACTCAGGAAGGTTGAAGGTGAATGGGAGCTTGCCCTGAAACCAGGGTTTGACGGTATGGCGATCGGAAGAGACAACGTCCACTGGATTTGTGCTCGCCAGTGTTGCGATGTGCACATCGAGTAACTCGGCGATCTCCTGCTTGCGTCCAGACTCACGGTGCAACAGCAGCGGCGCCAAGATGAGGACCATCGCGATGGCCCCGGCAGCAAGCCATGTAAAGGGTGTCTTCCACAGCGGCACGCGGCTCTTCAGCATTTTCTTTTCGATCTGGCGCCGAAACTCCGGATGCATCCGAAAAGCCGTCGACTGAGCAAAGTTTTCAGCAGCCAGCCGCGTTGCCCGCTTCATCTGAGCTCTGGCAAGAATTTCACCAGCACAGGTGGAGCAACTCTGCGCATGCTCTTCGACCGCGGTGCGATCCTGCAGCGGAAGGCTCTCATCGACATAGGCGTCCAGCTTGTCTCGAATCGAATCACACGTCATCGCCGAGCCCCTTCCTGCTTTGCTGTGAGGAGCGCGCGCAAGGCTTTGCGCGCGCGCGAGAGGCGCGACATAACAGTGCCCACAGGAACGCCCACAGCGAGAGAGATTTCCTGGTAACTCAACTCTTCAAGGTCGCAAAGCAGGACCACCTCGCGAAAGTGTACCGGCAGTTCTATGAGAGCGCGCTCAACGGATTCTGAGTCGAGACGCGCGAGAAAAAGCGACTCTGGTGTGATGGATGTTGAAGGTTCCAGAGTGGTGTCGTCCTCCGCGTCCAATGAGACAGACGCCTTGAGCCCGGCTTGCGAAGTGAGAAACGTATTGCGCAGGATGCGATGAATCCATGCGCGGAAGTTCGACCCCTGCTGGAACGAGGAGAATCCTTTCAGCGCCTTCATCAGCGTTTCCTGCACCAGGTCTTCGGCTGCATCGCGGTCCTGGGTCAGCCAGCAAGCGAAGGCATAGAGCCGTGCGAACAGTGGCATCGCCAGTTCTTCGAAAGAGCCGGTATCGCCGATGCGGGTCTCCACAGCACGGCCAGTGTATCTCAGCGGTGTATTCGGTTTGGAAGTGAACTCGATGATGTGGATACGCGGCGCCGCTGGAGAGCAGCGTTAATCCGCAGCCGTCTCGGACATTCGGATCGCGGCGCTGGATTGGTTTTGTTTCGCCAGCCCTGCGTTGCGTTGCAAGACCGCGTCGAGCGACCATTTTCCGGGCCCATTGATCAATAGAAACAGCGTGGTAAGAATCTGGGCATAATCGGCGCGGATTTCGTGCAGAACGGCCCAGATTCCGACTTTGGGCAGTGCCGGAGGCATCGGCAATGGCGAAGTTCCCAGATACAACGAGATTTTTGTGGTGAGAATGGCAACGATCATTTCCACCACGAACGGAATGGCGATGAGCCGCGTTCCCAGGCCGGTAAGCAGCAGAAGGCCGCCACCAATCTCAAGGCAGGCGACGAAGATTGCGGTCTGGTGAGGGAAGGGAATGCCGAGCTTGGTAAAGCGGCCAACACCCTGGTTGGTGTAAACGAATTTCAAAATCCCCTCCCAGAAGAAGACGCCCCCCGCCATGAGGCGAAGAAAGAGAATGGATCGGGGTCCGCTTGTGGGAGGGTTGACGAGCCACGAGAAAAGTCTGTTCATCGGTTGCTCCTGTGCAATGCAGTGGCACTCCCGAGAGTGCTCACTGCATAAAACTGGAGCGGCGCGGTTTTATTCCCTTCCGTTCAAACTTTTCTTGCCTGTCAGGCTGCCGCAGCATAGGGCGCCACGGCGCGCGCGTCGCGCAGAGCCACAGCCCACCAGTGCAGCCCCGTGAGCATTGTCGTCATGGCCCGATGCGGCCGCTCCGGATGAAGCAGCCTCCCATTTGCATCGAACTGTTCCCAAGCCCCGGCGAAACTGACGGCATCGCGTATGGTCACCATGTGCAGTTCCGCGAAAACCTGCCGCAGCTGCTCCACGGCGCGCAACCCTCCCGACACTCCTCCATACGAAACAAATGCCACCGGCTTGGCCTGCCACTCGCGGCCCACCGAGTCGATCAGCGACTTCAGCGGGGCCGGGTAACCGTGGTTGTACTCCGGTGTGACCACCACAAAGGCTTCGGCCAATCCAATCTGTTCCGCAAGCGACAACGGTTCTTCCTGCATCCGGTTCGATCCCGCGAGGACCCCAGGTAATGCCGCTGGATCGATGGCGTCCAACTCAAATCGGCCGTCTTTCCGCAACCCCTCTGCCGCCCATCCCGCCACCCGGTCACAGAAGCGGCCCGGACGCGTGCTCCCGTAAATCAATCCAACTCTGACCATTCATTTTCTCCTCGAATTGTTTTTCACTCTGCAACGAGCGTACAACCTCAAGTAAACTTGAGGTCAAGGGGAAAATCATGAAATCGAGCCTGGAAGGTTTTGCGCGCGAGCTCACCGTGGGCGAAGTCGCGACCCGCAGCGGCGTGACAGTGTCTACGCTGCATTTTTACGAGGCGGAAGGCTTGATCCACAGTTGGCGGAACAGCGGTAACCAGCGGCGTTACGCGCGCGAGGTTCTGCGGCGCATTGCCGTCATCCGCGTGGCGCAGCGCACGGGCATCTCGCTGGCATCGATTCGCGAGGCCATGCACCGACTGCCCAACGGGCGAACGCCCACCGCGGACGACTGGGCGAAACTCTCAGCAGACTGGCGTGCCGATTTGAACGACCGGATCGACAGGCTGACAAGGCTGCGCGACCAACTCGATGGCTGCATCGGCTGTGGCTGCCTGTCGATGGGTGTTTGCCCGCTGCGCAACCCATGGGACAAGTTGGCCGAGCAAGGGCCGGGCCCGCGATTGCTCGATCCGGCGGGATGTTCGGATGCATGTGAAGAAGGGCCAACTCACGAGGGAACTCGCTCGACGCGGTCCAGGGCAAATAAATGACCCGAGGCAGTTTTGAATGAGGTGGATTTCGTGGCTGCCCGGCGTTGCTGAGGCGAACGCCTTAAACTGAGAACTCCATGCTGCGCACAGTGACCGCAACCCGCTATGTCCTTCCGCTGCGCGAAGGCGGATCGCTGCCCGCGATTGTCGAGGCCGACGATCTGGGTAGCTATGTGGTGAAATTTCGCGGCGCGGGACAAGGGCCGCTGGCGCTTGTTGCCGAACTGGTCGCGGGGGAGATCGGTCGCGCGCTGGGCCTGCGTGTACCGGAACTGGTGCTCATGGAGATTGATGCGGCCCTGGGGCGCAATGAGCCGGACGCCGAGATACGGCACCTGTTGAAGGCGAGCGTGGGCCTCAACCTGGCCCTCGACTATCTGCCGGGCTCAACCATGTTCGACATTGCCGCACGAGACACCGTCGGCCCCGAGGAAGCCTCGCTGGCGGTATGGTTCGACGCCTTCACGCAGAATGTCGATCGCACACCGCGGAATGCCAACCTGCTGATGTGGCACCGCAAACTGTATCTCATCGATCACGGAGCAGCGCTCTACTTTCATCACAATTGGGAGACGATGCCGGAGAAGGCCGAGTCGCCCTTCACCGAGATCGGCAAACACGTGCTTTTACCATGGGCTTCGCAAATCAAAGAGACAGGAGCGCTGGCGCAACAGAAGCTCTCGCGCAGCCTGTTTGCAGAGATTCTTGCTCAGGTCCCCGATGAATGGCTCGATCCGGACGCAGGCGGCGCCGCCGCGAAGAAGCGCGAGGCCTATGTCAACTTTTTCGCGAAGCGCCTTAGCTCTGCAGGAATTTTCGAACAGGAGGCGATCGACGCACATGCCCGCCTCGTTTGATTACACGGTGATCCGCGTTGTTCCGCGCGTGGAGCGGCAGGAGTTCATCAACGCCGCGGTCGTCCTCTTCTGCCCGGAGATGCGCTTTCTTGCCGCCCACATCCATCTCGACGAGCAGCGGCTCAAGGCCCTTTGGGCCAATGTCGACGTCGACGTGGTGCGAGGGCACCTTGAGGCCGTCTCGTTGATCTGTGCGGGAGACGCGAGCGCTGGACCGATCGCGAGTCTATCGCAGCGCGAGCGCTTTCATTGGCTCAGTTCGCCGCGCAGCACGATCATCCAGCCGTCGCCGGTGCATACGGGGATTTGCGACGAGCCGGGCCATGTGATGAAGCGGTTGGCGAAGCAGTTTTTGGGGCAGTGAAGGCGATGTTTCCGTCGCCCGTACGGGGCTGGATTCGTTTTTTGGCGATCTACCCAGGACTGCGCTCGTCTTCGACGAACTTGTCCTGGGCTAATTCCCATCGGCCCCTACGGGGCCTTGGATGACCGCAGCTTTTGTGAGGCTACTGCGGCTCAACCAGATGGTGCGCAATGGCAAACAGTGCCAGCTCAAGCCGTGTGGAAACGCCCGTCTTATCGAAGATATTCGACAGATGCCGTTTCACGGTTTCCTCGCTGAGCGTGAATTGCTTGGCGATGTCGCGATTCGAACAGCCCTCGACGATACATCCCACCACTTCGAGTTCGCGGGGCGTCAACCCATAGGTCTTGCGCTGGGGCACGGTGGCTTGCTGCATCAGGTCGTGCAGTGCGCTCACCAGGTTGACCACGCGCTTGCCGCCGATCCAGTAATCGCCGCTATACACGGTTCGGATGGCGGTTTGCAGATGGCTGGCGAGAGCGTCTTTGAGCACAATACCGCGCGCGCCAATGTGCAGCGCTTCGATGATCTGCTGGGTGGTGATGGTCGACGTAAGGAGCAGAATCTTGACGGTAGGCGTGCCGTTCATGATGGCGCGCATGGCTTCGAGGCCCGGCAGGCGCGGCATCTGAAGGTCGAGCAGCAGGATATCCGGCTCAAGTTCAAGCGTCTGCGTAATCGACTCATCGCCGTCGGTGGCTTCGCCAATGACATCGAATCCGTCGAGTTCCGAAAGCATGTTGCGAACACCGATTCGGACTACAGGATGATCGTCGGCTAATACAATTCGGATTGGCTTGTCCACTTGGCGGCTAACCTCCAGCATTCTTCAAGAGTTACGCAGTGAATTCAGCCTCAAGGATACGCTGCAGATTCACCGCGGCGGCGCGCAAATCATGGATGATCGCAAGACTGTCATCCACATGGTTAATGGTAGAGGGTTCCAGACCGCCGGCTTCGATCAAGTGTCCAAGGCGTGCAATCTGGGTTGCGCCGGCCATGGAACCGCCGCCTTTTATGGCGTGACCGATGCGGCGCGTCTCGGGCCAGTCACCTTTCGCAACAGCCACCTCGAGCAAGGTTGTGCGCTTTCCGACATCGGCGATAATGGCCTCGTAAATTTGCCGGAGCGCAGCTTCAGGCATCATTTCGCGCAATTGGGCCAACGTGCCTGGATTCACAACCTGTTCTTCGGGATCGAGGCCTTTGGGCGGCGCCGGTTTTGAGGAAGCCTCTTGCTCTTCAATCAGCCGCGTCAGGCTCTCGGGGTCGAAGGGCTTGAGGAGAAAACCGTCCGCGGCCGCAGCAACATCTTCGGCGGGTCCGCTGGCGCTGATGAGGTAGAGCCGAGCCAGGCTACGGGCGCGTAGTTTTTCGATGAGCTGGGTTCCGCTCAATCCGGGCATCTGGGCATCCATCAGAATGACGCCGGGAACACATTCGCCGCCCCCCAAAACGTCCAGGGCGGTGCCTCCATCTGCCGCAGTGTGGACTGGATATCCGCTCATTGTCAGCATCGTGGCCATCACCTCGCGGCTGACCATGTCGTCATCGATCAAGAGCACGGTTGGCAGTTCTTGCCGGGTGAAGTCAAGCATAGCTACAGTTTGCCACCTGGAAGGGCGCGCCAAGTGGAAATTGAGGGAGGGGAACCCAATCAGTTCTGACCGTATGGGCGACTTTTGTAGCGAAACCAAACAGGTTGCGTCTCAGTGGCCAATGACGAGCACCTGAAAACTGCCTGCGACAGGGACAGTCTTTAACGTTCCAATGCCTCCGGACTTGGCAACGTTGACTCCCACGAAATCTGTCACCAGGTAAAGTTCCCCGGTTTGCTGATTGAACGCGAGTGTCCGGGCGCGCTGACGCGTAGGCAGATTCTGAATCTCCGCGTAGGTGTCGGTCACGTCCTGGCGAATGACGGTGAGGCTTCCCTGGGCTCCGCCATTGGCTGTGTAAATCAACCCGCGAGCGGCGTCGTAGCCTACCGTATCGGCCCCGGGACCGATCGGGAGCGACGCGACCACTTCGCCGGAGCCGGTGTTCAGAACGGTGAGCTTCATGTTGTTGCAGGCGGCGAAGAGGCGTTGATGGGCGCCGTCGACAGCCAGACTGCGCGGGTCAGCGCACCCCGAACCAAGGGGAAGAGTCTTCATCGCATCCGGCGGGGAATTTTGGCTCCAGTCGAGCACCGTGAGTTCGGCGCTGTCGCCGTCTTTCTTGTCCGCGGCTTCGCTCGCTGCGCCGTCGCTCGCGGGTCGCGGACTTGAGGTTCCGGCATCCCCAGGCGGCACCGGTTCGGCTGCGGCGGCCTGGCCGGATTCGCCATTGCCGGTCTGTCCCGGCTCGGCAGCGCCATGCGGCCCAGTGCCGGCTCCATCCTGCGTTTTGTGGAGACGCCCCGCGATCGCTTCTGTGTCGAGCCGCGCTACCTGGCTATGGTTGATGAGCAAGACGTAAACTCCGCCATTTCCGTCGGTCTGCGCAAACCCGAGACGCGCCGGCATGAGGATCTCGCCGACGCGCTTGCGCGATGCCAGATCGATGACAGAGATTGAGGTCTTGATCTCCTGGTTACGATTCGCAGCGGAGCTTGCCGGCGGAGGCACTGGGCGCCGTGGGGTCCCATTCGTCCCCGGTTGCCCAGCCGACTGTGGGGGCGTTCCCGTCACGGGGTTCGTGCAGACAACAAAGAGCAATCCCGTCTGCTCGTCGATGGTCAAAGCCCGAGGCGTGGGTCCCGTAGCAATGGTCGCGACAATCTGAAACGTTCGCCGATCGAAGACCTTCACTTGGTCGGCGGGCCCATCGCTGATGTACCCGAATTCGCCGCTCGAGTCGAGAGCGATATCGTGCGCGTCCCGCAGCCCCTCTATCTGCCCGGCCAGCGTGCCTGTTTCCACATCCACCACCTGCACCACGCGACCGTGCGCAATGTAGAGGCGGTTCGCCTGGGCATCCATGGTGAGATAGTCCCAGTTGCCCGTGCCGCCGAGAAACCAGGTGTGCTTGATCGCGAAGGCCGTGTCGGGCAGCTCGGTAGCCCTCGGCGGTTCCTGGGCCTGCGCAGAGATGGCGGCTAGCAGGCATAGGGCTGGGATGCAGCGTGTGCCAAGTCTCGTCATCGCAGAAATCTCCATAGGGAATAGATGCTCACAAACATCCCGGCGCGCGGGCGCGACATCAAATCCAGCATACGTGCCCAAATCCTCGGACCGAATGGCGAAATTCAGCAGGCAGGTCAAAGAGCTCCTCAAGGTTGGAGGGCCTGGACTCATCACCGGCGCAGCCGACGATGATCCATCGGGCATTGCGACCTATACCCAGACTGGCGCCCAATTCGGCTATGGACAGCTTTGGACGGCGCTGTTGATTCTGCCGATGCTGATTGCCGTGCAGGAGGCCTGCGCGCGCATTGGCGCGGTCACCGGCAAAGGCATTGCGGCGACGGTGAAAGAGCGCTACAGCAAGAAAGTGCTCTATGGAATGCTGGCCCTCATCCTGGTAGCCAACACGATCAACCTGGGTGCCGATCTGGGCGCCATGGGGGCTGCCGCCCAACTGATTGTGCCGGTGAACTTCACCGTGCTCGTTCTCTTCTTCACGGCCGCAATTCTCGTGCTTGAAATTTTCACGACCTACCGCATGTATGCGCGGATTCTGAAGTGGCTATGCGTCACGCTATTTTCTTACGTGATTACGGTCTTCCTTGTCCATGAGCCGTGGGGCACCATCTTGAAAGCAACTTTCGTTCCCCACATCGAGTTCACACCGGGATTTTTCTTTGTGATTACCGGCGTGATCGGCACGACGATTTCGCCGTACATGTTTTTCTGGGAAGCTTCGCAGGAGGTCGAGGAAGAGAAGAGCCGGCACATGATTCACAACGGCGAACCGCGGATCACCAAGCCCTTTATGAAGCGGCTGCGCCTGGATAATTTTCTGGGAATGCTGTCTTCGCAGATCGCCGCTTGGTGCGTGATTGTGGTCGCAGCTACCGTGCTGCACGGCAATGGAATTACGCACGTGGAAACGGCCGCGCAGGCTGCCAGGGCACTCGAACCGCTGGTTCACACCTTTCCGCACGCCGGCTTTCTGGCGGAGCTGATTTTTGCGATCGGGATTATCGGGCTGGGATTTCTTGCTGTTCCCGTCTTCTCAGGTTCGGCGTCGTTCGCAATGGCCGAGGCCCTTGACTGGAAAGCGGGCCTGAACCTGAAGCTCAAGAGTGCGCATGGATTTTATGGGGTGATCACCATCGCGACATTGATCGGCCTGACGATCAATTTCATCGGCATCAATCCCATGCAGGCACTGGTGCTGACAGCCGTGATCAACGGAGTGATTGCTGTGCCGCTGATCTTTCTGATCGCACGCATTGCACGGAATCAGGACATCATGGGAGAGTATCGCAGCGGCCTGGTATCCAATGTACTGGTGTGGGCGGCGTTCGTGTTTATGGGCGCGGTCGCTGTTGCCATGTTCGCTACATTGAAGCTCTAAACTCACGGCGCAGCTCGAAAAATGGGATTCAACGCGGAGATGCGTTCGTGACGACAGGCTCGTTGTACACGCCGAATTCGGCAATACCGATCTGCTTTTGAGAGCCTTCCAGATTCAGTCGAACGCGCTCGGCAACGGTGCGCGGGAATTGGTGAATTTGCGAGGTCGCAGGCATTTGCCCCCGGGCGAGGGTGACCCAGGATCCGGCTTTCCAGGCTTGGATCGCGTACGACACGATGCGGCTCTCGGGGCCGTAATCCTTCAAGTAGCGCGGTTCAGCGAACGCAACCGTGTCGAAGGTTGTGGGGTGGCTGAATGCGATTTCAAGCCAGCCAGAAGTTTGTCCCTCGTCGCTGCTCCAGTACGTATGGAAGTTGTTGTCGTTGGCCAGGTCGGGGCCAGACGTATCATCGCTGCTGCTGGCGAAAGAAGGCTGAGAGAAGGCAAGGTCCGGAGTCGTGATCTGGATCGACGGCGCGAGGCCCGGTGCGGACCCCGGATTCTTCCAAAGGCGTCCAACCTCGGCAAGGCGATCAAGTGCGTTCTGGTCGAACTGGCCGCTGCGATTCGGCGCCACATTCAAGATCAGGTTGCAATGCCGTTCGTTGAAAGGCACGAGCCATTCCTTGACGATCTGGCGCGCCGGCCGGAGTTCCTGCGTGGGGTACTCGAGTTTCCAGAACCAGTCGCTTTGCAGCGTGGTGCCGGACTGCGATGGAATCTCGCTTCCGGCCGGGATCGTCTGGCCGGCGTGCTGCTCGTATTGCTTGATGTCGGTGTAGAAGAGAGAAGGCACGGGATACTGCCCGAAGTTATAGTCGGCGACCAGACAATCTGGCTGCAGCTTCTTGATGTGATCGTAGATGGTGCGGAAGGGAAGTTGACCGTATGTGATCCGCGACCAGGCCGCATTCCATCCGTCGAAGAACAAGGCTTGAATTGCGCCGTAGTTCGTCAACAGCTCGCTGAGCTGGGCTTTGATCAGCGCGATTTTTTCGGGGGTGATTTGATAAGGGCGAATGTCTTGCCTGAGATCGAGGATGGAGAGATAGAGGCAGACCTTCAGGCCATGCCGGCGAAAAGAATCGACGTACGATCGGACGATATCGTGCGGGAACGAGGAATCTTTAACGCTGAGGCTCCTGGTTGCCGTGGGCCAGAGACAAAAGCCATCGTGGTGTTTGGTCGTAAGGCAGCCATAGCCCATATTCGCGGAGAGCGCGGCCCTGGCCCATTGGTCGGTATCGAGATTGGCGGGATTGAAGAGCTTGGCGGATGCTTTGGGATCGCCCCATTCGCGTTGCTCAAAGGTCGCCATGTTCAGGTGGATGTACATGCCGAAGCGGAGGTCGAGAAACTCCTGCTGGAGTTGCAGAAGGGACTTGCCCGAGGAGGCAAGCGTGCCAATTGCGCTAAGCCTGGGTGTACGCGCGGACATGGTTGCGGCGGCAAGAAGGCCAGAGGAGAATTCCCGCCGAGTGAGGGTCAAGTTCCTAGTCCTTCCTGAATGAAGAGGAATCGTGTACGGCGAAAGCGTTGCGGACCCCAGTGCGACTTTACTCGTTGGCCGCGGCCACTTCATGCAGCCATCCCGGCGCTTTCAGCAACTCGCGCGGGCGGCTGCCGTCGGCCTGGCCCACCAGCCCGTCGCGTTCCATCAAATCGATCAAATGCGCGGCGCGTCCGTAACCGATTCTCAAGCGGCGTTGCAGCAGGGAAGTGGAGGCCTTGCCGAATTCGAAGACCAGCCGCACGGCATCATCGAACATGGGGTCGTTTTCATCGGGATCGGCATTGGAGCCATCGAGATTGGGCCGTTCGTCTTTGGGTGATTCGAGGAAGCCTTCGACATACTCGGCCTGCGCCTGCGCTTTCCAGAAATCGACCACAGCGGCGGTCTCTTTCTCGCTGACGTAGGGCGCGTGCAAACGCATCAGGCGGCTCGTGCCCGGGGGCAGAAAGAGCATATCGCCGCGGCCAAGGAGTGCTTCAGCGCCGTTGGTGTCGAGAATGGTTCGCGAGTCAACCTTGGTCGCCAGGCGGAAGCTGATGCGCGTGGGTACGTTGGCTTTGATGAGACCAGTGATGACATCGACCGACGGGCGCTGCGTGGCGAGTACGAGATGGATGCCGACAGCGCGCGCCATCTGCGCCAGGCGCGTGATCGATTCTTCTACGTTGGCGCGGTCGAGCATCATCAGGTCGGCCAGCTCGTCAATGATGATCACGATGTAGGGCAGAGGCTCGTTATCACTCGAATCCTCAAAGAGCGACGGCATCGAGTCTTCAAAGAGCTTGTTGTACTGGTCGATGTTGCGCACGGCGCGAGAGGCGAGAAGTTTCAGCCGCCGTTCCATTTCGCGGACAGCATTGCGCAGGGCGTTTGCGGCCAGCTTGGGCTCGGTGATGATGGGCGTGAGAAGATGCGGAATGCCCTCGTACATGCCAAGTTCAACGCGCTTGGGGTCGACGAGAATGAGCCGCACCTGCGCCGGGGTTGTGCGGAACAAAAGGCTCATGATCATGGCGTTGATGGCCACCGATTTTCCGGCTCCTGTGGAACCGGCGATGAGCAGGTGAGGCATGGTGGCGAGATCGGCCGGGACGATGCGGCCGTTGATGTCTTTACCCATGGCGATGCTGAGCTTGCCCTTGGCGCGCGCGAATACTTCTGACTCGAGCACATCGCGCAGATGAATGGTCTCGCGATCGCGATTCGGGACCTGGATGCCGACGGTGGATTTGCCGGGCATGCGCTCGATGAGGATGCTTTCGGCGCGCATGGCAAGGCATAGATCGTCGGCGAGGCCGGTAACGCGCGAGTACTTGACGCCCGCTTCGGGCTTGAACTCGTACGTGGTGACCATTGGGCCCGTATTGATCTGGACCACCTGGCCGCGCACATCGAATTCGGCGCATTTCTCTACCAGCGTTCGCGCTTCTTCGCGCAGCAGGTCTTCTTTTACTGCGAGTGGTGCGTCGCCGGGGTTGAGGAGAGTGCTGGGAGGCAGCTTGAAACCGGAGACCGACTTCGGCGCCACGGTTGCGGTGCGAATCTCGGCATCGGCGCGGCCATGGATGGCAATTGAATCGGATATGCGCGAAGCCTCAACCTGGCGGGCTGCGGCTGGTGGAGCGAGCATCTCCCGCTGATCGCGCTTTTCGGCTTTCGGCGCTTCGTACGCTTCAAACCCCAGCGCGGGAGCACCCTGTTGCGTGTGCGGTTGAATCGGCGTGGGCGCATGCACAGGCGGTGCGGATCGTTGCACAGGCGTAGCTTCCGCGGGTGAACGTTCCCAAATGCTGGAAGAGCGCACCGCTCCGGCGGCCGGGGGCGCGTCTGGCTCGACGGGCATGGGGGCGCGACGGAAGGCAGGAATATCGTCGATGGCATTCAGCTCAGGGCCCAGTTCGCGGGCGCGTTTGCGGCTGAAAAGCCGCGCAAAAAATCCAGGCTTGCGCGCTGGCGCCGCAGGCCCCATATCGGCATAGTTGGCACCCGCCGGCACCGTTTCCAACTGCGCCTGCCGGTCTTCTCTCTCCTCGCGCTCGGCACGAAGTTCGGCGCGTTCTTCGCGCCAGTTGCGCCAGCGCTCGTAGAACGCGACCACATGAATCCAGCGCTCGGCCAAGCCTTCTTTGAGAACCCCGAAACTTACGGCGGAGGCAAAATAAAGCCCGGTTGCAGCCAGGATTCCAGCCACCAGCCACGCGCCCTGCACATTGATGTAGCCAACCAGAAATGCCGAAACAATGCGCCCGGTCACCCCTTCAATGGGAACCAGATGGAGCCAGCGCCAATGCCACGGGAGCAGCCCGAACACCGCAGGCATAAATACCAGCGCCAGAAATGTGCCCGTCCAGCGCAGCCACGCCGAGCCGCTGGGCCGCGAATGCATCCAGATCCATCCCAGGCCTCCCAGCCAAAGGGGAAGAAGAAATGCGGTGAGCCCGATACTTTGCAGCAGCAGATCGCTGAGCCACGCCCCGAAGAGTCCAACCCAGTTGCCGATCGCACGCGCGCCCGCCTCGCCGGCAGCTGTATTCAACGACGGGTCGGTGGCATGCCACGTAGCGATGGAGAGAAACAGCAGAAGGGAAACGAGCAGCAACAACACCCCGAGAAACACGTTCAGGGGGCGGCTTCGCGTGGGCGAAAGGACAATGGAGACCGGTTTCATGGCGTTTGCGCTCCCGCTCGGTGGGCTGCTCAGGGGGTTGCCGCGGACGAGCCATAGGAGCGGCAAACGAGTCCCAGAGCAGCTTTTATTGTCGGTGTGCGGAAAGCCGTCCTGTGCCAAAACGGAGGAGAGGAATCAAACTGTACACCCCCTGCACAGCCGGTCGAACGGAGTCGAGAGCGTCGATTCCTAGGCCGTGCAGAGAGAACCCGGTGGACCCGGTTTTGGCCGGGTCTCACTATTTACGGAAGGGCGGAAAAAAGGTCGCGCAAGTCTGTAGCGCCGGCTGCTGCTCCGAGCATTGGGCTCACCTTGAAGATTTCTTCCAGGGTGCGCAGAAGGGAACTGTGGTTGTAGTAGATCTCGTTCTTGTATCCCTTCTTCACACCTTTCCCTAGGGCCAGGAAGGGAATCGGTCCGTCGCCATTGGCCGCTTCGTCGGCCATGATGAAGACCACCACCTGCCCGGATTTATATTGCGCGGAATCAAGAATGATGGGCAGTTTTTCTTTCAGCCACGTATCGGTGTGCGCAATCTCGTTGCCGCCGCAGGGGTCGTGTCCGTCGTCGCACATGTTGGGGGTGATGAAGTTGTAGCGGCCGATCTTGCCGTCTTTCAAATCCCCGGCCAGCGAGGAAAATGGCCGCACATGCGCAATACAGTAGGACGAGTTTGGGCTTAGATTGTTGGTCATGTCCTCAAAAAACACCTGAGGGAGATGCCGAGGCTCAAAAAGATGACTGCCGCTTGAGTCGGTGGCGCCTTCGGGCTCCAGCGGGCACACGTTTCCGCTGATGGATTCCTCGTAAGCCCGCCAGGGAATCCCTGCATTCTGCAACAGTTCGCTCAGGTGCGCATGGGTCGACTGGTGAAATTCGCTGGGTAACCCGTCTACGTGGATGCCGAAGTTGGTGCCCGCTTCCATCCAGAGGTAATTGGGAAGGCTGGGATGATTTCCAGGCGGATTGAAGTAGTTGCCGGCCACGGCGGCCGAGGAAAGGAGTGTTTTATTGATGTAGGGAGCTTCTGAGCTGTTTTGAATGCCGCCGGACCCGGTCCAGTTACGATTTTCAATCACAATGAGAAAGACGATGGGGCCATTCGGTTGTGCCTGGATTATGGGGATTGACGGTCCAAAAAGAGCTAATCCGAAAAGAAGTGCTGCTAAGATTCGAGTTTTCACGCAGGGTGATCTCCTTACCCCCAGTTTCCCCCAAGTATCTGACGAATATACGACCCAATCGTAAGCGCAAGCCAGTACTTCGCCAATGTTCGACGGTTCGCGTCAAGTACCATGGTAATCCTCTTACTTGCTCACGTAAGTCTCCACAGTGCAAAGAGATGGCGCCTCAGCAATCTCTTCGCGTCGTCAGAACTTCTTTAATTCGGTGAAGCCGGTTTCTATTCGGTGCGCAAGGCGCGCATGGGATCGACGCTTGCGGCGCGATTGGCCGGCACAGCGCTTGCCACCAGCGCAACCGCGGCAACCCCCGCCACAGCAAGCAAATAGCTAACAAGGTCCAACGGCATTACACCGTAGAGCGACGAAGCCAGTGCGCGTCCAACCAGCATGGCCAGCGGAACTCCCAGAAGGATGCCGCAAACGGTCAGAACAAGGCTGTCTTTGAGGATCATCCAAACAACCTGCCCTCGTCGCGCGCCCACGGCCATGCGCACTCCAATCTCAGCGGTTCGCATGCTCACGCGATACGCGAGGGTGCCATAAAGGCCGGTAGCCACCAGGACGACTGCCAGAAATCCGAAGAACCCGGCCAGCCGCGCGAACAGGATCTGGTGCGAGATGGTCGTTTCGAATTGGGCCCGCTGCGTCATGGGTTGGATGAGGGGCAGATTGGGATCGATTTGCTGCACGGCCTTGCGTGCAGCGGGCAGAATGGCGAGCGGATCGCCGTGGACGCGCATCTCCACCGTCATGGGTCCGACCATGGGAATCTGCGCATACTCGTACCAGGCCATAGGGATCGGCTCTTCATCGATGCTGCGGTATTTGTGGTCCTTGACGACGCCAATCACGGACATCGACCAGCGCCCATCGTCGGTTCCAATCGTATGGCCGAGAGGGTTCCGGTTGGGCAGAAAGCGTTTGGCAAACTCTTCGTTGATGATGCCCACATGTGGTGCTGCGGCAGTGTCTGAATCGGCAAAGTCACGCCCGGACAGCACGGGAACGCCCAGCGTCTTGAAAAAGTCTGACCCTGCGACATTGCTTCGCACGGTGAGCGACGCGCCGTTGGCGACTTCAGGAAGGCGCCCGTCCACCAACATATTGCTGTTGTCGGACCACCAGCCGCCCAGGCGTTCTTCGCTGACCGACACAGATTCCACGCCGGGCAAAACACGCAGCTTGTCAATCAGGCTCGAATAAAAGATGCGGCCTTCGGGAAGAGACGGGATGTTGGGCTTCACGCTGAAGACAGCCAACTCATCGGCCTGCAAGCCGAGCGGCGTGTTTTCGAGATTGCGCAAGGTGCGTATGAGGAGTCCCGCGCCGACCAGCAGCGCCAGGCACATGGTCATTTGCAGCGCG
>Ga0187887_10002207_pt1 | contig 15775 bp, 15 predicted proteins | sample June2016WEW_7_10_FD_132977 | JGI IMG/M metagenome (GOLD analysis project Ga0187887, IMG submission 132977) | Peatland microbial communities from SPRUCE experiment site at the Marcell Experimental Forest, Minnesota, USA - June2016WEW_7_10 | ecosystem: Environmental > Terrestrial > Soil >...
CTGCCCGAGCTGGCGGTCGATGCCTCGCCGGGCGATCCTCTGCTGAGCCGCCAGATCCGGCAGCTGGTGGCTTCGCTTCCTGAAACGCCGCGCGCGGTGATCGTGCTGCGGTATCAGGAAGACTTGACGCCGGAAGAGATTGCCGAAGCGCTGAGCATGCCCGTCGCCACGGTGAAGAGCCACTTGCGGCGGGCGCTGCAGATGCTGCGCGAGAAGATGGCGCGGGTGCTGCACTAGAGGCGCGGGGAAGTGAGGTTGGTCATGATGGAAAGCGACGCGGAACTGGAACAGGCACTCTACGCAGCGTTTGCCCGCGAGGCTGCGCCGGCGACGCTGATGGCCGGAGTGGAGGGGCGGCTGGGCTGGGACGTCGCGGGTCCTTTCCCACTCAAGCCAACAGCGGGCTTGAATGGGGCACCCGTCGAATTCATCCCGACGTTTGCCGGGCTGGAGATTACGACGCAGTCGCGATGGACGAGCATGCTGTCGCTGGGCGCGCACGCGCTGATTTGCGCGCTGATCGTGCTGTTCGCGCTGGACCAGTGGCACACACGGCAGGTGCAGAAGAAGCTGATGGCGACGACGGTGGAGATTCCGTTTATGCCGGCTTCGAATCTGAAGGACACGATGGGCGGGGGCGGGGGCGGCGGGAATCATGAGCTGCTGGAGGCTTCGAAAGGAAAGCTGCCGAAGTTCGCGAAGCAACAGATCGCGCCTCCGCAGATTTTGCGGCTGGACAATCCGAAGCTGGCGGTTGAGCCGACGGTGGTGATGCCGCAAATCAAACTGCCGGACGCGAACATGCCGGATCTGGGTGTGCCGCAATCGCAGCAGGTGGCGTTTGCGTCGCAGGGCTCGGGGTCGGGTTCGGGGTTTGGGACCGGTTCTGGCGGCGGGATCGGGTCCGGCAAGGGCAACGGCATTGGAGCGGGCGAGGGCGGCGGCTACGGGGGCGGACTTTACCACGTCGGCGGCGGGGTTTCGAACCCCATCCTTATATATGCGCCCGATCCGGAATTCTCCGACGAGGCGCGGCGGGCGAAGTACCAGGGGGTTTGCGTGGTGGGGCTGGTGGTGGATGCGCAGGGTAATCCGCAGCGAGTCCGCATCGTGCGGCCGCTGGGGATGGGGCTGGACGAGAAGGCGCTGGAGGCGGTGCGGGAGTACAAGTTCAAGCCTGCAGTTTTCCAGGGCAAGAACGTTGCGGTGGAAGTGAATATCGAGGTGAACTTCAGGATCTACTAGACCAGGTCTCGACGCCGCCCCCACCTCGATACGGTCTCAATTGGGAAAGGCGAACTGAAAACGAACGGACAACGTTCCTGAGGGGCGCGGCCGGATGCGGTTCCGCGGCGAGATGGGGGCCGGGGGAAACGGCCTACTTGCCGGCCGGATGCTGGTGTGCCTCCTCCGCCATCTTGCGGGTCTCCGAGCTTGCCTTGAGCCAGTCCATGAGCAAAGGAGTTACATCCACAGTGGCGGCTTTCGGGTCGGCAGCGGACGAGTCAACAATAGCCGAGAGTTTCATCCTGCTGCTGAGTTCTCTGAATTCAGGCTGCAGAACGGCCAGGATGTTGTCGATGGGAGCTTTACCGACCGGCTGTTGCATAGCGCGATCCTGGCTCTCCGCGCCGTACTTTTCCAGTTCCTGGGCTCTGGCCGTGTCATTGGCGGCTTTGACGGCATTCAATTCAAAGCGGCGGTCAGCAAGAATAGCCGCCCACAGGGGCGAGCGATAGAAGGCGATGACGATGGAGGTCCTGTCGAAGGTTCCGACAACGGGGATGCTCTGAGCGGCTACCGGTGCGGAGGATGGGGCGGGAGCCTGCGCGCCGGCTGCGAACGGCAGCGAGGCGAGGATGAGGGCGACGGCGAAGCCAATTCGTCTCATGACACACTTTCCTTTCCTGACAGAAACGTGGGTATGCGCAGACGCCACCTTTGCAGCGGTTCGTTGTGATTGTCGGCAGTACTGACGGTCATTGCATGACCCGATGGTTGTTTTGGATAAATGAAAGCGCGCCAGCGGCAGGAACGGGCGATTTTACGCTCGCGACCGGGTTGCGCAAGATCACCGAAGTACCCGTTCGTGGAGCCCTCGATCCGGTCGCCCCCTTCTGCGTCCTCCGGCTTCCGGCTGACCGAAATGCGGTACGATGAGCCATCCTGTCGTATTCATCGGGAGGAATTGCCGCATGAGGGGTCGAGTCGCCGGAGCGGTTCTGGTGCTGAGCGGGTTTTTCCTTTGCGTGGTTTCCTTGCGGATCGCAGCGGTCCACGGGGCTTCCGATGCTCCGTCTGGAACATGGAACAGGCAGGCGGCGGCGCAGTATCTCGACTCGCGCGAGACGTGGTGGCAGGGGTGGCCGCGGGCGCAGAAGGATCACGGGACGCTGTGCATCTCGTGCCATACGGTGGTGCCCTATGCGATGGTGCGCTCGGAACTGCGGCGCGACCTGGGCGACGCTGCGATGCCAGCTCCGGAAAAAACGATGCTGGACAGCGTGGAGAAGCGCGTCGGCGACTGGGCGGAAATGGCGCCGTTCTATTCCGATGAGAAGTATGGCAAGGGGAAAGCGGCGGAGTCGCACGCGACCGAGGCGGTGCTGAATGTGGTGATCCTCGCGAGCTACGACGGGGCGCAGGGGCAACTGCGGCCGATCACCCGAAAGGCGTTCGAGGAGGTTTGGGCGCTGCAGGAAGCGGACGGGCCGCTGGCTGGCGGATGGAAGTGGCAGGATTTTCATCTGGGGCCGTGGGAATCGACGGAGTCGGGCTATCAGGGCGCGGCGCTGCTGATGGTGGAAGCGGTGCATTTGCCAGGGGGATTTGCGCGGGAGCCGGGGACGCGCGAGCATCTGGACCGGCTGCGGGATTATTTGCGGCGGAATTATGCGGCTCAGCCGCTGGTGAATCAGCTGTACATCCTTTGGGCTTCGGCGAAGGAGCCGGGGCTGCTGACGCGTGCGGAGCGCAAGGCGCTGATGGCGGCGCTGCGCGCGCAGCAGCAGGGGGATGGAGGATTCCGGACGGCGGCGCTGGATGTTCGGGAGCGCGTAGATCACACCGCGCAGCCAACGACGAGCGACGGCTACGCTACGGGGATTGCGGTGCTGGCGCTGGAGGCGGTGGGGACACCGCGGCGGGATGCGATGCTCAGCCGCAGTCTGGCCTGGCTCGCGCAGCATCAGCAGAATGACGGAACGTGGACGGCGGCGTCGCTGAACAAGCAGCGCGATCCGGCGAGCGATCCGGCGTTGTTCATGACCGATGCGGCGACGGCGTATGCCGTGCTGGCGCTGGAGCAGCAGCCGTAATTCTCGATTTGCCATCGAACCGGGTGCAGTAGCTGCGCGATAATGCGCTCATGCGTGCTGCTTTGGATCCTGCGAGCCTCGTAGTGCGTCGACTGACCGCGGATGACGCTGCCGGGGTCGCCGAGTTGAGCGACCAACTCGGCTATCCTGGCTCCGCGGCCGAAGTCCAGCTTCGCATCGAGGCCATCACCCGCTCCGCTGACAGAATCGCGCTTGCGGCTTTGCACGGCGGCCAACTGGTTGGCTGGATCGATGCCTGCATCGAGCGCCATCTCCCGACTCCGGACGTGGTCCTGATCAGCGGGCTGGTGGTACGGGAGACGGCGCGCGGCTGCGGCGTGGGCAGGCGGCTTTGCGCGGAGATCGAGGAGTGGGCTCGAAGCCAGTCCATCCCGGTGGTGCGCGTCCGGTCTCAGATTAAGCGCGAGGATGCGCACCGATTTTATCTGCGCGATGGCTATCGCAGGGTCAAGACTTCGGTGGTGTTTGAGAAAAGCTTGGAGTGAGACGGCCTTCGCAGGCGCGAACCAGCGGCGTCATTGCATTTCGCGTTTGTCCCCCGTAACCTTGCCGTATCCCCCACGCGCCGGGCCCCCAGCATGCCAGCCTCGGGCGCGATGCGGTGGCAGAAGGAACATGCAATGTTGATTACCCTGCTCGATCTCGAACGCGAGCCGGTACGTTTTGACCTGGAAGTCCCTCCTGGCGCGATCGACTACGGAGAAGACGCGAAGCAAGTCGGCAACCTGGCTGTCCAGGGGCAGGCCGAGCTGCTGCGCGAGCATCGAGTACCGAAGGAAATCGTCCCCGACATCCGGACGCGGGCGAAGTGGTCCGGGACTTTTGAGGCGCCGTGCGCGCGGTGTGTCGAGCCGGTGAAGCACGAGCTCGCGGGGGATTTCGATCTGCTGTTCCGGCCGCTGGGAATCGACGCGGGTCCGACCGAACGCGCCCTGGTCCCGCCTGAAACGGAAATCGGTTATTATCAGGAAGGCGGTCTAGTGCTGGAAGACGTTCTGCGCGAACAGGTGCTGCTAACCCTTCCGGTAAGAACGCTTTGCCGCTCGGATTGCAAGGGACTTTGCCCGCGCTGCGGACGTAATCTGAACACCGAACCCTGTGCCTGCGAGGCCGGACCGGTCGACGCGCGGTGGTCGGCGCTTTCAGACCTGAGCAGCCGGATCAGTCCGGAAGCGAAAGAGACGAATCACTGAAGTTCTTGCCCGGAAATTTGTGCCGGGAGCGAAAGGAATCCTGCAATGCCGAACCCAAAGCGGCGCCACTCCAAGGCCCGCACCTCCAAGCGCCGCGCGCACGACTTTCTGACCGCCAGCGGGCTCTCCGAGTGCCCGAATTGCCACGAGCGCAAGCTCCCGCATCACGTCTGCCCCAAATGCGGCACCTATAAGGGGCGCGAAGTCCTGGAAGTAAAGGAAGCCAAGTAGCGCCAGCGCTTGATGCTCACAGACATCGCTCTCGACGCCATGGGTTCGGACAAAGCTCCGGAGCCTGAGATACGAGGCGCGATCCTTGCCTGCCGCAATCTGCCAGTCCGAGTACATCTGGTTGGGCCGGAGTCGTTTCTGCGCCCGCGCCTGGCGGCGGCTCTCGGCTTCGCGCGTCTGCCCATCTCCATCGTGCATGCTGAGGAATTTATCGGGATGGACGAGAAAGCGGCGCAAGCGGTGCGCACCAAGCGCAACAGCTCCATGCGCATAGGGCTGAAGATGGTGAAGGAGAAGCGGGCGGCGGGCTTCTTTACCGCGGGCAACACGGGCGCCGGCATGGCGACGGCGAAAATGGCTCTGGGAGCGCTGCCGGGAGTCGATCGGCCAGCGCTGGCGATTGTGGTCCCGACGCTGTCGGGTTCGCCGTGCGTACTGCTTGATGTCGGAGCGAATGTCGACTGCAAACCGCAAAACCTCGAGCAATTCGCGGTGATGGGCGAGCTGTACGCGCGCAGTGTGCTGCGCATTCCGCGTCCGCGGGTGGGAATCCTGTCGGTGGGCGAAGAAGAAAGCAAGGGCAACGACCTCACGCGCGAAGCGACGCTGCTGGTCCGCAAGCTGCCCGTGAATTTCATCGGGAACGTCGAAGGCCGCGATATTTATAACGGCAACTGCGACGTTATTGTCTGCGATGGATTCGTGGGCAACGTCGCGTTGAAGACCTCAGAGGGCCTGAGCCGGCTGGTGCGCGAGATGCTGAAGGCATCCCTGACGCAGACGGTGACGGCGCAGGTGGGTGCGCTGCTCTCGCGGAAGGCGTTCAATGCGTTCCGGCGAAGGCTGGATCCGTCGGAGTACGGCGGAGCGCCGCTGCTGGGCGTGCGGGGCGTGTGCATCATCGGGCATGGATCGTCGAACGACCGCGCCGTTATGAACGGGATTCGGGTGGCGGCGGAGTTCGCGCAGGCTGGCGTGAACGACCGGCTGGAGCGCGAATTTGCTGGCAGGCCCAGCGAGGACCGGCCCGACTCCGACTTGCAATTGCCGATCCAGTAAGCGCTGGGCCCCCGCCTTCGCGTCACAGACCAGGTTTCCATGCTTTGAGTCGTTCAAGGAGATCTTTCGATGCACAGGAATACGCACGGCCCCACGCGCCGGCAGTTTGCCGGCAGCCTCGCGCTGGCGGTTGGTGGCCTGGCCGCCGGCTCGGCTCTTCAGGGCGAAACGCCGCAGCAGCAGCAGCCCACGACCCCTGGCGACACGCGCACCGCGCTGCACCAGGAGGTGGCGCTGGCTGCCTCCGCGTCGCGCATTGATGGTGCTCTTCTCGATGCGAAACAGTTCGCCGCGTTCACCGGGCTTCCGGCCACCATCGACGCGCACGAGGGCGGAGCATTTTCGCTGTTTGGAGGGGTGATCGTCGGCCGCACGATCGAGATTATTTCCGGGCAGCGCATCGTGCAGGCATGGCGGCCCACGCACTGGGATCCGGGCGTTTATTCGGTCGCGAAGTTCGAATTTCGGCCAAGCGGCACCGGCACGCTGGTGGTCCTCGATCACACGGGGTTTCCGGCGGGCGACTACGACAGCCTGAGCTCGGGCTGGTACTCGCACTACTGGGAGCCGCTGAAGAAGTTCTTTGCCTGAGCGCAGGTCGCGGAGGAACGGCTTAGCAGGCGGGCGCGAGCGTGCCGCGGAGGCCTTCAGCGGTGAGCGCCGTGATGCGCGCGGCGACGAGCTGATTGGCGGGGATGGGTTCGTCGAGGGTGAGTTTGAGGAAGTTGTCGGTGACGGCTGACGTGGTCGCTGGATCGGCGCCGGGCTCGACCGTCACAGCGGAGAGTGCGTGGCCGAGAAAGCTGGTGCGGAAGGCGCGGGACTTTTCGGCAATGAGGTCGCGCAGGGCGGCCATGCGCTCGTGCACGGCGTGGGCCGGGACCGGTGTCTGGCGGTGGAGTTCCCACGCTGGCGTGCCAGGACGCGCGGAAAAGGGAAACAGGTGCAGGTAGGTGAAGGGCTGCGCTGCGATGAAGCGGTAGCTCTCGCGGAAGAGCGCGTCGGTTTCGCCGGGGAAACCGATCATGACGTCGGCGCCGATGGCGGCGTCGGGGAGAAGCTCGCGAATCGCGGCGAGGCGCTCGGCGTAGTGCCAGGGGCGATAGCGGCGATACATGCGGCGGAGGATGGTATCGGAACCGGACTGGAGCGGGAGATGCGCGTGGCGCGCAAGGCGAGGATGGCCGCCGATGGCGAATTCGCGGTAGAGGGCGAGGAGGTCGGGGGACCAATCCATGGGCTCGATGGAGCTGAGGCGCAGGCGCGGGAGCGCGGTCCGAGTCAGGATCGCTGAAACCAGATCTTCGAAACGCTGGGCAGGCTGAAGGTCGCGTCCCCAGCGGCCGAGGTTGATGCCCGATAAAACCAGCTCTTTCCCGTGCTGATCAACGAAGCGGCGGACATTGTCGAGGCAGGCGGCCAGGGCGACGGAGCGCGAGTGTCCGCGCGTGGTGGGGATGATACAGAAGGAGCAGCGATTGCCGCAGCCGTCCTGCACTTTGAGGTTAGGGCGGGTTTGCTGTGAGTCGGGGGCGAAGGGGAGCGCGGCCAACTCGGAGTGCGCGAAGGCGTCGTCGTGGAGGATCTGGATGAGGGGGACCCATTCGACTCGATCGCTCGCGCGATCTTCGCTCAGGGCAGGCTCGTGCCCTCGCGAGATGAGGTGGAAGGCCATGTCGGCGACCAATGACTTGTGGCTGTTGCCGATGACGGCGTCGACTTCAGGCAGGGCGGCGAGTTCCTGGGGGGCGCGCTGGGCGTAGCAGCCAGTGACGATGAGGCGGGCGGCGGGGTTCTGGCGGCGGACGCGGCGAATCCAGGCCCTGGCCTGGCGGTCGGCCTCGGCAGTGACGCTGCAGGTATTCACAATGACAACATGGGCCGAGGCAGGGGCTTCGGCAGGCACAAGCCCGTCCTGGCGCAGGCCGGCGGCGATGGCCTCGCCATCGGCGCGGCTGGCACGGCAGCCAAAGTTTTCAACGTGATATTCTGCCACGTTGCTCAGTGTATCAACGGGAGACCGGAGGGGTCCGGCACTGGCCGGATTCGACGAGTCTCTGAAGCTGTTCTCATTTCTTTCGTGTACGATCCAGCGGTGGGAAACTCGAAGTTCAGGACCAGGAGTTCGATATGAAACGACGCATTCTGCTTGTCGATGATGACCTTGCGATTTTGCTGACTTTGAAGGCGGTGCTGGAGATCAGCGGGTTCGATGTGGAGACGGCAGCTTCGGCGCGGGAAGCCAAGCTGCGTCTGAAGGCGAACGAATACCACATGGTGATTACGGACCTGCGCATGGAGAGCGAAACGGCGGGCGAGGATGTGGCGGCGGCGGCGAAGAAGGCGGCGAACCAGCCGGCGGTGGCGATGCTGACGGCGTATCCGCCGAAGGATGCGGAGTGGCTGACGACCTCGGACACCGACAAGGTGCTGGTGAAGCCGATGAACACGCAGGATCTGCTGCGGCAGATCGAGGCGATGCTGGTGGCGCACGAAGACAAGAAGCGGAAGGCAGGCAAGCTGGCCGCGGTGCGGGAGGCGCAGGCAGCGGCGAAGAAGCTGCGCAAGCTTGCGGATGCGCGGTAGGACAGTGATCAGTTGTCAGTGTCAGTTGTCAGTGATCAAGGGCTCAGAGCACAGCGGGAAGGGTACTGGGCTGACTGGCCACGCACAGGCAGAGCGCGGCACACGATTCTCTTCTGAACAATTTTGAACGATGCGGGAGCCGAACCGGGGGATGGGTTCGGGGCTAGCTGGCCTGGCTCATGGCGGTCCGCTTCTGCTGGAAACAACCGCGGCAGAGAACCGGGCGCCCCTGGGTGGGCTTGAAGGGGACGGTGGTTTCCGTACCGCACTCCGAGCAGACAGTGCGCGTTTCCGGACGGGCGGAGCCAGAGCCGGAAGCGCGTTTGGCCTTGCATTGCTTACAGCGTTTCGGATCGTTCTTGAACTGTTTGTCGAAGAAGAAGAGTTGTTCTCCGGCTGTGAAGACAAAATCGGTCCCGCAGTCGGCGCATTTGAGAATTTTGTCGACGAATTCCATCCCGCTTCCCTCGCCTTTGCCCGAAGCACCCGTTCTAACAGCGCCCCACTGACGGCGCGCCCGGATCGCCCGGCATCCAGAATGCGGATACCGGCTTGCTGCGACACGCCAGTAGGGAGCCGGCGTGATACTTCCTAATTGGTTAAGGGGCCCTTGGGGCAGTTCGAGGACAGCGGCCCGGGCAGGAGCGACATTCCTGGAGGGGCATCTCTCGAGGCTACCCAGCCGCTTCGAACATGCGGCGAAGAACAACACCAGAGCAAGCCCGTTGGGGGAACGGGCTACAGAAAAGGGTACAAAGCCGGCCTGACAACTCACAAGCGCGAACTGGGCGCTGGTGAGGGTTGGTCCTCCACCCCGCCGGCAACGCGCCGGCAAAGGCTCAGATCTGTCGGAGTCTGGGGACCTGAACAGACCGGCTCAGTGATTAATCCTGCTCTTTACGAGCCTTCTTACGATTCCGCTTCCGCGCCAGCGCTTCTTTCACGCGTCGCTTTTCGCCGGGCTTCAGGTAGAAGGAATGACGTTTTACTTCCTTAATAATGTCTTCCTGCTGGACCTTGCGCTTAAACCGGCGCAATGCATTTTCAAGCGGTTCGCCTTCCTGAATGCGAACTTCCGCCAAAGAAATACACCTCCAAACGACCCACGCTGGGCATGCACAAGATTACAGGAAGCAGGGTTCATTTGCCAGTAACAGAGCCGCCCGGCGGCACTCCGCGAAGGGTCGGGAAGAGCTGTGCTGACAAGCACGAAACTACACCCGCTTGAGGCGGTCAGACGGGTTTTGTTGTCGCCAGGTTTCACTATCTTTCGATAAAAGAACCTGGCTACCTGTTGACATTCTAATGGAGACAATAGTATCTGTAGAGATCCAACAGGAGGGATCGTGGGCGAAGACAAGTCGGACGTATTACAGGGAACGCTGGACCTGATGGTGCTGAAGACGCTGGAGACGATGGGGCCGCAACACGGGTACGGGATCGCGCGGCGGATCGAGCAGATCAGCGAGCAGGCGCTGCGGCTGAATCAGGGAACGATTTACCCGGCGTTGCTGCGGCTGCGGCAGCGGGGATGGATCCGTGCGGACTGGGGGACAAGCGAGAACGGGCGGCGGGCGCGCTATTACTCGCTGACGAAGACCGGCAAAGCGCAGATCGAGAAAGAGACGGAGAGCTGGGAACGGGTGGCAGCGACGATGGCGCGGTTTTTGACGGTTCAGTGAGAAGGGCACGGGGCACGGGGCACAGAAATGGACGAGGTCAGCAGATTGCGGACAATGTTCAGCCGGATCCTGGCGCTGTTTCGGCGGCGCGCTCTCGATCGCGACCTCGATGAGGAGCTGCGTTCGCATCTGGAGATGGCGGCTGAGGAGAATCGGAAGCGCGGGATGAGCCACGAAGAGGCGAGGAGGAGAGCGATGCGGGATTTTGGCGGAGTGACGCAGGTGCGGGAAACGGTGCGGATGCGAGAGGGAGTGCCATTCGTGGAGAATCTGCGGCGCGATGTGGCGTACGCGCTGCGGCAGATGGGGCGGGCGCCGGGATTCGCCGCAGTGGTGATCATCACCCTGGCACTGGGAATTGGGGCGAACACGACGGTGTTCAGCATTGTGGATGCGGTAATGCTGCGGCCGCTGCCCTACGCACAGCCCCAACGGCTGGTGGAGGCGCAGTCGAGCGGGATGGGTAGTTTCTCCGCCGAGGATGTGTCGTATCCGGATTTCTTCGACTGGCGCAGGCAGAACCGCAGCTTCGAGCGCCTGGTGTCGTATCACGATGCATCGTTCACGCTGACAGGCGTGGAGCGTGCGGTGCATCTGAATGGACAGGTAGTGAGCTGGGATCTGTTGCCACTGCTGGGTGTCTCCCCGGAGCTGGGACGCGGTTTCAGGCCGGAGGAGGAAAAGCGCGGCTCACGTGTGGTGCTGATCAGCCATGCGCTGTGGGTTTCGCAGTTCGGGTCGGATGCGTCAGTGGTTGGGCGGACGATCCATCTGAGCGGGGATGCGTACACGATTGCCGGAGTGATGCCGGCGTCATTCCGTTTTCCGGTGGTTGAGCCGAAGACCAGCTTCTGGACCACGCTGGCGATGGATGACGACGCGAACGACCATCACCCAGCGGTCGGCAACCGCGGCATGCATTTCCTGAATGTGATCGGCAGATTGAAGCCGGGCGTGACGGTGGCGCGGGCCGATGCGGATATGAAGGCGATGGCGGCGGCGCTGGCGAAGCAGTATCCGGACTCGAACACCGGGCACGACTCGGCAGAGGTGCAGAGCGAGCTGACGGCTCTGCTGGGCGACACGCGGATGCTGCTGATGGTGGTGCTGGGCGCAGTGGCGCTGGTGCTGCTGATTGCGTGCGGCAATGTGGCGAACCTGCTGCTGGCGCGGGCGCGCGAGCGGGAGCGGGAGATGGCGATGCGCTCGGCGCTGGGCGCGAACCGGGGCAGGATCGTGCGGCAGCTGCTGGTGGAGAGCGTCACCCTGGGAATCGCGGGCGGCGTGGCGGGATGCGCCCTGGCGTTTCTCGTCACGCCCGCGGTGCTGCGGCTGATTGGCGAGAGCGTGCCACGCGCGGCCGATGCGGGCGTGAATCTGCCGGTGCTCGCGTTTGCTTTGCTCGTCTCACTGGTTTCAGGAGTGCTGTTCGGCCTGGTTCCGGCGGTGACCGCTGCAAAGGCGGATCTGCTGTCGACGCTGAAAGAAGGCGGGCGTGGCGATATCGGTGGGCATCATCGTTTGGGATCGCTTGTGATCGTGGGGCAGGTGGCGCTGGGGATCGTGCTGACGGCCGGTGCGGGACTGCTGATGACGAGCTTCGTGAAGCTAACGCACAAAGATGAAGGGTTCAACCCCAACCAAGTGCTGATGTTCAATTTCGAGACGCCGGATTCGCGGTATATGAAAACGCGGCCTGCGTTCTACCGGGAATATTTTGAAAGGCTGCGGGCGTTGCCGGGCGTGCAATCGGCAGCGGGGTCGATGTTGCCGCCGATGACGGACAACGCTGCGGAGCTCAGCTTTGAGAATCCGGAGCATCCGGTGCCCGAGGGGCAGCAATCGAACGCGACCGTCGATGCCATTTCGCCGGAATACTTCCACACCATGCAAATCCCGCTGCTCATGGGCCGCGACTTTAACGATGGGGATGATCTGAAGTCGACGCAGGTGATGATCGTGAACCAGGCCTTCGCGGAAAAGTATTTTCACGGCGAGAACCCTTTGGGGAAGAAGCTGAAGCCGGGCGCCGGCAACGGGACGCCGGGGGGACCGCCATGGCGGGAGATCGTGGGCGTGGTGGGCAACATTCGCGCCTCGGCGACCCAGCGCGAGATGCAGCCGATGCAATATCTGCCGGCGAGCCAGCTGGCACTGTGGTGTTGCATGCGTACGGTGATGCGCACCACGGTCGACCCGATGAGCCTGGAGCCGCAGGTGCGAAACCTGGTGTCTTCGATGGACCGCGATATTCCGGTGACGGACGTGAGCACGATGCGGGATCTGATGGGACTCGAGCTGGCGCAGCCGCGCTTCGCGATGATTTTGCTGGGGGCGTTTGCGGGACTGGCGCTGGTGCTGACGGTGGTGGGGCTGTACGGGGTGATGGCGTACTCCGTGGCGCGGCGGACGCGGGAGATTGGCGTGCGGCTGGCGCTGGGAGCGCAGCGCGGCACCGTGCTGAAGATGGTGCTGCGCGATGCGGCGGTGCTGGTGGGAGTGGGGATGGCGATTGGGATCGCGGCGACGCTGGCGTCGGCATCGGTGCTGCAGTCGATGTTGTACGGGACGGCCTCGCGGAATCCGCTGGTGCTGGGGGGAGTTTGCGGGGTAGTGGCGTTCGCCGGGCTGGTGGCGGCGTATGTGCCGGCGATGCGGGCGGCGGGGATCGATCCGATGCGGGCCTTACGGGCGGAATGAGTGAGAGCAGCCAGTAGCCAGTAGGGAGTGGGCCAGAGCACAGAGCACAGAGCACAGAGCACAGAGCACAGAGATGGACGAGGACAGTAGATTGCGGACGATGTTCGGCCGGATTTTGGCGATGTTGCGGAGGCCGGCTCTCGATCGGGAGCTGGATGAGGAGCTGCGTTCGCATCTGGAGATGGCGGCTGAGGAGAATCAGCGGCGCGGAATGGCGGCCGATGAGGCATGGAGGAAGGCGTTGAGAGATTTTGGCGGGGTAACACAGGTGCGGGAAACGGTGCGGGTGCGCGAAGGGGTGGCGTTCGCTGAGAATCTGCGCCGGGATCTGGGGTACGCGCTGCGAATGCTGAAGATGAGTCCGGGATTCGCGGCGATTGCGATTGGATCACTGGCGCTCGGGATCGGCGCGAACACGGCGATCTTTTCGATCGCGAAGCAGGTGCTGCTGGATCGACTGAACGTGCCGCATGCCGGCGAGCTGCGGCTGTTTGTATGGCGATCGAAACGGCAGAGCGTGGTTCACAGCTCATGGGGCGACTGGGACAAGACGGCGGATGGGGATGGGGTGAGCAGCACGTCGTTTTCGTACCCGGTGTACCAGCTGATGCGGAAACAGAATCACGAGCTGGCGGATCTGTTCGCGTTCAAGAATGTGGGGCGGATGAACGTGACGGTCGACGGCGAGGCGGAGGTGGCGCAGGCGGATCTGGTCTCGGGGAATTTTTACGAGCAGATGGACGTGCAGCCGCAGCTGGGGCGAGCCATCGGTGCCTCGGACGATGAGAAGCCGGGCGGTTCGCCGGTAGTGGTGATCAGCGACGGGTACTGGACGCGGCGATTCAACCGATCGCCGACGGTGATCGGCAAAACGATTTTGGTGAACCTGGTAAATGTGACGATCGTCGGGGTGAACCCGCGGGGATTTACGGGAGCCAAGGGAACGCAGAGCTCGCCTGAGATTTTTCTGCCCTTCAGTATGCAGCCGCTGGTGTTCCCGTACAGCACGGTGGACTCACTGCTGACCAGCGACCGCGTGTGGTGGATGCAGATCATGGCGCGGGCGAAGCCGGGAGTAGATGAAGCGCGGGCACGAGCGGCGCTGGATGTGGCGCTGAAGAGCGCGGTGCGCGCGACGATGACGGTGAAGCCGAACGAATCGGTGCCGGACCTTTTGCTAACGGACGGCAGCCGCGGGATGAACGAGGCGAGCAGGCAGATGGCGCGGCCGCTGTTTGTGCTGATGTCGCTGGTGGGACTGGTGGTGCTGCTGGCGTGCGCCAACATGGCGAATCTGCTGCTGGCGCGGTCGGCGGCGCGGCAGCGGGAGATGAGCGTGCGTATGGCGCTGGGCGCTGGGCGCGCGCGGATTCTGCGGCAGATGATGACGGAGAGCCTGCTGCTGGCGATGTTGGGCGGCGTGGCCGGCCTGTTAGTCGGCTACTTCGGGCGGAACGCAATTCTCGCCATGCTTTCGAGTCCCGCGGAACCCATGACGCTGCCGGGAGGGTTCGACTGGGGCGTATTTGCTTTTAATGCGGCGCTTTCGCTTGTGACGGGGTTGCTGTTCGGCGTCGGTCCGGCGTGGCAGGCGACGCGCACGCAGGTGAGCAGCGCACTGAAAGACAGCGCGCAGACGACAACGCGAAGGCGCAGAGGCTACGCGGGCCGGGCGATTGTGGGATTCCAGGTGGCGCTGTCGACACTGCTGGTGGTGATGGCCGGCTTCTTTCTGCGCACGGTGATCAACCTGAGCCGGATCGATCCGGGATTCGATCCGAGAAACATCGTGCTGTTCGAAATGCGGCCGCCACAGTCACAGTATTCCGGGACGAAGGGGACGGCGCTGTTCCGGCAGCTTGAAGAGCGGCTGGCCACAGTGCCTGGCGTGATGTCGGTGTCGCCGACGAGCGTGGCGCCGCTTTCGCACAGCTATGAGAGCGACGATTTCAAGCCGGTGGGACAGAAAGAGGAGCCGGGAAAAGATTCCGCAGACAACGCGGCGGTTGGCGATCGGTATTTCGCGACGTTCCGCATCCCGATTCTTGCTGGACGGGGCTTCGCGCCGACTGACACAGAGACTTCGCCGAAGGTGGCGGTGGTGAATCAGGCTCTGGCGAAGCAGTTTTTCCCGAATGAGAATCCGATCGGGAAGAGCTTCGAGACGTCGGACCCGAAGAACGACAAGCTGATCTACCAGATTGTGGGGGTGTGCGCCGATACGCGCTATGGGAGCTTGCGCGAGGATCCGCCGCCGGTGTTTTACCTGGATTATCGCCAGAGCCCGGGAATTGACTGGGGGATGACGTTTGCGGTGAAGACGCGCACGACGCGGGCCGGGATCACGCCGTCGCTGCGGCGGGCGGTGCAGGCGGTGGACCCGAATCTGCCGCTGATCGATGTGAGGACGCAGGAAGAACAGATCGAATCGCTGCTGATGAACGAGCGCGTCTTCGCCGATCTCACGATCGGCTTCGGCGTTCTCGCGCTGGCATTAGCCTGCATCGGGATCTACGGGCTGATGGCGTACACGGTGTCGCGGCGCACGAACGAGATTGGGATTCGCATGGCGCTGGGCGCGCGGTCAAGTCAGGTGCTGCGCATGGTGCTGGGCGAGGCGGTGTGGATGACGGCGGTCGGCCTGGCCGTGGGGCTGGGCGGTGCGCTGGCGCTGGGCCGCGTCGTCGCCAGCCAGTTGTATGGGCTGAAGTCATGGGATCCGGCAACGCTGACGGCGGCGGCGCTGCTGCTGATTTTTGTGGCGCTGGGAGCGACCTGGGTTCCGGCGCAACGGGCGGCGCGGGTTGATCCCAGCCGGGCGCTGCGGGCGGAGTAAGGCAAAGGGCACAGGGCGCACAGGGCGCACAGGGCGCACAGGGCGCACAGGGCGCACAGGGATTGGACGTTGTTTCTGGGCAGAGGGACAGAAGCGATACAGCGCCCATCGTGCCGGTGGTAGGCTCGGTTGCATCCATGAAGATGGCAA
>Ga0187887_10002211_pt1 | contig 15740 bp, 7 predicted proteins | sample June2016WEW_7_10_FD_132977 | JGI IMG/M metagenome (GOLD analysis project Ga0187887, IMG submission 132977) | Peatland microbial communities from SPRUCE experiment site at the Marcell Experimental Forest, Minnesota, USA - June2016WEW_7_10 | ecosystem: Environmental > Terrestrial > Soil > Wetlands...
CCGCGTCGAGCACCGCCTGCAGATGGTGGCCGACGAGCAGACCCACACGCTGCCGGCCGACGACGCGGGGCTCGACGTCTTTGCCAGATTTCTCGGTTTTAAGGACCGTGAGCAATTCGCCCGTGAGCTAGTTGGCCATCTGCGCAAGGTCGAGCGGCACTATGTGCGGCTGTTCGAGCGTGCGCCCGAATATCTGGCCGGGCACCGCGACCTGTCCTTCGGGGCCGCCGCCGCCGACACCGAAACGCTGGACCGGCTGGCGCTGATGGGCTTTCGTCAGCCCAAAGAGGTTGCGGACGCAGTGCGCCGATGGCACGTGGGCGCCTACCGCGCACTACGCGGCGAACAGGCGCGCGCCAATCTGATTGAGCTTGTGCCGTCGATCATCGATCAATTCTCGCGCGCGGAAAGTCCCGACACAGCCTTCGCGGCATTCGACCGTTTTCTCGGCGGCTTGCGCGCAGGGGGGCGCTTTCTCTCGTTGCTCCGGCAAAATCCGGAATTGATCCGCTTTGTTGCTCTGATCCTCGGCACGGCGCCGCGGCTTGCCGATATCCTGGCGCAAAATCCGCATTTTATCGATCCGCTGGTCGATCCGAGCTTTTTCGGCACGTTGCCGGACGGCAAACGGCTTGAAGCAGAGCTTGCGCATGCGCTCGAAGACCCTCGGGGCTACGAGGCCGTCCTCGACGCCATCCGGCTGTTCGGCCAGGAGCGGATGTTTCTGATCGGCGCGCGGATTCTCTCCGGTTCGGTGTCCGCGGAGCAGGCCGGGGAGATTTTCGCCCGGCTTGCCGACGTGCTGCTGCGCGCCGTACATGCGATGGTGGAGGCCGATTTTATCGTCAGCCATGGCCACATTCGCGGCGGTACGAGCGCGATCCTGGCACTCGGCCGGCTCGGCGCGCGCGAGATGACGGCGAATTCCGATCTCGATCTTATCGTGATCTACGATTTCGACCATGATAACCCGACTTCGGATGGTCGACGGCCGCTTTATGGTGCGCAATATTTTGCACGCTTCACCCAGCGCCTGATTAGCGCGCTTACAGTGCCGACCAATTACGGCGTGCTCTACCCGGTCGACATGCGGTTGCGCCCGTCGGGCCGGTCCGGTCCGCTGGCGACGCAAATAGAAGGCTTCATCAGCTACCAGGAACATGAAGCCTGGACCTGGGAGCATATGGCGCTCACGCGCGCGCGCGTGGTTTCGGGGTCGCCCGACTTTTCGGCAAAAATCGAGGCAGCGATCCGCGCCGTACTTTGCCGCAAACGAAATCCACGCGCCATCGCCGACGATATTCTTGAGATGCGTGCGGCCATCGCCAAGGAAAAGGGCGATGCCAATATCTGGGACTTGAAATACGCCGCCGGGGCGCTCGTCGATATCGAGTTCATCGCGCAGTATCTGCAGCTCATCCACGCCGCAGCTTTGCCCGAACTGCTCGATACGTCGACGGCCCGGATATTGGAAAAGGCGACGCGGTTTGGCGTGCTCCAGCCCGAACATGCGGAAGTTTTGCGGCCGGCGGTGCGGCTGTTCCACGATCTGACGCAAATTTTGCGGCTTTGTCTGCCAGCAGCATTCGATCCGAAAACCGCCAGTGCAGGTGTGCTCGCTTTGCTGGCGCGCGCCGCCGATTTGCCGGATTTCCCGGCGCTTGCAGCCCATATCGAGGAAACTCAGCGTCAGGTACGCGCATGCTTCCTGCGGATATTGCGGAAGGCACCTTAGTTCCGGAATAAGGTCATTCCGCACATAACCGATAAAGGCTAGGCGGCCGCATCCGACCTTTCGGCGTGGACCGGCTGGCTGGCCGCTCGCGGCAGCCGGACCACGACCATGGTGCCTTTACCGAGCTTGGAGCGGATGCGCATGGCGCCGCCATGGAGTTCGATAAGCGACTTGGCAATGGCGAGACCAAGTCCCGAGCCCTGATGCTTCTTGGTCAATTGGCTTTCGACCTGTTCGAACGGCCGGCCGAGCTTGCGCAGTGCGTCCTTGGGGATGCCGATGCCATTGTCTTCGATGGCGATGGTGACTAAGCCACGTCGCCGTCGTCCGCGTACCGTCACCGCGCCACCGTCGGGGGTGAACTTCACGGCGTTGGAAAGGAGATTCAGCGCGATCTGCTTGATGGCCCGGCGATCGGCTTGGACCAGGACGTCGGATTCGACATGCGCGGTGAGCGTGAGGTGCTTTTCGCCCGCCCGTGTCGAGACGACGCGCAGGCAGTCGGCGAGGACCGGCTCCAGCTCAACGCTCTCGGGGCTAAGTCTTATGCCGCCGGCCTCGATCTTCGACATGTCGAGTATGTCGTTGATGACGTCGAGCAGATATTCGCCACTTTCGCGGATGTCGCGGGAATATTCGGTATATTTTTCGGCTCCGAGCGGACCGAACATCGCCGCTTCCATGATCTCCGAAAAGCCGATGATCGCGTTGAGCGGGGTGCGTAACTCGTGGCTCATATTGGCGAGGAATTTCGACTTGGCGGCATTGGCCTCTTCGGCGCGGGTTTTTTCCTCGGCATATTTCTCAGCCAGATCGGCAAGCTCCGCGGTCTGCAGCTCGAGCGCATGCTGCGATTCGCGCAAATCGACGATGGTGGCAATCTGGCGCTTCTCACCTTCCACCAGCTTCTCTTCGTGTTGCTTGATCTTGGTGATGTCGGTTCCGACCGAGACGTAACCGCCGTCCTTGGTGCGGCGTTCGCTGATGTGCATCCAACGGCCATCGTCGAGTTGCGCTTCGAAAGTGCGCGCGCCGCGCGGCTCGACGCCGTCATTGCTGACGGCGGTGCGGATGATCGGTTTGCGTCCTGCCGTGACGATCGCCTCGTATGAGGTACCTGCAGCGACCGCTTCCTCAGGCAGATGATGCAATTCCTGGAAATTCGAATTGCAAAGAACCAAACGGTTGTCGGCGTCCCACAGCACGAACGCCTCGGGGATGGTCTCGATGGCGTCGCGCAGTCGCAAATCGGCCGCCACGGTGCGTTCGACTAGCGTCTTCTGTTCGGTGATATCAACGGCAATGCCGATCAAATGCAGCCCAGACTCCCCGTCCTGGCGCGCCAGCTCGCAGCGCGCCCGCAACCACAGCCATTTACCGTCGGCGTGGCGCATGCGAAAGGCGCGATCGATCGCCTGCACTTTGGTGTCGGCAAGCCGCGTCGCCAATTCGTAGAGATTGATATCTTCCTTGTGAACCAAAGCGTCGACCTCGCCGAAGGTGAGCAGATCATCCTTTTGCGGCAGACCGAGTAGGTCATACATCGAATGCGACCAAAAAACGCGACCGCGCGCCAGATCCCAATCCCACAGTCCGCAGCGGCCGCGATTAAGGGCGGTGTCGATGCGGCTGCGTACGGTGTCGTGAATAAGATCGGCCTCGCGCGCTCGCGTCGCCTGCCAGTGGAAGGCGAATCCCAGGATCAGCACCACGAATCCCGTCGTCGCCGACAACGTAACGGTGAGCGCTGTGGTCGATCGCCAATTGGCGAGCGCGTCATTGCGGCTCTGGACTACAGCCAGAAGCCCGACGGGATTGCGGAGCGCCCGCACCGAGGCGAAGGCGGTCTCGCCGTCCGGCAGGATAATCTCCATGGTACCGGCGGCAGCGCCGAAGGTAGTCAGCGGCTGTGACGGTCCGAGCACGTCAAGGATGGGCCGACCCAAAAGCTCGGGCTCATTGGGCGCGCCAGCGATGATTTTGCCGTCGCCATCGCCGATCAAGATGCGACGGCCGGCCCCCTTGGCCCAGCCCGGTAAAGCGTCTTCGAGCGTGTCGGAGGCGCGCGAGACATGCGCTCGGCCGTCGCGGATCGGACGATCAAGCGCGGTAGACAGGTGGTCGGCGAGCGCCTCGATGGTCGCGGTGGCGTCTAGGATGACTTGGCGACGGTGTTCGAGCACCTGCACTGCGGCGCCGATGCAGATCGTCAGCATGAAGGCGATGATGAGAACCGGTACGGCGCGGCGTAGCAGCGGCTCGGCCGTCAATAGGCGGAGGTATGCGGGCTTGGCGATTGAGTGCGCCAGGCCCTTGATGGAATCCGAACGTAAAGACGCACTCGCCGCCTCGGCGCGCGCCATCGCATACCTCCGTTTGGAAAATCCCCTGCACCCGCGATCGAAACGATGTGCCGCAGCCGTTCCGAATCAACCCGATAAGAATCGATGCGCGCTGATTTGTCGAGAGTCCGAGTCAATAATTTTTTAAGAACTGTCCCAAGTTTTTTGCGTTGCAGAAACGCGCGACGCCGGTCGTCGATCGCGCGTCATTGCTACGCGTGGTGCGGAGGTTTGCCACGGAAAAGTGGAGTCGGATCAAAGACGTGGTGGACTACGTCAGCTTTCGGCCAGCGTCCGCGCGACGATGTCGTGCACGTCGGGTGACAAAGTCGGCGTCGCCGCGACCCGGCGCAGTGTGGTCTCGGCGTGGGCGCGGCGCGTCGGTTCGAGCGCTCGCCAAGAACGGAACGCGCCCATCAGCCGCGCCGCAACCTGAGGGTTCTTCGGATCGAGCGCCAGCACGAAGTCGGCAACGAAGTCGAAGCCCCTGCCGTCGCGGCGATTGAATTGCGTGTGGTTGACCTGTGCGAAGGCGCCGATCAGCGCCCGGACACGGTTGGGATTGCCGGCCGAGAAGGCCGGATGCTTGGTCAGCGCGCGCACCCGGTCGAGCGTCGTCTCCTCGGGGATCGCCGCTTGCAGCGAGAGCCATTTATCGATGATCAGCGGATCGGCGGCATAGCGCTGGTAAAAATCATCGAGCGCCGCAGTGCGCTCGGGCCGGTCATGCAGCGCCAGCGTTTCCAGCGCCGCCATGCGGTCGGTCATGTTGTCGGCGCTCTGGTATTGCGCGAATGCACGTGCGATCGCCGCGTCGGTTTCCGTCATCGCCAGAAGGTCGAGACAGGCGTTCTTCAGCGCGCGACGTCCGGCGCCCGCCGCGTCGGGCCGATAGGGACCGGTCGCGATCATCCGTTGATAGGTCTCGGCCAACGTCGTGCCATGCCGCTTACCAATCGCCGCCCGCAGCCTTCGGCGCGCTGCAAAGACCGCATCAGGATCGACATCGCGGCCGATTTCACGCGCGATATCGGCGTCGCTCGGCGGCGACAATGCGAGCGCGATGAAGGCGGGTTCGAGCTTTGCATCGGTGAGAATAGCGCCGAGGGCGGTCATCAAGCCGTCGTCGTCGCGCACGGCCGCCCCCGCGCGCAGCGCCCCGACATTGTCCTTAAGCAAGCTCATCGCCAGCGACTGCACCGCCTGCCAACGGTTGAACGGGTCGCCATCGTGGGCGGCGAGAAAATGCAGATCGTCGGCATCGATCGGCAGCGAAAGCTTCACAGGTGCGGAAAAGCCGCGGTTGAGCGACGGTACCGGCCGTTCGGCGATCCCGGTGAAGAGGAAGGTCTCGCTCGGCCGCGTGAGTTCGATGACGCCGCGCGTGAGTTGCTTGCCGTTTAGTGTAAGCGGCAGATCGGCGCCGTCTTTGCCGACCAGCCCCAGCGCGAGCGGAATCAGCATGGGTTCCTTGTTCGGCTGGCCGGGCGTCGGTGGCACCGTCTGCATGATATCGAGCCGATAGGTATGCGCGCGCGCGTCGTAATGCGGCGCGACTTTAACTTCCGGCGTGCCGGCCTGCGAATACCAGCGCATGAACTGAGTCATGTCGCGGTGGCTCACTTCGGCAAAGCACTGCACGAATTGTTCGATGGTCGCGGCCTCGCCGTCATGGCGAGTGAAGTAAAGATCCATGCCCCTGCGGAAGGTGTCGGGGCCGAGCAGCGTCCTGATCATGCGCACCACCTCGGCGCCTTTGTCGTAGACGGTCGAGGTGTAGAAGTTGTTGATCTCGTGATAAATCTCCGGTCGCACCGGATGGGCGAGGGGGCCGGCGTCCTCGACGAATTGGTGCGAGCGCAGAGCGCGCACATCGCTGATACGCTCGACCGCGCGGGAGCGTTGATCGGCGGTGAACTCCTGGTCGCGGAATACCGTGAGCCCTTCCTTCAGGCAAAGCTGGAACCAGTCGCGGCAAGTAATGCGGTCGCCCGTCCAATTGTGAAAATATTCGTGTGCGATCACAGCTTCGATGCTGACATAGTCGGCGTCGGTGGCGCTCAACGGTGAGGCCAGCACGTATTTGTCGTTGAAGACGTTGAGCCCCTTGTTCTCCATCGCACCCATATTGAAGGCCGAGACGGCGACGATCATGAAAATATCGAGGTCGTATTCGCGTCCGAATGCCGTTTCGTCCCAGCGCATGGCGCGTTTGAGACTGTCCATTGCGTAAGCGCAGCGATCCTCCTTGCCGGGCTCGACATAGATCGCAAGCGCGACATTGCGGCCGGACATGGTGGCGAAGCTGTCCTTGATGCTGGCGAGATTGCCGCCGACCAGTGCGAACAAATAGGATGGCTTGGGGAACGGATCGTGCCATATGGCGAAATGGCGCGATGTGCCCGGTACCTGACCGTGCTCGACCAGATTGCCATTGGAGAGCAATACCGCCGCTTCGGCCTTGTCGGCCTCGATACGGGTCGTATAGACGGCCATGACGTCCGGCCGGTCGAGAAAATAGGTGATGCGGCGAAAGCCCTCGGCCTCGCATTGCGTGCAATAGGTCGCCCCGGCGCGGTAGAGGCCCATAAGCTGGGTGTTTCCCGTCGGATCGACAAGGGTTTCGATATCGAGTTCAAACGGCCGGTTGGGCACTTGCGCGATGATCAGCCGGTCCGGCGTGGCGACGAAATTCTCCGCCGGCAGCGGCTTGCCGTCGAGCGAGAGCGAAACAAGCTTCAACTCGTCACCGTCAAGAACGAGCGGTGCCGGAACGCCGGCCGCGTTCGGCTTGAGCTTCAGCTTGGCGCGGACCGTGGTCGCGGTCGGATCGAGCGATACGTCGAGAGCGACGGTTTCGATCAGCCAGTCGGGCGGGCGATAGTCCTTGAGGCGTATGGTACGAGGTTCTTCGGTGCGCATGGTACGTTTGATGTAAAAGCTTTGCGGGCCAATTGAAAGCACCCGACCGGCCCATTACCACACGAATGGTTGAATCCACAGAACGGGGAAATAGGCGTGGTCGATTCGCATGGCCGTTTCGTCTGGTACGAATTGATGACGACCGACATGGAGGCCGCCGAGGCCTTCTACGCGAAGGTCGTGGGTTGGGGCACTGAAGACGCCTCGATGCCCGGCATGGCCTATACCCTGTTTACCGTAGCCGGGGTCTCGGTCGGCGGTGTCATGGGCTTACCGGAACACGCGAAACGGACGGGCGTGAATCCGGGCTGGATCGGCTATGTCGAAGTCGACGATGTGGATGCCGCCGCCGCTCGGGTTAAGCGCCTGGGCGGAGATGTGTACATCCCGCCGACCGACATCCCCAATATCAGCCGCTTTTCGGTCGTCGCCGATCCGCAAAAGGCAACGCTGGTGCTGGTCAAGTGGCTGAGGCCCCGCCGCGAACAGGCTTCCGAGTTCGGCGCACCCGGCCGTATCCGCTGGCACGAACTCTTCGCCGGCGATTGGGTGCGGGTCTTCGCGTTTTATGGCGAGCTTTTTGGCTGGCAAAAAGCGGGCCCCAGTGGTGACGCCACGGGCGCCTATCAATTGTTCTCCACTTCAGGTCAGACAATCGGCGGCATGTTCACGAAGCCTCCGACGGTGTCGGTGCCGTTCTGGCTTTATTATTTCGATGTAGGAGACATCGATGCTGCCGCAAAACGCGTCAAGGCCGCTGGCGGGGAGATCATTGATGGTCCGACAGAAGTGCTGGACGGCGACTGGATTGTCGAGTGCATGGACCCTCAGAGCATCATGTTCGCCTTGGTGGGACGCCGCACTTCAAACCGCATCGGATACTTCGAGCGTGTCGCATCGACCAGTATTTCCGACCCGCGTGCCCGGCGATGGAATTGGTAGCGCCTGCGATCAGTCGGTCGCGCTCGATTTCATGCCGCGCCCCATTGCAAATTGACCGACCGGGCCCTCGACGTGGAATTCGGTCGCCGTCATCTTCGCGAATAGATCGATGTTGGTGATACCGATCGCACAGCCGCCGAGCTTCATCTCGGTCGTCATCAGGTAGAACGTTTGCATCAATACGCCGACGTCCTTGAGGATGAGTGCATAGGCGAGCGAGCTGTACTTCCATGAAACTCGGCCGAAGCGCGCGGCAATCGTGAGCAGGATCTGCGGCGCGGCGCGCGCGCCCATTGCTAGCTCCGCTCCCGCCAACAGCGCTTTCAACTCCTGAGCGCTGGCGCCGATCGGCACCAGCGCGTGTTCGCCAGCATCATAATGATAAAATCCTCGGCCAAGTCCCTCGCACTGGCCAACGGCCAGATAGAGCTCGATCTCATATTCAGCGCCCGCCGACGGATACGGCCTTTTGGTGTATTCGACTATTGGACCGCCGTCGCCGAGGTCGACCGCGCCGCTCGATCTCGACAGCACACGCGCAGTGGCGTCAAGAAAATGCGCTATCTCGGCAAGCGTGATCGGCAGATGATCGTCGAATTCGCGGGTGGAATGACGGTCGCGCAGGAGCTCTGTTAGCGGCGAGATTGCCTGCGGATGCGGAGCCGAGAATTTACCCAAGTTGATCCGCTTCCCCGGCCAGCGCGGCCGTACCGCGGGCAGCGGCGGAATCGCGCCCGCGTAGGGATAAACTCCGCCCAACGGGTTGGCGTGCCGGCCCTGCGTGCTGCGGGTGTGGAACAGCAGATCGTGGAAGTCCCAGAGCACGAGGTTGTCGTCACCTTCGGTCGGTCGCAGCCCGTTGTCGCCAGCGGCGTCGATCTTGAAAAGGATTTGGCAATCTACCAGCAAAGCGAGCAGTTCGACCCCCGGAAAACCGTCCTGCCGGCGAAGCTTTTTGAGCTGTTGCGGTGTAGCCAGCATCGCCACGGCCGACGCAATTCTCGCATCGCAAATCCTAAACAATGCGCCCGCGCGAGGGGATTCCAGCACCATATCGTTGCCGCGCCGGCGCAAATACGCAAACCGTGACAGGACAAGAATGTCGGCATCGCCGAGCTGTGGCGTTCGCGGCCAATAATCGGCCAGTTGCGGTTCAATAACGGCGTCGTCCTCAACGACTTGGTCCCGGCCCTTTTGCGATGCTCGGAGGCGGTACTCCAAGAGACCGTGCCTGGCCAATCGCCTGACCAATTGATCGGTCTCTCTGTCAATATTTCGTCGCCTGGACGTAAACGAGGCAAGGGGGAGGCCATCGCGGAGTTCCAGCGCGCGAGCAGCTGTGCCCGCGCTGAACGCTCCTACGCTCACCGAATAGCCGTCGAAGCAGGCGACGATCTTGCCACCCGCGCGCGCCTGGAGCGTGACGTGATGATTGAGCCGGGCGGAAATGGTTGGCGGCGCAACGCGTCGCCCTTTCTTTGTTCCGGGAGTGCGCAAACCGGAAAGCCCCTTAAGTATGGGGGTGAATCGGATTGAGCTCGTCTTCCGTAAGCGGCCCTTCTCGCCACCCGAGCTTGACCGGAACGTCGTAAAGCCGGCCCGGCGCGAACCGGCGGTAGAAGTGCCGGAGTCCGGGCACGATCACCCTCACGACAGGAACTCCAATGTCGGGGCGCGTCTGATCGAGGACCAGGAAGTCAAGGCCGGCTCGCTTGGCGAGCCGCACGCAGGCGGCCACCTGTTCGCGCGTATCGAGGTGGTCGAACTTCACGCCCGCGCCGGGCTGGACCGGCGGTTCTCCGCTCGGCGTCAAATAGGGATGGTCGCGCAGGCGCAAGGGTGTGGTGCCGTCGAGGCTTGATTTCTCCCCACTCGCTCCGCCCATCAGGCCGATCGACAGGAATTGGTTTAATTCAGTGAGCGCGCGCAACAAGGCGATGCGCGCATCGAAATGCGCGCCGGAACCGAACTCGATATTTTCCTGCCCGTTTTGCATCCAGTGCGTTACCGCCACAAAGGCCGGAACTCCGAGATCGCTGGTGACGTCGAGGACCCAAAGCCGGCGTCCGGTCGCGGCCAGCTGGCTTTGCAGATCGCGGACGTAGGAATCGTCGAACTTGGCCAGATCCAGTTGCGGCCGCTGCAATCGATTGTACCACCAAATGGCGTAGGCATCCCGTTCCACCAGTTCAAGGAAACCCTGAACGATGGCTTCCTCGAGCGTGTTGCCGGCGGCGCAACCGTTGGAATCGGCCAACTGGGCAGTGGGACCCCGGTAGAAAAAATACAACAGCGTGGTCGGAAGGTATTTAAAGCGCTTGTCGCGCAGCGACCAGACCGGCGACCATTCGATTTCGCTCGCTCGATCGAATGGGGCCGGCGTCTGCATGTCGTCGGAGTCGGGCATCGGCGTTTGGGGACGCCGGTATTGCCCGTCGCTGAACAACAGGATCTTGTTCGGAACAATGGCCTCGCCCGACGAAAAATCCTTAAACCGCCGCAACGCTCTAATTTCGTCGCCCTGGAAAATTCCGGAATAGCGCTCGATCGCCTCCATCAGCGCGCTGGCTTCACCCTGTTCGGCAGTGCTGCCCTTGCCGAAGCTGCTGCCGCCCAGTCCCGCTCTGAGGTCGTCGACTGTCTCGGCCGGCGGTGCAAAATTGTGCGTAGCACGAAAGTTCGTGTTCAGGGGTAAATCGGCGTCGATCCGTTCCAGACGCGAAACCACGCCTGTAAGCGGACTCACATATTTGCGGTAACGCGCGACCGTGGCGCGCGACGAAACAGTCCGGTAACCGCCGCTCGTCATGACCAGCTTGCCGCCGGCGGCAAGTTCGATCGGCACCGGCGCGCGGCGCGGATCGCGCAACTCCTTGCGACCGCAGGCCGGACATTGCGGTCGGGGAGCGACGTAATGTTTCACGACGGTTGAGCCCAAGAGGTCGAGGCTGACGATGTGATCGCGCAATTCCGTGCGAAAGTCCGTGGCGATCGCTTTTGCGATCTCGACGGCTGCAAGATCGACGGCGCTCTGTCCGACCGTTTGCCGGGCCAGTGGCGAAACCGCGACGCAACGGGCTTCCGTGCGTTCGAGAAGCGCCTTGATCTCCCGGTTCCGTTTCATGCGATCGGCAAGACACATCCAACAGGCGCTCTCGCCGGGACGCAGCACCGGCCCGACCAGGGGAAAAATGCCGGAAGGCTGGGCAAGCAGCCAGGACGTGCCGTCGGATAGATGCTGCCGGTTGAGTTCGGCCAACCGCCCATCGAGATAATCGTTCACCAATGTGACCGTGAGGTCGGGAGACCGCTTGACCACGCGAACGCCCAGCCCGGTCAGAGCGTCGGCGAGCTCAGTTGCTCCCTGCACGTCGATCGCTTGAACGCGCACGCGACATTTCTGCAGACTTTCCTCCGCGGCCGCCGGCAACAGGCCGAGGCTTGCCCAATAGGCGGCCGCAGCGCCAGCGGAGGAGCGCGAGGTCTCGACGACATAGCGGCGGTCGACCAGCCGCTTTAAGGCCTCTTGGATCTTGTCGGACGGAAAATGCGGCTCCAGCGCGCGAACAAGTTCGCGAAAGCTCTTTCCGCCCGCCGCTATCGCGGAGGCGAGCGCACAATAGAGTTTGCCGTGAAGAAAGAACTTTCTGTTCTCGGAGTAGAGACAAACCACATCGGATGGCAGCACATAGACGGTGAAATTCGGCGCGAACTGCGGAACGTCTTTGCTGGTGTGCGGCACGAAACTCGCCGGGCGATCGCCTGTCATGAGATCAGCATATAAATTTAGCCACAACTGCGGACTGAGGGTGCAAGGCGCATGATCCGGGTCCCGGAGCTATGCCGCTTGGCTCGCACGTTCGCGCTTTATGGGTGGGGACGACGGCGCATTCTCGCTATCACGCCCGGGCTTGATCCGAGCATCACGCGAGTAGGATTACAAACACCAAAAGCGTGGCCGGGCCACGCCCGGCCATCGCGATCTGCATAACTCAAAGGAACCCGAAGGCGCTTAACGCTAGCAGAGACGGCAACCTCCCCACGACAGGCAGCAGCCACAGCCGCAGCCGCCCCAGCATCCATGGCATCCGCGACAGCCGTGGCCGCAACCTCTGCAGCCGTGGCAGCCGCCGCAGCCGTGACCGCAGCCGTGACCGCAGCCTCTGGCTTCTTGGACGCCGCGCTCGGGTGCCGCGTTCTCCTTGCCGAAGACGTAGAACGTGCCCAAACTGACGTCGGAGAGTTCCTCTTCGCCGAGAGTAATTTCGTGACTAAGCGGAGTGTCTTGCGACGGCACATTCGCCGTCGGCGCCGTCAACGCAGACGCACCACCCGCCATCGCCAAAGACACGCCGGCGATTCCGGCCATTGGAACGGCTTTACCCAGACGTTTTCGCTTTGGAGTTGGTTTCGCGCGCGCCATAGTCGAGACCTCCCTGCCTTCGAGTCAATGTTAGAGAAGCACGGTGAAACTAGCAGCATTCGCTCCGCTCTGTCCACACAAGTTCGTCAAGTTCCAGGGAGCCAAACAGTTCCAGCCCCGGCTTGCTCACCGCCCCGGCTCGGCGTGACCGATGACGCGCTGGATGATCGGGTAACGCCGGCGCAGCCTGCGCTCGAGCGCGTCCACCAGGTCGTGGACCGCGCGCACCGACAGCGCTGCATCGACGCGGCAGTGGAAATTCACGATTTCGCCGTCGACAGTTTCGCGAACGCGCACGTCGTGCACCTCGCCGAGGTCGGGCAGTTCAGAGGCTAGCGCCGTCAAGACCTCGCTCACCTCGGCGACGCGTGCCGGCCCGGCATCGTGGCCGGCCAGGATATCGGCCGGGAGCGGCTCGATATGGGTATCAACTTCGACGTTCGGCCCGAGCTCCTCGCGCAGCGCCTCCTCGAGCCCGCTCGCGATTTCGTGCGCTGCAACAAGGGGCTGGGCGCCATCGACCTCAAGATCCGCCGAAACCGACAGGCGGCCTGAAATGGTCTGGACGGCAACGTGGTGGACGGCAAGCCCGAGGTCGCGGGCGATCACCATCACGCGTTCGCGCACCGTCTCATTGTCGAGCGCACGCGGCTCCGTGGTGATGGTGACCTCAGCCGCCGGCATCTCGGTGCGAATGGCGCGGGAAAGCCTGTCCTTGATGGCGGCGACGCGGTCTAGCGGCAAGGTGCGGCTGACGCCGACGCCGAGTTCGACGAACACGACCGCGCCGGCCGGCCGGGCCCGCACGCGTTCGACGGCGACCACGCCAGGCACCTGGCGCGCGAGATCGGCGACGCGCTCGCTCACGCCGCTCGGCGCGGCGTCGGTCAGGGTGTCGATGGTGCGGCGGCCGAGCCGGTAGCCGGCAACGCATATGAATATGGCGACGACGATCGCGGCCGCGGCGTCCGCCCAAGAATAGCCGAGCGCCACGCCGCTCAGACCGAACAGCACCGCGACCGACGACCACATGTCGGAGGAGAAATGCAGCGCATCGGCTGCCAGCGCCTCGCTCGATGTTGCCTTGGCGACGCGATTGAGCGTGCGGGCGCGGAAGAAATCGACCACGATCGATCCGGCGATGACGATGAAAGCCGCGGCACTCGCCTCGACAGCGTGCGCGCGTGCGCCGAGGAGCAATTGCACGGCTTCGAAGATGACCACGGCGGAGAGCAGAAACAGCAATGCCGTCTCGGCGAGCGCGGTGACGCTTTCCATCTTGCCGTGGCCGTATTGATGTTCGGCGTCGGCCGGCTTGCCGGAAATTCGCACGGCGAAATAGGTCAACACCGTCGCCGAGAGGTCGAGCAGCGAATGCCCGGCTTCCGAAAGGATGGCAAGCGAGCCTGTAAGGAGACCAACCACCGCCTTTGCGACCGTCAGTCCCGCCGAGGCGGCGATCGATCCGAGCGCGGCCTTTTCCTTGTCGTTCATCTGCGCCCCTTGCTCAGCATGGGGCTAATCGCGGCCGCCGGGGCGTCAATCGATGCTTGGCCTGCCCTGCGCGAGCGCGCCGTGGCATTCGCCGGCGCAACCCATGCGCTGATTGGATTCTCGGCCATTGCCTGCAGAGTGTGGTATTTCGATCACATTGTCATAGCATAAAAGTGGTGCGCGCCCGGCCGACTATTCGATCAACGTTCGCATCCACTCACACCGACCGGCAGCGTTGCGACCGTCAAAGATACGTCATGAGGCCCATGAAGCCCTCGTCCTGATGATCCTGATGATGGCAATGCAGAAGCGTCGGTCCTGGGTCATCAGCCACAAAATCAAACTCGACCGTGCTAAATCTGGTCATGTTGATCGTATCCTTCATGACGCCGGACGTGCTTTTGTCCCCGACCTTCGTGACCTCGAAAGTGTGCCGATGCAGATGAACGGGATGGTTATCGCCGCTTTTGTTGTTCATCGCGATGCGATAGCGCTTACCCACCTGCGTCGTGAACAAGGGATTGGTATCCGGCCAAGACTTGCCGTTGATCATCCATCGGTTGTAGCCGCCGTGTCCGCCCGGTACTTTTTCGAAGGTCAGTTCGAGACGCTCGTCGGGTGACGGCACCGGTCTGTTCACACCGAAGATCGTATAGTCCCACCGCGAGTTGGGCGGCGGCACCCATTGCGGTTCGCCGCTTTGATTGGCGTATTCGACCAAAACACCGAGGCCCATGCTGCGATCCTCGTCCTTGATCCCGCCAAATATCCACACACCCGGCCGGTTCATCTCCACGATCACGTCGATCCGCTCCGCCGGGGCAAGAAACAGCGTATCGACGGTTTGCGGTGACGGCACCGGATTTCCATCAAGGGCGATCACGGTGAAGCGGTGTCCGGCCAGCGCAATATTGATGTTCTCCGTCGGACTGGCATTCAGCAGGCGAAAGAGCACGCGCTCGCCTTCGCGCACACGGATCGGTTCGCCGTGGCCGAGCATCTTGTCGTTGAAGGAAGCCAAGGCGTAGAGCACCTCCAGCCCGTTATCGGGCGGCGGGCCTTTGCGAATATCTTGCATGCTGACCCACGAACCTGCCCAATGGTGCGCAGCAAGCAAGACTTCGCGGTCGTAGCGGCCCGCGTCCCCCGTCGGCTCGACGATCAGGAAGCCGTACATTCCCGAGTACAAGCTTCGCGTGAGGTCTTTTCCGGCCACGTCGTGACTGTGATACCAGCGCGTGCCGACGGGTTTCGGCGAGAACGTGTAGCGCCGTGTGGCGCCGGGCTCGACCATGGGCGAACCTTCTTCCATCGCTCCATCGGCCGGCGATGGCACATAGAGTCCGTGCCAGTGGATAATGTCGTCGATGTCGGTATCGTTACGAATATCGATGCTGACCTGGCGGCCTTCGCGAAGGCGCAGCGCCGGGCCAGGGACCATGCCATTGTAGCCAAATGTCTGGACGACCTTGCCGGGGGCCAGCTCAAGCCGCAGCGGCGCGATCCGAAGAGTATAATCCGGCGCCGTCGCGATTTGCGTATAAGCCTTGTTTATCGCCGCGCCGAACGCGGCCCCGGCCGCCCCCGCGCCAATTAAGAATCCGCGCCTGTCTAGGAGTGAAATGGGCTTTTCGGGCAAGGACTTGTGCATGGAGCGTTCCTTCAGTTCGATGCTGGTTTCGATCCTTGCCGTGGCAGTTGTGAACCGGCGGATGATTTAAATCCGCCCGTCATAGCCGCCTCCAGTTCCGAAAGCACCCTCTCTAATCGGTCGGATTCCCAGGCGGCGGCCTTGCGACGCCAAGATCGGACCGCGTGGCTTGGGGTCGCACCAAAGAGCCGCTTCCTATTCGTGGAGCAGCGTTTGCCAATTTGAGGGCAC
>Ga0187887_10002213_pt1 | contig 15725 bp, 18 predicted proteins | sample June2016WEW_7_10_FD_132977 | JGI IMG/M metagenome (GOLD analysis project Ga0187887, IMG submission 132977) | Peatland microbial communities from SPRUCE experiment site at the Marcell Experimental Forest, Minnesota, USA - June2016WEW_7_10 | ecosystem: Environmental > Terrestrial > Soil >...
AGTCTGAGGACGTAGAACGGTTTGCGGGCATGCCACCGGAACTGAGCGCCGGCGACCTGAACCAGAAAGACGCCATCGGGAATCTCGGCGCGAGAATCGCGGGCCGTTTCGGCGAGACCTGGGACTTTGCGGTTCATGCGGCCCCCTCGTGCTTCGGTTGCAAGTAGCTGTTGAGCTGGCAGAGCAACGCATTGCGGTCCTTCTCGGCCCAGTCGGCCAGTTGCAGGACGAAATTCTCCACCTGTTCCCTGCTGGCCTCTCGGAGCGTCTTGGTACCGCAGAAGTCGACGGCGTAGGCCTTCACCAGTTCGGGGTCGAGCTTGTGCTGGCGGATGAGCTGGCAGAGACGGTCGCGGACCTTGGGGCCACCGCCGTTCCCGTTGCCATTCGCATTCTGTGGAGGAAGCTTTTCAACCGAATTCGGAACCGTCCCGATCTCCTCGACCGAGCAGAGGCCGATCCCGTAGGCCTTGCGGAGGGCTCGATTGACTGCCCGGGTCTCGGCGACGCGCATCTCTGCACCGCGGACGAGCGGTGAGATATTGGACGGATCGGCATCGCCATAGCCGGTGAATCCCGTACAGGTTTTTGTTGTAAAGACGGTGGCCTTAAAAGCGAATCGGCGCGTGGATGGATCCGAAAGCTCTCGAATGAACTGGACGCGCATACCGGAGCAACGATTTCGCCTCGCCAGCCTGAGTAGACCCGTGTGGGTGACATACCAGTTTGTTTGCAGAAGCATTAGGTCGCCTGTCAAAACTGAAAGCTCGAATTCTTCCGAGAGCTTCCTAAGCGAATCCAGCAACGGATTCCTGCGTGTTAAGTTCCACTTTTGGAGTGCGAGTTTGCAGTTGAGACGCGACAAAACTTGACGTCGAGTAAGCAATGTAGGGCTCCTTCCTTACGTAATGCACTACGCATTACGATAATGCGCTGTGCATTACATTTTGTCAACACTTGCGTTTGACAATTTGCTTCAGAGTAGCGAAATCAACCCTCGTTAGATGAACCACGGCGGATGCTTGACCATGCTGGAGGAGTTATGTAGCATCCTCCTGAGTTCCGTGGGATCTCTATGAAAAAAAAGGAAACGCTCAACTTCCGAGTACCTGCGGAATTCAAACGAAAGCTCATTGAAGAGGCGAACAAACAACGAAGATCTTTGACGAATTATCTCGAGACCACTTTCATGCAGGTTTGGGATGAGCAAGAAGCGGCTTCGACTAGGGCCAAGCAAGCAAGTAAACAGAAACGTTCGTCCAAATGATTTTGGAACACGGGCTGACTCCCTTCTGCCCACTTGCTCCGTACGGTAGGAAACTCGCATCAGGAACCCAGTGCAAAGGTGCCGAACCGCCCCAGTCGATGTAAACTCCCAATCAGGTTCCATGGGTTCCTCGCGAACGAGAGGAGTTTGATTCAGGTCCTTCTACCGAGGAAGATAAGACGTCGGAGCCACCCGTAGAAGACTGATGAGAGGGGTGGCATTTTGCTGTCCGCGAAATCCGCGTCGTGGCTGCCTGTGGCCTGTGGCGCGGACCTCGCCGTTCTGTGCCTCCCGGCGAGCCGCACCGCTATCCGCACTTCGGAATCGATTTGGGGGCGAGTCGAATTACGAAACGAACCCAATAAGTCTTGTATTTTCAATAAATGAGTATCGGGCGGGTGGTTAAAGCGACCGATTGCGAGAATCCAAACGTCGTGGCGCTTGGAAACATGAAGATTTGGTGGGCGTAAAGGCGGGAAGGTCCGATTCGCCAAACTAACGCTCGAACGCTCGAACAGAGAAGCGAGCTCGGACGCCAGGCAGTTTTGGCCCGGTGGGTCAAACAGCGGAAGAGCAAGTCGGGCCGCAAGTGCAATCCGACCGGACAAAAAGGAGCTTGACATTTAGCGAACAAAAAGCGAACATAGTCGGTGATGGCAAAGTCCGAGCAACCGCAAACAGGTGACGGGACCGTGGGACTCTCTGGCACACAAACGCTCTCGGGAAGGTCCCCGATTCCGACTCAGGCCCGAGTTTGTGCACCCTGAGTGCACAAACATTCGAATTGCCTTTGTGGTCTGGGCGCGGGCTATGTGTTGACGAGGACAGCGGCACTTCGTGGGAGAAGTCTCCTGGGTGCCAGGCCCGAGTTAGTGCAGCATGGATGCACAAACAATATGGGATTGCTTTGTGGGCTGAGCGCTTCGGACAAGGGCAACGAGGACCGGCAGCATTCCGATTGTGCAACCTGGTTGCACAAAGTCAATTAAAAAAAGTCGGATGCACTGCGTTTTCATCGCCGCGGTCCGCTGGGGTTGAAGGCTCCGCCTTTGCCAGACTCGACTGGTCCTGAGTGGTGGCCATTGTCCCAGTGCGCGCCAGCTTTTTCATCGTGCGTTCGTGGACTAAATCGTCGCTATGAGTTGATACTTCGCGGCACGAGATTCAACGATTCTCCGTTTTCCATGTCCAGGGTTCTTCTCGTACCGGGTGCGCAGTAACCCAAACCGTTCGAGTAGATCCACATCGCGACCGACTGCACGGGTATCGCGTTTTAGGCCAACCGCGAGATCAGACACGGGAGTCGCTTTTTTTCTCGCAATCCGCAGAAGTCGGATACGCTGTGCGGAAAGAACCCGCATCATGTCGCTCGCGTTTTCGAATGAAACGGTAATCTCAAGTGCGAGCTCCAAGCCACGATCCAGTTTGCGAGCGTGTTCTCGGGCGCGATCGAAGAAACCCTTTACACCGTCGCCGCTTACGCGAACTTTAACTTTCTTGCTCATCTTCGGCCTTCCAGAGATCCTCGACTTCTTTCTGAAAACGATCTACGAGCGTTTCATAGCCAGGGAACTCTACTTCTCGAACTTCTCCCATAAAATGCCGGTGGTCATAGTCATGACTATTGTCGTAACCAAGCACGCGCCCGTCATCAACGCTACAAATGCGTGGATTTATGTATGCGAGACTATATTTCACCACCTCGCTACCCACGTACCAAACTTCTTCTTTGAGTACAGCGCCGCGCCTCTTGCCGGTCAAATATGAAGTGTTATCGACTCTCTTCTCCACCTTCCTGGACTTCTTGACGCTTTTTTTCCCGCTTTTTGGGGCCACACGATCACTCTTGTATGACTAGGACATTCCATATCCTACCTGCATGCAGATCAGACGTCAAATGTCATATCTGTAGTAGGGAATGGAAGCGTTGCGCATTGTTGAGATGCCGTGCCGGAGCATTCTGCAACTTCAAGCCCGCGGAGCTTCGTGACCTACGACGCATATCGATTGCTCGGATTTCCCCAAACATTTGCCTCCTCTATGAATTCAAAGAAAAGAAGATACTTGTTCTCCGCGTCCTCCATGGCGCAACTTCCTGACTACCGCCGGCGCAGGATATCCTGCATACTACCGGTTCGTGGGTTTCTGAGCCCCGCTCAAATTAAGGAGAACCGTTGATATCAATTCGCAAGATTTCTGGGCTGCGAATCACCTGTTGGCTTTGGCTCCTGATTCTCGTCGTCTCCCCACTGGCTAGCCATGGCGAAACACAGTTGTCTCCCTCCGCTCGGGACGAGCAATGGCACCGCTCTGCAACAGCTGCGCAAGCGGAGGATCACACCATCCCCGCGCTTCTAATCAGCGACATCCACTTCGATCCCTTTCACGACCCCGCCAGAGTGCAGCAACTTGTTGACTCTCCGGTGAGCCAGTGGAGGTCAATCCTCACGGCTCCGCTTTCGCCCAATCAGCAACAAGCCTTTGCTGCGCTGCAGGAGAGGTGCCATGCACGCGGAGTGGACACGCCTTACACCCTGCTGCAGTCCAGCTTGCAGGCGATGCGGTCTCGGCAACCCGATGCAAAATTCATGACAGTGAGCGGCGACCTGATCGCCCACTCCTTCTCCTGCAGATACACGACACTTCTTCCAGGATCGGCGCAGAGCGACTACCAGGCCTTCGTGCTGAAGACTTTGAGCTTTGTTATAGGAGAGTTGCGCGCTTCCTTCCCGGACGCGCTCGCCTACGTGGCTCTAGGCAATAACGACAGCGCGTGCGGCGACTACCGGCTCGATGCCGGAAGCGACTTTTTGGACCGGACCGGCAGGATCGTGGCCGAGGGTCTGCCTCTATCCGAGCAGCAACAGGCGCTCAAGGAGTTCGCGAAGGGCGGCTACTACAGCCTCACGATGGACGCGCCCATGCGTGACACGCTCCTCATCGTCGTCAATGACCTTTTTCTGTCCCCAAGATACACCACGTGTGCCGGCACACCCGACCCCGCTGCTGCCATTGCGGAAATGGCATGGTTACAGGAACAGCTGGCACGGGCGCGGCGATTGGGTCAAAGGGCCTGGGTCATGGGTCACATCCCGCCGGGCGTTGATCTCTACTCGACAGTTGCAAAGGTCAAGGATATCTGCGGGAACGAGGCACCTGAAATGTTTCTATCCTCGGACAAGCTGACCGATTTGCTGATCGAGTATGCCGACGTTGTGCGACTCGGAATCTTCGGTCACTCCCACATGGATGAAATGCGACTCTTGGAGCCACAAGGTGGCACCCCGCACGCATCATTGGAGCACAGTGTTGCTATCAAAGTGGTTCCCTCCATCTCGCCCGTTGGTGGCAACAACCCATCATTCACCGTTGCCCGAGTCAACCCACACTCCGCAGTGCTGCAGAATTACGAGGTAATTGCAGCTTCAAACCAGACCGGCATCGACACCACCTGGTCCAGAGAGTACGACTATGCTCAGACCTACCATGAAGCAGAATTCTCGCCCACGACGGTGAAGGAACTGATCGCGGAATTCGAAAGCGATCGCGGCGCAAAGGCGGACGCCAGCAAGGGATACATGCGCAATTTCTACGTAGGCGATCGCTCTCCCGAACTCGAACCGTTCTGGTCGCAGTACATTTGTGTGTTAGGAAATCACACAGCCAAGGCATTTGCTGCCTGCGTATGCTCGGCTGGTAAGTAGTCACACTCTGGCTGAAAATGAAGCAGGCCAAGGATGCTTCCAAAATTCTGCCTGGATGACAACGTTCGTTCGGCATTTCGCTCCCCAGGGGAAGGTTCCGTTCTCTGACCTCACGCAAACCGAAGCTGGGAAAATCCTCGGCATCAAGCAGCCTCACGTCCCTGCGTTGATGCGCAACCGCTCTGGCACTTTCTCAGTCGAACGGCTCATGGACTTTCTCACCGCCCTTGGGCAAGACGTGGAGATTACAGTGAGACCGGAAAGTCATGATGCAATTCCGAGCGGATAAAAAAGGAGCTCGACACTTAGTGAAGAAAAAGCGAATATGGTCGGTGATGGCAAAGTCCGAGCAACCGCAAACAGGTGACAGGACCGTGGGACTCACACAAACGCTTTCGGGAAGGTCCCTCCCCGCTGTGTCTCAGGCCCAAATTTGTGCAGCAGGGATGCACAAACATCGCGAAACTCTGCCTGTCCTCGCTACAACTTAGCCCGCGCTCCGACCCAGAGGCAATTCGAGTTTCACCGCAGCGAGGTATCCTCCGCCTTCGCTTCTTTCAGGATGCGTTTCCGCCGATCTATGTTTTGTGGTATGATTAATAGTATAACAACTGTATATTGACAGCATTACCCATTTCGGTTAACCTACGGTTTTAGGATTTCCAATGGACTACGCTAGAACTCGCTTGGATGCCCTGCAGCGCCGACAGGAACTCACTGAACGGCTTACGAAGATTCTCGAGGAAAGAGTGGCTCTCGAGACCGAGATGGAGAAGAAGAAACGTGAGTTGGCGGCCATTGACCAAATCCTTGAAGGTCTGGATCTTAATGAGTCCGATGCACCGCTTGAGGGAGAACCTTCGGGCATGGCAGACCACATCCGGCGCATGCTTCAGCAGACTCCAGTCCATCTGCTTCCGACACAGATTCGAGAAGCCCTGATCGCTGTCGGTGTCACGGGGAGTTCGCCGAAAAACCTGCTCATCGGCGTGCACAACGTACTCTCCAGATTGGATCCTTTTCTCGAAACGATTTTGATCAACGGTCGCCCTGCCTATATCTGGAAACGGGATAGAGCGGCGAAGAGAGACATATCCGGATCTGACAAATCTCAATCCTCCGGATTGCTGGAGCATAAATGATTTTGGAATCAAGTACGAAATGCTCGGCGGTACGAACGTAGAGCTTTTCAGAAGGTAGGCAGAAACGGATGATGCGATCCGCGATTAATGAGACGACAACAATTCAGCTGGCTAAAATCCCGACTGAAGTATCGTCGCCTCGACACCACAATGCATGGGGGTATAAATGGCATCTGCATCGGCAGTGAAGAAAATCCCGTCGGATAAAGAGATCGGAACAACTTCTCAGAAAAAAGTTGAAGCAAATCGGCAGAATGCTCAACTATCTACCGGACCAACGTCCGCGGAAGGCAAAAAGACCAGTTCGCGCAACGCTTCGACACATGGGCTTCTAGTGAAGGACGTTGTCATCACTAATCGCGGTGACATGGAGAATCAAGCTGAATTTGACGACCTGCTCGCCGAGATGCGGAATTGCTACGGCCCAGTAGGCATTGTGGAGGACCTGTTAGTGCGGGAATTGACAATTTCCTATTGGCGGAGTGCGCGTGCGCTCCGATGTGAAAGAGGAGATGTGACATGTGCCGGTCCGACTGAGTATGCATCAGAACTGCGCGAAGGGGAAATAGCCAACTTACTTCTAGAGCCCGCTGCCGATGCTTACCATTCGCTGCTTCGGAATTCTCGTGGCATTAGATTCCTGCTTCGCAAAATCGAAGAGGCGAAGGACGAATTACGAGTCTGTGGTTCTTTGTCAACGGAGATGCGTCGGTGGCTTGCTCCCACAAAAAATTGGGACAGAATCTTGTACTTGGGCAAAAAGCAAGCCCTCGCTGCGTTCATGAAGGAAACCGAAGAACTAACGGCAAAAAAAGGCCAGGTCGAAGAAAACGAGCTTCAATGGGGAGACGGCTGGCGCGATTCTTCAGGAATTCCGTCGAAGAGTGCACTGGACAGAATTCATCGGTACGAGACCAGCAACGTACGTCACCGCTATAGGGTGGAGGCGAGGCTCGAACAACTACAAGCGCGGCGAAGGGGAAACGCAAAGGTAAATTCCGGAGGGTACAGTGATGCTGAGGGGCACCAGGAAATCCAATTTTGCGAAACGAAGCCAACTGGTTCGAGGAAACCACCGGTAAACGAGGCAAGGGCTCATGTAGCCACGCGGGAAGAGCAAGTCGCGCAGGAAGAACGTGGAGCTCCGCCGGAGGCTGATCCGATGGGGTCACTGACCAATGAAACCGTGGCTACTGCCGAAAGCGATGTGCTGCGAGCGGCAGAGCCGAACCTATGTCCAACCGACGCTCAAACGCCTGGTTGGACGGATGGTGGTGATGGAGCGGAGAGCAGGAGCGATGAGCCCGACGAAGCCACGCAGGAGGAAAGTGGAGTGCCGCCGGAAGGCGACCCGATGGGGTCACCGACCAATGAAACCGTGGCTACTGCCGAAAGCGATGTGCTGCGAGCGGCAGAGCAGACCCCGTGTCCGACAGACGCGCAGACGCCTGGTTGGACGGATGGTGGTGATGGAGCGGAGAGCAGGAGCGATGAGCCCGACGAAGTCGCGCAGGAAGAAAATGGAGTTCCGCAGGAGGTTGATCCGATGGGGTCACCGACCAATGAAACCGTGGCTACTGCCGAAAGCGATGTGCTGCTAGCGGCAGAGCAGACCCCGTGTCCGACAGACGCGCAGACGCCTGGTTGGACGGATGGTGGAGATGAAGCCGAGAGCAGGAGCGATGAGCCCGACGAAGCCGGGGAGGCATAGCAACTGGCGGTCGAGAGCCAACGGTGGCGTGGCCGCAACGGTCTGGACTCCTTGGTATGCGGCCGTAGCCGGACAGCGCCAGCGATGCAAGCCTGATAACAGAGGAGCCCAGTTCCCGCGCCAAGGTCCAGGACCACATCACCGGGCCGAACACACGCCCTGATGACATCGCGGTAAGCCGCCATGGCCACAGGACTCGACAGGTGCCATTGCTGGAATTGCAATAGGGAAGAGATAAGGCCGGATGAGGCGCTCACTTTCGATCAGACCTTCCAAAGTCGCGATGTTTGCGCCACACACCACTACCTAAGAGGCCACTGATCGGTGGGGCGTCCCCTCTTAGGGACCACGCATGGTGGTGCGCTCTGCAATTTTGCGTTGTTCCGCCAAAAACCAAGCATCCTGATAAAGTTCGCGAAGCCAAGTTTGAGAAGACGCCAAGACCACTTGCAGGTCAAGCGCATGGGGCGCATTGGATAATAAAGAAAGCTCAGCGACGATGGAAGCCGCAAGAAATCGCGGTCCGTCAGGCAGGGGATAAGTAGGATTGTCGCAAGACAGCGCAGCTTGTCCAGAGGTCGCCTGAGCACGTGCACGCGGAAAAGTACAGTTTGCACAGTTTCCGCAGGAAAAGGCACTGCCGGGAAAAGACGTACTTTCGCTGGGAGAACCGTTGGGGAATATCCGTCAGGCATTGGGGTTCCCAGGAGCAGTGAGCACGCGGTGAGTGTCTGCCGAACCACCAGGTCGAGTTCCAAATGCTCAGCTTTTTTCATCACTATTTGCCAATCAACCGACGCGGATGAAGCCACCTGATGAATATCCGCCAGCCATTTGGGGTTCCGCCAGGCGTGGTCCGCGGCATGAATCGACAAGTACAGGAATTCCCATTCGGGGCTGAGACAAAACGCCGGCGCTCCGAAGAAAGTTTTGGGGCGAGCCTCGGCCCAAACGTCCTTGATGGCCTCATCGTTCCTGGAGGAATTGTGCACGAGATTCCAGTGAAGTTCGAGTAGGTACGAGAATACGCGGTCTTCGCGCACAATATCGTAGTGCCTGCCATAGCGCATGACGAGGTCGCGAAAGAATGGTTCCCTAAAATCGTCACGATACCCAGACGCTCGAATGAGACCCAGGGCCTCAGGAACGGTATTGGGTGGAACGAGAATGTCAATATCGAAGCAAACTCGGAGCGCGGCGTCGCCGTAGAGGGACTGGGCCAGGGTGACGCCCTTGAGCGGGATTACAGGGATGCCGGCCTCCCCCAGTAAACCGAGCAGGCGGGCCAACTCTTCCGCCAGCAACTGGTTGCGGAACGCATTGGCGAGGAAAGCGCCTTTCAGCTCGGCTTGAACCATGTCCGGGACGTTAGGGAATCCGAGTTCACGCAGGTTGCGATAGACGAGCGGGTAAACCTGGTGGGTGTAGGCGCGTTCCAGAATCAGAGGCCACCGCAACGGGGACGCGAGGAATTCCAGAATCCGCTGCCGCAGATCGGGCGTGAGGTGTCCGCGTGCGAGCAGCAAGCAGAGTTGATCTTCGGGGGTCATGTGCGCACGCATGATTTCTTAAAGTGGCTGAGGGCCGCGGAGCCTCGGCCGTCGTACACTCAGGGTACACGACGAAACATGGCATGTCTCCGGAGTGGCTGCCCTGTTGTTGATGGTGGACCTCAAGGTTCGACATCGTTCCGCAAGCCGGCACGCAGCCTTGCAGACCGTCGAGGCTCCGCACATCCACAGGGCTGTTGGAAAACCCGCTGGATGATGTTTGCAATTAAGGGATATAATTCAGGGCAAAGCCGATTTCCGGCGACGACAGGAAATTTTCTCCTATAGGGACATGCTAAACGATAACGTCTCGCTAGAATCCAGCGTGGCCATCGGCGAGGACGTAGTGTCCCGCGACCTCGAGGGCGAAGCTGTCATTTTGAACCTCGAATCCGGTATCTACTTTGGCCTGGACAAGGTTGGCACCCGCATCTGGTCGCTGCTTCAGGAAGACGGGTCGCTGCGCAGGGCATTCGAGGCGGTTCAGCAGGAGTATGACGTTGCTCCTGAGAAACTTGAGGGCGATCTTCTGCGACTCGTGGAAGAGCTGTGCGCCAAAGGCTTGCTGCGCGTCTTCTCGTCCCAGGAAGGACAGCCCACTCGTGCCTAGGCTGCGCAAGGCTTTCGCGCTTTCCGCATTGGATTGGCTCCTGATCGTCCAGGCCACCCTGTGGTTTGCCGTGGTCGAATTCGGACTGCGCCTCCTGCAGTTCAGGAATGTGCTCGCCATTCTGCACGGGGCAAAGCGTTCTGCCCGCAACAGCCATAGCCAGCCATCCGTCGTCGCGTCCGGCAGCCCCGAGCGCGCTGCCTATTGTGTGGAGTTGGCTTCTCGCCTGCACCCGCTACACGCGACGTGTCTCAAGAAGGCCCTGGTTCTCTACGCCCTTCTCGCCCGCAGAGGCTTCGAGGTGCAACTGATGATCGGGGCGGCCCGGGACGGAAGCCGGCTCGACGCCCATGCCTGGCTGGAACATCAGGGACGGATTATCCTCGGTGCGCCCACGCCGGGGCGCTACTCTACCTTGTGCGCGCTGGAGAACTCCCTGGCTGGGACGCGTACGCAGGAGCAGGCAACCTCATGAGCGGCATCGCCGGAATCTACAATATCGACGGCGCCCCGGTCGACCGCGCTCTGCTCCGGCGCATGACCGATGCCATCGCCCACCGCGGGCCGGACGGCATCCACCACTGGGTGGACGGGCCGGTGGGCATGGGCCACTGCATGCTCCAGACCACGCCCGAGTCGGTTTACGAGCGGCAGCCGCTCACCGACGAATCCGGCAACCTGTGCCTGACCATGGACGGCCGGGTGGACAACCGCGAAGAACTTATCTCCGCCCTCAAGTCAAAGGGCGCTAGGTTGAGGGACGATACCGACGCCGAACTTGTCCTGCAAGCTTATGAGTGTTGGGGGACGGAGTGTCCGGCTCGGATCATTGGCGATTTTTCGTTTGTTATTTGGGATAAGCGGCAGCGGCAGCTGTTCTGCGTGCGGGACGCGGTTGGCAATAAGCCTTTTGTCTACTTTTGGGACGGGAGCAAATTCCTCTGGGCTTCGGAATTGCACCAGCTACTTGAAGACCCAACCGTTCCGCGCGAACCCAACGAGGGCATGATTGGCGAGTACCTGGCCGATGACATTACGCATACCGAAGAAACCCTATACACAGGGATTCTTCGCTTGGCCCCGGCTCATTCCCTAATCGTAGAAAGCGGCCGAATCAAGAAGCACAAGTATTGGGACATCGATTTTGGCAAACAGATTCGGTACGGAAGCGATGACGAGTACGCCGAACATTTTAGGGGGGTTTTCAAAGAAGCAGTCCGTTGTTGCATGCGTAGTTTTGGACCTGTTGGGGCGCACCTCAGTGGTGGTTTGGATTCATCTTCGGTAGTGTGCATGGTGCAGACGGTCTTCGGGGAAGGGTTAATGGAAGACCGCGGCTTCGAGACATTTTCCATGATTTTCCCCGGGCTGCCTTGCGATGAGCAAAACTACATTCAGGCAGTGGTGGACCGCTGGAAGCTTTCCGCGAATGACTTGCGCCAAGAAGACCGAGCGGCCGGTTGGCTTGAACAGCAGGTTCGGTTCTACCAAGACATATGCGACTACCCGAATGGATCGCAGACGGACGCTATCAAATCCTTAGTTCAGCAGAAGGGGTTCCGAGTTCTCCTGACCGGAATTGGAGGAGATCAATGTCTTACTGGTGTTTTGTACTACCTGTCCGAGTTTGTTAGGGATGGCAGGTTTCTCAGTCTTTTCCGCGAATTGCGTGAACAGAGTTTCCCACCAATGAGCAGAGGCGGTTTGTTCGACCTGCTCCGATACGTTTTGGTGCCGTTACTTCCAACTTCGGCTAGTCAGGTTATGAGGAAGCGCTGGAGGGCAACTCGCTGGAAACCTCGATGGCTGGGCTGGATCACTCCGGAGTTTGCGCATCGAGTAAACCTGGCAGAGCGGCTGCAACCAAGCGCAGGAGCGCCGAAAAACTTGAACCCTTCCCAGGCAGCCCTATATGAGCTATTAACCCATGGCAGCCAGTACCATCTAACCGAGATGGATGAAAGGGCTGCCTCCCGGTTTTGCCATGAGCAGAGGCATCCTTTCAGAGACCGAAGAATGATCGAACTTAGTTTCGCCTTACCAGAAAGGCAGCGCCTGCGAAAGGATCAAAAGTGTATCCTGCGTCATGCCATGCGCGGTGTGCTTCCGGACGTGGTCCGGACTCGAAGGGACAAAGCAGAGTTCTCGGGCGTTATTGCCACAGCCCTGCATAGCGCTGGTGGGCGGCGTCTTTTCGAGGACTTTTGCGTGGAGAATTCAACGTGGGTAGATGGCAATCGCGTTCGGATGATGTACGAGGAGATGAAGCAGTTTCACGGCTCCCGTGATGAGCGCTATATCCATTACGTCTGGCCGCTATGGATGGTCTACACAATTGAGCTGTGGTCGAAGACCTTATTTTCGAGCGGAGAGATCCTAGGGAGTTCCGCGCGACCTGAGGCCAATACTACTGACACGGATTATCATTTCGCTGCTTTATCTAAGTGAATGTCATCAACAGCCTTAAGGAGGTACGAACAATGCGTACAGATGATAGGTCTGAGGGCGAGCAGTTAGTGTCGAAGAAGGCTTACGCACCGCCAAAACTGACCGAGTATGGAAGTGTTGCTAAGCTTACCGAGGGCGGCGGTGGCTCGGGTACAGATTTCGTCGGTAAGGCGCCGAAGGGAGGCCCCACGAACGGAGGCCCCAGACGTTAACTAATAAGCTGTCCCGGTGACTTCGTAAGCAGTGTTCCCTTGCCGAGTATCTGTAAAACCAGCACAGGGTTCAACTGATCGGGCATAGGCGCTTCGATCCGTGCTTTCATTATCGTCGGGACAGCTTACTAGTCTGCAAGTTAGACCTCGGTTCTGGTACCGGCATTTCGAACTTGCTCGAGAACGGTTCTTGAAACCTGGCGGCAAGCTTATTCCATCGTCCGTTAATCTTTTTGTGACCCTGATGGAATGTCCTGAGCTTTTTCAATTTACATTTGTGGGCATGCGCGACTTTTCTATGCAACGGCAAACGGCCGCTTTTCGAGATCGAGCAAGAGATTTTCCGCTTCCACCCCAAGCTGTTCAAAATCGCGGCGGAAGCCGCGACGTTTGTTGCCGAAGTTGTGACCCGCTACTCGCGGTGACCGATGCCGACCTATAACGTGTGCGACGTGGCTATTGAGAGCACTGTTCTCCTGCCAGAGTTGAGTTCTATCGAATACCGGAAACCGGATTTTACCTTTACTATCCGTTCCGGTCAGGTGCACCAATGGGATGATTGCAAATGGCTGCATACCTGGTATGTCAGCGACGATGTGCCTTGGCTATTTCTGGGCAGGCACGGCGATGACTACTTGCTACGCTTTCCCGACTTGGCCGACTTTGAAGTGTTGAAGAACACGAAGGAAATTTCTTGCTACCCCAAACCGGGTACAACCTCAGACACCATTAGACACCTTCTTCTGGATCAAGTGATCCCTCTGCTCCTGAGCAAGCAGGGACGCCTGGTGCTGCATGGCAGCGCCGTTTTGACTCCTCACGGGGCGGTGGCCTTTCTCGGCGAAACCGGACGAGGGAAATCAACGTTGGCTTCTAGCTTTTCCGAGCAGGGCTCGCCAATTTTAACCGACGACTGCCTGCTGGTAAAAGAAGAGAACGGACTGCTGTTGGCTGTCCCGAGCTATCCCGGTCTGCGACTCAGGCCGGAGACCGTGGATGCGCTGTTTGGGCAGGAGACGCCGCTGGCGGAAGTGGCTCACTATACCGAGAAAAAGCGCGTCGATGGGAACGTTGGCCTCTCGTTCTGCACCGAGCCGGCTGCGCTGCGGAGAATATATTTCCTGGCCCCTGCCGACGAGAGCGAAGGGAAATCCGTCAGCATCGTCCCGCTTTCCGCGCGGGACGCCTGCATGGAGCTGGTCAAGTTTACCTACCTTATCGATATCACCGACCGGCAGCGGTTGCGCCAGGAATTTGAACGCCTAAGCCGACTCGCTGCTTTGCCCCTCTTCTACCGCCTGAGCTTCCCTCGGGACTTTTCGCTGCTCCCCGACGTTCACCGGGCAATCCTGGAGAACGCGCGCGGGTAACATGCATCAGTTCCAACGCTCTTGCAGAGATCACATCACATCGGCGGAGGTATACAAGGCCGTTTCCCGTTTGGATCGCCGAAAAAAAGCCTGCCAACCTGGCAGGCCTTGAGGTGCGGACAAAAGTCAGACAGCCGTTGCCGTTACTTGGAGGTGCAACCACCAGTAAAGGCGCAGTTGTCGCTCGTGAAGGCAAGGCTCTGCTGACCTTGGGTTCCTGTGGAGCCTTGTTCTACACTCGAGATGATTTGATCGCCATCGTCATCATACATGCTAAAGATCACAGTCGCCGCCGTTTGATCGCCGGCAAAGAACGACCCGCCAGCGCCATCAGTCCCGCTGGTGAATTCGAAAAACTCGAAGAGGTAGTTGGTCAGTGCCAGGGGGTAGGGGAACCCGTGCCGTCCACATCGCAGCAGGGGCGCTCCACGATCTGCTCTTCGCTGTTCCCGACCAGGGCCGGCCCTGTACCCTGATTAAGTGAGTACGTGGCACCCCAGCCTTGGGTAGCGTCTTCAACCATCACAAATTGAACAGTGGAGTTTGCACCGTAGGTGATGACAAAAAAATCGTCACCCGCGTTGACAGGACAGGGAGTCGAACTGGTGCAATTGATTACGAACATCGGGTAGGTTGGGTACCATTCGAACCATCCTTCATACGTGGCAAGTCCGCCACACTCGGCATAGGACAGGCTGCCACCTTGGAGCACGTCCGTACTGGGGGGGACGCCGTCGATACCGTTCCAACTTAGCTCAAAGAACCCGGGGACGCCTTGGGCGCCGGTTATACCGCCCGCGCAAGCGCCGATAGGCGGCTGAGCGGCCGGCACATTCCAAGCCGACTCGATTTCGGTGAAAGAGGAGCTGGGGTCCCACGTCGTGGCCGTGTTGGTGTTGGCGACGCCGCTCCAGTTAGTGGAATTAGAAAGCGTCGGTTGCCCGCTGATCGCTGCTGCTGCCGGCTGGTGCTTGGCCAGCATCAAATTCGTGCTGGAGTATGGCTTCGCTTCGAGGTGCGCGGCGGGGCGATACCTCAGTGCCTGCATTGCCCTTGCCCACGTCGCATAGCGTTTGGCGTCGGCCTGTTTGTCAGGCCGCTGCGGCAAGCCGTATCTGCCAAGCTCTTCACTGCTGGCGGTGAGTGGGTTGAAGCCCTTCGGCCGATCTGCAATGATGCTCACGCCCGCGATGTTGGTGGCTTCTTTCGGAGCCGAAACGAACATTGCGTGCACGGCATCGCCCCGCTGGGCCATCGCGAAGGTTGAGAAGCTCACGACCAATACTGTCACTGCTGCTACAGCGATTACTTTGCTCAAGAATCGCCAATTCTGATTTTGCATATGTTTTCTCCTACCCTGTGGGGGATTGCTGCAAGGCCAAAAGACATCCCTGTTACGCGCAAAGGCCGTCCCCTGGACAGTTCAAGCCGCCGTCAGTTGACCGGAATCTCATCTCTGGTTTAGAAATGTGACTCATTGTACACCCATTTCGCTTTCCGCCGACAGTGTGAAATGATTTCATCTGGAGCGCCCCGCATCGGTATGCGATCCGTATCAGCAAGGACTACGCGAAAACTTGTATGTGCCTTTGAAGAAGGGAACCTGGGCCGCTTGGTTGTATGACCTGCTTATGCCGCACGTCACGAAAATCGTGGTGTGCGATCCACGCAGGAATGCTTTGTTGAAAGAAGGCAACAAGAGTGACAAGAT
>Ga0187887_10002218_pt1 | contig 15698 bp, 13 predicted proteins | sample June2016WEW_7_10_FD_132977 | JGI IMG/M metagenome (GOLD analysis project Ga0187887, IMG submission 132977) | Peatland microbial communities from SPRUCE experiment site at the Marcell Experimental Forest, Minnesota, USA - June2016WEW_7_10 | ecosystem: Environmental > Terrestrial > Soil >...
ACGCGGCGCCGGTGCTTCCCGGGGAACGGGTGCCCCTCGGGGAACAGATGCCTCCCGCGGCGCCGGTGCTTCGCGGGGAACGGGTGCTTCCCGGGGAACGGGTGCTTCCCCGGGAAAGGGTGCCCCGCGGGGAACAGGCGCCCCGCGGGCCACGGCTACCTCGCGGGCAACAGGCGCCTCTCGGGCCACGGGTGCCCCCCGCGGAGCAAGTGCCTATCGCGGCGCTACTGCCTCAGGCGGAACAGCTGCCCCCCGGGGAACGGGTGCCCCTCGCGGGGCAGGTGCCCCCCGGGGGAACCGGCCTGGCTCTTCCCGCAGCGACTCCTTGTCGGCCGGCCGGGGCCCATCACGCTGGTCAGCTGCGGGTGGGACCGCCCGCCCGGGTGGGTACGGGGATCGGCCCGGCCGCGACCGCAGCCCCAGCGACAACCCGCGCGCCAGCGGTCCGCGAGCGTACAGCCCACGTGACGACGCCCCCCGGCGCCGGTCCGGCGGTCCCGCCTCCGGCGCTGCCCGCTCATCGGGTCCCGGCGGCCGGGGTGCCCCCTACAGCGCAGGACGGGACAGCGACGCCGAACGCGGTGAGCGAGCGGACGGTCGCGCCTCCTTCCGCGCCGGGCGGCCCGCGTCCGGGCGGCCCGCGTCTGGGCGGCCCGCGTCCGGACGGCCCGCTGGCCGCCAGGCCGCCGGGCGCGACACGGCTGACCGCCAGCCCCGCAGCGCTGGCCCCCGGTCCGGGGCGGCCAGCCTGCCGGAGATCCCGGGAGGCATCACCGAGAACCAGCTCGACCCCGCGGCCGCGGCCGAACTGCGGACCCTGCCGGGCGACCTGGCCTCGGCCGTGGGCCGGAGGCTGCTGGCGGCCAGTCTGGCGGACGATCCCGAGGCCGGGTACCAGCACGCGCTGGAGGCCAGGCGCCTGGCCGCCCGGGTGGGCATCGTCCGCGAGACCGCGGGCATCGCCGCCTACCGTGCCGGGCACTGGGCTGAGGCGCTCGCCGAGCTGCGGGCCGCCCGCCGGCTGACCGGCCGGACCAGCTACCTGCCGCTGATGGCGGACTCGGAGCGGGCCCTCGGCCGGATGGACCGGGCCCTGGGGGTGATCGCCGAGTCCACGAGAGTCAATCTCGACCGGGCGACCGAGGTTGAGCTGCGCATCGTAGAGTCGGGCATCCGCCGGGACCAGGGGCTGGCCGAGGCCGCCGTGGTGGTCCTCCAGTTGCCCGAACTCAAAGAGCGCCGGGTGCGGCCCTGGTCGGCCCGCCTCTTCTACGCCTACGCGGACGCCCTGCTCGACGCGGGCCGTACCGAGGCCGCGCGGGAGTGGTTCGCCCGGGCCGCGGCCGCGGATCCCGACGAGATGACCGATGCCGCGGAGCGTTTCGACGCGCTGGACGACGTCGTCATCGACGACCTCGCCGAGGACGACGATGATCTTCCCGCCGGTGACCATCAGGCCGTGGAAAATGATCCTGACTGCACGGACGATGACCTTCGCTGACCTCTACCGCGCCTCGGCTTCGTCTTCCAGGAGGCCAGCCTTCGGCAGGATCTCCCGCCTTTCATCCCGCTAGTCACGCTGGCCGGCGTCCTCGTTGCTCGCGCTCCTCGCCATCCGAGGGCCGCTGCACCGCGCCACCCGCAGCCAGCCGGGCACCGCCCTCCGGTACCAGTAACCTGCGGGCGACTGCCTGGCGACCCAGCCGCGGCTCAGGAAGCCGGGCCCGTGGTGTCGAGCCAGTGCACGATGCCGGCCACGCTCGAGGCGGTGCTGCTCAGCGTCTCGAACTTGGCCGCCAGCGCCGGGTCGGCGTCCGGGCCCAGGGCCGCGTAACGTTCCCGCGTCCGCTCGTGCACCATGGCGACGGCATGGTCGAAGTCCAGCCCGGCGCCCCGCGCCGCCCTGGTCTCCTCCACCCACAGCCGGATTTCCTCGGCCGAGCGGGCCAGCGTCTCCTCAACGTCCGGCACCGGCCCGTAGTGGCTGAACAGCAGCCGCTGCGGGCGCAGCGAGGCGAACATGCGCAGCGACCCCAGCGCGGTCTCCAGGTCGAAATCGGGCGGCGGGGTAGCCGGCCGCAGGTCCGCCGTTTCCGGGATGTACACCCCGGCCGCGTCGCCCACGTACAGGTCGCCGCTCACCGAGTCGATCAGCCCGACGTGGTGCTTCGCGTGCCCGGGCGAGTAGTGGCTGTCCAGCCGCCGCCCGCCGCCCAGGTCCACGGTCCCGCGCTCCGCAACGGCCCTGATCCGCTCAGCCGGCGTCGGGTTCATCGTGCCGAACAGCGTGTCCAGCGCGTCCCCGTACACCATCCGCGCGCTGCTCATGAGCCGGGCCGGGTCGGCCAGGTGCCGGGCGCCGCGTTCGTGTACCACGACCTCCGCGTCCGGGAACATGGCGGCGACGTCTCCGGCTCCCCCCGCGTGGTCCAGGTGGATATGGGTCACCACGATCGTGGCCAGGTCGTGCGGCCCGACGCCCAGCGCGGCCAGCGCGTCCCGCACGACCGGGGCCGAGGGTGCGGTGCCCGTTTCCACCAGGCACGGGCGCTCACCGAGGATCAGGTAGCCGGCGGTGATGCCCGCGTATCCAGCCATCCGGGTATCGATCTCGTACACGCCGTGCCCGAGATCGGTAATGCCCGGGGTTTGCACCCTGCCCTCAGCGGTGTCCATGCCACCATGGTCCCAGAAGCCTGGCTCGCTGCCGATGCCCGCACCGGCAGCCTTCAGGCGGCACGGGGCGGGCCGCGTGCGGTGCGCCCCGGATGAGAACGCCCGCTGCTTCCGGCCGGGTAAGCGGTGCCTGCGCTCTGCCCGCGAGTAGTATCGGAACGCGGTCGGATCGTGCCCCTATGCGACCTGGGCGGGGCGCCGGCCGGGGGGATGGGTTTGTCGTTAGTGGCCTGAATTCTGTGGCTACAGTCGTTGTCGTCACGGGCTCACGGCCGCCCGGTGCCGGGTTTGTCAGGGAATGTGCGTTGCCACCAATTGTGAGCGGATTACCTGTGAGAATGCCAGCCGCCAGGTCGCAAGTGCCGTCGGCGGAGTCGAGCCAGCCGGCCCGCTGGACGCGTCCCGACCCGGTGACGGCGGCCATCGTGGTCATGACCGCGCTCGCCCTAGCGCTCCGCCTCTACCAGCTGAGCCGTCCCGACTACCTGATCGGCGTCACCGAGTACGACGACGGGACGGACTTCGGCAGCGCGATCCTGCTGGTTCACGGCCACCTGCCGTACCGGGACTTCATCATGGTCCAGCCGCCCGGCATCACGCTGCTGATGGCCCCGGTCGCGCTGGTGACCAAAGGGGTAGGCACGGCCTGGGGGATGGGCGTGGGCCGGATCCTCACCGCGCTGGCCGGGACGGCCGCGGTGACCATGGGCGGGCTGCTGGTCCGCCACCGGGGCCTCCTGGCCGTGATCCTGACCTGCGGGATCCTGGCCGTGTACCCGGCGGCGGTGCAGGCCGCGCACACCGTGCTGCTGGAGCCCTGGCTGGTGCTGTTCTGCCTGGCCGGGATGCTGGCCGTGTTCGACGGCGACGCGCTGGCCGGTACCCGCCGGCTGGTCTGGGGCGGGGTTGCCTTCGGCTTCGCGGGCGCCATCAAGGTGTGGGCCATCCTGCCCGTGCTGGTCGTCCTGGTGCTGATCCTGGCCGCCCGGCAGCCCCGGCGGGCGCTGGCGTACGCCGCCGGGGTGGTGGCGGGCTTCGCCGTCCCGGTGGTGCCCTTTGCCGCGCTGGCCCCCGGGACCTTCTACCGCAGCGTGGTGGTGGCGCAGCTGGTCCGGGTGGACTCGGTGCGGATCCCGCTCGGCTACCGGCTGCACGAGATGACCGGCCTGACCGACTTCACCGGCCTCACTTCGACGCTGGTGCTGTCCCTGATCTCGCTGCTCATCCTGGCCCTGGTCGTGGGCTGCAGCGTGGCCGCCTCGCGGATCACGGGGGAGCGGCCGCCGCTGCTGGAGCAGTTCGCGCTGGCGTCCGGCGCCCTGACCATCATCGCGTTCCTGTGGCCGGCCGACTTCTACTACCACTACGCGGGCTTCCTGGCGCCCTTCCTGGCCCTGGCGATCGCGCTGCCCGTGGCCCGCTTCGTGGACGCCCTGCGTGCGTCCGGGACGCAGGGCGCGGCCCGGAGCGGTGACGCGGCCGCCCCGCGCCGGCCGGCCGGCCGCCTCGTCCTGCGCTACGGGACGCCCGTGGCCGTCGTGGCCGTCGTCGCCATGGCCGTCGCCCAGTTCGTGTTCGAGAGCAGCCTGCAGCCGCCGCTCGCGCCGACCACCCCTGGCCTGACCTCGGACGTCGTGTCCGCGGCCAGCGACGTCATCCCGCCGGGCGCGTGCGTCCTGACCGACCAGGCTTCCTACACCATCGCGGCGAACCGGTTCGTGTCCGCGCGGCCCGGCTGCGTGCCCATGGTGGACGGCGTGGGCAGCGACTACTCACTGTCCCGGGGCCGGAGCGCGGCCACCGGCGCGGGGCGGGTCCGCGCCGTCCGCGCGCTGTGGATGTCGGCGCTGCGCGGCGCCCAGTACGTGTGGCTGTCACCGCTGTCCTACAAACGCATTCCCTGGGGTGCCCGGGGGATCTCGGTCTACTTCGACCAGAACTTCGTGCCCGTCCCGCACGGCCCGTTCGGCCTGTACATGCGCAAGGGGCAGCACCCCCGCTGAGCCCCGGCCTACATTAACTCCCCCATCCGCCCCCATCACCTCACGCGTCTCCCGTTCCGCCCGGCAGTTCATCGGCGCGGTGCATTCAGCACGTCGAACCCGCGCCCAAAATGCACCGCGCTGGTGCGGTACGGTCCGCCGACGGCACAGAACCCACCACGATGACGCGCAGAGGTGATGCGCAGGCCCGGGGCCACAAGCGCGGTCCAGGCCCGCAGGCCTGGGCCACGAGTAGAGCCTCAGCCCGCGGCGAAGGACCGCAGGATCAGCCCGGTCCTCGGCTTTGGCGCGAACGAGGTGGACTTGCGGGGCAGCCGTTCCCCGCCTGCCGCGACCGCGTACACGTCCGCGGCATGCAGCGGGTTGCCGATGACCGCCGTGCCGCCCGGCGACGCGTCGGCCTGCGCGATGGCCCGGTCCGCATCGTGGTGCACGACATGGACCCCTTGCTCGTCATCCTGGATGCCCCACAACGCCGCCAGCAGGTACTGCTGCAGCACCGCGGTCGAGAGCCGGCGCCAGGCCGCGGACCGGTCCGCGGGCATGGCCGCCTCGAGCTGCACCGGATCGGGGTCGGTGAGCAGGTGGACCTGGCCCTGCCCGGCCACCAGGAAGGCCGGCCCGTCCTGGCCGGCCACGGCCAGCGCCTCCAGCGCCGCAGGCAGTGCGGCGGCGCCGCCGGGGATGGCGCGTACCGAGAATCCCGCCTTGGCCCGCTCCACGGCCGCGGCCGGGGGCAGCCCGGGCAGCACCCGGTGGATTGCCCCGATCTCCGGCGGGAACGCGTCCCCGTCGACGAGCAGCGCGAGCCCGTAGTCCCAGGGGCCAGGGCCCTCGCCGGCGGCGTGGCGGTCGGCCTGCATCTCCAGGTACGCGGCGTACCTGTGGTTCCCGTCCGCGATCAGGGCCTGCCGGGGCGCGAGGTCGGCCGCGATCTCGGCCAGCGCGGCGGGATCGGTCACCGCCCACAGGGTGTGCCGGATACCGTCGCCGGTATCGGCGCTCAGCACTGGGGCCCCGGCCGCCGCGACCTGGCCGGCCACCCGGGTGGCGGCGCTGGACCGGCCTTTCCCGGACTGGGCGCCCTCGTACAGCAGGAAGATCGGCTCCAGGTTGGCCTGGGTGGCCTCCATCAGCTGCCGGCGCCCCCGCACCGGGCCGGGCATGACGTCCTCGTGCGGCAGCACGATCCGGGCGCCGGGCGGGGCCAGCCGCACCGCGCCGATCAGCCCGCGCTGCAGCACGCGCTCCCGGCCGGCCGGGCCGGCCAGCCGCTGCTCGTACACGTACAGGGCGGGCCTGTCCCCGGCAACCAGGATGCCCTCGCGCTGCCAGTCACCCAGCAGGCGGGCGGCATCGTGGTACTCCTCGCCCGGCCGGCCCGGGTCCTGGCGGGGCAGGATCAGCCGGACCACGTTGTGCGGGTCGGCGTCCCGCAACTGCTGGGCGGTGTCCTGGGCGATGACGTCATACGGTGGAGAAGTGACCTGCGCGAGTCCGCTCACCCGTTCCGGGGCATAACGGACTCCACGGAACGGCGCGAGCTCGAGCCCGGCTGGCCGCGGTGACGCCTGTTCCCCGCCGGACGGAAGGATCTTCACATATGACAGAAGCACCATGGGGCGGCCAGGATTCCCGTCCGGCGGAAAATCCGCCGCCGGACGACGGCCCTCCCGGCGTTCCGGCTCCGCATGGTGACGTGTACACGTGGTACCAGCGAGGGCTGGAGTTGCTCGGCCGGGGCAGCCCGGCAGCCGCCGCCCAGCTGCTGGAACGGGCCGCCGAGGCCGAGCCGGGGTCCCGCAGCGTGCTGGAGGCGCTCGGCCGGGCCCAGTTCGGCACCCGCAGGTACGCCGCGGCCGCCGCGACCTTCCGGCAGATCGTCGAGGCCAGCCCGAGCGACGATTACGCCCATTTCGGGCTGGGCCTGGCGCTGGCCCGGGGCGGGGACCCGCGGGCCGCCGCCGTGCACCTGGCGCTGGCGGCGGCGATGCGCCCCGAGCTGAGGCACTACACCGACGCGCTGCGGGGCGTGCGGGCCACCCTGAAGGCCCGCTCCGAGGCGGCCGGCGAGCCACCCGGTGCCCCCGCCTGATGGCCCGCGCTCGAGTCGCCCGGCGAGCCGCCCGGTGCCCCCGCCTGATGGCCCCCTATCGAGCCGGCGGTCCGGGCGGGGCGGGCCGGATGGTTCGTTAGTGCTAATTTGAAGGACTTTCCCCGGGAACCAGGAGCTGAGGACGGCATGCCTGCTGACCACGATCGTGACACCGGACTGGCCGGCTTCCTGCGTGGCTGCCCGGATCCGCTCAGCCAGGTGTACGACGTCGCCCTGCTGGACCTGGACGGGGTGGTCTACCTGGGCGACGCCGCGGTGCCCGGCGCGCCGCAGGCGCTGGCCAAGGCGGCGGACGCTGGCATGCGGCTGGCGTTCGTGACCAATAACTCCTCCCGCACGCCCTCGGCGATCGCCGCCCAGGTCGCCGGCTTCGGGGTGCCGGCCACGGCCGGCGACGTGGTCACCTCGGCCCAGGCGGCCGCGACGCTGCTGGCCGCCCGGCTGGCCCCGGGCTCGGCGGTGCTCGTAGTGGGCGGGAACGGGCTGCGCGCCGCGGTCCGGGAACGGGGTTTCCGGCCGGTCACCACGGTGCTGGAGCGGCCCGCGGCCGTCGTCCAGGGGTTCGCGCCGGGCATCGGCTACTCGCTGCTCTGCGAGGCCGCCCTGGCGGTCCAGGCCGGGGCCTGGTACGTGGCCTCGAACGGGGACGCGACCATGCCCACCGGGCGCGGGCGGCAGCCCGGCAACGGCGCGCTCTGCCAGGTGGTCGCGTACTCGACCGGGCAGCAGCCGGTGGTCGCGGGCAAGCCCGAACCGCCGCTGCACGCGGAGGCGGTGACCCGGACCGGCGCCCGGCACCCGCTGGTGGTCGGGGACCGGCTGGACACCGACATCGAGGGCGCTGTCCGGGCGGGGGCGCCCAGCCTGCTGGTGCTCACCGGGGTCACCCGCCCGGAGGATGCGGTGCTGGCCCGGCCGGGCCAGCGCCCCGCCTACCTGGCGGCCGACCTGTCCGGCCTGCTCGCCCCGCACCCTCCCATCGCCGCCGAGCACGGGGTCTTCCGTTGCGGCGGGTGGACGACGCGGCGCCCGGACGGGGATTCGCCCCTGGTCCTGGACGGCTCCGGGGACCCCATCGACGGGCTGCGCGCGCTCTGCGCCGCGGCCTGGTCCGCCGATCACGTCACCCCGGAGATGACCCGGCCCGCGCTGGCTGCCCTGCAGGGGTGACTCCCGGCATCCACCCGTAGGGGGATGCGGGCCGGCCGTGCGGGCGATGCGCGGACGGTCCCAGACCCGGGAGACTGTCCTTGCGCGGACGGTGGGCACCCGGCCCGGGGGGCGCGGAAAGGACACAACAAAATGATCGAGGCGCGAAGCCTCACGAAACGCTACGGGGACAAGGTCGCGGTGGACGACCTGTCATTCAGCGTGGAGCCAGGCAAGATCACCGGCTTCCTCGGCCCGAACGGGGCGGGCAAGACCACCACCATGCGACTCATCCTGGGGCTGGACCGCCCCACCAAGGGCACCGTCACCGTGCACGGCAAGGACTTCCGCCAGCTGGCCCAGCCGATGCGGGAGGTGGGCGCCCTGCTGGACGCCAAGGCGGTCCACGGCGGCCGCAGTGCCTACAGCCACCTGCTCTGCCTGGCCCAGACCAACAACCTGCCCGCGCACCGGGTCGGCGAGGTGCTCGAGCTGGTCGGGCTCAGCGAGGTGGCCAGGAAGCGGTCCAAGGGCTTCTCCCTGGGCATGGGGCAGCGTCTCGGCATCGCCGGCGCGCTGCTCGGCGACCCGGCCATCCTCATGTTCGACGAGCCGGTCAACGGGCTGGACCCCGAGGGCATCCTGTGGATCAGGAACCTCATGAAGGCGCTCGCCGCGGAGGGCCGGACCGTCTTCGTGTCCAGCCATCTCATGTCGGAGATGGAGAACACGGCGGACCATCTCCTGGTCATCGGCCGGGGGCGGCTCATCGCCGACTGCACCGTGGCCGAGTTCATCGCCCGCAACTCGGTGCAGACGGTCCGGGTCCGCACGCCCCAGGGCGACGCCCTGCGCAGCGCGGTCGCGCTGGCCGGCGGCCACCTGGCCGCCGTCCCGGACGGCGCGTTCGTGGTCCAGGGCCTGGCCCCGGACCAGATCGGGGACCTGGCCTTCGAGCGGGGCATCCGGCTGCACGAGCTGGCCCAGGCGCACGCGTCGCTGGAAGAGGCGTTCATGGAGCTGACCGCGTCCAGCGTGGAGTTCCACGCCAGCACTGGCGTCGACGGATCCGGGACGGGCGCCGCCGCGACCGGCGCTGGCGAGCCGGGTCCTGAGGGTACTGCCCAGCCCGTGACCACAGGAGAGGTGCTCTGACATGGCTGCGACGACACAGCTGCCGGGCAGTTCCGCGCCGGACCTGCGGACCGCACCGTCCGGGCGGGCCGGGTTCGCGGGCGCGTTCCGCTCCGAGCTGACCAAGATCCGCTCGGTCCGGTCCACCTACTGGACACTCATCGCCCTGGTCGTGGTCACGATCGGGATCGGCACGCTGGCCTGCGTGGGGGCGGTCTCGCGCGGTAATCACCACGGGCCGTTCTTCGACGCGACCCAGCGGAGCCTGGCGGGCCTGATCCTCGGCCAGCTCATCATCACGGTGCTCGGGGCGCTGACCATCACGTCGGAGTACTCGACCGGCATGATCCGCAGCTCGCTGACCGTGCAGCCGCGCCGGGGCACCCTGCTCGCGGCCAAGGGCGCGGTGTTCTTTCTGGTCAGCCTGGTCGTCGGGCTGATCGCCACGTTCGTGTCGTTCTTCATCGGTCAGGCCATCTTGTCCTCCCAGCACCTGAACGTCACGCTCGGTGATCCCAACGTGCTGCGCGCGGTCATCGGCGGGGCGCTGTTCCTGGCCGTCTGCGGCATGCTCGCCTTCGGGCTGGGCACGCTGCTGCGGCACACCGCGGGGGCGATCACTGCGTCCATCGGGCTGCTGTTCGTGCTGTTCGTGCTGATCAACTTCCTGCCATCGAACTGGCAGAACCACGTGGACAAGTGGATCCCGTTCAACGCGGGCAGCCAGATCTGGTCGACGATCCCCCCGACGGGCCAGCCGAGCATGTTCTCGCCGTGGACCGGGTTCGCGGTGTTCACCGCCTACGCGGTGATCGCGATCATCGCGGGGGCGTTCGTCTTCCTGAAGCGGGACGCGTAGGACCGCGCGTCCGGGGACACCCGCCCGGCGGCCGGGGGCTGCCGCCAGGCGGGTGTTCCTTGTGCGGCGTCTGACGGGCAGGCCGGGGCCGGATTACCGGGGCTGGCAGTGCGGGCACCAGAACGTGATCCGCGCCTCCGGGTCGGCCCCCTGGCCGGCCCGCTGGATGAGCGTCCCGCACCGGCGGCAGCGACGTCCGCCACGCCCGTACACCCAGTGCTCCTCGCCGCGCTGCCGCGACCCGGTGGTGATGTGCCCGATCCGGTCCTTGTTCGCGTCCAGCATCCGGTGGGCCAGCCGCACCATCCCGGCCGGGTCGCTGATCTCGCCGACTGGCCGCCACGGGTGGACGCCCCGCAAGAACAGCAGCTCGCACTTATACACGTTGCCGATCCCGGCCAGGTTTGCCTGGTCCAGCAGCGCATCGGCCGCCGGCCGCCCCGGCTCGGCCAGGAGGCGCAGCACCGCCTCGTCCACGTCAGCTGCGTCCCAGCCCGGGCCGAGGAGGTCCGGGCCGAGGTGGCCGACCACGTCCTCTTCCTGGGCGGTGGCCAGCACCTCGACCACGCCGAGCTGGTAGCCGACCGCCTGCCAGTCGTCGTTGGCGAGAATCAGCCGGGCCCGGTGACCCTCGGACAGCCGGGCCGCGGCCGGGCGCACCCGCCACGCACCCTCCATCTTCAGGTGGGTGTGCACGGTCAGGCCACCCTCGACCCGGGTGAGCAGGTGCTTGCCCCGCGACAGCGACTCCGTCACCCGGCGGCCGGTCAGGTCGGTCGTCGCGTACCGCGGGACCCGGAAGTCGCTGCGGGTCAGCACCCGCCCGGCCAGCGCCTCGCGCAGCCGTTTCGCCGCGTGCCAGACGGTGTCTCCCTCAGGCACCGCTCAGCCCCGCCACCGCCCCAGTATGCCCGCGCCTCGCTCTTCGGTCCCGCCCGTGCCTGCGCCCGTGCCCCCTGGCCCCGCGGGCCCGTCCCCGGCCGCCGGGCCGAGCGGGACGGCCGCGTCGCATCAGCACCATGGGTCACATCGATCATGGGCCGGCGCCGACGTTTCCCGCGCACGGTGCGCCGAATTCGGGCAAATCACCCGCCTCGGCGCACGTTCCGCGGGAGATGTGGACGGGAGGGGCTCATGTGACTCGCAGGACCTGGAGCCGGGCGGGGGATGGACGCGCGCCGGCGCGGTCGGCTGGGCGGGGGGATGCGCGTGGTCGGCTGGGCGGGGGGATGGGCGCGGTCGGCTGGGCGGGGGGACTGGCCGCGGCACGGGGGAGTCCCCGGCCGCCGTCACCGCCCGCCCCGCCCGGTGACCGCTGGCTGGCGCGGCGCGCGCCGGCCGGACCGGCTTCATTCTCCGCAACGAAGACCGTCCCGGGCCGGTCACGTCATGCCGGTAAAGCCGTTAGGGCTGATGAAGGCGATGCGCGGCCGACAGCCTCAGCCGGTCAGGCGGCCGGGGGGCTGGGCCGCCGGCCGGCCGGGGGGGCGGTCAGAGCAGCTTGCGCAGGCGGAGCAGGTCGGTGAAGCTGGCCTGGACCTTCACCCGGCCGGTCAGCCAGGACCGGACAAAACGTTTCGGATCACCCGATACCGCTATCAGCTCGTCACTCGGGGCCGAGAACCGCACCTGGGCCGGCGGATCGCCCGGCCCGGCCTCGGTGACCGGGGCGGCCCCGTCCTGTCCGAGCTTCGTGACGAAGGTGACCCCGAGGTCGGTGACCGTGCAGCTGAGCGAGCGGTCCGCCAGAACCGAGGCCCGCTTCTGCGGGTCAACCTCGGAAAGACGCCCCGCCAGCGCCTCCAGCGCTGTCCGGCACTCCTCAGCAGTCGCCATGTCTCCTCATTTCCCAGAGACGTCCATTGTGCAACTCCTTACCCATTGACGATGTCATAGGCGTGGCGCCAGCCGTTGGTGGCGCCTCCGGCCGCCTGCGGACGGTAGCGTTTCGTCGGGGGACCGCCCCGCAGCCCGCAACCCTGCCGAGGAGCGCGACGTGACGCAGAACGATCCGGTGGCGCCCGGCGCGATCACCCCGGGGAGTACCCCGGCGAGCGCCGCCAGCACCGGCGACCCACGGGTGGATCAGGCCCTGGGGCGGCTCGGCGAGCTGGCCGGCCTGCCGCTGCCCGAGCACGCGGCAGTCTTCGAGCACATCCACGCGGAGCTGACCGGGGCACTGGGTACCCTTGATCCAGGAAACGACCATTTTCCGCAGGCCCCCATCGCGTCCGCCCAGATCCCGCCCGCAGCGGCTGCTCATGGAACTCATCCGGCCCCGGACAGCTGAACGGCGAGGCAGTCACTGCATGAGTACCCGGAGACGTCTCGACGCCGAACTGGTGCGCCGTGGGCTGGCCCGGTCCCGCGAGCACGCCGCGGAGCTGGTCACCGCCGGACGGGTAGTGGTGGCTGGCCAGTCGGCGGGCAAGACCGCGACCCAGGTCACCGCCGGTGACCCGATCGCGGTCACCGGCGCCGGCGCTGGCCCCGAGTACGCATCCCGGGGCGGCCGTAAGCTCGCGGGCGCGCTGGCCGCCTTCCCCGGGCTGTCGGTGGCGGGCCGGCGCTGCCTGGACGCGGGCGCGTCCACGGGCGGCTTCACCGACGTGCTGCTCCGCGCCGGGGCGGCCCAGGTGGTGGCGGTGGACGTCGGCTACGGCCAGCTCGCCTGGGCGCTGCGCAGCGACGACCGGGTCACCGTGCTCGACCGGGTGAACGTGCGGCACCTGGAGCCTGGGCAGGTGGCCCCGGCGCCGTCCCTGGTTACCGCGGACCTCTCGTTCATCTCGCTCGGCCTGGTGCTGCCCGCCCTGGTCCGCTGCGCGGCCCCGGACGCCGACTTCCTGCTCCTGGTGAAGCCCCAGTTCGAGGTGGGGAAGGGGCGCGTCGGCGCGGGCGGGGTGGTGCGTGATCCGGAGTTGCGGGCCGCGGCGGTGGCCGCGGTGGCCACGGCCGCCGCGGACAGCGGCCTGGGTGTGGCGGGGGCCACCGCCAGCCCGCTGCCCGGCCCGGCCGGGAACGTGGAGTACTTCCTCTGGCTGCGCCGCGGTGCGCCGCCGCTCGAAGCCGCCAGGCTCGCGCAGGTCATCGCGGAGGGACCGCAGTGAACCCCACCCGGACGGTGCTCGTGACGGCGCACACGGGCCGGGCCGCGGCGGTGACCAGCGCCCGGCTCGTGGTGGAGATGCTGCTCGCCGCCGGGATCACGGTGCGCGTCGTGGACACCGAGGCGGCCGACCTCCAGTGCCCGGGGGCCGAGGTGCTCCCGGCCACCCCCGACGCCGCCCGCGGCACCGAGATGGTCCTGGTCCTCGGCGGGGACGGGACGCTGCTGCGGGTGGCCGAGATGACCCGGCCGGCCGGTGTCCCGCTGCTGGGCGTGAACCTCGGGCACGTCGGCTTCCTCGCCGAGGCCGAATACGCCGACCTGCCCAACGTGATCGACCGGGTGATCACCCGCCAGTACACCGTGGAGCAGCGGATGACCGTCGACGTGACCGTGCGGCAGAACAGCACGGTCATCGCCCGGACCTGGGCCCTGAACGAGGCCACCGTGGAGAAGGTCGCCCGGGAACGGATGATCGAGGTGATCACCGAGATCGACGGCCGGCCGCTGTCCCGGTGGGGCTGCGACGGCGTGGTCTGCGCCACGCCGACCGGCTCCACGGCGTACGCGTTCTCGGCGGGCGGCCCAGTCGTGTGGCCGGAGGTCGAGGCGCTGCTGATGGTGCCGATCAGCGCGCACGCGCTGTTCGGCAGCCCGCTGGTCATCTCACCCAGCTCCCTGCTCGCGGTCGAGGTCCTCGGCGGCCCCGCTGTCGGCCAGTCGTTCGCGGGCGTGCTCTGGTGCGACGGGCGGCGCAGGGTGGACCTGCCGGCCGGTGCGCGGATCGAGGTCCGCCGCGGCGCCACCCCGGTGCTGCTGGCCCGGCTGCGCGGCGGGGATGACGCAGCGGCCGGCGGCGCGCCGTTCACCGACCGGCTGGTCGCCAAGTTCGGCCTGCCCGTCGCCGGATGGCGGGGGCGCCCGGGCGCCCGCCACATCGAACAGGAGCCGCGCGCTCATGCTTGAGGAAGTCCGCATCAACGCGCTCGGCGTGATCGAGGACGCCGTGCTGGAGCTGTCGCCGGGGTTCACGGTGGTCACGGGCGAGACCGGGGCGGGCAAGACGATGGTGGTCACCGGCCTCGGCCTCCTGTTCGGCGGACGGGCCGACCCGGCCCGGGTACGGCCCGGGTCCGACCGGGCCACGGTCGAGGGCCGGCTGCGGATCGACCCCGCGGGGCGGGTGGCCGGGCAGGTGACCGAGGCCGGCGGCGAGCTCGACGACGACGGGGCCACACTGATCGTCAGCCGCTCGGTGTCCGCGGAGGGACGCTCTCGCGCCTACGCCGGCGGCCATTCCGTGCCCGTGTCGCTGCTCACCTACCTGGCCGATGACCTGGTCGCGGTGCACGGTCAGGCCGACCAGCAGCAGCTGCTGCGGCCGGGCCGGCAGCGGGAGTCGCTCGATCGCTTCGGCGGTCCCGCGCTGGCCGCGGTCGCCGCCGGTTACCACCGCGCCTACCAGCGGCACCGCGAAGTCCGGGCCGAACTCGAGAAACTGACCGGGCAGGCCCGCGAGCGTGCCCAGGAAGCCGAGGACCTGCGGCGCGGGCTGGCCGAGATCGAGCGGCTGGAGCCGGTCGCGGGGGAGGACGTGGAGCTGCGGGCCGAGGAGGAGCGGCTGGCCAATGCCGACGGGCTGCACACCGCGGCCAGCGTGGCCCACGACGCGCTGCTCGGCGACCCGTCCAGCGGATCCTACGACCGGCCCGACGCGGTCAGCCTGCTGGCCAACGCCACCGCGGCACTGGAGGCGGTCGCCGCCCACGACCTGGCGCTTGGCGGGCTGGCGGCCCGGCTGTCCGAGGCGGCCTACCTGGTCTCCGACATCGGCGCGGAACTCGCCTCATACGTGGAGTCGGTCGAGGCGGACCCGGCCCGGCTGGCCGCCGTGCAGCAGCGGCGCGCCGACCTGACCCGGCTGATCCGCGGCTACGCGGCCGGCGGCGCACCCGCGGACGGCGAGGGCGGGGACGTGGCCGCCGTGCTGGACTGGGCCACGCAGGCCGGCAGCCGGCTGGGCGAGCTGGACAGCGACGACGACCGGATCGCCGGGCTGGCCGGGGACGCCGGGCGGCTGGGCGCGGCCGTCGCCGAACTGGCGGACCAGCTCACCGCGCTGCGCAAGGAGGCCGCCGCGCGCTTCGCCGGCGAGGTCACCGCCGAGCTGGCCGCCCTGGCCATGCCGCACGCGTCGCTCACGGTCGCGGTCACGCCACAGGAAGAATTCGGCCCGCACGGCGCGGACGAGGTGGAGATCCGGCTGGCCGCGCACCCAGGGGCGCCCGCGCTGCCGCTGGCCAAGGGCGCCTCGGGTGGTGAGCTGTCCCGGGTCATGCTCGCGATCGAGGTGGTGTTCGCCGGCGCCGACCCCGTGCCGACCTTCGTGTTCGACGAGGTCGACGCCGGGGTGGGCGGCAAGGCCGCGGTGGAGATCGGGCGGCGGCTGGCCCGGCTGGCCCGGCTGGCGCAGGTCATCGTGGTCACCCACCTGCCCCAGGTCGCCGCGTTCGCGGACACTCACCTGGTGGTCGAGAAGGCAGGCGACGGCAGCGTGACGCGCAGCGGCGTGACCCGGCTCGACGACGCCGGGCGGGTCACCGAGCTGTCCCGGATGCTGGCCGGGCTCGAGGACTCCGAGTACGGCCGCGC
>Ga0187887_10002221_pt1 | contig 15685 bp, 14 predicted proteins | sample June2016WEW_7_10_FD_132977 | JGI IMG/M metagenome (GOLD analysis project Ga0187887, IMG submission 132977) | Peatland microbial communities from SPRUCE experiment site at the Marcell Experimental Forest, Minnesota, USA - June2016WEW_7_10 | ecosystem: Environmental > Terrestrial > Soil >...
GCCGAACGGGAAACTCAAAATCAAAAACGCGCCCTCTTCAGCCTCCACGCCAGGGCACGCACCCTCGGGTATCAACTCATCCCCTTGACCGCATCAACTTAATCAGTTCCTTAGAAGCCGAATGGTAAACGCTGGAGTACATGTACATTCAATGACATACAGAGGACAACAGAGGAAAATTCGGAGTCCTTTCGGCGCGCAATTGGACCAAATTCTGGACCAAGTTTCTCTCAACCGAATACCTTACGCAGCCTGGTTCTGTAAACCTGATCGTGGAGGAACCGGGAAGTCCAGATTGCTACGAGAGCAAAGTTTCAATTGTGGTATAAGCGGCAGTTGCCCGATCCACAACGTCGATTGGATCTGGGAACACCGGGGTGCCTGGCGACCAGAGCTCCACGTCTCCCGCGTGGATATCGTAGTACTCCGGACTGATTGTGATGCGGAGCTTCTTCATTCCCGGCATGACGTATTGGAACTCGCTGCTGCCTGTCGCTTCCAGCGTGGCATCGGGAAGGAATACCTCATGGTGGGAGAGGACATCACGAAGATCACCCAAGCCATACAAGGCCTCCGGCCGCTGATCCATCTCGAGCTCACCCGCAACTAGGCTGTCCAGATCGAACGAAGCTGCATCCCTTGTGGCGATATCCTCTTCAATGCCGGCTACGAGCCGATCCCTACCCGATGAAGTATCCATGCCTAAAACTGCCGCTGCAATTCTTTGGGATACGCTGGAAAGGATAGGTTGCAGCTTACCTACCACGGAGGTAAAGAACCCGATTCGTTGCTGCAGCACTCTGTAGACCTCCGTCTCAATGGTGTCCTCGTATTGGAGGTTCACAATCCGAATCTTCGGGTATTCTTGACCGACGCGGTCGATTCGCCCGATTCTTTGCTCAACTCGCATCGGGTTCCAAGGTAGATCGTAGTTGATCAAGGCTCCACAGAACTGAAAGTTAAGACCCTCGGCGGCAGCATCTGTGCATAGCAAAACGTCGGCTTCTCGTTTTCTAAACTTACGCTTTGCCTGGTCTCGCGGTATCACGGTCCATTCCGAGTCTCCAAGCGGAACCTCCCCGCCCCGGCCCGAATAGCACATCATCTTGAGGCCCGGCGTGGTCCGAAGTTGATTCCGCAAGAAATCCATTGTATCGGTGAACTGCGTGAACACCATTACCTGTCCGTACCCACTGGCTCGGAGTTCATCGATCACCGTCCGAAGCTTGAGAGCCTTGGTATCAGGTGGGAGGCTGCTTACACGAAGGAGCAAGTCCTCAATTGACGAACGCTCTTCAAAGTTCAAAGCTTCCCGCTCCATCTCCGTTATGTCTTCGGTGTCAAGCTGTTCCTCAGCAAGGTCGTCGTCAGGCAGGTCGTCATCCGTTGTGCCAGAGATGGACCCATCACCTTTCTTGATTGCAGCCAAATGCTTTTCCAATGTCTTGGTGAGTGCGTAAAAGCTGCTGGCGAGACGTTTGCGGTAGATCGTCATCACAAAGCCAACTGCGGTTCTTGTTGAGGCCGATGCCTTGTTGTAGGTTTCGCGAATGTAGGTCTCGACCAGTTCATAGATATGACGTTCATCGTCGCTCATGGTCAAGAACCGGTCATCCACTTCGCGGTCTGCAATCGGTGTCGAAATGAGGCCGTCTTTGAAGTACCGCCGCAAGAGGTCACGAGTGCTTCTGGAGATCAACCTGCCAACAGGCGAGTTCTGACGAAGGATACGCAGCGCGGTATCACGATCATTGGCGGTGAGCGCCCTGCGGGGCATGGTTGCTTCGTCTCGCAAGGTTCTTAGCAACTGCGTGGCTTTCATGCGGCTGGTCTGGTTCTTGGCCTGTACCACCTCGGCAGCAACCTCACCATACTGCACTTCGAACGCCCGGAAGAGTCTGGACATAGTCTCAAATTCCTCGTGTGAGGGGGAAGGCTTAGCCAGCGCGTCATAGAAGTTTACGAATGCGTGATCCGTCCACGCTGGTGGCATCCCAAGCAAGTTCAACAGATCCCAAACCTCTACGGGATGGACCTGGAGGGGAGTTGCCGTCAGGAGCACTAGCCCCTGGGTCTTTCCGCGCAGTCCAAGCATCAGACGCAGTAGTGCGTTTGGCCCCCGGCTATTTGTCGCACCGGGCGACTTGCGTCGCGCGTGATGTGCCTCATCGAGGATCACAAGATCCCAAGGCGCCGCTTGATCCAGAATCTCCCGCGCGCGCTCCGTCCGCCGCATGAGTTGGCTTGAAGCCAACACAATGGGTTCCTTGTGCCACTTGTCCGAGTCGACACTTTTGACATTTCTGCCGCGGAGGGCAGGCGATTCGTACCACTCCAAACGATGCCCATCATAGATTGGCCAGTTCAGGTTGAACTTCTCGCGGAGTTCCACCTGCCACTGCTTCAACACGGCCTTCGGTGCAAGAATCAGAATTCTCTTGGCCCGGCCGGCGAGCCATGCCTGCCGCAGCAGTAACCCCGCTTCGATGGTCTTCCCAAGGCCAACTTCGTCGGCAATCAAGAGTTTGGGGGGCCACTGGCGGTACATGCGCTCAAAGGCTTTTGTCTGATGGGGCCACGGCTCGACAGCGGCAGTCGCCTCTCCTACGCGCTCAGCGCCGGGTTGGTCGAAAGAGGGGGCATATTTGATGTACCCCCAAAGCAGTCTGCGCCTTTCTGCGGGGTCAAGCTCATCGCCATCGGGTGGAGCAGGGGCCTTGATCGGCTGGTCCACTGCATCCACCTTCTCCAGACGAGCGGGCATATCGTTTTCAGGCAGGAAGCGCAGGAGGTTCTGTTCGATTGCCGCGGGGACACCCAGTGTAAGGAGCCTTGGGCTGGTACCCGACCAAATGCGAGCAAAGTTTTGCTCCTCTTCATCCACCCGGCGCGTTTCCTGCTCCCATGACTGGAAGACGTTTATGCTCTCCCAGTTCTCCTGCCAACCGTATACCGTTTCGTTCAGGCTACCGTTCCATGCCAAGCGATGGCCTGCCTTATCCTCAATGATCCCCGCTTTCTCGTGGAAGATTCCATTGGTTGCGATTGGTTGCCGCTTCTGGTCGCAGGGCACAGCCACGCGCACGTCGAGGATTCCCTTGGCCACCATCCACGCCAGTAGTTCCAACGCGTCCTTCTCACCTGGATTGTCAGCCTGTAGTGGCATATTGCCGAGGTGCGCCTCAACAGTGGCGCGAAGCTCCTCGCCCTTGCGGATCGCCTCCACCTCTTCTTCATGGAGGGTACAGCCAACGATAAGCCGCATGTGTCCATCGTTGCGGACGAGGCCCTCGATGCCGCGGGCCGCCAAAGTCAACGCGGTCGCTGAGAAAAACCCCGTAGAGCGGTCGTACCGGGTGGCACATCGGAGCGCCGGAACATAGAAGCACTGCACCAGGTTGCCATCCTCTGGTGTGTACTTCAGCTTCCACTGAGAATCTACGAGAAGACTCACCCTACATCACCGCCTATTGCTAAAGGTTTATCCCAACAGCAGCTGCTTGTCTACGAAGGCTGTCCCGCGCTGCTGAGACGTGCTCATTCATTTGCTTGACCTTCGCGACAATGCTCTCGTGAAGAAACGTCACCTGAACACCGAAGTCCCTGATCAACTTTTCTCGCTGTTCCTCGATGTCCGACACTGCGTGCTGCCTTATCGCTTCTACTCCACGCTTTTGATTCTCCAACGCTGTCGAGAGGTCATCCATTCGTTCTTGAAGGCTAGTTAGCTCAAAGCTGAACTTCTGCAAGAAGCTCCTTACCTCCGGGAACAGCACCTTCAGGGTCCGTGGTTTCAGTTTCTGGTATGTGCGTAGTTCTCGGCCAACCGTCTTCCTTGTTCGACGAAACCATACCTTTACGGCATGGCGTCGTAGATCGACCTCAGTTGGAAAGATCCTGCCAAAGAAGCCCGAATATGGCATGGACGAGACAACATTGCGCTCCTCTGTCCTTAGCTGATGTCTCAGATCTTCAAGGAACATGGGAAACTCCAGGCAGAACTCCATCAATGTTCCGTCGTACCCAACACTCACGGCTTCGATCTGACCCTTTGCTCTAGCTTCGATCAGGTTCCGTATCTCCTGGAACTGTGCTTGGTATCCCTCCTGAAGATCGCGGATTCGCTGTCTTGAAGTCTTCATCTCGTCGTCGATTGATGACCGGGCCCACTCAACGGTCTTGTTGTATTCCTCACGTGCGGCCTTAAATGGCATCTTTCGAATGTTGGTAGACACCACCTTTCCAACGATCCCTCCAGCAAGCGTCCCCAATACTCCGCCGATGACCGTACCTGGGCCTGGGAAAACTGACCCTGCAATGGCACCTGTTTTCGCACCCAAAAGCGCTCCCACGCCAACGCCTGCCACATCCATGCCGACGTTCAGTAGTGCGCGATCAATCGTTGTGTGCTCATTGAACAGTAGCCTGGTCTCACGAAACGTGGAGAAAGCCAAGGTGATGACCGGAAAACTGAAGCCGGGGTCGAAGGTGCCGTCCAAGCCATCGACTGTGCCCGACAAAGCGCCATGGATTGAGTCCTTGTCTAGAACATCCAAACCATGGACCGACGGCATATCAATGGTTGCTGCGTCCGCCATGTTGGTGAAAACCGGGATATCAGGGTGAGCGAGCGCGAAGTCCTTGATGGCACGGAGGTGCTCTTTGATCTGGACTGCATGACCATCCACCAACATGTCCCATACAGGTTGATTCGCGACCGGCGCCATCACTACCTGGTGTCCCGTAAGCTCGAAGAAGCTGGCTGCCTTCTGTTCGGCAACGTATCCCGTCAGACGGTTGAACCACCCTTCGGCGGTTTCCATGGGGGCGGAGAAGAAGTGATCCTGCACGTAGGTGTGGAAGTCGGCGAGTCCGTGCAAATCCTGCACGGTCGAAAACTCCATCGCACTCAAAACCTGAGGGTCAATCTTGAGAAAAGATTCCAGAATGGACCACCCAGCCACAGCGCTGTCTGCCGCGGCTGACATACAGGCGCCTCTGAAGCGCCCAGCGCCTGGACATAATTGCAGGCCAAAACGAGAAAGGGATAACCTTTCCATTTGTCGTAAGCTCGTCCCCATCCTTCGGCTGGCCCGGCTTTGCCAAGACATCCCCCTATTTGCAATTCCACGATATTGATTCAATTCATATTCTTAATCCTTTCCTCGCCGTTTGGCCAGTTTTCTTCGTCCGATTGAAAGCCGAGCCCCCCTCCCGACCTGTTGAGAATCAAATTGCCAACCCGCTCAGACGGGACCGTTTGGTCCCATTATGTGGCTAAGTGTCATGGAATCAGTTAGATGCAATCAGAGCGACGAAGTGCCAGGGCGCTACGGCGTTTTCGAGGATCAATCCGTTGCCCCTCCCGCACAGCCGGTTAGGATCTCAGGCGACTTAGACAACGAGGTTCTCATATAATCGGAGGGAATCGCACAGACCGCTTGCCATGGGCCGACGAGGCGCAAGCCGGGCTACTTGGGGGAAAGATGGGAACCCTACATTTCCTTGACGTGGGGTGTGCCGATGCGAGCGTCATTATCTCTGACGCGGCAACATTCTTGGTGGATTGCCAAGGCATCGGCGACTATCCCCACCTCCTTCCCAAGAGCAGGAGGATTCGGGGCGTGTTTATGACCCACCAGCATTCCGACCATTATTCTGGTCTCGATTACCTGAGGAAGAATGAATACTCGATAGATTTTTTGATCTATAGCCCGTATGAGCGGCGATACAACGACGCCAGTGTGACACTCGATGAATGGAACGAATTCAATGACTACCGCGATTATTTCGTGGGCAGGGGAACTGAATTGCGCACGCCATTCAAACAGGAGGAGGGTTCTGGTCCGTGGAAAGAGCCCTTTTGGCAGGCGGAGAAGGGTCTGCGCTTCTGGATTCTCGGTCCCGAGAAAGGCGTGGCGTCCAGCGAATCTCGTGAACTCCACGACGCTTGCCTCGTCGTCAGAGCAGATCTTGGCGCCAGGATTTGTACCTTCACCGGCGACGCATCCGATGCGAATTTAGTATCTGTGGCCTCGGGCATCGACAACATTTGCGGCGATATATTGCACGCCAGCCACCACGGCAGCATAGAGGGCGCGAGCCTTGCTTTCCTCAAGAAATGCAGTCCGAAGTGGACCGTTATCTCGACAGCGAGCGGTAAATACCCGAACGTGCCTCATCCTGCCGCCCTGCAGAGGTACAAGGAGAACTCCTCTGAGGGGGTCTGGAGAACTGACGTCGACGGATCAGGGGAAATCAAGTTCTGAGAGAGGTGGAAAGAAATGGCGAACGAATACCTATTGAAGGAGTACGAACTCTGCTTCGAGCAGCTGCGATTTTATGATACCAGGCAGGAGAGCCTTCTCAAGTACCTATGTAGTTTGACTGCCGCAATTGCGACGGCGGAATTCTCGATCTATCAGCTTCTCCACGGAACGACGACCGAGTTCCTGACTTGCGAAGGCCTGCTTTCCGGCCTCGTGTTCATAGCCACGGCGTTGCTGTACCTTGCAATGCTGCAGAACCGTCTGTACTTCGTGTTCGTCGCGCGCCAGCTTAACGCCATCCGTGGCTACCTCATGAAGGTTGCAGCGGAAGGGTTCGAGAAGAATCAGATGTACACCTCGACCGACTTCCCCGCCTTGAAGCCTTTGAGTGTGCACACCTTCCAACTGCTCGGAGCGACCCTAATCTCCTCCTTGTTTGCCGGCGCTTCAGCATACGGGCTAATCTCGTTTCTTGGTTGCAAGTGGAATATCATAATGGCCTGGACGGCCTTTCTGGTAGTCCTCGTTGCTGAGGCGGGCGGGGGCGTGTTGCACCTTCATTTTCAGGGCCGAAAAACGGCGGACAAGGCAATTCACCTCACGAGAGACGAGAGCCACGATCCGGCCCCCGAGCAATCAAATCGGGAGGCGACGAAATAGCAAACAAGGCTCGCCGCGCGGACCCAGGAAAGGGTTCCACAATTCGCGGCATGAGCCCTCATCAGGGAGGACAAGTGGCAAGACCAACGCTTGAATTCATCTTTTGGGATGTTCGGCACGGTGCCGCGTGCTACATTCATACACCCAACGGCCGCCATATGGTGGTGGACCTCGGGATCGGCTCCTACGGTAACAACAAGCCATTCAGCCCGCTTCTCCACCTGAAGAATACATGGGGTGTCAAGCAACTCGACTATGTTGTAATCACGCACCCACACCGCGACCACATGGACGATATTTTCAACTTTGACGAACTTACCCCGAAGACGCTCAGGCACCCAGGATATCTTTCAAAGGAAGAGATTGTCGCGGGGAACAAGGGTGACGACAGCGATATCGTCGAGGAATACATGCGAATCCACAATCGGTTTACGGAAGACATATCGCCAGGCTCGGCTTTCGACGGAACCGCATCCGAGCATTGGGGAGGGGTGCAAATGTCTTTTTTTGCCACCCCGGCTTGCAATAGGAAATACCTAAACAATCACAGCATAGTTTCGATTTTCAAGTATGCGGACTCCAAGATTATAATCCCCGGCGATAACGAGCCGGAATCCTGGAAAATGCTGATCGAGAAGGGAAGATTCCTCGACGCAGCCAAGAATTGTGACATCCTACTCGCGCCCCATCATGGACGCAAATCAGGCTATTGCCCAGAGCTCTTTGAAGCGATCGGAAAGCCCTATTTGACTGTGATCTCCGACGGTCCCTACTGCGAAACGAGCGCTACTGGGAACTACGGAGCGCAGAGCAGGGGGTGGCTTGTGCATTATCCGGACGATTCGTCGGAGCGGAGACTCTGCGTAACCACTAGAAAGGACGGCGTGATCCATGTGCGTGCATACTACGGAGGCGACGGGAAGCCGAAACTGATCGTCCGCGCTCAGAAGGGGTCGGCAGGGGCGCAGTAAGGCGGCGGCAGAGGGCCGAAGGTCCCGCCCTTGACAACAGGCTCATGCGGCGATTGAGAAAGGGAGCCTTCGGCGTATTTCGGCAGAATCTGTTGGGCCGGTCACTGGAAACCATTAGCCGGCAGCCTTCATTCCTGGTGGTCAATTGGACGATCTGCCTTGTCCGGTGTTTTCTGAGCCGGGCGGGCGCTTGGCGCCGCCATTCGTCGAATTTGAAGGAGCGATGACCTCTGGTGTGCGGGCTTTGTTCGGTTGAACGGCCAGCCGCCTCTTCAGATTCCGCAGGAGTACCGGAACCGTTCTTGGATGAACCTGCCGGTTGAGGACGAACGCCGTATCCACGGCCCAGCTTACCCCCGCGATTGGCCGGGTGGTTAGTCCGGCATCCAAGACTGTTCCTTCGCGGATGAGAGCAAGGCCATATCCGGCCTTGACGAGAGCCTGCATCTCGGTCGGATGGGAAGCCCGCGCGAATTCTTCGATCTGGACTCCGGCCTCGCCGAGCCACTCCATGAGCTGTGCATGGGCTTCTGGATGCCGTTGCGGGTGGTAAAGGACCGCAAGGTTGCTTTGCAGGTCTGCCGGCCGAAGTACCATCTTGCTTGCAAGAGAATGGTTGGCGGGGAGACAAGCCACGAGCCGGTCTCGCCGGATTGCTTCCGCATAGAGGCGAGGATCGCTGATTGGCAGCGTCATGATCGCTGCGTCAATCGCTCCCGAAACGAGTTCCTCCACAAGTTGGGCGGCATCGTCATGCGTGGGCCGGATCAAGCAATCGGGAACGATCTCCTTGTGCATCTCGCAGACCGTCTGAAACAGCTCCGGATCGACAAAGGGGGCGCAGCCCAAGTTGAGTGTGCAGATCTGGCCGCGTTCGATGGCAATCAGCGCGGCAATGGCTTCGTCGCGGGCATCAAGGACTCCCTGGGCAATCGGCTTGAAGGCGATGCCGGTCTTGGTGAGCCGAATGCGGCCATCCTTGGCTTTGCGGAATAGCGTGATGGCAAAGGTTTCCTGAAACTGCTTTGCTTGAACGCTGAGATTCGGCTCGGCAGTGCGAAGGTGCTCCGCCGCGGCCCGCAATCCCATGTGCTCTACGATCGCCAACAAGTACTTGAAGTGTCGAAACTCAGCCGAATTGTTCACAAACGTACGCTCCTTGGGGACGGAGGTCGAGAGAAGCCCGGTCAGGCAAGCCGAGCACGAACGATGAAACCTGAACCTTGTGTGGCGCTCCTATCCAAAAACGATCTGGTTTTCAACTTGGTTTTTACTGGAGATTCATCATTTGGACGGGATTTCAACGATTCCGTAACGCTCCGTGAGCCGAGAAAATGGAGGTGATAGGCGAAACCTATCACCTGATAAATAAAAAGTACTGGACAAGACTTCCGATCCGCTGGAGGCTGGGATAAACGCTGGGCATCGCGCAGCGTCCGGGGTCGCGGCACGCTGGAACCCGGCAAAGGCGAGTCCCGAACGATCCCCCCGTGAGGTGAAAAATGTCAATCGCCACGAAGAGGAACGATTGTCTTCCACGCAGACAACCCGCAAACATGACTGTCGGCAATGTTCCGGATGTTGAATCCGCTGCTCGAACGCCGACGGTATACTTTCCGAGTCTCACTGGACCTGAAGCCCCGACAGAACGGAAACCGGTCACAACCGAACCGTTCATTCCGGAACCCCTTCTGGACACCGATCAAGCTGCCGCAATCATAAGAGTCCATCCCAAGACTTTGCAGAGATATGCTCGCGAAGGCATTGTGCGGGGATTTCAACTCGGCACGATGTGGCGATTCTCCGCGAGAGATATTGATCGGTGGATCTCTGAACGCATGGCGAGCTGAGATTCTGTTAGACCTCTGCCGCGCGTAGCGGTAAGCTAATAAAAGCCATCCGTTACGCCTTCACAAGGAGTCTTTATGACAAGGCGAACGCGATATCAGCAAGGAAGCGTGCAACGTGAAAAGCGGCAGAATGGGCCGGACGTTTGGATTTTCCGGTGGCGAGAAACTGGACCAGATGGAAGCAGCAAACAGCGAAAGGCCATCGTAGGAACGGTCGAAAGGCTCACTACGGAAGCGGCAGCCCTCAAAGCTGCACACGCATTGCGCATTGACGCCAACCAACAGACCCCGCAGACGGAGGGCGGGCCGAGTACTATTGCGGAGCTGATCGCCCATTACCGGCTCAAAGAGCTCGTTGGTGAGAATCAGGGACGCAGGGCGTTTTCGACACGAGCCACTTACGAATGTTACCTGAAGTTTTGGATACTTCCCCGCTGGGGAAGTCACAAGCTGGACCAGGTGAAACCAGTCGAGGTTGAAGAATGGCTGAACGGCATCAAGCGATCTAGAGGTACAAAGGCGAAGATTCGTAACCTGATGAGCGCAGTTTTCCATCACGCGATGCGGTACGAATGGGTTGATCGTAATCCAATTAAGCTCGTCCGCCAGAGCGCAAAACGGGAGAGAGCGCCAGAGGTTCTCGAACTTACTGAGCTTCAACTTCTCCTAGCCAAGTTGTCCGTCCGGGAGCGTACGTTGGCACTTCTCGATGCGGCAACTGGACTTCGGGTCAGCGAACTGCTTGCGCTTCGCTGGAGCGATGTTGATTTCGAGAACCTGGAGCTTCGCGTCACCCGATCTATCTGGCATCAGGTTGTGGGCGCCTGCAAGACAGAAGCGTCGGCGAAGCCTGTCCCCATTGACAGCTACTTGGCAGAAGATCTCCTGCGCTGGCGTCGCCTGAGTCCCTATCCGATGGCGACCGATTACGTTTTCGCAAGTCCGACCATGAGGGGAAAGCAACCCTATTGGCCGGACAATCTGATGAAGAGGTACATCCGACCGGTGGCACGCAAAGCCGGCATTGACAAACGAATCGGTTGGCACACTTTCCGCCACTCCTTCGGCACCTTGCTGAAGGCTAACGGAGAGGATGTCAAGACTGTACAGGAGCTCTTGCGGCACGCGAACAGCAGGATCACTCTTGACGTTTACACGCAGGCAGTGAACTCGAACAAGCGCGCAGCACAGAGCAAGGTGGTAAGGATGATGGTGTCAAACGTGGGCACAGAACTGGCTGGCGTGGGCACAACTGATTCACAAAGGCAGGCTCAAAATGCTCGTTAGGGAGCTTATTGTGCCCATATCGTGCCCAGATTCTGTTGTCGTTTTGATTGCCATTCACCCCTAAGTCATTTGGAATGAATGGTAGGCACGACTGGATTCGAACCAGCGACCTCTTCCGTGTCAAGGAAGCGCTCTAACCAACTGAGCTACGCGCCTGCATGCCGATATCAGGTAGTCTATCAGGAACGATGCGGTGGCGAAAGGCGGGGATGCGGCGCCCGACATCGATGCTTTACCATCAGGAACGAACGATGAACCCGTTCTTCGCCGGTGGACCGCATTTCCTGCGATGCAGCCGGAATCGCTTTGGCGATCGCTCCGGGCTGGGGGCGGGTGCTTCGCTCTGCCGCTCCCAAGAAACCTGCAATGGCTGACGCTGCGAACACAAAGTTGAACCCATTCCGTGCCACTCCAAACCTGCTAACGCTGTTGCGGATTTGCCTGGCGCCGTTCCTGGTCGCCGCAGTTCTGGAGGCTCACTATGCCGTGGGCTTTGGGCTGTTTGTGGCGGCCGGGCTGACCGATGCGCTGGATGGAACCCTGGCTCGCGTGCTGAAGCAGCGCACCCAGCTGGGCCAGTACCTTGACCCAGTGGCCGACAAGCTACTGCTGAGCACGCTTTTTCTCGTGCTTACGCACCTGAGGCTGATTCCGGTCACGATAACGGCGCTGGTCTTCGGCAGGGATTTGGGAATCCTGGTGGTTGCGGCCATTCTCTACGCGGCAGCCGGACGGCGGGAGTTCAGCCCCAGCCTCCTCGGCAAGGCCAATACCGTGGCCCAAGTTGCCGCAGTGGCCGCTGTGCTGCTGCAAGCCATGTTGCTGGATCAACACGCCACGGTCCGCTGGGTGGCAACCTTCAAGCAGTGGGCGCTCTACGCCACCATCGCGCTGACCGTGGCCTCGGGCCTCCAATACGCATGGGTCGCGGCGCGCCGGTTGGGCGCCACGGCGGCCAACGGCTCGGGCGTCAGGTGAGACAGGCTTGGCTTGTGGTTTGATTCGCGGTCTCAGAAGTCGCCGGAAGGATCCTCCGTTTCAGCGGTTTCCTCAATCTCCATGTCGTGGAACTCCTCGGAGTCGAAGACATCGCCACACTCCAGGCACTCGACGAACTCGGTGTCTTCGTGCCGGGAAACGATACGAACCTTGGGGTGCTTGCAGATGGTTGCCATTGCCTTTGGATCGGTTGGATTGAATGCTCTTTCCGCCAGATTGTAGCGGTCTTCTAGATAATTTAGAACGGAAATCTGTTGAATCGTCGATCTTTCGCGTGAATTTTTTTGAGGCTGGGGCGAGATCGATTGCAAAGGGGACTTGAAATCCCGACAGAAACGGTCGTATACTGAATGCGGACCGAAGAAGTCGGATATCGAATGCTCAAGCTGACCAAGAAGGCAGATTACGGGTTGATGGCGCTCAAGTACCTGGCCGAGCACCCGGAGACGGTTGCGCTGAGCGCCAAGGACGTTGCAGACGCATACGGGATTCCGGCGCAGTTGCTGGCCAAAATTCTGCAACTGCTGACCAAGAACGGCTTGCTCCGTTCCCACGCCGGAATGAACGGCGGCTACGCTCTGGCGCGAGATGCGCGCACGGTTTCGGTTTACGAGGTGATCCACGCCATCGACGGGCCGTTTTTCATTACCTCGTGCACCAAGGGCTTGAAGGGGTGCGAACTGACCCCGAGCTGCACCATCAAGGAACCCCTTGCGAGGGTGAACGACACCATCGCCGGAGTGCTCAAGAGCATCAGCATTCAGGATCTGGCGGAGCATGAGCATCCCGTGCCGCAAATGCGCGAAGCGCGCGGATTGGTTGCCTTGAAGCTGTAACGGAACGGACGCTGTGAGAAGAGTTTCCCCCTCCGCCGCGGGCGGAGAAAAGACCTGATGAGAATGGAGATCGTTCTGAATATGCCGAGCACAGTAGCCAGCCAAGTGGAAGCGCCATCGGGCGTGACCTTGCCGATCTATATGGACAATCACGCCACCAGCCCGCTCGATCCGCGGGTTCTGGAAGCGATGATGCCCTATTTCACCACCAAGTTCGGGAATGCGGCCAGCCGCAACCACTCCTTCGGTTGGGAGGCGGAGGCGGCCGTGGAGACCGCGCGCGAGCAGATTGCGCGGCTCATCGGGGCCACGGCCAAGGAGATCATCTTCACCTCCGGCGCCACCGAATCGAACAACCTGGCCATCAAGGGCATCGCCGAAATGTACCGCGAGCGCGGCAATCACATTATCACCCAGGTGACCGAACACAAGGCGGTGCTGGACACCTGCAAGCGGCTGGAAAAGTACGGCTACCGCGTGACCTACCTGCCGGTGAAGGCCGACGGGCTAATCGACCTGGACGACCTGAAGCGGGCCATGGACGAGAAGACCATCCTGGTTTCCATCATGGCGGCCAACAACGAGATCGGCGTGCTGCAACCCATCGCCGAGATCGGCAAACTCTGTCATGAGAAGGGCGTCATCTTCCATACCGACGCTGTGCAGGCGGTGGGCAAGGTTCCGGTGAACGTGATCGCCGACAACATCGACGTGCTTTCCATCTCCGCCCACAAGATTTACGGGCCCAAAGGCGTGGGCGCGCTTTACGTTCGCCGGCGCAACCCGAGGGTGCAGATCGCTGCGCAGATCGACGGCGGCGGCCACGAGCGCGGCATGAGGTCCGGCACGCTGAATGTGCCCGGCATCGTGGGCCTGGGCAAGGCTTGCGAAATTGCCCGAGAGGAGATGGCCTCCGAAGCGGCTCACCTGCGCGGCTTGCGCGACCGGCTGAAGAACAAGCTGGAGTCGGAGCTGGACTACATCCATGTGAACGGCTCCATGGAGCACCGGCTGCCGGGCAACCTGAACATGAGCTTTGTGTACGTCGAGGGCGAGTCGCTGCTGATGGGCATCAACGACGTTGCGGTTTCGAGCGGCTCGGCCTGCACCTCGGCCACGCTGGAGCCATCGTATGTACTGAAGGCGCTGGGGCTGGGCGACGATGTGGCGCACAGCTCCATTCGCTTTGGGCTGGGCCGCTTCAACACCCAGGCCGAGGTGGACTACGTGGCCGCCAAAGTGATCGACATTGTGAAGAAACTGCGCCAGCTTTCGCCGCTCTACGAGATGGTGCTGGAAGGCATCGACCTGACCAAGATTCAATGGGCGGCACATTAAGATGCGAACGAATGTAGCAGGGTTGTCGAGGAGGCAAGAGAGTGTCGATTTGGATTGCAATGATTCCGTTTTTCGTGATGATGCCCGTTATCGGAATAATGATCGGCGTCAGGATGCGCAAGGATCAGAAGGCCAAAGGAATCGGGATGGCGAGGAGCAATGGTAGGTTGGGACTTTAGCCCCGGTTCTCGAGTGCAGCAGATTTTTGAGTTTGTTGTTTTGGAAGGGCACGGCTTTAGCCGTGCCGCAAGCACCACGAAAGAAACGCGGGCTTTAGCCTCTGAGGGAATGTCCGCGCGATCGATCGATATTTCGATTCGATGGATACATTGTCGAATCAAATCAAACGAGAGTTAAGCGGCTTCCCCCGCAGGAGGATTGGACACATGGCATACAGCGACAAGGTAATCGACCACTACAACAACCCCCGCAACGTGGGCCAACTGGACAGGAGTTCGACGGCAGTGGGCACCGGGCTGGTGGGTGCGCCGGAGTGCGGCGACGTGATGCGGCTGCAAATCCGCGTGAACCCGGAAACGCAGGTGATTGAAGAGGCCAAGTTCAAGACCTTTGGCTGCGGTTCGGCAATCGCCAGCTCTTCGCTGGCCACGGAATGGATCAAGGGCCGCACCGTGGACGACGCGCTGGGCATCAAGAACACCGACATTGTGAAGGAGCTGTCGCTTCCGCCGGTCAAGATTCACTGTTCGGTGCTGGCCGAGGATGCGATTCGCGCGGCCATCGGCGACTGGAAGAAGAAGAACGGCGCCGCTGAGACGACTGAGGCTGCGGCGGTTGCGGTGGCGCGGTAAGAAGAGGCAAGTATGTCGAACGTGGTAACCATCGAAACGCAGCAGCCGAAGGAAGCGCCAGTGGCAGTACCGCCAGCCGCGCCCCAAGTGCCCGCGGTTATCGGAGGCGGCCCCACCGCGGGCGGCTTGCAGGTGACCGAGCGCGCTATCAAGCGCATTCGCGCGGCCATGGCCAAGGAAGGCGTCTCGCCCGAAGAGGGCGGGCTGCGGCTGGGCGTGATGGGCGGCGGCTGCTCGGGGCTCTCTTATTCCATCAAATTCGATACGCGGCCCCGCGAGCGCGACCGGATTTACAACTTCGACGGCGTGCGCGTCTTCGTCGATCCCAAGTCGTTCGTCTACCTGCACGGCATGACGCTGGATTACGAAGAGACGCTGATGCGGCAGGGATTCAACTTTGTCAATCCGAACTCGAAGCGCTCCTGCGGCTGCGGTTCGTCGTTCTCGTCGTAGGATTTGTTTTGTGCCGGCGTTTTCGATGCGGGCGAACAGGGCAACCCAGATGCAGGTGAAGGGTACGGGTTGCAGGTGAAGGGTATGGGCTTTAGGGAACCTCTGAAAAACTCTTTGATCCTTATGGTTTCTGAGTGAAGCTGTATTTGGAAGGGGATCACAGATGCAGCAGTTGACCTTGGCTCGGCAGGCGGAGTTTCAGCGGTACAC
>Ga0187887_10002226_pt1 | contig 15659 bp, 15 predicted proteins | sample June2016WEW_7_10_FD_132977 | JGI IMG/M metagenome (GOLD analysis project Ga0187887, IMG submission 132977) | Peatland microbial communities from SPRUCE experiment site at the Marcell Experimental Forest, Minnesota, USA - June2016WEW_7_10 | ecosystem: Environmental > Terrestrial > Soil >...
CCACTGGCCCGTGCGCAGGTGCCACCCGACATCCGGGTCGGCGACCGCTCCCGTGGCGCCGCGCAGGCAAACGAACGCCGAAACCGCACACAGTAATCCGATCAGCAGTGCCCGTGCGGCCTGATCGGTGCGCGATGGATTCGTGTGGGATTCCAGCAACCTGATGCTCCTCTACCCCTCAATGCTCCCGGATGCGCGAGCGCCGGAGGCCTGTTCTGCGCGGTGACAGATCGCCCCTCATCTCGCACCGTGAGTGGAAGTTATCGGGGGAAATGTCCTTCATTATGATCAGGGCGCGCTATTTTCTCGTCGATCACCCGCACCCCGCGCCGGATAACACCCTGGTGCACATCTCCCCCGAACGGGGGATTAACCGTGCAGCCAACTTTGCCCGCAGTGGGTTGCCTTCGACGCTATCCCTGCCCCTGGCGGAGGGCCGTGCGCCCAGGTTACCTGCACCGAATGGGGTACGACTTTAGTACTGATGAGGCATGGCTTCCGGATACGCCCTCGGTTACTTCTGATCCTCAGGACACCGCGCTGCCTCCGCCGCCAGGCCAAGTGCAGCAGCGTTGCCGTCATCCCTGAACGAATGGGCATGAAAGTTACTCGAATTCCCCTGCAGGATCTTCTGCGCGGCGAATCCGCTGCCGGCATGGTCGAGTATGTTTTGCTCGCCGCATTGCTGGTTCTCGCGGCTTACTTCGCGCTGCATCACCTGGATCGACGCATCGCGCGAACCTACAACCAAATCGACCGCAAATTCTGATCGGAAGCGATCGCCGCGTGCGGTTCAAACTCGGCGAACTTCTGTTCATCAGGATGCCGGATCGATCGGGCTTCGCATTTTCCGCCGCTGCGGTCGGTGTGATCAACGAAAGTGGCAAGAGCTAACACATAGTGAGGATGGCGTTACACAGCGGGCCACCGCAGAATCACAACAACGATTGAAAGCGTGCTGCATTCGTCGGAACTACGACAGAACGGCAACGCAGCAACCAACAGGGAGGAACAGAATGAACCGACCATCGCGGCTCCTGTCGAGTTTACTGAACGATGAATCGGGCCAGGATCTGATCGAGTACGCCTTGATCGCGGCTCTGATCGCCGTAGCTGCCATCAGCGCAATGAAGGGGCTCGGCAATAAGATCGACAACGAGTTCAACGAAATCGGCAATAGCCTTTGACGGATTTCCTGAGGGCTCTCGTCTTCATCGCACAAGCGGCCAGGTAACGGACGTTCAGTACCGCCGGTAACGACGATAGCACGTGACCTCAATTGCTTCGATTGCTTCGATTTAGCACCAGAGTTTTAGACAAAAGTAGCAAAGGGTAACACTTAAATGGCATTGCGACGGAGGTCCCCTCCAGCGCAATGTAAACAACAATCACCACCAACGCAGCGCGGTCCAACGATGTCACCAAGGATGGCCGTGCGGCTATTGACAAGGAGAACGGTAATGAAACTGCTTTTCAAGAACCTGATGAACGATGAGTCTGGCCAGGACCTGATCGAGTATGCTCTGATCGCTGCCCTCATCGCCCTGGGCGCCATCGTCGCGATGGGCTCGCTGAGCAACAAAATCTCCAACGAATTCAACTCGGTCGGCAACAGCCTGTAACCTTCACTGACGTTCTGACGGTTTCTGTTTTTGCCGGTCTCTGGTTGGGTGGTACGGGTTTCGGCCTCTCTCTTTTGCGACGAGATGTGCCGGATCCGAACAAACAAGCTGAGGTCGCGGCCAATGTTGTCTGGGCCCCGGTCGCGACCCTCCAACCTCCCCCTCCGGCTTCTTCCGAACCGTTGGTCCCTCAGCAGGCGTTCAGGCGTCGACTTTTTCCCGGTGTCCGGCACTTCGTACCTGGCTTGCCGGCCTGGCTCATGTACCGAAGGACGACGCAGCATCGTGCGGATTTCCTGGCCCCTCCCGCAAGGGATAGTTCCAGGCCGGGATGCCGCGGCGTGATGTGCTGGCAGCCTCCTCGGAGCCGTTTCGTGCCCCCCGGACGTTTCCCTCTCATCGGTCTGTCCTTCCCGTTCCATAAACTGTCCCGGCTGTGACCGACCATTGGCCGGGGCGAAAATTGGGGATCTTCGATGTCGAACCTTCATTCCGAGTGGCTGTACCCGGTAGTTGCGCTGGTTTGCGCCATCACCGGCTCAGTCTTCGACGTACGCAGCCGCCGGATCCCGAACTTCATTACTCTGCCCGGCATTCTGCTCGGGTTGCTCCTGCACTTCGCGTTCGGCGGCTGGAAGCAACTGGGTCTCGCTGCTCTCGCCGGTCTGATCTGCGGTGTCTTATTCCTTATCTTCTGGCTGGCAGGCGGCATGGGTGCCGGTGACGTCAAGCTGATGACGGCCGTCGCTGCTATCGCCGGTATGCCTTTGGTTCCCTACCTTCTCATCCTCACCGCCCTTGCCGGCGGTGTCATGGCCCTGGGTCTCGCGCTCTGGCGCGGCAAGCTCAAGGAGACCGTCGTTAACGTTGGCGCCCTCGCCCTGCATCATCGCATCGAGGGTCTTGCCCCCCATCCACAACTTAATCTCGCGAATGCGAGGACACTGCGCCTTCCCTATGCCCTGGCTGTTGCTGCCGGCACCGCGACGACGCTGTTCCTCACGGCGTTCCAAAGGTGATCTGATTATGGCTCGCCGCTTGATGCTTGCTCTCGTTGCTGCTTTGGTGATCTCCGGCCTCTTTACGTTCTGGCTCAGCCGCAGAGTCGCCCACGCTTCTCACGTCCCCGTTCAGCCGCCCAATCAGTATGTCGCGGCCGCGCGTTCCCTCGATCCCGGCGAAACCATCCGCCGCGAAGATCTCTCCATGATCGACTGGCCCAAGTCCCATCCGCTGGCTGGAAGCTTCATGAAGATCGACGACGTTGTCGGACGCTCGGTGCTCTATCCGCTGGCGTCTGGACAGCCCATCCTCGATCGCCAGCTGGCTGCCGCCGGCTCCGGAATCGGCCTCACCGGCAGAATTCCCACCGGCATGCGCGCCATCGCCCTCAAGTCCGATGAGGTCGTCGGCGTCGCCGGCTTCCTCATGCCCGGCACCCATGTCGATGTGCTCGTCACCTATACCGACAACAACCATCCGGAACCGGTGACCGCGACCGTCCTCCAGGACGCCGAGGTTCTCGCCGCCGGCCATCAGGTTCAGCCTGATCCCTCCGGCAAGCCCGTTTCCGTGGATGTCGTCACCCTCCTGCTCTCTCCCGAAGAGGCCGAAAAGGCCGTTCTCGCCAGCGAGAAAGGAACTATCCACTTTGTCCTGCGCAATGGCGGCGATCATGGCGCGGCGGGTGCTACCCCGGTCGCGCTCGCGCAACTGGCCGGCCTGCCTTCCACCCCTAAGGGTGCCCCGCCGGCGCCCGAAGTCCAAAAACCCCACGCCCCCAAACCCTGGGTCGTGGAAACCATGATGGGCGATAAGCGCTCCGCCGTGAGTTTCTACTGAGGCATTGCATGATAACCAGACAGCGCACAACTCGAAGGCTTTCACCCGCCCTGCTGGCGGCGGCGTTTACGGTGGCCACATCTTCGGCCGCGTACGCGCAGGAGAAGCCCGTCACCGCCGCAACGCCGACCACTTTCGTCGGCAGCATGGGCACCAGCGCGCAGGCCGTCGGCGAGCCTCTTCACCTGCTCGTCGGCCGCTCCATGTTCGTCAACACCGAGAATCGCCTCAAGCGCATCTACGTCAGCAACCCCGACGTGCTGGATTCCTTTACCTCCAGCCCTCACCAGATTGTCATCACCTCCAAAGCTCCCGGCCTCTCCAGCCTCGTGCTCTGGGATGAAACCGGACAATCCCGGGCCTATCTCATCAATTCCGACATCGATGTCTCTGGTCTGCACCATGCCCTGAATGACGCCTTCCCCAACGAGAACATCCGCGTCGAAGGTCGCGGCGACCAGATCGCCCTCGCCGGCACCGTCTCCAGCCCCGAAACCGCTGACGCCGCCGCCAAACTGGCCGGCCTCTTCTCCAAGGATGTCGCCAATTCTCTGCAGGTGACCACCAGGCACACCCCTCAGGTCCGCCTTAAGGTGCGCATCATCGAGATCGACCGCTCCCGGGCCCAACAGTTGGGCTTCAACTTCTTCGGCCCCGGCGTGAATACCTTTAACTCGAGCACCGGGCAGTTTGGCGCCGTCACCGTGGGTGCCAATCCTCCCTCTTCCACGTCCGCTCCTACGTCAAGCAATTCTCTGCTCTCGCTCAGCAGTCTGCTCGGTCTGTTCTATTACAACCAGGATTTGCAGCTGGGCGCCGCCATTCAGGCCCTTCAATCGAACCAGATCGCGCAGATTCTCGCAGAGCCCACCATCACCGCGCTGAGCGGAGAAAAAGCCTCCTTCCTTTCCGGCGGCGAGTTCCCCTACCCGGTGGTGCAGGGCGGCACCGGCGGATTCACCTCCGTCACCATTCAGTTTCGCCCCTACGGCGTCAAGCTGGACTTCACTCCCACCGTCCTCGCCGATGGCACCATCGAGCTGAAAGTTGCGCCTGAAGTCAGCGCGCTGGACTACTCCAACGAAGTCAACATCTCCGGCTACACCATTCCGGCCATTTCCACGCGACGCGCCGAAACCCTGGTCGAGCTCAAAAGCGGCCAGAGCTTCGCTATTTCCGGGCTGCTCGACAACCGCACCACCGATCAGCTCTCCAAGATTCCCGGGATCGGCGACATACCCATCCTCGGCAAGCTGTTCCAGTCGAAGAACACGACCAAGAGCGTCGCCGAGCTGGCGGTCATCGTGACCCCCACCCTGGTGGATCCGCTCACCGATAATCCCACGCCGACCCAGCCGAAGACGGCCATCCCGTTTATCGAAAATCAGACGTTCGACAAGAGCATCGCGCCTAAGACGCCGCCGCCTCAGCCGCAGCCTCAGCCGGTGCCCCCCCAGGTTCCGATTCAGTGAAAAGGATAAGGATGCAGATATGAGCCAGCAGGCCTCCAATTCGCAGACTCTCACGGTTGCGCTGCTGACCGTCGGTCTCGACCATGAACTGACGGACAAAATCGTCCAGTCCGCCTCCGAGCACCACTGGACGGTCACGCACGACGACTTCGACGAGTACGTCTCGGCCGTCCGCCGTCCCGCCGTCTCTGCGGAGACCAAAGCCGCCGACCTTGTCATCGCCATCATCGACTTCGATCGCGATCCCGCCGGCGCCGCCGAAACCGCGACCTACCTGCAGCAGCTCTTTTTCGGCAGGTTCTTTGCCGCCGCTCTTTCCGGCCGCAACGATTCCGATCTCCTGCTGTCCGCTATGCGCGCCGGCTGCAACGAGGTCCTCAAGAACCCCCTCGATCCCCGCCAGCTCGCCGACACCTTCGATCGCCAGGAAAGGCAGTGGGCCACCAATACCGGCCGCGCCCGTAACACCGGGCACATCATTTCCTTCTTTGGCGCCAAGGGCGGCGTGGGCACCACCACCGTCGCCGTCACCCTGGCCTATTACCTCGTCCGCCAGAAGAACAAGCGCGTGCTGCTCATCGACAACCATCCCGAGTTCGGCCATGTCTGCCTGTACCTCGGGCTCGACGGCAGCCGTTACCACTTCGATGAGCTCATTCGCAACGTCAATCGCCTCGATTCCACCCTGCTGCGCGGCTTCATCGCCAAGCATGGTTCGGGACTCGAAGTCCTTTCTTCTCCCGAATCGCACGACTTGACCCGCACCGTCGATCCCGACGCCCTCGAACGCACTCTTGAGTTCCTGCGCGGCGAGTACGACTACATCATTCTCGACTGCCAAACCTCCCTCGAGGAAGTTTCCCTCGCCGTTATGGATCGGTCCGACCAGATCTACCTGGTCGCTACCCCCGATATCGGCGCCATTCGCGACCTCTCCCGTTACATCGACGGTCTCAGCCGCAACGAGTCCACCTCCGCGCGCCTTCACGTCATCATCAACCGCTATTCCTCCCACGGCGCCATCGCCATCGAGCAGATCGAGAAAGCCATTCGCGTCCCGGTGGAAGTCCGCCTCTGCAACGCCTATACCGAATGCCAGCGAGCCATCAACGTCGGTGAGCCGATCGGGCCCGACAAGAAGTCCGAGATTTCCGGCCAGTTCACCCGCTGGACCTCCATGCTTACCGGTGAGGAAGCTGCTGTCAAAACTCAGCCGGCCCGCAAAGGCTTCTCTTTGTTTGGCCAGAAAAGGACTGAATAGCGATGAGCGATCTTACCCTCAACCTCACGCAGACACGTCCCGACGGCAGCAATCTTCGCGCCACCAGTCCGGGGTTGCGCACCGCCGCGCCCAATGCCCGTCCCCTGCGCGAAAAGGAACAGCAGGAACTCAAGTCTGCTGTCCACGCGGAACTCATCAATCGTCTCGACCTCGAGAAGCTCGGCGAGGCCCAGGAAACCCGCGCCGGCCAGCTCCAGCTTCTCGCCCTCATTCAGCAGATCATCGCCGAACAGGGCGTCCCCCTCAGCTCCGTGGAGCGCGACCGCGTCGCCCAGGAAGTCCTCGACGAAGTCTTCGGCCTCGGCCCTCTCGAACAGCTACTCAAAGACGACACCATCAACGATATTCTGGTCAACACCGCCACTCACGTCTACGTGGAGCGCCGCGGCGTTCTCAGCCGCACCAGCGTCACCTTCCGCGACAACCGCCACCTCCTGCAGGTCATCGACAAGATCGTTTCCGCCGTCGGCCGCCGCGTCGATGAGTCGACGCCCATGGTCGATGCCCGCCTCAAGGACGGTTCCCGCGTCAACGCCATCATTCCCCCCCTGGCCATCGATGGCCCCATTCTCTCCATTCGCCGCTTCGGCTCCTCGCCGCTCACCGCCGAGAAGCTGATTCAGAACAAGGCCCTCACCGGTCCCATGCTCGACATGCTCCGCGCCGCGGTGCAGGCTCGCCTGAACATCGTCATCTCCGGCGGCACCGGCGCCGGCAAAACCACCCTGCTCAACGCTCTCTCCAGCTTCATCTCCGAGAAAGAACGCATCGTCACCATCGAAGACTCGGCCGAATTGCAGCTTCGCCAGGACCACGTCGTCCGCCTCGAAACCCGGCCGCCCAACGTCGAAGGCAAGGGCGCCATCCGCCAGCGCGAGCTGGTCATCAACGCCCTCCGTATGCGCCCCGACCGCATCGTCCTCGGCGAGGTCCGCGGCGAGGAAGCCATGGACATGCTCCAGGCCATGAACACCGGCCACGACGGCTCCATCACCACCATTCACGCCAACACCCCGCGCGATGGCCTGGCTCGTCTGGAAACCATGTGCATGATGGGCGATATCCGCCTCCCCGAAAAAGCCATTCGCATGCAAATCGCCTCCGCCATTCACCTCATCATTCAGGTGGCGCGTATGAGCGACGGCTCCCGCCGCATTACCCACGTCACCGAACTCACCGGCGCATACAGCGATGTCATCAGCATGCAGGACATCTTCGTCTTCGAAAAGGAAGGCGTCGCCGAAAGCGGCAAGGTCAAAGGCCGCTTCCGCTCCACGGGAATCGTCCCGAAATTCACTGAACGGCTCAAGGCTGCCGGCATTCCTATCCCGCCCGGCCTCCTCGATCACAACGTGGAAGTGTGAGGGCCCGCGCTCATGATCCTCATCGCCTCCAGCTTCTTCGCCGTCCTCATCATCACCTTCGGGGTGGTCACGCTCGCGACCGGGCCCAGCCAACTCGATAAGACGCTGCAGTCCCGGCTCGCCGCCATTTCCATTGACAAGTCCGGTATCCCCGGGGCCGCCGCCCTCCAGGCCGGCGAGCTCCTGCGCAAAACCGCCAGCAGCCGTTTCGACTGGATCGCCCAGTCCATCTCCAAATACATCTCCATGCAGTCGCTGCAGAAGTGGATTTCCCAGGCCGCTCTCAACACCACCGCCTCGGCCCTCTTCGTGCAGACTGCTGCCGCCGCCGCCATCGGCGCCGTCATCACTGTCTTCTTTGCCCCGTTCGCCGCCGCAGTTGCTTCGGCCGCCGCCTTTTGCGCCACCCTGCCCTGGGCCCGCATCGCCTTCGCCCGCTACCGCCGCCTGCGCGCCTTTGAAAAAGCCCTCCCCCACGCCATCGATATGATGGCCCGCTCTCTCCGTGCCGGCCATTCCACCGCCGGCGCCATCGAAATCATGGCCCAGGGCGCTCCCGAGCCGGCCTGCTCCGAGTTCAGCGAGGTCTTTCGCCAGCAGAACTTCGGCCTCCCCCTCCGCGATGCCCTCATGCAGCTCATCGATCGAGTTCCCTCTCCGGATTTGCGCGTCCTCGTCACTGCCATCGTGGTGCAGCGCGAAACCGGCGGCAACCTGGTCGAAGTCCTCGATCGCACCACCAACGTCATTCGTGAGCGCCAGCGTATCCAGGGCGAGATTCGCGTGCAGACCGCGCAGGGCCGCCTCACCGGCTGGATCCTTACCCTGCTTCCCGTGGTCGTCATGCTGCTCATCAACGTGATGGATCCCGGTTACTCCAAGCCCCTGTTCCATGACCCGTTCGGACACAAACTCCTGATGCTCTGCGGCGGCCTCATCGTGCTGGGAGCGTTTTTCATCAATCGCATCATCAACTCCATCGACGTATAACGGGAGACGAATATGGTGGTCTTTTTCTACATTGCGCTCTCCCTCACCGTCTTCTGCGTGATTACCCTGCTGTGCGCGCCGCTCTTTCTGCGCCCTTCCCAGCAGGCCCGCCGCATTCTCGACATCGTCACCAGCGATCGGCCCGATAAGCGCACCGTCCGCAGCAAGGAGAAGGCCAAAGACAGGCTCCTCTCCCTGGCTCGTTCCTTCCGCGCGCGCCTCGGACTCTCCGAAGATGAGAAGCTCCGCCAGCGTTTCGTCACCGCTGGCCTCAAGGGCGGCAGCCAGCTCGACCTCTATTTCACCGCCCGCTTCGTCGGCCCCGTCGCCGGCATCCTCGGCGGCACCTTCATCCACACCAACACCGCCTTCTGGTGCCTCGCTCTCGCCGCCGTCGGCTATCTGCTCCCCGATATCTGGCTCACCCGCGCCGTCAATAAGCGCAAGAAAAAGATCCAGAAGGGCATTCCCGACGCCATCGACCTGCTCGTTATCTGCGTCGAAGCCGGCCTCGGCCTCGATCAGGCCCTGCTCCGCATCGGCCAGGAAATCGCCCTCAGCTATCCCGAGCTCAACGAGGAATTCAACCAGATCAACCTCGAGCAGCGCGCCGGCAAACCCCGGCTCGACGCCTGGCAAAGCATGGCCGACCGCACCAAGCTCGAGGAGTTCACCTCCCTCGTCACCATGCTGCAGCAGACCGACCGCTTCGGTACCCCCATCGTCCGCGCCCTCAGCCGTTATTCCGAGGAGCTTCGCACTTCGCGCCGTCAGCGCGCCGAAGAGGCTGCCGCCAAAACCAAAATCAAGATTCTGTTCCCCCTGGTTTTTTTCATCTTTCCCTGCCTTTTCATTGTGCTGCTGGCTCCGGCTATCCTCACTCTGAGCGCCAACCTCAAATGAACAGGGAGACCACAAGTTTGCTGGAATTCGCGTGCGCCTGCTGCTCCTGGGCGAACCGGAAAGGAGTTTCACGATGGAATCGTCCATGATTGTTCGTGTTGTCGCGCTTGCCTTCGCAGTGGTTGTCGTCGGCGTCATCATTCTGCGCAGAAGGAAGTCGAAATCTGCCTAGTCTCATCTCTTCTCGGGAGTTGACTCCCCTGACTTCGGCGCATGCCGGGAAAGGAGTATGCCATGGGTGGATCCCTGATGATCCGTGCGGTCGCCGGTGCACTTGCGGTTCTGGTGTTCGGTGTGGTCGTGCTGCGCAGAAAGAGAACGGCCTGATTTTCAGGCTCCCATTCCGTCCTGAATTAGTTTCTTCAGGACCTCAACCCAGTACCGGCCACGTGGACCCTCCAGCCGCGGACCCTCACTCCGTCCGCCCCGGGAGATCCCTCGCATCGGAGGCGAAAAACCGCCTGCAAGCCGGCGGAGAGGCTGTGCCCTGTGCAATATCTGACTGTCACCATCCCGGAGAAGGCCGTAACCATCGGCTCCCGCATCGGACTCGCTGACACCTGGCTTACGCGATTGTTCGGCCTTCTCGGAAAATCCTCCCTCGACGACGGTGCCGGCCTCCTCATCCGCCCCTCCTCCGGCGTCCACACCATGTGGATGCGCTTCGCCATCGACGTCATCGCTCTCGACAAAAATCTGCGCGTCCTCAATACCTGGCAGCGCCTCCGCCCCTGGCGCCTCACCCCCGTCAGCTTCAAAACCCACAGCGTCCTCGAGCTCGCCCCCGGCCAGATCGGTCAACTCAACATCGAGCCCGGCGACCAGCTCGTTCTCTCCACCCGGCTCCCCGCTCCCGCCTCCCTTCAATAGCCGGTCGCAAAGCCCTCGCGCAGATTCCTGCAACCCGCCCCCGTCATTTGAATCTATTTGTTACAACGACTATCGTAGGAATCCGCCATGACCCCTCCCGCCCCTGGCAAGCTCGCCCCCTGCCCCGAAGAGGCCCTCTTCGTCCAACTCCAGCGCGCCGCCGATCTGCTCGCCCGCGGCCCCGCGCAGCTCCTCAAAGACCACGACCTCTCCCCCAACCAGTACAACGTCCTCCGCATCCTGCGCGGCGCCCCCGACGGCCTCCTCTGCGGCGAGATCTCCGCCCGCATGATCACCCGCGACCCCGACATCACCCGTCTCCTCGACAGGCTCGATAAGCGCGGCCTCATCGCCCGCTGCCGCCAGCACCCCGACCGGCGTCGCGTCCTCGTCCACATCGCTCCCGAGGGATTCCGGTTGCTCGCCAGCCTCGATCGCCCCGTTTGCGACCTCCATCGGCGCCAGATCGGCCACCTTGGCCTCCGCCGCCTCCGCGAGCTTTCCCGGCTCCTGCTCGCCTGCCGTGCCGAAACCCCATAGTTTTTCATAATTATTTGTTGCAACGAATATCATCGACCCTCATCCAATCGAAAGGAGGAAGAACACCCATGAGCACCACCACCAGCGCTGCACCGGCCACGACCACCACCTGGACCGTCGACCCGGTCCACTCCAACGCGGAGTTCCGCGTTCGCCACCTGATGATCTCCCACGTCCGCGGCCAGTTCACCGGCGTCACTGGCAAATTGATCTACGATTCCACCGACATCGCCAAATCCCGCGTCGAAGCGTCCATCGATGTCGCCTCCATCGACACCCGCGACCCCCAGCGCGACACCCACCTGAAGAGCCCCGATTTCTTCGATGTGGAGAAATTCCCTACCCTCACCTTCAGTTCTTCCCGCGTCACGCGCAAAGCCGATGGTCACCTCCTCGTCGCCGGCCCTCTCACCATCCACGGCGTCACCCGCGAAGTCGAGTTCACCGTTGAAGGTCCGACCCCGCCCGTGAAAGACCCCTGGGGCAACACCCGCGTCGGCGTCTCCGCCTCCACAAAGATCGACCGCAGGGAATTTGGCTTGACCTTCAATGCCCCTATGGAAACCGGAGGAGTCATGGTCGGCGAAGAAGTCTCCATCACCCTGGAGCTCGAGTTCGTCCAGGCAGCCTGAACCGGCCGCTCCCAGCTCGCTGTTTCCTCCTCCCGGGAATCGTCTGTGAAAGTATGATGCTCAGGGTTCAACGGAGCGCCGACGATTCCCGACAGCGAAACAATTCGCCTGCAGTTACAAATTCGCGGCGTCGTCCAGGGCGTTGGCTTCCGGCCGTACGTCTATAACCTGGCCCGCCGCCACGCGCTCGCCGGCTTCGTTCTCAACTCCCCTCGCGGGGTCTTCATTGAAGTAGAAGGAAACCCCGCGACCGTCGAAGCCTTCGTCTCTGCCCTTCCCGCCGAAGCTCCGCCCCTCGTCCGTATCGCGCAAATCCTCCGCACCGAAATCCCCACCGTCGGCGACTCCGCCTTTGCCATCCACGAAAGCGATGCAGCCGGTTCGGCCTTCGCCCTCGTCCCGCCCGACATCTGCGTCTGCGAGGCCTGTCTCGCTGACACCCGCGATCCCGCCAATCGCCGTCACGACTACCCCTTCACCAACTGCACCAACTGCGGCCCGCGCTACAGCATCATCCTCGACGTTCCTTACGACCGCCCCATGACCACCATGGCGGAATTCGCCATGTGCGCCGACTGCCTCCGTGAATATAAGGATCCCGAGAACCGCCGCTTCCACGCGCAGCCCAACGCCTGTCCTGCTTGCGGCCCGCGCCTGATTCTTGTCGAGCCGGGCGAATCCTCATCCCCGCCAACCTCCCGCGCTATCCTTTCCCGCATCGCCGACCTCCTCCGCGCTGGAGGCATCGTCGCCTGGAAAGGTCTCGGCGGCTATCAGCTCGCCTGCGACGCGCGCCAGCCTGCCGCTGTTGAAGAACTCCGCCGCCGCAAACGCCGCAGCGAAAAGCCCTTCGCCATCATGGTCGCCGATGCCGACGTCGCCACGTCGCTCTGCTTCGTTTCACCGGAAGAGCGCGACGCGCTCGTCAGCCGCGAGCGCCCCATCGTCTTGCTCCGCCGCCGCCCCGGTGCGGACCTCGCCGACGCCGTCTCGCCCTTCAACCCCACCACCGGCGTCATGCTCCCCTGCACGCCCATGCACGATCTCCTCTTCCGTATTCTGCGCGAGCGCTGGAACGCCGACCCCGCGCTCATCATGACCAGTGGAAACATCAGCGAAGAACCCATCGTCATCGACAACGCCGAAGCCGAGCAGCACCTCGCCGGCATCGCCGACGCCTTCGCCCACCACAATCGCCGCATCCACACCCGCGTCGACGACTCCGTGGTCCGCGTCGTCTCCGGCCAGGGCATGCTCCTGCGCCGCGCCCGCGGCTACGCCCCGCAGCCTGTCTTTCTCGGCCGCGGCGAAGCCGAAGTCCTGGCCTGCGGTGCGCAGCAGAAAAACACCCTCTGCCTCACCCGCGCCGGCTTCGCCATCCCCAGCCAGCATCTCGGCGATCTCGAAAACTTCGAGACCCTCCGCTTCTTCGAGGAAACCCTGGAGCGCATGTCCCGCCTCTTTCACGTCACGCCCACTGCCGTCGCGCACGATCTGCACCCCGGCTATCTCAGCACCCAATTCGCGCTTAAACTCGACAATCTCCGCCGTATCGGCGTCCAGCATCACCACGCCCACATCGCCAGCTGCATGGCCGAGCATCAGCTACAGGGCCGCGTCATCGGCGTCGCCTGGGACGGCACCGGCTTCGGTACCGACGGCACCATCTGGGGAGGCGAATTCCTCGCCGCGGATTACTTCGGCTTCGAGCGCTATGTGCGTCTCCGCCCCGTTCTCCTCGCCGGTGGCGACTCTGGCGTGCGCGAGCCCTGGCGCGTCGCCCGCAGCTATCTCCTCGACACCTTCGGCATTGTCCCCGATGCACCCCGCTGGTCTGCCATGGCCGCGCCCGAGCGCCTCCGCGTCATCGACGCCATGCTCACCCGCCGCGTCAACACCATCCCCACCTCATCCGCCGGACGCCTTTTCGACGCCGTCGCCTCGCTCATCGGCCTCCGCCACACCGTCTCCTTCGAAGGCCAGGCCGCCACGATGCTCGAAGCCGCTGCCGATGCCCACCCCGATCCCGCACCGGACCCCTACGACTTCGCTCTCACGGGCGCCTCTCCTGCCGACGTCGACTTCCGCCCTATGATCCACCAGATGGTCGCTGGCCTCGAAGCCGGCCAGGCGCAGACGCACATCGCTGCCCGCTTCCACCACACGCTCGTCGCCGCCATTGTTGAAGTGTGCCGCCGCATGCGCACCGACCTCGACCTCGACCGCGTTTGCCTTAGCGGCGGGTGCTTTCAAAATGCGCTGCTGCTCGCAGGCTGCGTCGAATCCCTGCGCGGTGAAGGTTTCGAGGTCTTCTCCCACCGCGAAGTCCCCGCCAACGACGGAGGCATCTCCCTCGGCCAGGCCGCCATCGCCTGCGAACAACTCCGCCACGAAGGTTAACTCCGGGTGCCCCGTCCTGGTGTCCGGGGGGAGCCGAAACCGTCCACATCAGGTTCCCGCGAAGTTTCGCACCGTGTCAGGGCACGAGTTTACAGCTTGCGGAAAAAACCAGACTTGGCTGGCCCGGGTCTCGATTTTGAGACCCAGGAATCGTGCGCAGCGCGCCGCCTTCTCCAAACCAGCTTCGCACCGTGTCAGGGCACGAGTTCACTCGTGCCGAAAAAGCACGAGAATGATCCGGGCTTTAGCCCCCGAGTACCGTCTTTCAAATGCTCAGCCTGGGTGCCCCATAACCTGCCCTGAGCGAAGGCCGGGCAAGGCGAGGCGAGTCGAACGGGTCTGCCCGCAGTTCGGCAGATGTGGAAACGAACGAAGCACCCCAAAACCATTCCCCCGGCCAGGTTCACCCCACAGCAAGTAGCGGACTCTTCAGCCCTGGCCGATGTCAATCCCCTTGATTCCGGGCTTTAGCCCAAAGTACCGTCCCGGCATTTCCCGAGTTCCGTTTTGAAACAGCGCAATGTTCGTATCCCCATCTGCCCGCCGTTGGCAGATGGGGGATTGACTGGTGGGCCCTTCACCTAACCACCCCGCGCCTCTCCTCCAAAAAATTCCGAATCGCAGGATCCCGCTCCAGTCCAATCGCGACATCATACGCATGCCGTGCATCCGCGCCGGCCCCCGCCCGCGCCAGCAACTCTGCGCGCGCCGCCCAATACGGCTGATACTCCGCCAGCCGCGCATCCGTCCCCGGATCGGGCAGCGCCGCAAGTCCGGCCTGGGCTCCCCGCACCTCCGCAACTGCCAGAGCGCGATTGATCGCCACCACCGGCGACCCCGTAATCGCGAACAACGCATCGTAAATCTCCAGCACCGCTGCCCAGTTCGCGCGGCCGCTCCGGCAGCGAGCCACGTGCGCCGATTGCACCGCCGCCTCCAGTTGATACCGCCCGATCGTGCCCAACTCGCTGGCACGCACCAGCAGCGCCTCCGCTTCGCTGATCATTTGTGCGTCCCACAGTGACGAATCCTGGCTCGCCAGCGGAACATACTCCCCGCGCTCGTTCCTGCGCGCCCGCCGCCGCGCTTCCGCATGCAGCATCAGCGCCAGCAGACCCAGCGCTTCCGGCTCCTGCGGAAGCATCTCCGCCACCAGCCGCGCCAGGAACAGCGCCTCGCCCGTCAGATCGCGCCGCACCGTGTCTGTGCCCGCGCCATCGCTCCATCCCTCGGCGAACGTCGCGTAAATCGCCTCCAGCACCGTTCCCAGTCGTCCCGCGAGTTCTTCGCGCTCCGGCACGCGCAGCGGAATCGCCGCTTCGCGAATCTTGTTCTTCGCACGCCCCAGCCGCTTCCCCATCGCCGCCGGCGACGTCAGAAACGCCGACGCAATCGTCGCCGCATCCAGTCCCACGATTACCTGCAGGATCAGCGGCGCGCGTATTCCCGCATCGATGGCCGGGTGTGCGCACGCAAACATCAGCGCCAGTCGCCGGTCCGGAAGCTCTCCGCCCTCCGGCGCCGCGCTCATCGCCGCCGCAATCTGTTCCAGATCCGCATCCACCACGCCGCTGCGCTCGCGCTGCCGTCCGGCGTCGATCCACTTCCGCCGCGCTACGGTCATCAGCCACGCTTCAGGATTGTCCGGACACCCCTTCACCGGCCAGTCCGACAGCGCCGCCGCAAACGCCTCTGACAGCGCATCCTCCGCGGCTGCTACATCCCGCGTGCGCGCCGCCAGA